>Ga0302251_1000032_pt1 | contig 175983 bp, 157 predicted proteins | sample AAG_RA_Gln_MG_FD_193534 | JGI IMG/M metagenome (GOLD analysis project Ga0302251, IMG submission 193534) | Enriched activated sludge microbial communities from anaerobic digester in WTTP, New Holstein, Wisconsin, United States - AAG_RA_Gln | ecosystem: Engineered > Bioreactor > Anaerobic >... | reverse complement strand
CTTGGAAGGTACAAACAACAAAATCAAAACCATGAAACGAATGGCCTATGGCTTCAGGGATATGGAGTTCTTCAAACTCAAAATCATGGCACTTCATGAAGCCAAGTACGCTTTAGTCGGATGAACCCAAAAAGAATTCATTGTGGTGCAAAGAGGATCAAGAATGTTCCTGGACCAGATAACCAGAAAATTCCTCATCAACGATCTGGTTTATGAAGGCCATACGCCCTTGATCATCATGCCTTGACAAACTCAGATGAATCCGCAGGACGCATGCCGTTTTTACCCGCGGGCCAAACGCGAAGAAAGGCAATTTTTATCAGGGCCAGTCAATCCCTTTTCCCCCTCATGTTTTTTATGAACTTTGCGCCGGAATATCAGGCCAATTTTATGTTTCCGGAACCCGGAACGATGATGCGGGACTCTTCCTGGCGTTGCATCTCTTTGGCCTGGGCGATCATCATAGCGACAAAGCTCTCCATGGCCTCGGGGAATTTTTCGGCGGCTTGTGGGAGGTTTTTCGCTTCGATAGGGAAGCGGATGGGCAGGGGACCCTGCTTAGTGATCAACTGGGTATTGCCGATGAACAGTACTTTGCGTTGTTTGTCCGCCTCCCCGTTGGCCTTGACCGGTGTCATCTGATGCAGGGAGCCTACGGTCATATCGGTGAAGATTTCCTCCCGATAGAGATTGTTCTGGTTGATGCGTACCTTTTCCGGTTTTTGATCTGTTGCGGCATCCATAATGCATCCTCTCCTCAAAATTTCATCAGCCGGCATTACCGGCTGTTGTTTGTCTCTGTATCCGCCTCATAGCACAACCTCCCAAGAAAACAAGGACGTTTTTGATATGCCCTTGCAGATGTTCGATAAATATGCTGTGGAGTGACTGGAAGGAACGCTTCGACCAGGATTAAAAAACTACATAAATATTAACTATTTACTTTAATATATTGAGGCAGCATATTGTAATGATTAAGGATTCAATAAAAACGCTTGCAATTTTATGTTTCTTTCACATATAAGCAAACTTCTCCGGTGCCGGGGTCACACAATCCGCGGCCGGAGTTCTGATTTACACTCTTCGCGCACGTCGTTGCGTTAACCCGCCGGTAGAGGGCACAGGAAGGGGAGATCCGCGTCTGCAGCGAGTGACGATCGATCCGGCCCCCCGGTATACGGAACCGGAAAAAGCAGTTTGATCCTTACGTTTGCCAATAAAGGAGCAATTATGTGGAAAAAGGAACAAATCCGCCATGTAATCAAGCGGATGGTCGCTCCGGTCACCATCATGTTCATCCCCCATCACCACGCCAAACATTCCTTTAATCTGAACATCCCATTTTTATTTATCCCCCTGATCTCCATCCTCACCATACTGGGCTTCATCTATGCCGGTTCCATGGTTGGAGACCTGGTCCGTTATCAGGTGATGGAGCGTCAAATGCGCGACTACACCGCGAAGGTCGGTGAATTCAATGCCGCTTTGAGTGCCGTCAAGCAAATGGAGCAGGAACTGAAAACCCTGATGTCCCAGGGCTCCAAGGGAAAGATCCTGGAGAATTACGAATCCGCCGACATGGGCACGGTGGATATGTATCAGATTCAGAAACAGATTGAAATATCGATGGAAACTGTGGCTGGTATCAGGGACTACCTTAGAAACCAGAAGGATCTGTATATGGCAACTCCCCGGGGATTTCCCATAAGCGGAAAGATCACCTCCCTGTTCGGCAGCCGCGCCAATCCCATCACCGGACGGGTGGAATTGCACCGGGGCATCGACATCGCCGCACCGGCGGGGACGACGGTCCAGGCGACTGCCGACGGAGTGGTGAGCTTTTCCGGGTGGAACCGGGGCGGGGGCAATACCGTGGTCGTCGAACACGGTCACGGCTTCTCCACCTGTTACGCCCACAACCGCGCCAATGTAGTACGGGTAGGACAGAGGATCAAGCGGGGGGATGTCGTGGGCTATGTGGGGGCGACGGGAAATGCCACGGGCAATCATCTTCATTACGAGATCTGGCAGGATGGCCGGGTGATCAACCCCCGGCAGAGTCTGGAGGTGGCGCGTGTTCCATAGAAGAGCGGACCGGCTGAAAATGGTCCTGGGGGAAAACGCCCGGATTACCGGCGATGTGGAATCAACTGGAGCGGTCTTCATCGACGGCGCCATCCGGGGCAATGTGGAGGGGGCCAAGGTTATCCTCGGTGAGCACGGTTGCGTGGATGGAGACATCAAGGCCGGGACGATCATCATCGGCGGCACGGTTACGGGACGTCTAGACGGCGCGGAAAAGGTGGAGATCAAGGCCACCGGCCGGGTCGCCGGGGACATCGAGACTAAGGTCCTGGTTATTGCCGCCGGCGGGGTATTCAACGGGACCGTCCAGATGGAAGGCGCGGGGAATTCCTCCGGGGAGTGCGGTGACGGCAAGGTCGTGGAATTTCTCGTCAAGGAACAGCCCTGACCGGCAGTGAAGATCTACGCCGTCGCCGACATCCATGGCCGGAAATCAAGACTGGAACGAATACGGTCGGCGGCAGCCGCCGCGCGTCCCGATCTGGTGGTCATCGCCGGCGACATCACCGGGTTCGGCAACCAGGACGTTTTTCTTGCCGGCCTCGACAGCCTTAACCTTCCGATCCTGGCCGTTCCCGGCAATACGGACAGCGCCGAGCTCGAAAAGGACTTGGAGAAATACCCAAATATCCTCTCCATTCAGCTCCGTAAAGAGGTAATCGATGGGGTGTCCTTCATCGGACTGGGCGGGACCCTGAGCGTACCCTTTCTGGAAAAACTACGTCCTAAAGACAACCGCGGTCTCGATGCCTTAGCGGAGGATCTGGGGGATGAGGACATTCTGGTCACTCATACCCCGCCCTGGGGGATCTTGGACCGGGGATTCGCCTCCCTGCACGGCGGCTCGAGATGGCTCCGGGAGCTGTTGGAAAGGCGGCACCCGCGGCTTCTGATCTGTGGGCATATTCACGAGGACCGGGGCGCCGCCACGGTGGAAAGAACCACTGTGGTCAATTGCAGTATGGGTCGTAAGGGTGCCGGCGCCCTAATCAAAGCCAAAAAAGGCGGCGGCATGGAGATTGCCTTCTTATGATCCCGGCATTGCCTCAGGCCTGGACGTAGCGGCCGTTCAGTTCGACCACCAGGCCCTTCTCCATCAACCTGTCCAGGTGCTTAACGTTCAACGCCCGTTCCCCGAATTCAAAAAAGGCCAGTGGTTCCCGGGGTTTCTTATATATCAGCCACGCGGCGACGATTTCCTGAAGATTGTGGGGACGGGCAAGCAAATTCAAGAGGTTGGCTTCGCGCTGATGGATGATGTCCTCGTATCGGCGCCACCGCTCGTCGGCGTTGTCCGTGAATACGCCGGTGTCATGGCCGGTGATCCACGTACGGGCCGGAATTTCCCGGAGCCGCCGGAGGGAGGAGATGGTCGCTTCGATGCTCGAATTGCGGTCGCCGTACCAGGGGCCGAAGGAAGTCATATCGTAATCCCCCACAAATAGGACCTCCTGTTCCGGGAAGTAGAAGGCGAGATGCCCCGGGGTGTGTCCGGGGGCGCCGATCACCTGAACGGTCGTGGTGGCGAAGGAATGGACATCGCCTTCGGTCAGGTAGGCATCGGCCCGGCGGGGGCGATAGCGGAAGGTTTCCGTGAGTACCTGCCGCCAGTGGTCGCGATGGGGTTCGGACAGATTGTACCAATCGAGAAGGATCTCCAGATCTCCCAGCGGCGGTTCGTCCCGGCGGCAGATCCTCACCGCCGCACCCGGGAAAAGATCCAGATAGGTTATGTGGTCTTCATGCCAGTGGCTCAGCCACACCTCGTTCACCCCTTCTAGGTCGCGGATCTCCAGGAGGCGCTTTTCGTCGGAGGCCGGATCGATAATTATTCCCGGTCCCTGGATATACAGCGAATGACAGTAGGGATAGCGCCCCCGGTTGACGCCGGGGATGAACCAAACCGGCCCGAAATGTATTTCCTCGCAGCCCATAATGGTGGGGAATATAGGCGGAGCTGTGGAGTATGTCAAGGATAATCGGTCGAGACCTACCTATGCTCCGCCGGTCAGGGCCGATTGCATGTGCTTGGCAGCCCTTGATCGAGATGAGGCGCCGGACACACGGTACGAACGGCCAGCACGGCCGCACATGCCGGGTATTTGCTTGACCTTGCCGGTAATATCTCCTATAGTCCGCCCCGCGCTGGGGATCATTACGCAGCGGAATATCCATCAAGGGAGGTATGAGAAGTCAGATGAAGATCATTCTTTTAGGGGCCCCCGGGGCCGGCAAGGGCACCGTGGCAAAACTGCTTTCGGAATACGACGGTTCGGTACAGATATCCACGGGAGACATCCTCCGCAGCGCCGTCAAGACGGGCTCGGAACTGGGAAAGAAGGCCAAGGCCTACATGGATGCCGGCGACCTTGTTCCCGACGAGCTGATCATGGCGCTCATGAGGGAACGGTTGGCGGCGCCGGACTGTCGCCAGGGGTTCATCCTCGACGGTTTTCCCCGGACCATTCCCCAGGCGGATGCCCTGAAGGGCCTGTTGCGGGAATTGCGGATAGAACTGGACTTCGTCGTCAGCCTGGAGGTCCCCCGCGAGGTCATCCTGGATCGCTTGACTACCCGACGCACCTGTTCAAATCCCGATTGCCAGGAGATATACAATATCAAGAGCAATCCTCCCCTTCCGGACGGAAGGTGTAAAAAATGCGGCAGCCTCACCATTCAGCGGGATGACGAAACCGAGGCGGCGATTCAATACCGCTTGGAGACGTACGAGAAAAAGACCTCCCCCCTGATCGAATTCTACCGCACCGAAGGGCTTCTAAGACAGTTTCCCTCAGTGAGCAGCGTGGAAACCGTCGCGGCCGTCAAGCGGCAACTGGGGAAATGATCGATTACGACGGGGAACTCAATGCCGAACAGCGGCGGGTGGTTCTGGAACCCGGGGGGCCGCTGCTGGTCATCGCCGGTGCCGGCAGCGGCAAGACTCGGACCCTGACCTACCGCGTTGCCCGTCTGATCGAGTCGGGATGCCCGCCGGGACGGATCGTCCTGGCCACTTTCACGAACAAGGCGGCGCGGTCCATGATGAGCCGAGCCGCCGATCTGATGTCGACGGAAATCAGCCGTCTGTGGGGTGGTACCTTCCACCATCTGGCCCACCGGGTCCTCCGCGCCCATGCCCACAGGCTCGATTACGAAAACAATTTTGTCATCATCGACGCCGACGATGCCAAACAACTCGTCAACCGCTGCCTGACCGAAAAGTTAAAGAACCTCACCCCCAAATTCCCCCGCAGTGATGTGCTCCGGGACATCATCAGCTTCGCCCGCAATACCGACCGGCGCCTCGAAGAGGTGATTGCGGACCGTTTTCCTTATCTCGAAAGCTGTCTGGAAGGCATCATGACCGTGGCGCGGCACTACGCCGATGAGAAGAAGCGCCTCAACGTCATGGATTTCGACGACCTGCTCATCAACTGGCGCCTGCTGCTTGCGGATCATGAGGACATTCTGGCCGACTACAGCGAACGTTTCCGCCACATCCTGGTGGATGAATATCAGGATACGAACATTATCCAGGCGGACATTACGGACCTTTTGGCGTCTCGGCACCGGAACATCATGGTCGTGGGCGATGACGCTCAGAGCATCTATGCCTTTCGAGGGGCAAATTATGCCAACATAATGAAATTCCCCGATAAATATCTGGATTGTAAGATCTTCAAACTGGAGATGAATTACCGCAGCACCCCGGAGATCCTCCACATGGCCAACCTCAGTATCCGGAACAACGAACGGCAGTTCGAAAAGTCGCTCCGGGCCGTCCGCCCCCGGGGGATCATGCCCGTTTTGGCATCGCCGCGCAATGTCCAGATGCAGGCCGAATTCGTCGCCCAGCGGATCATCGAACTGATCGGCGAGGGATATTCCCCCGGCGAGATCGCGATCCTCTACCGGGCCCATTTCCACTCCCTGGAGCTGCAGATGGAGTTGACCCGCCGGGGCATTCCCTTCACCATCCGTTCCGGGATCCGTTTTTTCGAGCAGGCCCACATAAAAGATGTGACGGCATATATGCGCATCGTCGTGAACCCCGGCGATGAAATGGCCTGGCGGCGGGTCCTCTCCCTCTGCCACCGGATTGGCCGGCAGACGGCGGGCAAGATCTGGAAATGGCTGGCGAATAATAGGGAGCCCCTGGCGATCTTTTTGAGTGACGCGGCACTGGGAAAGGTCGGCGCCGCGGCCCGGCCCGGTCTGGCGGGACTTCAGGAACTGCTGGCGGCGCTCAAGGATGTGGAAGGAGGCGATATGGGGACGATCATCGAGACGATCTTGAGGCGTGGCTATGAGTCATACCTCCAGTCGACATATCCGGACGCGGTCCAGCGTCTGGAGGATCTCGGTCAGTTGGCCGTTTTTGCCACGCGATTTTCCACCCCCGGAGAGTTTTTGCAGGAAATGGCACTCCTTACCGGTATCGGTGAAGAAGGGGAAGGGCTTGCGGACGCGGACGCGGGGGAGGGAAGGGTAATCATGAGTACCATACACCAGGCGAAGGGCCTGGAATGGTCCGTGGTGTTCATCCCCTGGTGCGCCGAGGGCATGATTCCCCTCGGTCGGGCCCTTGCGGACCCGGAGGGGGAAGAGGAGGAGCGGCGGCTTTTCTATGTGGCGGTCACCCGGGCCAAGGACCAGCTCTACCTCTGCTACCCCGCCGTGGAATATCGGCGGGGGATGGGATATGTCGCCGTGAAGAGTTCACGGTTTATCAGTGAGCTGACGCCAACCGTCTCCCCGTCCCGCCGGGGGCGGCCTTACGAACGCTGGCTCGTGGAGGAGGATTATTGATAGCCGCTACAGCCAACGGTCGGTTTTCTGCTTCTCCTCGTACTCCGCCCGCAGGGCGATCTGGGTGGCCTCGGCGATGTCCTCCACCCGTTTGACCCAATCCTCGAACTTAATATCCACCCCAAAAATACCGATCATCTCATCCCGATCATCCATAATCGGTGCCGAGACGGTGATGCACAGGGCGCCGGTCATCTTGGAGATGTAGAAATTGGTGACATGGATCTTCCCCGTCTGCAGAGGCCGGATGAACCACTCCCGGTCGGACTGGTCCGTACCGACGCCGTAGTTCTCGTATTTGGCCCGGTCCTGAATATTGGTGATGTTCTTTGTCGTCTTCCGGCCGTTCATGTCCACGACATAGGCGAATTGGATGGAGGGGTTCTCCTCGATACATTGCTGCATCACCGGTTCTTGTTCCTCCGGTTTCATCGTCTTGATGGCAGGGTGCTCGATGATCTGCTTCACCACCGCCACGGCGGCCTGGGCCGCTCGGTATTTAATCTTGTCCAGCTCCGACATGAAAAGCTCGGGGATGTACTTCCGGACCCGCTTCTCCATCTCTTCGTTGGAGATGCTTGTGACCCTACCGGACTCGTATTCTTCATTTATCCACTTGTGAATCTTCGAGATTCCTGGGTGACGCTTGTCGATCTCCGCTGCGTCATGAAGGCCGAAATGGGAATTGATCCAGAAGGCAATCCCCGCCTTTCCTGACTTGTCGGTGATCATGGGCACGATGGGGCGTTTAAGAAGCTTGGTGGTGTCGAAGATATTGTATATTTCCTCACATTTGATCAGCCCGTCCACATGGACTCCCGCCCGGGTGACGTTGAAATCGGCGCCCACAAAGGGATAGTTGGCGGGGATCTTGTGGCCGATTTCCTTTTCGAAATACTGGGCGATATCGGTGATCACCGTGGTGTCGATGCCATGGTCATTTCCCGTCAGGGCAATGTACTCAATGATCAATGCCTCGATGGGTGGGTTGCCGGTCCGCTCCCCCAAACCAAGAAGGGTGGCGTTGGCGGCACTACAGCCATAAAGCCAGGCGGTGGTGGCGTTGATCAAGGCCTTGTGGAAATCGTTATGGCCGTGCCATTCTAGGAGGTGTCCGGGAACGCCGGCATCGTCGATGAATGCCCGGACCAGCTTATCCACACTTCTGGGAAGTGATGCCCCGGGATAAGTCACGCCGTAACCCATGGTGTCGCAGAGCCGGATCTTGATATCGATCTTGCTTTCCTCGCGGAGCTTCATCAACTCGATGGCAAAGGGGATGCAGAAGCCGTAGATGTCGGCCCGGGTAATATCCTCGAAATGGCAGCGGGGGATGATGCCCTCCGCCAGTATGGAACGGACGATATTGAGATAGTCGTCCAAGGCCTGTCGCCTTGTTTTGTTGAGCTTGAGGAAGATATGATAATCGGAAACGGACGTAAGGATTCCCGTTTCCTTGAGTCCGGCCTCCTTTACCAGGCGTACGTCCTCTTTAGCGGCCCGGATCCAGCCCGTTACCTCCGGATAGCGCAGTCCCAGGGAAAGGCACTTATTCACCGCCTCCCGGTCCTTCTTGCTGTACAGGAAAAATTCCGTCTGGCGGATCACCCCGTTTTCACCACCCAGACGGCTCATGAGGATGAAAAGATCGAAGATCTGCTTTACCGTGTAAGGGGGGCGGGCCTGTTGACCGTCCCGGAAGGTGGTGTCGGTGATGAAGATTTCATCGGGCGGCGTGATGTCCATAAGTTTATGATCAAAATCGATCCTGCTGACCTGTTCGTAGGGGAAAACATCTTTTTGCAGATTCGGTTCGGCGATATCCTTCAGTTCATAGCGCCAGAATTTAGTATGCTCGTGGTCCAGGATCTTCTTGTTCTTATTCCATTTAGCCATGTCGGGAATGCTCCTGAAAACAAGAAAGGGCGCCTGAGATTTCACGCGCCCTCTCAGATTAACTATGATAATGCTTTTTAATTCACCGGGGGTCTGCTGTCTTTCGACGGCTTGTATGGTTTTTTAGCTCCGGCCTGCTTACGTGCCTTCTCTACATCTTTCATGGTAAGCCCAGAGCGGGGGATCTTCAGCTTCTGGCCCGGATAAATGAGGTTTGCTTTTTTGATCTGGTCTTTGTTGGCCTGGTAAATAATCGGCCAGAGGTAAGGATCGTCGTAAATATCCTTGTATTTGGAGATCCACCAGAGGCTCTCGCCCTTCTTCACCACATATTCCGTGACCAGACCGGCTTCCTTTGCCTCAGGTTTGGCTTCAGTAGTCGCTGGCGCCGCGGCCACTGTCTTCGTTTCGGAAACCACCTGCTGATCGCCGGGAGCCGCGGTGGGTCCGGCGGTTACCGCCTTTTTCGCGCAACCGGCAAAGGAAAGGACCATCATCGCCGCCGCCACAATACCGCATACAAACATCCAGTGCCTTTTGTATTGCATTTTAAAACCTCCTTATTGAAAAATATGATTTTTGACTACTCGATAACCTCTATAAACATGACCAGCGTTTGTCAATAAAAAAAATCCCTATTGAACGATTTTCAAAGACAGTTCCATGAGCTGCTCGATGCTCACCTGGGAAGGGGCGTCCGTGAGTAGGCAGGATGCCTTCTGGGTCTTAGGGAAGGCGATGACATCCCGGATGGAATCGGCCCCGGTCATGAGCATGATCAGGCGGTCGAAACCAAAGGCGATTCCACCGTGAGGCGGCGTTCCAAATTCGAGGGCATCCAGAAGAAACCCGAATTTATTGCGTATTTCCTCCTGTTCAAGGCCCAGGGCGGCAAAGACGGCGGCCTGGACATCCTTTTTGTGGATGCGGATGCTGCCGCCGCCGATTTCGGAACCGTTCAGGACGAGATCATAGGCCCGGGCTCGGACCCGGCCCGGATCGCTCTGCAGGTACACGTGATCTTCCAAAATCGGAGCGGTGAAGGGATGATGGGTGGAGGTGAACCTCTTTTCCGTGTCGCTGTACTCCATGAGAGGGAATTCGGTTATCCAGGTAAAGGCAAAGGCCTTGGGGTCGATGAGATTGAGCTTCCTAGCCAGATGGAGGCGGAGATTGCCTAGGGCGTCATTGACCACCCCCGGGGTGTCGGCGATAACCAGGAGTAGGTCGTCGCTTTTGGCCTCCAGCCGAGTTTCGATATCCCGGATCTCAACAGGTTTGAGGAATTTGGCGATAGGGGAAGTCCATCTGTCGGCGTTGATGCGGGCCCAGGCAAGGCCCCCGGCCCCATAATCGGCTACGTAATCCTGCAACTGGTCGATGTCCTTTCGGGAGAGCTGGCGTCGATCCTCGACCCTGATGGCCTTGATGGCGCCCCCGGAGGCGGCTACCTCCTGAAAGAGGTTGAAATCGGCATGACGGAGGATATCCGTCAGGTCCATGATTTCCATTCCGAAGCGGGTATCGGGGTTGTCCCGGCCGTATCTCTCCATGGCCTGGCGATAGGACAACCGGGGAAGCGGCAGGGCGATTTCGATTCCTAGGCAGGAACGGAAGAGATGGGCGACAAAGCCTTCCATAATCTTCATCAGGTCGTTTTCGTCGATGAAGGACATCTCGATGTCGATCTGGGTGAATTCCGGCTGTCGGTCCGCACGCAGATCTTCGTCTCGGAAGCACTTGACGATCTGATAGTAGCGGTCGAATCCGGATACCATGAGTAACTGCTTGAAGATCTGCGGAGATTGGGGCAGGGCGAAAAAGGTTCCCGGATTCACCCGACTCGGGACCAGGTAGTCCCGGGCCCCCTCTGGGGTGCTTTTCGTAAGCACCGGGGTTTCCACTTCGATGAATCCCTCCCGTTGGAAATACTCCCGGGTGGAGGCGGCGGCTTTGCTTCTCAGGATCAGTTTCTGTTGGATGTCTTTCCGGCGCAGGTCTAGATAACGATATTTCAGGCGTACGTTTTCCGATATCTCGGCGGCGGGGGCGTCGATGAGAAAGGGCGGGGTGCGTGACTCGTTCAGAATCTCCAGCTCGTCGATCATCACTTCGATCTTTCCTGTCTTCAACTCCGGATTTTCCATCTCCGGGGGCCGCAGGCAGACCTTTCCCCGCACGGCAAGGACGTATTCACTTCTGATTCGGTGGGCTTCCTGGTGGGAGTCGGCTTCGTATTCGGGATTGAAAACTATTTGCACGAGGCCCTCCCGGTCTCGTAAATCGACGAATATCACCCCGCCGTGGTCTCGGCGCCGATGAGTCCAGCCCATTAGCACCACTTCCTGGCCTGCTTCGGAAACCGTCAGTGCCCCACAATAGTGGGTGCGTTTGTATTTGGTAATGAAAGCTGACAATGTAAACCTCTTCTCTCCAAGTTTTCGTTTTCAAACGAGCATGTCTATCCAGGCGAACGAATCGCCGAGGCTGACCCGTACCTGCTCTCCCGTTACCATATCTCTCATCTCCGCCTGCTGCGCCTCGATTTCACGGTCGCCGATGATCAGAACGCGCCGGCATTTCAGTTTGTCCGCCCTTTTCATCTGGCTTTTCAAACCCCGGGACTGGTAGTCCATTTCCACCTTCCGCCCCCGGAGGCGCAAATTATTGCACAGGCGATAGGCAAATTGCTCTGCCGAAACGCCCAGGGCGGCGATAAAAAGGTCAGGCAGCCGGGAAGGGGGGGGGGCGGACGTATCGGCGGTCAGGGCGAGGAGCCGCTCGAAGCCGATGGCAAAACCGATCCCCGGGATGTCCGGTCCGCCGAGGTCGCGGATGAGGCCGTCATATCGGCCGCCACCGGCCACGGCATTCTGGGCGCCTAGAAATTCCGTGGTGATTTCGAAGGCGGTTCGGGTGTAGTAATCCAGACCCCGCACCATCCGGGGATTGACGGTATAAGCGATGTCGAAGATGGCGAGGGAAGAAAGTACCTGCGCGAAATGATCCTTGCATTCCTCGCAGAGAAAATCCGTGATGCTTGGCGCCTTGGTGATGATCTCCCGGCAGGCCTCAATTTTGCAGTCGAAGACCCGCAGGGGATTGGTGCCGAGACGGCGGCGGCAATCATCGCAGAGATCCGCCTCTTTTCCCGCCAGAAAACTTTGGACGGAGGTGCGATAGGCGGGACGGCAGGCCGGGCAGCCGAGAGAGTTCACCTCGAGATGCGGTGATTCCATACCGACAGATTGGAGAAAATGTAGGAGCATAAGGATGACTTCCGCGTCGATGCGGGGGTCCTCATGGCCGAGAATTTCGACATCGATCTGATGGAACTGGCGGTATCGTCCTTTCTGGGGACGTTCGCGTCGGAACATGGGACCGATGGTGTAGAGCTTGGCGATCGGATCGGTGGCGTGGAGGTGATGTTCGAGGTAGGCCCTGATAATCGAAGCCGTAGCCTCCGGCCTGAGCGTCAGGCATTCATCGCCCCGATCCCGAAAGGTGTACATCTCCTTTTCCACGATATCCGTGGCTTCCCCAATCCCCCGGGTGAAGAGATCTGTCTTTTCCAAAACGGGGACGCGGATCTCGCGGCAACCGAAGGCGGTGAAAATTCTCCTTGCTTGATCTTCCACATATTGCCATCTGCCCGTTTCCTCGGGGAGGATATCCTTAAAACCTTTTACAGCGGTAATGAGTTCCATAGACTTTCGATTCAGGTGACGAATTTCATAAAAAGGTACTAACTATCACATTACCGGGGTAATGGCAATGGGAATGATGTCAGGAAAAGGTGGCTGGGTAAATAAGACGAAAAGGTGCCGGCAATCTTCCTTTCCGTCCCGAATGCGGCGGTGGGTAAGGTTCCGTTTTCAACTTCCGTTTGCTTTCCGGAGAAAGCTGCCGGGGTAGCGGCGATCCAGGCCTTCTGTTCGCAAAAAACGCCTGCCTTCTTCAAGGCTGGCAAATTCTCCGACCAAGACCCGATTCCAGACGCCTTTACCTTTTATTGACACCTCTTCTATACTTACATGCCGATATTTATTCTTCAACCGGCCGATCTCGGCGGCGGCGCTACCGGTGTCAGGAAAGGCGGCAATCTGAATCCGGTAGGTTTTCTGCCCGGGGGATGACTTTTCTGCGGGTATTTCTTTTTTATCTTTTATTGGTGAGGTGGTTGACGACACAGGAGCGGTAATCTTCATTTCCATTAATTGGGAGGGAGGAGAGGGCGACTCTTCAGTAGCGGGAGCCGGAATAGGCGGATTCGCCGTTACTTCAGGCAAAGGGGGACGGCGCCACCCTGTACCGTCATGATAAGCGACATCACCGGTAAGTCTATGGATGCGCAGGGGGAAGATACGTTGGGAAACCGTCAGCGTATCGTAGTGATAAAGCTCAGGCCAAAAAAATGCAACGGCTGCAATTAACAGCGTCGGAACACCGATGAAAAAAAACCAGATTCCCCATCGTCCGGAATGCTTGTCGGTCGAGACAACGTCCTCGGCGTGGGGAGTGGCCATGATTTCCTTTTGATCCGAAACCTCCGGCTTATCGATAAGATTCGGGGCTGGGGCGGCTTCGGCAATTGGCGGCATCTCTTTATGACGCAGAGCATGAAACTTGATGAGATTTTCATAGGCCTGTTCAACTTCCCGGCGTTTATATGCCGCCTTTTCATCCCAGAAAGGGACTTGCGGGTAACGGCCCTCCCGCCAGGCTTCGTTCAATTTCTCATATGCCGTTTGGATCTCCTCCCGCGAGGCGCCGGGAGCAATCTGGAGAATGTTGTAGGCGGCATGGAAATCGATTACGTTATCAGGGGGAAGATCCGGATCATCGAGAGCGGCAACCTTATGATAGAGGGTTTCCAACTCCCTGATGAGATTGTCGTTGCCTTCGGGAACATCCGTTTCTCTTCCTGGCCTTTCTTCCTCAGTCAAGGCGAACCTCCCTGTTCGGTTTGCAGTTTTTTTATATAACCTTTGATTATCCCCTCGGGATCACAATGAATGATCTGGGCGTATATTCTCAAGAAACCTTTCAAGTATGCAAGAGGCGGCAGTAAATGGTATTGGTCGCCCTCCAGGGCCTCCAGCATGGACATCTTGATCTTACTTTGAATAGCGATTTCTTCCAGAGCAACCCCTGCCTGTAACCGCCAGTTTTGGAGATCCAGGCCGGAGATGGCTTCTTTTTGCTGGAGATCACATATGCTGACCGGATTCGGGGTGGATCTTGTTTCCGGGGCGACCAAATCTGTCTCGTCGGCCGGTACGGAATCGGTTTCGATACTATTCATATATGTTGTATCTTCGCCGACATCATCGGGATGAGGCAGTCGAATCAGTTTGCGGCCTCGAGCCGAAGTATCTCGTGTGAATGGATACAGGGGCGCAGGTTCCCGGACCCGATCCTGATAACACATCTTTTCATTCAAAAGTCCCTGAGCGATAAGCCTCTGATCATAATTCCGGCGCGATCTCTCATCAATCAGGACCAGATATGCTTTTTCCAGTTCCGTCAAAAGTTCCTGCCTTTCTTCTTCACGGAAAAAGGAATAGGAGGCAAGAGACTCATGGGCGTAGAGCTCATGGATCTCCTGGTAGGCCCGGCGGATCTCGTAAGGAGAGGCATCAGGGTTGACTTCGAGGATTTCATAAAGAGTATGGCCGCGAAAGCTGTTCATTTCGTTAACTCAGTGCTTAGAAATCACTCATACTACCGGACAGGTCGCATTTGCCTCCCACGACGGAAGACGAAAGCAGGTTGCGTAGGCATTGCCTTAGGTCATGGACCGTCTGCGTAAAGGGATAAAGGTCGATGAAAAGGCTGGTTTTGCAGACGGCGTTGTGAACTCTATCGTCGAAAGCGACATTGCCGAGAAAAACTATTTTCAGATTTAAATGGCGGGAAATGATCTTGCAGATCATTGTGCCGATATGAGGATTATCCTGTTTACGATGTTGATTGACAATGAGTTTGAACTGAAAGGATTCCAGCTCACCGGCCAACAGTTCTCCCCGTTCCGGATCCAATTCCCTGATGACGGCGAGTAGGAGGTCTGGATTAGTGACCTTGGCCATGGGATTTCTCTCCTCTGCTTCTCGGGCCAGTTTCTGAAAATGATGGGTGTCCAAAGCTTTTCGAATCTTCCGGAAATAAACGGATCTGATGAGGCGATAGATATTCTCTATGGCCGTGGGTTCCGGGGTGGTTACAAAGATCCCATGATCTGATATCATGAAGAAATCCAGGGTGTTGAAGGACGTACCGGCACCTAGATCAAGGAGAATGTAGTCGTAGGGCAGCTTGACGATATGACGGAGAACCTTCATCTTCTGCTCATGAGCGAGGTTGGCGATGTCGAGGTTGTTCATGGCGCCGCTGATCATAAACAGCAATGGCGTGGGAGTGGCGATGATGGTGTCTGCCAGGTTAGAAACCCGTTTGTTGATAAAGTCGGAGAGGCTCAAACGGGGGTGGGTAACGCCGATGATGGTATGCAGGTTGGCAGCTCCCAGATCGACGTCGATCACCAGGGTCCGAAAGCCCTCCCGGGCCAGCAGCACCGCCAGCGATCCAGAGAGAAAGCTCTTGCCGGAACCTCCCTTGCCTCCACCGATGGGTAGAATGATCGCCATTAATAATCCTACCTTGAATGACGCCTCTAAGGATCTTGATGGGGCAAAATCCCGGAGCGTTGCTTCTTCATGCCCGCTGGCCAGCGGCGGGCCGATAAGATGCGTATAAGAATCATGTGATATTGATTACGCATCATGAATTATTGATTAATTAACCTTTGATGTCAAGTATTTATTGGGACTGCCAACGAAGATTTCAATTTTTTGGGGCGAGGGGGATCCACCCTCCGATGTCAAGGAGGGGAAAATAAATAGTGCCTGACCGTCTGTTGCAGCCCGAATCATTCCCTGTAAGTCGGTACGATAAATCTTCGCACCGGCCTTTCGGAGCCGCGTGAGGACTTCGGGATGGGGGAGGAGAAAAGGATTATCATACCCTGCCGAGATGATTGCCGCCGCCGGTTTAACCGCTTCGAGAAAGCCTGCGGTGGTAGAAGTTCTGCCGCCATGATGGGGCACAAAGAGCAGGGAGCTTAAAATGCGCCCCCGACGGGAGACGATGGCTTCCTCGGTGGCTCCGGAAATATCACCCGTGAAAAGGAAGGAGACGCCGCCGAAGGTCATCCTCATTGCCAGCGACCGATCATTGGTCTCCACATAACTGCTCTCGGTTTCTTCATCGGTCCCTGAGCATTCGGGATTGAGAAATTCAATGCGGACATCATTTATAATGATAGGATCGTCTTGTGATGACCGGCGGTGATGGGGGATGCCCCGGTCCTGGATTATCTTTAATAGTTCTCCATATTCTTTGCTGTTTCTCTTTTCGCCGGTACTCCATACCTCGCGCACGGAAAAATTATTTAGAATGAAATGCAGCCCCTGGAGGTGATCGGGGTGGGGATGGGTCAAAACGACGATGTCAATGGCGTCGATCCGTTCCCGCCACAAGTAGGGGGCGACGATGTATTTCCCAACATCGAAGATGCTGTTCGGAAAACCGCCGCCGTCGATGAGCATGATCTTGTCGGCGGGGAAACGAACCAGGGTCGAACTTCCCTGGCCGACATCGATAGCAGCGGCGGAGAACACACCATGATTCCTTCCTGTTTCATGAAGTAGGATTCCGTTTACCACAAAGAACAGTACGGTGGCGGCCAGGGTGTAATGGACCCACAAGGGTGGTTTGGCGGCGGTTGCAGCCTTGGCGGGATCGGGCGACGCTGACTGAGGCAGCAGCCGCACAACCGCGTAAATCAACAGATAAAATACGGCGATTTCCAGGATGCTCGGCGTGGTCAAATAGCGGGAAGACCAGGGAAGGGAGGCGAAGAAGTCGTTGACAGTTAGGGAGTTCATCACCAGCACCCCAGCCAGGTCTAGGCAAATTTTGGCTAATGTTGAAGACCAGGGAAGAAAGAACACCGCGGCCAGGGAGGCGGGAACGGCGAGGATGCCCAGGATGGGCACAAGGATGATATTGGCAGGAAAGGCAACGAGGGAAATGCGATTGAAATATAAGGCAATCAAGGGCAACGTCCCCAGCATGGCGCTAAGGGATACGATCATAAACAGGGCGGTCTGGTAGCGGAGTCTTCCTATGAGATGGGCGAGGAGGGATGATGTTGAGCGATTCGATACCATCTTGGGTACAAAGGCGGTCAGGCGGGGGGTGATGAAGAGGATCGCCGCCACCGCCGCAAAAGAAAGTTGAAAGGAGATATCGAACAGGGCCGGGGGATAGGGGACTAGGATGAACAGGGCCGCCATGGCCAGGGTATTGTAGAGATCACGGTTTCTGGCGATGAGCAGGGCGATCATGAAGGCCAGGATCATAAGGGTGGCGCGCCATACCGACATCCCGGCGCCAGCAATGAATGTGTAGAGGATCACTGGCGGGATGGCGGCTAAAACCGACAGCTTGTGCATCTCGAAGCGCAGGAGGAGATAGGGAAAGCGCCGTAGCAGTGAACGGACGAGAAAGATGGAAAAGAAGGCGACCAGTCCCATATTGAATCCCGAAATGGCGATAATGTGGGAGGTGCCGGTCTTGCTGAAGGCGTCCCGGATTTCCCGAGGTATCTCCTGCTGATCGCCGAGGATGCAGGCCTTGACGATCTCCCGTTCCGGAAAAGGGGCGTGTAAATCCACGAAGCTGCGTATCTGGGCGCGGACCCCTTCCAGTCGCTGCCGGAGTGGATTGCCCAAACCCTTTCGCAGTAAAATGATGCGGGAATCATCGGGAATGAAGCCTCGCACCAGAATCCCCTGAAATTTGAGATGGCGTTCATAATCGAAGCCGCCGGGGTTATGGAAGTTCCGCACCCGGCGCAACCGGGTCCGGGCGCTGACAGCGTCACCATAGGCGAAGGTCCGCCGGCCTTGGTAACTAATAAGGATCTTTCCGTGGCAGGGGTGTTCGGCGCCAGTGCCTTCAGTCATCTTCAGGGCTTTAACGGTGAGATCGGTCTTCTCCGGAAAATGTTGCGGCGCCTCGCTGACCAGCCCTGTGATCGTCACCGGCTCAGATTTCAGCAGATTGACAATATGGTCTCCGGCCGGTTCTCGGTAAAGATATAGATTCATCTGGAGCCACCCTAAAACGAAAAAAGCCCCGGCAAGGAAAAATGAGGCGGCTTTGGATCTTCTTCGGATGATGCAAACCAAAAGAAACAGACAAGCGGCAAGGAGGGCGGTCAGGAGGGGCGCCGTCGCCACTTCATAAACGGATGAACAGGCGATGCCGGCCATGAGGGCCAGGGTGGGAGCCGCAAGGGGACGCCCCATATCATGTCTCCGGAAGAAGTTTCCCTTGCATATGCAGGAAAATTCACTATGATGCAAGCCGCCTTTATAATCACTTATGAAGGGGGGAACATGACAACAAATGACGAAAGACGCTGGCTGAGATATTACGGCGCCGTGCCTCCCTCCCTGGACTACCCGCGGGCGACGATGTACGAGGCCTTGATGAGATCGGCGGAGCGCAATCCCGAGGCGATCGCCTATGATTTCATGGGCCGCACCTCCACTTACCGCGACTTTACCGCCGAAATCGATCGATGTGCCCGGGCACTGTATGCGCTGGGATTGAAGAAAGGGGACCGGATTACGATTTCCATGCCCACCACCCCTCAGGGTATCATCTGCTTTTATGCCGCCAACAAGATCGGCGCCGTGGCCAGTATGATTCATCCCCTTTCCACCGCCCAGGAGATTGCCTTTTATCTCCGGATCAGCAGGAGCCGTTTCGCTCTTACCATCGACGCCTTTTACGGGAAGTTCCGGGAGGTACGGGACGATACACCGCTGGAGGTCCTCATCCTCACAAAAATTTCCGATTATCTCGATTTGTTCAAAAAGATCGGTTTTTACCTGGCCAAGGGCCGGAAGATCCCCCCAGTGCCGGCAGACCCGCAAGTACGATGGTGGCGGGAGATCATGGCGGCATCCTATCCGCCTGTCCCTGAAGTGGCCATGGACACGGAAGATCTGGCGGTAATCCTCTACAGCGGCGGGACTACGGGGACCCCTAAGGGGATCATGCTGTCCAATATGAATTTCATCAGCGAGGGGATGCAGGTGTCGACTTGGGGTAATCTGTCGAAACAGGATACCATTTTGGCCATTCTTCCCATTTTTCACGGCTTCGGATTGGGGGTCTGTGTAAACGCCGCGTTCATGGGTGGCGGCAAGAGCATTTTGGTGCCGCAGTTCACGCCGGAAATCGTCGCCAAGCTGATAAGGACGAAACGCCCTACATTTGTAGTGGGTGTCCCCACACTCTTCGAGGCCTTATGTCGTAATCCGGTGTTTCAAAACGCTGATTTGAGCTGTCTCAAGGCGACCTTCAGCGGTGCCGACACCCTGCCCAGACCGGTCAAGGAGAACTTCGAGGCCCTGGTAAAAAGGCAGGGTGGAAAGGTGAAACTCCTGGAAGGCTACGGCCTCACGGAAGCGGTCACGGCCATTATGGCCACCCCTTTGCAGGAATACCGGGAAGGCAGCATCGGGGTTCCTTTTCCCGATATGCTGGCGAAGATCGTCGCCATCGACACCACGGAGGAAGCGCCAGTGGGAGCCGAAGGTGAGCTCTGCCTTCATGGACCGGCGGTAATGATGGGCTATCTCGACCAGCCGGAAGAGACGGCCAGGACCCTGAGGAAGCATCCCGACGGGCGGGTGTGGCTCCATACCGGTGATATCGCCTCCATGGACCAGGATGGTTTCTTCTATTTCAAACTGCGCCTCAAACGGATGATCAAATCTTCCGGCATGAATGTCTATCCGGTCCAGGTGGAGGATATCCTCTACCGCCATCCCGAGGTTAAGGACGCCTGTGTCATCGGCGTACCCGACGAGGGGCAGGTGCAGCGGGTCAAGGCCTTCGTGGTTCTGAAGGACATGAACAAAGCCGGCGAAGCAATGGAAGAGGAACTAATCCGCCATTGCCGGGAACAGCTCATCAAGTGGAGCTGCCCCCGGGAAATCGAATTCCGGGAAATCCTCCCCTGCACCTTGGTGGGGAAGATCGCTTACAACGCTCTGGAACAGGAAGAAATCGCCAAACTCAAGGCGGCGGGGAAATACGCCGGAAAGTAGGCTTATGTCAAACCGGTCAGAACCGGGAATGAATTATGATGCCCATATAAAGAACAATTCTAAACAATCAAGCCCTGTAATAAAAGTGTGCATAAACGGAAAGGGACTTGTTAATATTAATCACTTCATAAAAAATTGGGAAAGGACATTTGTGCTGCCGGCAATTATCAATTATCAATGATCGTTGTTTGCCGGTTCAGGAGCGGAAGATGGAAGAGGCAATAAAGTACATGGCGGAAATTACGGCGGCTCCCTTAATGTACGGCCGCCGCATTCAGAAGGAAACCGGCAGAAGGGTCGTCGGCTATGTGTGCAGCTATACCCCGGAGGAGATTATCATCGCCGCCGGCGCCCACCCCCTGCGCCTGTTCGGCCCGATGGGGGAGTTGGAATGTGTGGACACCCACCTACAATCCTACTGTTGTTCGGTGGTGCGGGGCATTCTCGAGACCGGTCTCAAAGGCGATGCGGATTTCCTCGCCGGAATGGTCTTTCCTCATACCTGCGATTCCATCCAGCGCCTTTCCGATCTCTGGCGGATAAATGTCACCCATGGTTTTCACCTCGATCTCGTCCTGCCGGTGAAGTTAAATACCGACAGCGCCAGGAAATATTATCTCGACGTGCTCCGACGGTTCCGGATGGAGTTGGGAAAGAAGCTCGGGGTGGATATCGGCGACGAAGCCCTGAGGAAGGCCTATGAAACGCTTCGGGAGATTCGCCGTCTCCTGGCCGGGATTTATGAACTGCGCAGCGCCAATCCGACCCTGCTGTCCGGCGATGATCTCCTGACCATAGTCAAGGCCGCCATGATCATGGACCGCCGTGAGGCAAGTGATCTTTTACAGCGTGTCGCCACCGGGCTGAAAGCGAAAATTGAAGCACATAAATCGCTGCCGGAATCCGTAAATTCTTCTCCGCCCCAGGAAAAGGAAATCAAGCGGCTCGTCTTGGCGGGGGGCATATGCAATCACCCGCGCCTCCACGGCATGATCGAGGCGGCTGGCGGCGCCGTGGTATGGGACGATATGTGCACGGGGGCGCGTTATTTTCAAACCGCCGGTCCCGGCATCGAAAGTGATGGGTCAACAGCAGCCGGTAAGGGCGATACCATGGCGGCCATCGCAGAGCGTTATCTCAATCGGGAGGTTTGTCCCGCCAAACACAATGGCTTGACCAGCCGTGCGGAGGCGATCATTTCCTTGGTCAGAGAAAAGCAGGCCCGCGGCGTGATCTTGCTGCATCTGAAATTCTGCGATCCTCATGCCTTCGATTACCCCTACCTGAAGAACGCCCTGGATCGGGAAAATATACCCCATCTCATGCTGGAGATCGAGGACCCTCTCCCGGCGGAAGGACAATTGCGCACCAGATTCGAAGCCTTTTTGGAAATGTTCTAAACAGGAGTGATTAATGGCCACAAACATCGACAAGGAAAAACGAAAAATTAAATCCGTCAAGAAAATGAAGGAAATAATGACATTATATTATATCGATGCCAAGACGGCCGCTGATAACGGCAAAAAGGTCGCCTGGATTACCAGCGGCGGTCCGGTGGAACCTCTGATTGCCATGGATATCATCCCGGTGTATCCGGAAAACCACGGGGCGATGATCGGAGCCGCCAAAATGGGCGTCGATCTCTGCGAAAAGGCGGAAGCCATGGGTTACGCCGGTGATCTTTGTTCCTACGCCCGCTCCGATATCTCTTGCGCCACGGTGAACGGCGGTCCCATTGGGGGGCTCCCCAGGCCGGACCTGCTGGTCTGCGGCAACAACATCTGCGGCACCGTGCTGAAATGGTATGAAATCCAGGCCCGCTATTTCGATGTTCCGCTGTTTATCTTCGACACGCCGTTCTGCCACACCGCTTTCCACCCCGAGATGCGCCGTTATGTTCGCACGCAGATCGATGAATATATAGTCTTTCTGGAATCGGCAACGGGAAAGAAGCTCGATCGGGACCGGATGGTCGAGGTTGGGCGCCTCTCCGTGGAGGGACAGCGCCTGTGGCAGGCCGTACTTGATACGACGATCAACAAGCCCGCACCCATGAGCGCTTTCGACGCCTTCTTCCACCTGGCCCTCATCGTTACTCTTCGTGGGACCCGGCAGGCCGTGGATTATTACCAGGAATTGCTGGCGGAGATGAACCAGCGGGTCCGTGACGGGATCGGCGCCGTTCCCCGTGAGAGTTACCGACTGCTGTGGGACAACCTTCCCATCTGGTACCGGACCAAGTGGCTGTCAGACAAGTTCGCCGCCCATGACGCCTGCCTGGTGGCCGACACCTACACCTCCGCCTGGTGCGGCTCACTCCGCTATATGGATGAAAATGATTTCCTAACCTCCATGGCCGAGGGGTATACCCGGATCTATCTGAATATCGGCGTCGACGAGATGGCGCGAATGGTAGGTGAAATGGTGGACAAGTACGATGTGGATGGCCTTGTAATGCACTCCAACCGGAGCTGCAAGCCATACTCCTTCGGGCAGTACGACATCAGGAAGATCGTGGAAGACGGCAAAGGCATCCCTTCTTTGATTATTGAAGCGGATATGTGCGATGAACGCAATTTTTCCGAAAGCCAGATCGAGATGCGCATTGAGGCCTTCATTGAGATGCTCAAGCAGAAAGACGGGCAATAAACCAATCTGAGTGTTGGAGAAAGGTGACGGACGACTACTGAAAAAAGAAAAGCTTCGAAATATCGCCATCATTTCCCATGTTGACCATGGCAAGACAACCCTCGTAGATGCCATGCTGAGGCGAACCGGCGCCTTCAGGGAGCATCAGGCAATAGAGGACCGGGTGATGGATTCCCTCGATCTCGAGCGGGAGCGGGGGATAACAATCATGGCCAAGAATACCGCCATCCGATATGGCAAGGTAAAGATCAATATCGTCGATACCCCGGGACACGCTGACTTCGGCGGCGAGGTGGAACGGAGCCTCAATATGGTGGACGGAGCCATTCTCCTCGTGGATGCCAGCGAAGGGCCCCTGCCGCAGACCCGTTTTGTCCTCAAAAAGGCCCTGGAACGGCGCATGCCCATAATCCTCGTTATCAACAAGATCGACCGGAGCGATGCCAGAATCGAAGAGGTCATCAACGAGGTATACGATCTGTTCATCGATCTTGACGCCACGGAAGAGCAAATAGAGTTTCCCATTCTTTTCACCCAGGCCAAGCGGGGCGTTGCTCACCGAAAAATGGGCGACGAGGCCGCGGATTTAGGGGCGTTGTTTGAGACGATCCTGACTGCCATTCCCGGTCCCGATGGTGATGACGAGGCACCGCCCCAGTTTTTGATCACCAATCTCGACTATGATCCCTATGTCGGCCAGATCGCCATAGGCCGCCTTATGAACGGTACCCTAGAGATGAACCGTTCCTACAGCCTTAGTGGAGAAAACGTGGTTGTGTCGGGCGTCGGATTTTCCGCCCTCTACACGTTTTCCGGTCTGAAGAAGATCGCCGTGGAGAAGGTAGAATCCGGGGATATCGTCGCCTTCGCAGGGGTGGAAAAAATCAGTATCGGCGACACCGTCTCGGCGCTGGACAATCCTCGCCCCCTGCCGAGAATAAAAGTCGACGAACCGACGGTATCCATGATCTTTTATGTCAATAATGGTCCGTTGGCCGGACGGGAAGGAAAATATCTCACCTCCCGGCACCTAAGGGAGCGGCTGGAACGGGAAAGTCTCCGGAACGTAGCCCTCCGGGTGATACCGACGGAACGTGCGGACGCCTTTGAGGTTTGCGGACGCGGGGAACTGCAGATGGCGATCCTCATCGAGACCATGCGCCGGGAGGGTTACGAATTCATGGTCAGTAAACCCCGGGTGATCACCAAGGAAGAAGGTGGCCGGGTTCTGGAGCCGGTGGAAAGGGTCTTTCTCGATATTCCGGAGGAATTCGTCGGCGTGGTCACGGAGAAGCTGTCCATCCGAAAGGGCCGCATGGCCAATCTGGTCAACAAGGGTCGCGGTCGGGTGAACATGATTTTTCTGATTCCCGCCCGGGGACTCATCGGTTTTCGCAGCCACTTTCTCACCGATACAAAAGGGGCGGGGGTGATGAACAGCCTTTTCGAAGGTTACGAGCCCTGGTGCGGCGCCATTCCCCAGCGTCTGACCGGTGCTCTGGTCGCCGACCGAGCGGGACGGGCAACGGCCTATGCCTGCCATGCCATGGCCGACCGCGGCGAACTGATCCTCGCCCCGGGCGCTGAAGTCTATGGCGGGATGATCGTCGGAGAGAGGAACCGCTCCCAGGATCTGAACGTAAACATCGTCAAGGAGAAGAAGCTTACCAACATGCGGAGCGCCACGGCGGATGCCACGGTCATCCTCCGTCCTCCCCGGCTCCTGTCTCTGGATCAGTGCATCGAATTCATCGCCGCCGACGAACTCATCGAAGCGACTCCGGAAAGCATCCGTCTCCGCAAGCAGGAATTGGACGCCCAGGTCCGGATGTCCCGTTACCGTGAAGAGAAATGGTCGTGAAGACTTGCCGGTAGACTTCTACACGTAATTTCGGTGCTGGATCGCTTCGATATAACCCGCGGCGCCGGGGGAGATCTGAGCGGCATTGGCTTCGTCGGTATCCAGATGCATGTCCAGGCGATAACTGGGATTCACACGGATTAGGACGTCGCCGAATATCAGCTCCCGCACCCCCTTGACCTTCACCATGACCACGTCCTTGTCCCGGAGTCCCAGGCTCAAAGCCTCTTCCGGAGAGATGTGGATGTGACGTTTGGCGCAGATGACCCCCTTGTCCAGGGTCACCGTTCCCACTTCTCCCTCCATGATGACGCCGGGCGTCCCTTCGATATCACCGGAATCCCGGATGGGGGCATCGATGCCCAGGCGAAACTGTTCGGTGCGGGCGATTTCCACCTGTGACTCTTTTCTCAGGGGGCCCAGGATTCGCACCTTTTCGATCCGGCCTTTGGGCCCAACGAGATTTACCGTTTCCACGGCGGCGAACTGGCCGGGCTGACTCAGTTCCGAACGCGGCGTCAGGGAACGTCCGGGGCCGAAGAGGGCCGTGAAATCATCCAAAGACAAATGGACGTGATGCGCCGAAATGCTGAGGGGAATCGCTTTGGACTGAAGCCTTTCCAACTCGCTCACAGCGAGGGATCTCCCCAGGGCATGCACGGTTTCCCGGGCGATCATCCGCTCCTCATCGGCAGGCACGACCAAAACGCGGATCTTGGCGGAAGGATCGGAGATATCGACGATCTGCCCCCGCATGGCCACGGTTTTACGATTGATGTCATCCGTGACGGCAATCCCGAAGACCTCCATTCCCTGGCAGATGCGGGCACGGATTTCCGGGGAGTTTTCCCCGATACCGCCGGTAAAGATGAGGACGTCCAAGCCTCCCAGGGCGGCGACATAGGCGCCGATGTATTTTTTGATCCGATAGCAGAAGACACTGAGGGCCATTTTGCAGCGCATATCTCCGCCTTCCGCCGCTGCCAGTACTTCCCGCATATCGTTGCTCTTACCGCTGAGGCCCTTGAGACCGCTTTCCTTGTTCAGTATCCGGTCGAGATCGTCGTAAGTCATACCGGCATGGCGCATTAGATGGAGCAGCGCTCCGGGGTCCACGTCCCCGCCCCGGGTGCCCATTACCATTCCCTCCAGAGGCGTCATGCCCATGCTCGTATCGATGCTGCGCCCGTGATCCACGGCGCATACGGAGGCTCCACTGCCCAAATGACAGGAGATAATCTTGAGATCGCCGATGGGAATTTTCAATGACGTGGCCGCGCTGAGAGATACGAAACGGTGATTAGTGCCATGAAAACCGAACCGCCGGATCTGCTCTTCGTCACATAGCTCCATGGGCAGGGCGTAACGGTAGGCGGCCTCCGGCATGTTGAGATGAAAGGACGTATCGAACACCGCGACCTGGGGCACCCCGGGGAGAAGTGTTTTCAGCGTCTCGATCCCCTCGAGATTGTAAGGATTATGGAGAGGGGCGATGGGTATGCATTCTTTGATGGCGGTCAGGACATCATCATTGATGGTCATGGAACTGGAGAAGCGCTGGCCTCCGTGCACAACCCGATGACCCACGGCCGAGATGCCATGCACATCGCCTACGGCGCCTTGCTTTTCGTCGGATAGGGCTCGGACCATGGCATGAAAGGCATCGCTGACCGTAGCGATGCCATCGGCGGGCAGGGTTGTCTTCTGCCCGGCCTTCTTGATGATGTGTACGGCGGCTCCGGACCCGATCTTTTCTACCAGACCGTCCAGCAGGGATTCCTTTTGGGTGGTGTCGAAGAATGAATATTTCAATGAAGAGCTGCCGCTGTTCACTACGAGAATTTTCATCGGTTCCGCAACGGAAGAAAAATTCAAATCGTAGGGGTCTTCGTTACGGCTGTGGGCCAAGCGTCGTCTTCTCATTTCCTCAATGAACTTTTCGTCTTCCAGAAGGCGTTTGGTGATGATCCTGGTAACTTTCATCAGGGTTTTGGGGTTACGGGACACGACTTGAGTGATTACTTCTCGGGGAATCTTCACCACCTTGCTGCTCCGGGAGGAGACTACGTTCGCTGCCGCCGGCTCACCGGTGAGGATCGACATCTCGCCGAAAAAGGAACCCCTTTCCAGAGAGGCCAATACCTTCTCCTGGCCTTTGTCGTCAGGAAGAGTTACCTCTACTTCCCCCTCATAAACAAGCCAGAGAAAACGCCCGATTTCGCCGGTGTTGATGATTAGGGCCGCGGGGGGAAATTCGATCAGTTGGGAATTGGTGGCCAGAAATTCGAGATCTTCTTTTTTTAAATCGGCGAGGATGTCGATTGATTGGAAGAACTTGGCTAATTCCATATCGCTGCCTCCTGACAATTGGTCGTGATGCGGTTGTAGATCTTTGCCTGGGGGTGGAAAATCTATCCTGATATACAGGTCTTGTCCTTCATGCTAATTTAAATAATTATTCTCGTCAATAAAATATACTCGTTTTCTAAACAACTCAAGATGAAAAGATCTGGGTTTTATGTTAAACACAGGGCCGTCACCTGGGCGGGAGAATGCCCCGGACGCGAAACGGTAAGGCAAACGGACCTGATCGCAGTTCGGCTCCGGATCGATAAAGGCACGGCCCACAAAAGATAATACTCACGTTATATGTCAAAACAAAATTCACGCAAGCACATCTTTACCCTTGGAATCGACGTCGGTTCCATTACCACCAAAGCGGCCATGATGAGGGATGGCAGGCTCTTCAGCTATGCTACAACCTTTACGGGCTACAATATGGAAGCGGCCGTGAAAAAGGTGGTGGATGCCACCCTGGCCGAAGCCTCCCTGGTGCCGGAGAACCTGACGAGAATTATTGCCACGGGCTACGGTCGTAAAAGCGTGGCCGTGGCCCATGAAGACCGGACAGAGATCCTCTGCCACGCCGCGGGCGCCTACTTTCAAGATTCCGCCATCAGATTCGTCATCGACATCGGCGGCCAGGACAGCAAGGCCATACTTTTGGACGACCGGGGCAAGGTGAGCAACTTCACGATGAACGACAAATGCGCAGCCGGGACGGGACGATTTCTCGAAGTGATGGCCCGGGCAATGGAGGTAAACCTCGACGCTTTCGGCGACCTTTCCCGACAGGCCGACGCACCGGCCAAGATCAGCAGCATCTGTACGGTTTTTGCGGAATCCGAAGTGATTTCGCTGATCGCCAAGGGGACCGCCCGGGAAAACATCGTCGCCGGTATCCATGATGCCGTCGGCGTCCGGGTGGCGGCCATGGCCAGGAGGATCGGCTTGCGGGGTCCCGTCATGATGACCGGCGGGGTGGCCAAAAACCGGGGAGTGGTGGCCGCTCTAAAAGAAAAACTGGGTCTAACCGTAACGGTATCCCCTTATGCGCAGATCAACGGCGCCCTTGGGGCGGCTTTTTTAGCATGGAAATAACGAACAAGAAGATCACCCGGATCCTTGCCTACCTGTCCCGTTATCTCTGAGGAACGGTGCCGGCATTGCTTTCGCCGCTTTAATCTGGTCATTCCAGCGCTGCCGGTGTTAGCCGCAGTGATCCTGGCCCTGTTCCTCATTCGGGATTACAAGGGATGACTGTGATAGTGCGAGAGACATCGGACGGAAAATAGTTATCCCGGTTTGACATGATCAGACCTTTAGCCTATATCCTATCCCGAAATAATTGGATAAAAATGATCACCGGTTCATGAAAAGAGATGAAGAAAGTAGAAACACATAATAATCAGGATATTTCCAGACATAATACAGATGCGCAGATAAGGATGTTGCTGATTTCCCGGATCGCCATGGCCACCTTTCTGTTGGCCATCTTCGTCTTCATGCAGAACCAGTCCCCCGATTTCGCCAGCAGGATTTCCATCCCTTACTTCTATGGAATAATTCTCGCCATCTACATTCTATCTCTGTTTTATTCAGTCCTTTCCCGGATCTCTGCCAACCACCGGATGCAGATCTATTTCCAGGTCATGACCGACGTGATTGTCATTACGGCCCTGATCTATGTCACCGGGGGGATCAGGTCAACATACGCCGTTTTCTATCCCCTGGTGATCATCTATGCCGTCCTGTATCTGGGACGGAATGGGGGACTGATTGCCGCCTCCGCCGCTTCCATCTGTTACGGTCTCCTCATCGATCTCGAATTCTACCGCCTCATCAAGCCTTTGTCGTATCCCTCCATGTGGGAAATACCCGATACCGCCGGTCATGTATTTTACCGAATCTTTGTTAATATCGTTTCCTTTTATCTCATAGCGGGGTTGGCCAGCTTTGTCGTGGAGAAAGAGAGGAAGACCAGGGCGCTTCTGGCGGAAAAGGAATCGGCTTTCAACAAGCTGGACCTTCTGTACCGGTCGATTATCGAATCCGTTGACGCCGGTATCCTGACCATAGATATGGAGAAAAGGATAAAATCATTCAACCGGGCGGCGGAAAAGATCACCGGCTGGAGCTTTACGGAAGTGGAAAACAGGGGGATCGACGAAGTATTCACTAACTGGGAAAGCCTGTTGGAAAACAAAGGTAGTTATGACCGGCAAATCCAGGGCCGCATCGAAATGACCGTTACGGCTAAAGATGGTCGGAAGTTGATTGTCGGTTGTCTTCCTTCGGTGCTCCGCGATCACGACGATCACAAATTCGGAGATATTTTGGTTTTCCAGGACCTGACCGCCGTCAAGCAGATGGAGGAAGTCTTGGAGAGAAACCGGCGTCTGGCATTCGTGGGGGAAATGGCGGCCGGGTTGGCCCATGAAATACGTAATCCTTTGGCCTCGATAAGCGGCGCCGTGCAGATGTTGCAGCGTGAAACCGGTTTTAGTGCCACGGAGGCACGCTTGATGCAGCTAATTATACGGAGCAAGGATCAGCTCGAGGGATTTATCAAGGATTTTCTCTTGTTGGCCAGGCCGGACCGGGGACCCCAACAGGTGGTGCATCTCACAGATCTCATTAAGGAAGTAATGGAAGCGGTAAGAGTTACCCCGGACTGGAACAGCGCCATTATACTCAGGGAAGATTTTGAGCCGGGCCTGACCGTGAGCGGCAACCGAGAGGAACTGCGCCAACTGGTATGGAACTTTGTACTCAACGCCGCCCAAGCCATGCCGGCGGGGGGGACTCTGAAGCTCGAAGCGCGGCAGCGGTCAAATGACGACCGGCCGGGGGTGGAATTTATTACCGCGGATACCGGCACCGGGATTTCCGAATGTGATCAACGGTCGATTTTCGAGCCTTTTTTTACCACCAAAGAGAGGGGTACCGGGTTGGGTTTGGCTATTGTCATGAGGATTATCAACAGCTACGGCGGTAAATTGTCCTTCAAAAGCGTAGCCGGCCGGGGCAGCACATTTCAAGTCTGGTTGCCCTGGCAGGAGAATATTTCAGGAGGTTTGGAAAATGGCCAGGATTCTCGTCGTTGACGATGATCTCGGAATGAGGGATTTGCTGGAGATCATGCTGACCCAGGAGGATTATGAGGTTGCCTGTTGCGGGGATCCGGACAAGGCCCTGCAAAGAGTTCAAAAAGAGCAGTTCGACCTGGTCATAACCGATCTTAAGATGCCGAAGATGGACGGAATAGAGTTCCTGAAGCAGGTTAAGGAAGTCAAACCGGAAACACAGGTAATTCTCATCACCGCCTTCGCTTCGGGGAATACCGCCCTTTCCGCAATGAAGGAAGGGGCTTACGATTATATAGAAAAAAACTTCGATATCGACGAACTAAAGCGGATAGTCCATGAAGCCATGGAAAAAAAGGGTATCAAAAGACAGGAGGCGCAATTCATCAAAGACCTGGCCGATGATGTCGCCTTCGGTGGAATGATCGGCAAGAGCAGGGAGATGCTGAAAGTCTATGGGACTATCAAGAAGGTCTCCGAAACGCCAGCGAATATCCTGATCCTCGGAGAAAGCGGTACGGGCAAGGAGCTGGTAGCCAAGGCCATTCATGAACACAGTCCGCGGAAAGACATGCCCTTTGTGGTCATCAATTGTGGCGGTATCCCGGAGAATCTCCTCGAATCGGAGTTTTTCGGTTATATGAAAGGTTCCTTCACCGGGGCCTTCACGGATAAGGCCGGGCTCTTCGAATCGGCAAATAATGGAACAATATTCCTCGATGAAATAGGGGAGTTGCCATCGTTATTACAAGTAAAGCTTTTACGTGTCGTCCAGGAGAAAACCTTTCGGCGGATAGGTGGAACGCTTGATATCAAGGTCAATGTGCGGATAATCTCCGCCACGAACCAGAACCTGGAAGACAAGGTTAAAAGAGGTTCGTTTCGTGAAGATCTCTACTATCGTCTCAATGTAATCCCCATTCATCTGCCGCCCCTGCGGGAAAGAAGAGAAGACATACCAGTATTGACACGCTATTTCATAGAAAAATATTCCCAAGAATTTGCCAAGGATATTAAGACCATTTCAAGTTATGCTCTGGAATTACTTATGGATTATCCTTTCCCAGGTAATGTGCGGGAACTGGAGAATATCATCGAACGCAGCGTGGCTTTGGAGAGCACCAATATCATCCTGCCGGACAATCTTTTCATCGACAGGGAACAGGTTAAAAATGACCATCCACATCCCGCCGGCATTCCCGAAGTGGGTATTCAGTTGAATGAAGAGTTGGCAAGAATTGAAAGGCAGTTCATCGAAATGGCCCTGAACAAAACAAAAGGTTCAAAAACCAAGGCAGCGGAACTTCTCCATGTGACCTTCGATTCCCTGCGCTATCGCATCGAAAAGCTGAGGATAGAAAATTCCGGGTGGGATTGAAAAAATACTTGACAAGGGCACCCACATCCATTAAACGTGATTGCCAAATAGAATCAAAGTGAAACGGAAAATCGACATGGCACGGCAGAGAAAATTTAATCTGGCTTTCTTTTTTAGCTTTAATGGCTTTTTTGGGGAGGTCTGCTCGCCGCGCTCATGACCTGATCAATAACGAATGAGCCGTGGGCAGACCGAAGAGGCGCCCACGGTTTTTTTTGGCCGTGGAGATTATCCCGGCCTTTTTTTTAAATCGCAAGGGGAAAAGCGAGTAAGGAGGAAGACATGACAGCAAGGATCACAAAAGGAATCATTATCGGCGTGATAGTGGGATTGATGGTGCTGGGCGTCTCCGGATGGGCGGCGGCGAAGGTCGTCAAGGTGGGGGCGGCAATCAACATGACGGGTCCCGCCTCGAGTTGGGGCCAGTTTCACGCCCGGGGACAGCAGGATTATTTTCGTTACGTCAACGAGGTCAAGGGGGGTGTCGCGGGAAATCGCATCGAAATGCTTCTGGTGGACACGGCCTACAAGGTTCCCGAAGCAGTGGCGGCGGTACGTAAGTTCGCCGTCCAGGAAAAGGTCGATATGATCGCCACCTGGGGCGCCGGCGAGGGACTGGCGGCCAAGCCCATCGTTCAGACCTACAAGATCCCCACCATCAACTATTCCACGAGTTGGGAAATCCTCGAACCACCCATAGATTACATGTATCTTCCCTTCGGAAGCTACAAGATGGACTGTTACGCCATCCTGGATTATATCCGGGCCGTTCATCAGGGAAACACCATCCCCAAGGTCGGTCTGCTCACCTACAATAACGCCTATGGTCGATCCATCCACAAACCCAGCCGGGAATACGCAAAAAAGGTGAAGATAGATATCGTGGCCGTGGAAGAGTTTCCCCCCAAGACCGTCGATCTCAATACGGAACTCCTCAGGCTGCAGAAGAAGGGCGCCCAGTACGTAATCATGCAGATGCTCCCCGCCGCCATTGTCACCACCTTCAAGAGCGCCGACCGCATCGGCTACAATCCCATGTTTTTCGGCACCTGGACCTCTACGGATCCTGATTTCTTCCGCCTGGGCAGAGGCTTGATCAAAGACCGGCTGCTGATGCAATTCCCCGGCGGCCTTCCCGTGGACCGCACGCCCGGAATCAAGGTCATGGAGGAATTATGGAAGCGATACAAAACGGTCAATAAATTTGATGCCTCCTATTGGGAGGGAGTGGTCGTGGCAATGATAATGGAGCGGGCATTCCTCCGGGCTCACGAAAAATTCGGCCACATCAACCGGGAAACGATCAACAAAGCTATGGAGTCCTTTCAGAACGAAGATTTTGGCGGCCTGGTGCCAAACGTGACCTACACGAAGAAAAATCATGGCGCCTCCTTCAAGGCCCGGCTCGTCCGGGTTCAGGAGAACGGATCGTACACGCCCCTAACCAAGTTCTTCGTTCCGGGCAAGGAAAAGATACGTTTACTGAAGTGAGCAGGCATTCAGGATGAAAGCCTATCGCGGACAGCCAGCGATTTTTGCCGCACGGAAGGAAGAGGAACGGCGGGCCCACCTGGAAATCAGGAACGTCTGCCTGAATTTCGGCGGCGTTAAGGCCTTGAACAACATCGATTTACAGGTGGGTAACGGAGAACTGTTTGCCGTGATCGGACCAAACGGCGCCGGCAAGACCAGCCTCATGAACTGCATCACCGGCTTCTATCGTGCCGTGAGCGGTCAGATCCTCTTCAACGGCCGGGAAATCACCCATCTTCACGCCCATGAACTGGTAAGAGTGGGAATAGGCAGGACCTTCCAGAATATCGAGCTTTTTCCCGGTATGACCGTATTGGCGAATATGCTCCTCGCCCGGCATCTCTATTGCGGTTACGGATTCCCCGGGGCCTCTCTCTATCTGCCGTCGGTGCGCCGCGAGGAGGTTCGCCACCGCAAGTTGATTGAAGAATTGATAGATTTTCTGGAAATGCAGGCCATCAGAAAAAAGACCGTGGCATCACTCCCTTACGGTCTGATGAAGCGGGTGGAGTTGGGCAGGGCCCTGGCCCTGGAACCACGACTGCTGGTTCTGGACGAGCCGTTTGCCGGTATGACCCTGGAAGAAAAGGAGGACATGGTACGGTTTATCACGGAGATAAACTCCGCCTGGGGCCAGACGATCATTCTTGTTGAACATGATATGGCCATCGTCATGAGCGTATCCCACCGGATCGCCGTTTTGAACTTCGGGGAAAAGATCGCCGAAGGCACGGCGGAGGAGATACGCCGTCATCCGGAAGTGATCCGGGCGTATCTGGGGTGAGGCAGAACACGATGACCACTAAATTCCAAGATGAACAGATGTTGACGCTGCCCCGTCTGCTCTGCAAACAGGCGGAAGTCCTGGGGCGCGGCGCCGTTGCCATACGGGAGAAGGCCTATGGAGTCTGGCACACCTACAATTGGGATGATTATCTCCGCTATGTCCGTCATACGGCTCTGGGACTTGCCTCCCTTGGGGTCCGGCGCGGCGAGAACGTGGTGTTGGTTGTCAACAATCATCCGGAATGGCTGTTCTCCGAATTGGGGGCACAGGCCATCGGGGCGGTGACCATCAACCTCTTTACCTCCTCCATCCCCGAGGAACTGCGGACCTCCCTGCAGCGCGCCCAGGCGGTCATTGTAGTCGCCCAGGATCAGGAACAGGTAGACAAACTCATCGAGATTAGAGCACGCATACCCCAGGTAAGAAAGGTGATTTATTTAGATCCAACGGGGATGCGGTCCTACCGGGAGGAGTCGTGGTTGCAGTCATATGCCGACCTGCTGAGTGCCGGGGAGGAAAAAGAACAACGGGAGCCGGATTATTTTTCACGGGAAATCAACAGGGGGAATGCCAAAGACATCGCCCTGATGATTCAGACCTCCGGGACAACCGGCGTCTCGAAGCTCGCCATGCTTTCTCATCGCAGCATGATCGCCATGGGTCGGCAATGGACCCAGGCCATCGCCCTTGAACGGGGGGAGAATTGGCTTTCCATGTCACCGCCGGCCTGGATCGTCGATCAGATGTGGGGGATGGGAGTTTCCCTCTATAGCGGTATGACGATGAACTTTCCCGAGACCCCGGAGACCGTGACGGAGGACTTCCGGGAAATCGGGCCGGCGGTGATAATCACCGCCAGCCGTTTTTGGGAAGATCTGGCCTCGAAAATCCGGGTGAAAATGGCTGATGCCGGGTGGCTGAAACGACGGCTCTTTCATTGGTCGGAAATGGTAGGTGCCGCCGTTATCGCCGCTCCTGGTAACGGCAAGGAACCTGCCGTTCTTACGAGCCTTCTGCACCGATTGGCTGGCTTGGTCATCTACCGCCCGCTTCTGGACCGGATCGGCTGCTCAGGACTCCGTAACGCCTATACCGGCGGGCATCCCATCAGCCCGGAAGTGATCCGTTTTTTTCAGGCCGTGGGGATGAATCTTAAACAGTGCTATGGCCTTACCGAGGCTGGAGGAATTTTTCAGGTCCAGCCGGATGGGGAGGTAAAGCCGGAGACCGTGGGCAAACCTCTGCCGGGCGTCCAGATCATGATGAATGAGGATCAGGAGGTGCTGGTCAAGAGCGAGGCCCTTTTTTCCGGCTACTACCGTGATTTTCAAAACACGGAAAAGGCCTTTCATGACGGCTGGTTGAAGACCGGGGATGCGGGCTATCTAGATCAGGAAGGACATCTGGTCATCATCGGCCGCAAGGAAGACATAATCAAAAACAAGAGCGGGCAGGCGTTTTCTCCGGATTTCATCGAAACTCGTCTCAAATTCAGTCCTTACATAAAAGAAGCGGTGGTGTTTGGAGAGGCCAGACCCTACATCACCGCCATGGTCAACATCGACATGGAAAATGTGGGCAACTGGGCCGAAGAGCGGCTGATCCCTTTTACCACCTATCTGGACCTCTCCCAGCAGCCCGCGGTGGAAGAATTGATTCGCGGGGAGATCGAAATTATCAACGGCCAACTGCCGGAGATAATGAAAATCAGAAAATTCCTCCTGCTCTACAAACTCCTCGATGCGGACGACGAAGAACTGACTCGGACCGGAAAAGTGCGCCGGCGTTTCATCTACGGCATATATCTCCCCCTCATCGAGGCTATGTACCGGGATGTCGAGCAGGTGGAAACGAAGGGGAAGATCCGTTACCGCGACGGCAGGGTAGGGGAGATAACGACCAATGTCCGCATCTTGACATTGACCATGAAATAACACCGGAAAGGATAAATATGGATTTTTTTGTCCAACTGCTGGTTAACGGCCTGAGTGTGGGTTTTCTCTACGGCATTTCCGCCATGGGTTTTGTCATGATCTTCAAGTCTTCCAGCGTCCTCAATTTTGCCCACGGCGAGTTGCTGGCCATCGGGGCATACATCTTTCTGGTCCTGGCGACGGAGGCCCAACTGCCGATTTATGGCGCCTTCATCCTCACGATGCTTGCCTGCTTCTCCCTGGGATTCATCGTGGAAAAACTCTTTCTGCGGCCCCTCATCGGCGAACCGCTGATTTTTGTCATCATGCTCACCGTGGGACTGTCAGCCATGTTCAAAGGACTGATTCTCCTGATCTGGGGCGGCAACCTCTACACCTTCCCGGAGTTCCTCCCGGAATGGCTGGCCCTGACCTGGGGCGATGTAACCGTTCAACCCGTCTATACCCTGGCGCTGGTGGCAGGGGTGTCCTTTCTGACCCTCTTCGGTTTGTTCTTCAAGTTTTCCTCCCAGGGGATATATATGCGATCCGTTGCCGACAATCAGCGGGCCGCCTTGTCACTGGGGGTCAACGTAAAGAACGTCTTTGCCCTTTCCTGGGCCATCGCGGCACTGGTGGCTGGGCTTTCCGGCATCATTTTGGGCATCATCAACGGCGTCAACGTCCATGATTTGAGTGCCATCGGGTTGAAGGTATTTCCGGTGGTCATCCTCGGAGGTCTGGACAGCATCGGTGGCGCCATCGTCGGCGGCCTCATCATCGGCCTGCTGGAAACTCTTACCGGCGGTTATATTTCGCCCTCCCTGAGGGACGTGGTTCCCTACGTCGTCCTCGTCGTCATCCTCATGCTGAAGCCCTATGGCCTGTTCGGACAGGTGGAAATAGAGAGGGTCTGAGATGGGAAAGAGGATATTTCATCCCTGCGGCAACTATCACGAGCGATACGAGACACAGCTCAACGTCTATGAAACGGACTACGGCCGATTCTGGACTGCCGTTGGGGTCATCCTGCTGTTCACGGTGGTCCCTTTGGCCAGTTCCCCTTATCTGCTGTATGTGGTGAATTCCATCGGTATTGCCGCCATCGCCGCCATCGGACTCAATATCCTCGTCGGTTACACCGGCCAGATCTCTCTGGGGCATGGTGCCTTCTTCGGCGTCGGCGCCTATGGAGCCGCCTATCTGGCGACCCGCTGGGAGGTGCCCTTCCTCGTTAGTGTTCCCGCCGCTGGACTGATCACCGCCATCACCGGACTTGTTTTCGGACTGCCCTCCAGCCGCCTGAAGGGACTGTATCTGACCATTGCCACCCTGGCCGGCCAATTCATCATTGAATACGTACTCATCCACTGGGAGACGGTTACCAGAGGAACCATGGGGATCACTTTACCTACGGCAACGATATTCGGTCTGGATATAGCCGGCGATCGAACCTTCTTTTACGTGATCTTCGCCCTGCTCATCGCGATGCTGTGGTTAGCCGTCAATCTCATGCGCACCAAATACGGGCGGGCCTTCGTCGCTATCCGGGACAACGATCGGGCGGCGGAGGGCATGGGGATAGCGATTTTCCCCTACAAACTTCTTGCCTTCGCCATCAGCTCCTTTTACGCCGGCGTTGCCGGGGCGGTTTGGGCCTACTATACCATAAGTATCACCACCGAACCTTTCAATCTCGGACTTTCGGTGGAATACATCGCCATGGTCATCATCGGCGGCATGGGCAGCATGTCCGGAGCCCTTTTCGGTGCCGTTTTCATCACCGGATTGAATGAAATACTGAGATGGGGAACCGATTTGATGATGAATATGGGCTTTGTATCGCAAATGGGTTTGAGTATGGCCCCGCTCCGGGAGTTTGTCTTCGGCTTGGCCATTGTCCTGTTTATCCTGTTCGAGCCCCGGGGGCTGGCGGAGGTGTGGCGCATCGTTCGTTCCAGTTTCCGACTCTGGCCGTTTTCTTATTGAGGAGGCCGGGACATGCTGTTGAAGGTCAATAATATCTCCGTAGTATATTCGGATGTTATCCAGGTTCTGAAAGGGGTATCCCTGAATGTGGAAAAGGGGAAGATCGTGTCGCTGCTGGGCAGCAACGGTTCGGGAAAGACCTCTACCCTCAAGGCGATATCGGGTCTCTTGAAACCGGAAAACGGCAAGGTGACCGACGGCGAGATCGTCTTTCAGGGAAAGGGCATCCACAACCAATCTCCCGAAGCGATTACCCGGATGGGAATCATTCAGGTTCTGGAGGGCCGTCAACCCTTCAAGTATCTTACGATAGAAGAAAATCTCCGCGTAGGGACAGCGGTGCGGAGGGATAAATCATATCGTCAGGACCTGGAAATAGTCTATCACTATTTTCCGGCCCTGGTGGCCCGACGCCGCTCCAAGGCCGGATACTGCAGCGGCGGGGAACTGCAGATGCTGGTCATCGGCCGGGCGCTGATGGCCAAGCCGGAACTTCTCCTTCTCGACGAGCCGTCCCTCGGTCTGGCCCCGCTCATTGTCAAAGAGATCTTCGACATCATCAAGAAGATAAATGAAGAACAGGGGGCCACCATTGTCCTGGTGGAGCAGAACGCCAACATGGCCCTCCAGATCGCCCATTACGGTTACGTTATGGAGAACGGCAAGATCGTCATGGAGGGCACGGCCGAGGATCTGGTCGAGAATCCCGATATCAAGGAATTCTACCTGGGGGTGGCGGCGACGGGTGATGCCCGGGCCTATCGCGATGTCAAATCCTATCGAAGACGGAAAAGGTGGTTTTGACCATCAAAGGCGGATGTCAGACAGGAACGTCAGTTTTCGGCTACGGACATGTCCCGCATTTTCAATTGGATTTCGCTGATGCCGTTCCAGTGATTGAATTGTGGGGTGAAGGCGATGTCCGAGGTCGTTCCGGTGGTCAAATGATGGACAAAATGCCCCTTGCTGAACCAGATGCCATTGCAGGATACGCCGTCGCCGTGGAGCCGCAGCCGCAAATGGTTGTTGCCCACCACGTTGGAAGCGGCGACATTCACGTTCCGTACGCACAGGATCGGCTCTGGATTACGGCTTCCGAAAGGAGCCAGCATCACCATTTGATTCAAAAGATCATGGTTGACATCCCGGAGATGGCACTGAGCGTCGATGGAGGTTTGTGAGATCATGTTTCCGGGCTGAATATTCTCCCTGATCACCTCTTCCAGCAACTGGCGAAAATCGCCGATGTGTTCCTCGCGAATGGAGATCCCGGCGGCATATTGATGACCGCCATAAGACAGCAGCAGGGAGTCGCATTTTTTCAGTCCCTGGTAGATGTTGAAATCCAGAATGCTCCGACCGGAGCCCTTGCCGATGCCGTTACGAATACTGATGAGGATGGCGGGTCGATAAAAACGATCGACGAGTCTTGCGGCGACGATACCGATAACTCCGGGGTGCCAGTTGGACGAGGCGAAGACGAGGGCGGATCTGGAAAGCGGATCCATTGTTTGGGCAATCTCCGCGAGGATCTCGTCGAGGATGTTCTTTTCCATGGCTTGACGCTTGCGATTGTAACCGTCCAGTAGTCTAGCCAATTCCCGGGCTTCGTTGAGATCGTCGGTTAGAAGCAGTTTTACCGCTTCGGATGGTGAACCGACCCGACCGGCGGCGTTGATCCGGGGGATGAGGCAGAACGAGGCCCGGTTGGAGTCGACTACCTGAGTTTCGATCCCGCAGATTTCTTTCAGGGCCTTGAGGCCGACCCGGCGTTCCTCGGTGATGATATCCAGGCCGATTTTGGTGAAGACGCGGTTTTCATCGATAAGGGGTGAGATGTCCCCGATGGTGCCCAGGGCCACTAGATCGAGATATTCTTTGAGATTGGGATAACTGCGTTTGTCCCAGAATCCTGATTCCCGCAACTGGCCCCTCAGGCAGATAAGAAAATTGAAGGCGATTCCTACGCCGGCCAGATCCTTGAAGGGAAAGGAACAATCACGGCGGTGCGGGTTGATTACCGCTATGGCGGGCGGTAATTCTTCCGGTACTTCGTGATGATCGAGGATGATCGTATCGATGCCTTGGCTGGCGGCGTATTGCACTTCTTCCTGATCGGATACCCCACAGTCCACGGTGATGATCAAACCGATGCCGCGACGCTTGAGGATATCGATGGCGTTGTGGTTTAGACCGTATCCTTCCGTGATGCGGTCGGGGATGTAATAATCAATGCCCGGCAGCAGAGGACGAAGAAATCTGAGGAGAACGGCGGTGGAGGTTATGCCGTCGGCATCGTAATCACCGAAGACAACGACCTTTTCTTTCTTGGTGATGGCTTGGATGACGCGATGGACCGCCTTTTTCATGTCCTGCATGAGAAAGGGATTGTGCAGGTCGTTTAGGGAGGGGAAGAGATATCTTTTGGCGTCGTCGATGCAGAGGATGTTTCTGCTCATGAGGATTTTGGATATAATCGGCAGGATGCCAAGTTCCCGGGCCAAATGTTCCGTGAGGTCCTCTTTTTCCAGGGAAAAACGCCACCTGGTTACCGGCAACGACTGTTTATTCCTCAATTTTAGATACATATTCCTTTTATTTTGATTCTGTATCATAGACTTATCAGTCGTAATGTCAAGCAGGAAATTTGCTTTTTTGTTGACACGGCAGCGGTCACTGGCATACTAAGAAGTCATGAAAACTGTGGAAATTGAAATGTCGCGCAAAAATCTGGCGTTGTTCCAGTTCCTGTTGGAAGGATACGGGCGGGTGGCCGCCGTGACCACCATCGATCCTCATATAGCTCGAGTGCGCATTACCATCATGCCGGATTTCAAAGAAGAAGTATTCGAGATAATTGCACGGATTGCCAAAATTGTCGCCTGCCGGCGGATCTCCTGACCCGGATCTGGAACGGATGGTGAACATTGAGCTCCGCTTTCAGGGAGGAAAAGATGAAGCGGCTTTACCGGTTGATAAACGTGATTGTTATACTTCCCTTGCTCATGGGCATGAGCAATCTGGGAGGCGAATCTCCGGCCCGCATCCCCGTGCCGGAAAAGAAATTCAAGGCCGCGTTCATCGATCAGACCGACACCTATACGGATGTCAGCGAGGCCAGTATCGACGGGCATGCCTTTCTCGCTGGGAAAAAAGGGGAAGGAAATTACACCGTGGCGTTTGAGAACATCCATTATATCGATTATCTTATGAAAAATGATATCCTCATCGCCCAAATACAAATGAGGGACGGTGCCGTCCTGTCCCTCACCGTAAAAAAGAATTCCCATGCCTTTGGTAAAACGAGCTACGGCACCTTTCAAATCCGCCTGGCGGACCTGAAAAGGATGACGATCCTGGGTCCGCAGAAATAGTACCGCATTAGGAGGCCTCACATGCTGATGATGACCCATACCTGGCTTCTCGACAGCTATCTTAAGGAAAAGCGGCTCAGCAGCGATTATCTGGATCTGTTCATCTACAATATCTGTCCCGATCTCCTTCCTCTTCACAAAGGGATTACCGCATCGGAAACACACGGCATCTCCCGTTTCACCCCGCTACCCCAGAATCGCCGAAAAAATGCCTTCGTTCAATTCCATCTCATGGTGGATGACTTATCCCACCACGGGATGATTCCCACCGAGCCCGTCCGGGAATTCAACCCCGATTCCCAAGGCTATACATATTTGAAGGGTAAACCACTGGTAGAACCACTGCGTGATATTTATGAATTTCAGGGCACGCCCATCCCCTATGCCCAGGCCGCCTACCGCTCCCACATGGTAATCGAGATGACCTTCGATCTTGCCATGCATGGTGCGGAAAGCAGAGAGGGCGAAAGGTTGATCACCCTTATATGCGATGCCATGCACTTCACCGTGGAGGAAAAACTTACGGAATTCAGCACCGACATCGCCTGGCTGTATGGCATGTCGCCGGCGACGGTGGCGGAAACCATGCGAAAGGGGGCGGCGTTTTACAATCGGGCGCGGATCAGGAGTTTCATGAGCATGGAAGGCAGAATTCAGCTCTTTGCCGGCAAATTCGGTATTTCCCGGGAGGATGATCAGGCGCTGGCCATGTTGGCGGAGGTCATGAATCAGGGAATGGAGTTGGTGAGGGATTACGATGACTTCATGAAGCCGGCCCTCGCGGAGATCCGGAGCGCCGGCTTCAATCCCGAATACTGATCAAACCGCCTTCCGGACGAATCCGGATCTAAGGCAGCGGGTACAGATCTTGATGCGGCGCACCGCCCCGTTTTTGTCGTCCAAGGCGCGAATCTTCTGGAGGTTGGGCCGCCAAACCCGCTTTGTCTTGTTGTTGGCGTGACTGACGTTATTTCCCACCACGGGTCTTTTCCCGCATATTTCACATACTCTGGCCATAAAAACTCCTTGCAAACAATAGTGGCGTGGTTGCTACAACAACAGGGGAAAATATGCAAGCCTTTTTTCACCCTTCGTTTTTCATCACCAGGGGTTGGCCGGTCGATTCGATTACCCGCATCCAGATATTTCCGGTCGGATCAACCTTTTTCCCCGACATAACGGCCCGCAGAGGAAGATGCACGTATTCCCCGCGGAAAAGCCCGACCAGCATCCCGGTCTTGCCGCTCATGCCGGCATGGACGGCGTATTGTCCCAGGGCGCCGCAGTAAATGCTGTCCCCGGCATTGGCGGGGACGCTACGGATCATGTAGCTGGGGTCGATATACTTGACGTTTACCGGAAGACCATCATTTTTGAAATGCCCCTCGATGGCGCACTTGAGATACAGGCCGATATCGAAAAGCTTCAGATTTCCCGAGGCGTCAGTCTCGATGGTGTCATCTTCCCGGAAGAAGAACTCCTGGCCGGCACCTTCCGCCACCAGAATGACGCAATGGAGGCGGCTGCGCAAACGCTCTTCCAGGGCCTTCAAAAAACCTCTTTCTCCGTGAAGGTCGAAAGGTACTTCAGGAATGAGAACGAAGTTGGCGTCGTTCTGAGCCAGAGCGGCATGTACGGCGATATGCCCTGATTGCCGGCCCATGAGCTTTACGAGACCGATGCCCATGGGTGCCCCCTTGGCCTCAACATGGGCGGACCTAATCGCCTGAACGGCCTCGGAAATAGCCGTGTCGAAACCGAAGGTCTTGTCCACGAGATTCAAATCGTTATCTATGGTCTTGGGGATGCCGATCACGCTTATATCCAGTTTCCTCCGGGCAATCTCTTCGGTGATCAGTTCCGTGGCCCGCATGGTGCCGTCGCCGCCGATACAAAAAAATATGTCGATGTTCATCCGCTTCAGGACATTGACGATCTCACCGATGTCCTGTTTTCCCCGGGATGAAGAAAGGATGCTGCCGCCGACAGCGTGGACATCCTTTACCAGCTCCGGCGACAACTCTATCACCTCATGTCCGAAGGCGGGGATAAGCCCCTGAAAACCATATTTTATTCCCACAATGTTTTGGACGGCGTAACGATGATAGAGTTCCATGACGATCGCACGGATAACATCGTTTATTCCCGGGCAGAGACCGCCGCAGGTAACGATGGCCGCCTTGGTTTTGGGCGGATCGAAGTAGATCATCCGGCGGGGGCCGGCGACTTCGATGGACAGCGGCGGCTGGAGGTCCCAAGGATGAGAGGAAAGATGACGCAGATCGTTGTCATAGATGATGCGCCGGTCGTCGGGGGTGAAATAGCTGACGGTTATCGGTGAGGGAATGGTGGCACTCCCCAGGGCTGGTATTTCAAAATTCAGGTCGCTGGTCGTCATCATTATTCCTCCTTTTCCCCGCCTCCTGTCCGAATAATGCATTCAGGACGTAACACCGCGCACGGAAACGGCATCATCTCGACGGTAACGGCCGGGGATGAGTCATCATTCCGAGAGAGGGGGATTGTGCTGCGCCCGGATATCTCCCCCGCGGTTTCCTTTGAGCAGCACCTTGCGGCCTTGCACTTCCAGGCGATTTTCCGCATACCACTGAATGGCCCGAGAATAAATTTTATGCTCCTCCTGGAGGATCCGGGCGGCCAGCCTTTCTTCATTGTCTTCATCAAAAACGGGGACCACAGCCTGGATAATGATCGGTCCCGTGTCCACGCCGCCGTCGGCAAAATGGACCGTGCAGCCGGAAAAACGGACACCGTAGTCCAAGGCCTGTTTCTGGACGTGCAGACCCGGGAAGGCGGGAAGGAGCGCCGGATGAATATTCATGATCCGCATGGGAAACGCGGCAAGGAAACTTTTCGTAAGGATCCGCATGAAACCCGCCATGACCACCAGTTCCACGTCATAGGAGCGGAGGACGTCGATCAAATGACGATCGAAATCGTTCCGGGAAGTATAGTCGCGATGATCTACCACGATCGCCGGAACATTGTGGTTCCGGCATCGCTGCAGGGAGAAGGCGTCGGCATTGTTGCTGATCACGATGCTTATTTGTGCATCCAGACGTCCCGCTTCGATGTTGTCGATGATCGCCTGGAGATTGGAGCCGCCGCCCGAAACGAGGACCCCGAGTTTGAGCTTGTTTTTCATGGGTCCGTAAATTGAACTGACGCTTCTTGCTCCGAGCGTTTTTCGATGTGACCGATGCAGAACGGCTGTTCTCCCATCATGGCGATTCTCTCCATGACTTCATCCCGATCTCCTTCGGATACGACGATCATCATCCCCACCCCCATATTGAATACGCGCCACATCTCCATTTCCGCCACTTTGCCCAGATCCCGCAAGAGTGAAAATATGGGCGGCACCGGCCAGCTTTGCCGGTAAACAACGGCCTTGCACGGTCCCGGTACGATGCGGGGAATATTGTCGAGGAAACCGCCGCCGGTAATATGTACCAAACCCTTGATATGGAAGCTCTTTATCAATTTGAGCAGGGCTTTGACGTAGATCCGGGTGGGTTTGAGGAGCTCTTCGCCGATGGAAACATCCAGTCCGGCCGGCCGGTCGGCTGCGCTCAGATTGGCCATGTCGAAGACGATCTTTCGGGCCAAAGAATAGCCGTTGCTGTGCAGGCCGCTGGAGGCCAGACCGATGATGGTGTCGCCGACGCCGATTCCCGATCCGTCGATGATTCTATCGCTGTTCACGACGCCGACGCAAAATCCCGCCAGATCGTATTCGCCCTCCGGGTAAAAACCGGGCATTTCCGCTGTTTCCCCGCCGATGAGGGCACAGCCGGCGTCGAGGCATCCCCGGACAATGCCCCGGACGATGTCGATTCCCGTCTCGATGCCGATCTTGCCGGTCGCCAGGTAATCGAGGAAGAACAGCGGCTCCGCTCCCTGGACGATAACATCGTTGACACACATCGCCACCAGATCGATGCCGATAGTGTCATGACGGTTCATCATCTGGGCGATCTTGAGTTTGGTCCCCACGCCGTCGGTGGACGAGACGAGGACGGGATCGGGGGTCCGGTTTAGATCGAGATGAAAAAGGCCGCCGAAACCGCCGATCCGCCCCATGACCTCTTTACGGGCGGTGCCGCTTACGAGCGGTTTGATTCTCTCCACAAAGAGGTTGGCCTGATCGATATCCACGCCGGCCTGCCGATAGGTTGTCGTCATCATTATCATCCTTTAGTGATCTGGACTGCATGGAAAACAAAGCTTAATGTTCACAAAGCGAAGCTTAATGCGTGCAAAGCGGAGCTTGATCTCCATAAAGTAAAGCTTAATGTTCATATAATGGAAAAATTGCCAACCGGGCTGGTCTGCGATTTCATAGCTCAATACGTCGGTAAAGTCAATTGATGCCTGCTTACCAGCGGGAATTTGTTTTGACAAATGTACGCCACTATTATAAAAACGCGAAAACTTAAATTTGGGATATCAGGCCATGAAGAAGATCACGTTGGGATTGATAGGCTTCGGAACCATCGGCTCCGGGGTGGTAAAATTGTTGCGGGAAAACGGCGGCCTTATCGAGAGGCGCCTGGGGGCCCGTCTTTTTCTAAAAAAAATCGCCGATCTGGATATTACCACGCCCCGGGTGGTTCCCGTCCCTCCGGAGCTGATGACTACCGACGCGGCACAGATTATCGATGATCCGGATACCGATATCGTCATCGAACTTATGGGCGGCTATGAACCGGCGCGCTCCTTCATCCTGGCGGCCCTGGCAAATGGAAAACATGTCGTCACCGCCAACAAAGCCCTGCTCGCCACATACGGTAACGAGGTGTTCATGGTCGCGGACCGCCATGATGTGGATATCCGTTTCGAGGCCAGCGTCGGCGGTACAATCCCCATTGTGAAGACCCTCAAGGAATCGCTGGTAGGAAACCAGATCGATTCCTTCATGGCGATCATGAACGGGACATCGAACTATATCCTCTCCAAGATGACCGATGAAGAGAAACCCTTCGATGTCGTCCTGAAAGAGGCGCAGGCACTGGGTTTTGCCGAAGCGGATCCGACGTTTGATATTGAAGGGATCGATACGGCTCACAAACTGGCGATCGCCCTCTCCTTGGCCTACGGAAAACGGGTGGATATCGACGAGATCTATCGGGAGGGAATATCGGGAATAAGCATGCAAGATCTGGAATTTGCAAAAGAATTCGGATACCGCATCAAACTGCTGGCCCTGGCCTTCTCCCGAGGGGACTTGGTTGAGGCGCGGATTCATCCCACAATGATTCCCGTTGATGCGATGCTGGCCAATGTAAACAGTAATTTCAACGCGTTTCATATTATCGGCAGTTCATCCGGACCGGTATTCCTCTACGGTCAAGGGGCCGGCATGATGCCTACGGCCAGTGCGGTAATCAGCGACATCATCGACATTGCCCGAGGGATGCTCCACGGAGTCAGCCGCCTCGTTCCCTACCGTTCCCTGGGCGAAGACATAATCGATGACATCCGGCTTATCCCCTTTCCAGAGATCCGAACGAACTATTATTTCCGTTTTATGGCCGCCGACAAGGCTGGGGTACTGTCGAAGATCAGCGGCATCCTTGGAGAAATGAACATCAGCATTGCCTCGGTCATTCAGAAGGGGAGGAAGAAGGATGGAGCGGTACCGGTGGTAATGACGACGCACAAAGCCCGGGAACGGGACGTCCGGGAGGCCCTGGCGCGGATCGATCGCTTGGACGTGGTCCATGAACCGACGGTGTTGATACGCATCGAGGATGAGAGGTTGTGATGAAGTACATCGTCTTGCTTGGTGACGGTATGGCCGATTATCCCCTGGAGCGGTTGGGAGGCAAGACTCCCCTGGAGACGGCACGGACCCCGCAAATGGATTTTCTGGCCCGGGAGGGGATCCTGGGCCTGGTGGACACTATCCCCCCAGGCTTCAAGGCGGGAAGCGACGTGGCCAACCTTTCCGTTCTTGGGTATGACCCCGCAACCTGCTATTCGGGACGCGGGCCCCTGGAGGCAGCCAATATGGGCGTGGCGCTCGGACCCCGGGACGTGGCCTTCCGCTGTAATCTTATTACTCTTGGCGATGGCGGGGATTCCACCATGGACGATTTCACCGCCGGACACATCACCAGCGGTGAGGCGGCGGAGATCATCGCCTCACTGCAAGATACCTTGGGAAATGATGAGTTCCAGTTCTTTCCGGGAGTAAGTTATCGCCATCTCTTCGTCTGGCGCAATGGTGTCGCGGAGATGCAGACCACGCCACCCCACGACATCACCGGACAAAAGAGCAACGCTTACCTGCCCGCGGGGCCGGGGAGCCGGACCGCCATTGACGTGATGAGTCGGGCTAAGGTCATCCTGACGTCCCATTCGGTTAATGAGACCCGAAAGCGGGAGGGAAAGCGACCGGCCAATGCCGTCTGGCTGTGGGGTCAAGGCCGGGTGCCGCAAATGGTGAAGCTTACGGATCGATACGGATTCCGGGGCGGAGTGATCTCCGCGGTAGATCTCCTCAACGGCATCGGTGTCTATGCCGGACTGCAACCGCTGCGAGTGGAAGGGGTCACCGGCTATATAGATACCAATTACCGCGGCAAGGCGGAGCGAGCCCTGGCGGCGCTTCAGGATCTGGATTTCGTCTTTGTCCATGTGGAGGCGCCGGACGAGATGGGGCACGAGGGCAATCTCCCCGGAAAAATCAAGGCTATCGAGGACTTCGACAATCTGGTGGTAGGTCCGGTCCTCAAGGGGATGCCCGGCCTCGGCGCGGTGCGCATCCTGGTCCTGAGCGATCATCCCACCCCGATCAGCATCCGTACCCATGCCGCTGATCCCAGCCCCTTCGCCGCATACTCAACCGTTGAAAAGGAAAACCGGCCTTCCGGCCGGAGCTACGGCGAGGCAACGGCCCGGGAAACCGGCCTGCTGGTGACCCCCGGCAGCGACCTCATGGATCTCTTCATCTCTCCAGGAAGGCCATTCTTTTGATAAACCGCACTAAAATCCGGGTAATCTACGCCGATACAGATGCCATGGGGATCGTCTATCATACGAACTATATAAAGTGGTTCGAGGTGGGGAGAACGGAACTATTCCGCGACTTGGGAATCATCTATGTGGAATGGGCCACGGAGGGCATCAGCCTCCCTCTCACCCGGGCCTACTGCCATTATCTCCTTCCGGCCCGCTGCGACGATGTGGTTTGGGTGGAGACGGAGATCGCTTACCTGAAACGGGCGAGCGTGAAATTCCGCAACATAATTCTTAATGAAGACAAAAAGCGGATACTGGCGAAGGGATATACCGTCCATGCCTGCCTAAACCGGGAAGGCAAGATCAGCCGCATTCCGGAGAAAATGGCGGCCATGATCGGCAGAGGTATAAAGACTGAAACAGGAGAGTAATATGGCAAGCAAGATGAATAAGCAGGAGATACTGACGCCGGACAAATTTCAGGTATTTCTTGAAACAGCGAGAGATTACATCTTGACCCACAAAAGGAACATAGCGGTGGGGACGGCGGTCGTGACATTGATCATCGCCATGGTCGCCGGCTGGGCCTACTGGCGCCAGACCGAGGAGACCAAGGCCGCGAATCTCTACAATCAGGCCGTACTGAACAATTCCCGCCTGGCCGTGATGAACCAGGATGTGGCAGCCACCGTAAAGCCGTTTCAGGAAGTGACTAACAAGTATCCCGGCAGCAAGGCTGCCATTCTTTCTCAATACCGGATCGGCAACGCTTATCTTAACGCCGGAAGAACCGATGAGGCGATAAAGTTCTTCCAGGCATATCTAAAGGGGAAAAGCGGTGATAACGAGTTGACGGCCCTGGCCTACAACGGCCTCGGCTACTGTTATGAGACCATGGGCGACTTCAAGCTTGCCTTGAACAACTATGAGAGGGCCCTGCAATCCCGGGCGGGCGGACCCTTCGCCGGCGATATCCTCGCCGGTATGGCCCGAAGCTACGAGGGAATGCAGGACAAGGACAAGGCCAGGGAATATTACCGGCAGGCCATGGAGAAGGTGCAGGATCCAACGCTGAAGATGCTGATCGGCCGGAAATTGGCAATGCTGGGTTAATCGCAAATGGGGAGATAGGAATCTTATGAAAGTATTGATGTCAGGAAATGAGGCCATAGCCAGAGGTGCTTATGAATGCGGAGCGAGGTTCGGCGCCGGTTATCCCGGGACACCGAGCACTGAAATTCTGGAGGAATTCTCAAAATACGAAGGTGTGTACGCCGAATGGGCCCCCAATGAAAAGGTAGCCCTGGAGGTGGGAATCGGGGCGGCCGTGGCCGGGGCGAAGGCTTTGGTCACCATGAAACACGTCGGAGTGAATGTGGCCGCCGATCCCCTGTTCACGGTTAGCTACACGGGGACCAACGGAGCGCTGGTCGTCGTATCCGCCGATGATCCATCCCTGCACAGTTCCCAGAACGAGCAGGACAACCGCAATTACGCGAAGTTCGCAAAGCTGCCCATGCTGGAGCCGGCGGACAGCGCCGAGGCGGGGAGGTTCGTCAAGATCGCCTTTGAAATCAGCGCCGCTTTCGATACCCCGGTATTTCTCCGCTCCACCACCCGGGTATCCCATTCCAAGTCCGTGGTCGTTACCGAAACACCCGTCCCCTATGAGGATCGAACGGAGTTGCGGATCAACCCTTCCAAGTACGTCATGGTCCCCGCCATGGCCCGTATAAGGAGAGTGGAGGTGGAAAAACACCTGCAGGCCCTACGGGAATTTGCCGAGACCTTTCCCGAAAACCGGATGGAGATCAACAATACCGAGATGGGCATCATTACGGCGGGCATGCCTTATAACTACGCCAAGGATGTCCTGCCAAACTGCTCCTATTTAAAGCTGGGCCTAGTCCATCCACTGCCGGAAAAGCTGATCCGCAAATTTGCCTCTCTAGTTAAAAAGCTATTTGTTATCGAAGAACTGGATCCTTTCCTGGAAGAACAGATCCGGGCTATGGGAATCGAAGTAACGGGCAAGGAACTCTTTTCCTATACCAATGAATTTGATCCCGGGGTCATCGCCGGGGCAATGATGAAGAAAACCGACGCGGCGGTAAAGTTGCCGGAGGTCGCCATTCCTCCCCGACCGCCGAATCTCTGCCCCGGTTGCCCCCATCGGGGCCTTTTCCATGTCCTGGGGAAGATGAAGACGACATTCGTCGCCGGAGATATCGGTTGTTACACCCTTTCGTTCATGAAACCCCTGGAAGGGCTTCACTCCTGTGTCTGCATGGGGGCCAGCATCGGGATGGCCCACGGGATGAGCAAGGCCTTGGGGGAAAAGGGAAGGGGAAAGGTCGTGGGCGTGATCGGGGACTCCACATTCATCCATTCGGGGATCACCCCCCTGTTGAATCTGGCCTATAATCAAGGCGATGCCGTCATCGTCATCTGCGACAACCGGACCACGGCCATGACGGGGATGCAGGAACATCCCGCCACCGGCTACACCCTCCAGGGGGCAAAGGCCAAAGAGTTGGATTTTCAAGCCTTGGCTGCGGTCCTCGGCATCGACAGCGTCCGGGTCATCGATCCCTACGACCTAAAAAACACCCGGACCGTCATGAAGGAGGAACTGGCCAGAAGCGGATCATCACTGGTCGTTTCCCGGCGTTCCTGCGTACTTTTCAAACGCCGGTACACGGAAACTCGAAAGCCACTCCGGGTTAATGTGAATAAATGTATCGGTTGCCGGAATTGTCTCGATTTGGGCTGCCCGCCGATCGCATGGCGGAGCTTCAAGGATCAACCGGCGAACGAGATTATAAAGAACGCCAAAAAGCAGGAAGGAAATTCATATATCGATGCCGATTTATGCACGGGTTGCACGCTCTGCCGTCAGGTGTGCAAGGTAGGAGCCATCGAGGAGGTGGAATGATCCATGGACAAAAAAGGCAAAAAAGCGGGTAAAAATATAACCGGCCGGGTAATCAGCGTTCTGATGGCCGGAGTGGGCGGTCAGGGGATTCTCCGTGCCAGTGATATCCTGTGCCGGGTCATCATGGAGGCAGGCCTCGATGTGAAAAAGAGCGAGGTGCACGGGATGGCCCAGCGTGGCGGGTGCGTGACCAGCCATGTCCGTTACGGACAAAAAGTCTATTCCCCCATCGAACGCAAGGGGAATGTGGAGATCCTCCTGGCCTTTGAGAAGCTTGAGGCGCTGCGCTACCTAGACTATCTCAAGCACTCGGGAAGGATCATCATCAACGAAGTGGAAATCTATCCCCCGGCGGTCAATCTGGGGTCGATGACCTACCCGGATAATGCCGTTGACCTCGTCCGCCATAAATTTTCCACCGTGATGGTTGTCAATGGTCGTGACCTGGCCGCGGCGTCAGGAAATATCCGCACGGAAAATACGGTTCTCCTCGGCGCACTGTCGCAATGGCTCGATTTCGAGCTCGACATTTGGGAGCGAGTCCTTAAGGAGTCTTTTCCTCCCAAGGCCCTGGACGCCAATCTTCAGGCCTTTCATTTGGGACGGGATTATCGGGAAGGGTAGGGTGCAGTTCTGGAAGAAAGACAATCGTCCTGAAACCAGCGAAGCTGGTTAATGTTCACAAACCGGCGAAGCTGGTTAATTTGCATAAACCGTCAAAGCTCATTTATGTTCATAAATATCAGGTTAAATCTTGACAACCCGGCCTTCGTTGGTAAGTTAGCGATAATAAATCTCCAGCGGGGAAAGTAAAAGAATGGCAGAAGACTATTATCAGTTGTTGGGTGTGGACAAGAAAGCGAGTGCCGAAGAAATCAAGAAGGCCTATCGAAAACTGGCTTTCAAGTGGCATCCCGACCGGAATCCGAACAGCAAGGCGCAGGCCGAGGAAAAATTCAAAAAGATCAGCGAGGCTTATGCCGTATTGAGCGATCAGGAAAAGCGCCAGCAATACGACATGTATGGTTCCGCCGATCAGTTCCGGCAGAAATACACCCAGGAAGACATCTTTCGCAACTTTGATTTGAATGATCTTTTGCGTAGTTTTGGCTTTGATTTTACCGGAGGAGGGGGAAGAACCAAAGGCTTCTCTACCGGTAGCCGGCGCCGGGGCGGTTTTCAGCAGTCCTTTGATCCCTTTGCCGATCTGTTCGGGGGCGGCGGGCAATCGTACGGCCACATGCCGCGGCAGGGGCAGGACCTTCAATACAACCTCTCAATAACCTTAGAGGAATCCGTCCAGGGAGTGGAAAAGAAACTCGCCCTGCAGCGTGAGGATCGGGTCGATGAGATCAACGTAAAGATCCCGGCCGGAATCGGTGCCGGCAAAAAGCTGCGGCTGGTGGGCAAAGGGGCTCCCGGATTTGACGGAGGGCCGACTGGTGATTTGTATCTCCACATCAATATTATTCCCCATCCCCTGTTTGTCCGGGACGGCAATGACCTCTTTGTGGAAAAAACGATCAGTTTTACCCAAGCCATACTTGGTACGACCATCGATGTGCCGACGATTGACGGTGGTACGAAAAGGTTGAAGATTCCACCGGGGACCCAGAACAACACCAAAATAAGGATGAAAGGTTACGGAATTCCCGGTTTGAAGGGTGGATTAAAGGGTAATCAGTATGTAAAGATCAACATCCAGGTTCCCAAGACATTAACGGAGCGTCAGGGTAAACTCGTCCGACAGCTAGCCGAGGAAGGTCTGTAAGAAATATTCAAAAATATACCCGTATTCTGAATGTTTTTCAAACGGAGAGAAAAGAAAAAACGGGAAGAACAATCGTCATATTAACAATAATATCTTAGACTTATCCTCTGCCGGTGCACCGGCGAAGATTTCGGCGGCTCCAGTAACTGTCAAATATTTCATGACGGGTATGTGACTTAATGGTTAATATTTAATCTTAACAAAATAGTCGCGTAAAAAACCCTCATGCGCCGTGGGACACCACGAAGCATGAAAATGGCATCTCCCGCATTCAGTCAAAATTTGTCAACTTCAGCTTTGGAAATGACTTTTGTGCCTGAATAATCGATTATTGAATGTCGCATAAGATATGTTATGTAAACTTTATTCCGAAAATTTTATTTTTCCCCATACCCCAAGTTTATCGCCCAGAATAATGACGATTCCCTGCACCCCTTGTATGGCTCCCCCGACCTCCAGGGCTTTCTTGATGTTCTCGGCCCGGCGCACCAAATTACCGATCTGGGAAGCGGCGGCATCGGCCAGGGCTGCTGAGGATGAAAGGACACAAACCGCATCTGCCTTTCCAAAACTCAAAGAAGGACCCACCGTCGCCGATGAGGTGCAGATTCCCAACGGCATGTCTTCCGGGGAGATTTCCAGGGTCAGCTTCCCGCTCAAAGGGGATTGACCGGCGAAAACGGCTACCCGCCTCCCGGCGGCAGTATGCATGAAGATGTCGCCGCCGTTTTCGACAATAATGTTTTTTGTCTGCGCCAACAAATCACGACCCACATAGTCCGCCACCGCACCGGCAACAGCAGCCATAGGCCCCACGCCGGCCGTATTAGCCGCCGCCAGCATCGTCCGGACAATGGGGGGCGCCAGCGCATCGTTGGGCAGCGGTGTCAAGGAGTGGCGAAAAACGGGATATTTTTTGATATATGACTCGAGATGACTTCGGTGCTTGAGGATGGATGTCCAGGCCTGCTCGGTAAGATCGGTGTCAGCGGCAATAAAGAGATCAGTTTCCCGCACCGCGACCTGAAAGGTAAACAAACCTGAGGCGGTAACCGCTTGTCGGTAGGTGCGCTCACTATATTCCATAAAAGCGAATACTTCCTTACCCTTAATATCCTTATGAATATTGAACAATTATGTGTTTAATGAAGAAATAACATCAACGGTAGAAGGAGGACTGGGGGCCAAGGATCAGACGGGCGGCCTTTAAAAGTTCCGATGTCAAATGAAAGCGGCAATCATTGCCCAGATAGACAACAGTTTCGCTCACCCCGTTGAGCAGATGGATATATCCATCAGAAGTTCCTTTATATTTATTCGACAAGTATTTAATATTCAATATATTATTATCGTCAGCAGAGTTCTGGGAATCGATGTAGAAATGGACGGAGGTATAGGGAGAGACATCCGGGGCGTCCTGAATGAGCGTTATTTCATTGGCAATGATTTTGACGTTTTCCTCCGAGACGTCCGTTTGTCCTTTTATCAACAGCGGTTCGTCGCTTTTCAGAAGTTCCCTGCCCCGCTGGTAAACATCGGCGAAACAGATGATGTTCATGGAGCCATAAAGGTCCTCCAGGGTAACATAGGCCATCACGTCCTTCCGTTTTGTCGTCAGCTCCCGAATGCCGCTGACGATCCCGGCAATGATCACGTCTTCTTTATCGCGCCGTTCAGACAGGTTTTCCGAGTTGGCATTGGTGATGAAACTCAGCTTTTCCTGAAAACGCAGGAGCGGATGACCGGTAATGTAAAAGCCCAGTGCCTCTTTTTCATACATTAGCAGTTCCTTATGCTCCCATTCCCCCAGATCGGGAATCTCTTCATTGTGAGCGCCGGCCCTACCCTGCCCCACCACCTCCAGGCCATCCAAAAGGCTCGTCTGGCTGCTGGACTTCGCTTTGCGAAGTTTCTGAGCCGTATTCATGATCTCTTCAAATGCTCCGAAAAGGGTTCGGCGCTTGTGGCCAAGAGAGTCGAAAGCCCCGCATTTTATTAGACTATCAATGACCCGCTTGTTGACCTTTCTGAGATCGACACGCCGGCTGAAATCATGAAAGGATTTAAATTTTCCCCCTTTGTGCCGCGCCTCCAGAATCGCCTCCACGGCGCCGAGGCCCACATTCTTCACCGCCGCCAGGCCGAAGCGGACATGGCTGCCGGGAACGGTAAAATCACTCCGGGATTCATTGATGTCCGGTGGCAGGACACTGATGCCCATCTCCTTGCAACTGTTGATATGGCGGATGATCTTGTCACGGTTATCCTTTTCGCTCGTCAGCAGCGCCGCCATGAACTCCTCGGGATAGTGAGCCTTGAGGTAGGCCGTCTGATAGGAGACGATGGCATAGGCGGTGCTGTGGGATTTGTTGAAGCCGTATTTGGCGAATTCCTTCATCTGCTCCCAGATGCGGATCGCCTTTTCCTCCGGGATACGGTTTTGCTTGGCCCCGGAGATAAATTTCGGCATCTCCTTTTCCATTTCCTGATCTTTTTTCTTGCTCATCACCTTCCGAAGCGTATCCGCTTCGGCCATGGTATAGCGGCCAATGGCGCTGGCAATCTGCATGACCTGTTCCTGGTAGAGAATAATCCCGTATGTTTCCTTAAGAATATCCTTTAGTTCAGGAATTACATAGCTGATCGGCGTTTTGCCCAGCTTCCGGGCGATGAAGTCGGGAACCATATTCATGGGTCCCGGCCGGTACAGGGCAATCAGGGCGATGACATCCTCGATGCAGTCCGGTTTCATCCCGACGAGGATCTCCCGCATGCCCGAGCTTTCCAACTGGAATATCCCATCGGTGTTGCCTCGCTGCAGAAGTTCATACGTTTCTTTATCATCCAGAGACAAGGAATCGATATCGATATCTATTCCTCTGTTCTCTCTGACGAGCTGCAGGGTGTTTTTGATAACCGTCAGGGTTTTCAAACCGAGAAAATCGAATTTCGTCAGGCCGACGGCCTGGATATCGTTCATGGAGAACTGGGTGGTCACCCCCTCGTCCTTGGGGCCCTTGTAGAGGGGCACGCGGTTGTCCAGGGGGACATCGGAGATGACAACGCCGGCTGCATGGGTGGAGGAATGGCGGTTCAGCCCTTCCAGGGCCTGGGAATAGGTCAGCAGTTTCTGGATGCGCTCGTTCTTTTTCGCCTCTTCCTGAAGTCGCGGCTCCATTTTCAGGGCGTCGGCAAGGGTGATGTTCAGGACATTGGGAACGAGTTTGGCGATGGCGTCCACCTCTCCATAGGGGATATTCATGGCCCGACCCACATCCCTGATCACCGCCTTGGCCAGCATCTTGCCGAAGGTGATAATCTGCGCCACATTGTCCCGGCCGTATTTTTCCGTTACGTAACGGATTATCTCGTCCCGGCGTTCCTGACAGAAATCGATGTCGATATCAGGCATGCTCTTCCGGTCGGGATTGAGGAATCTCTCGAAGAAAAGCCCATAGCGGATGGGATCAACCTTGGTGATTCCGATAGCGTAGGCGACCAGGCTGCCGGCCGCTGAACCTCGGCCCGGACCTACGGGAATGCCGTTGTTTTTGGCGTAGTTCACGAAATCCGCGACGATGAGAAAGTAACCGGCGAAGCCCATGTTTTTAATCATGATCAGTTCTTCGGAGAGGCGCTTTTCATACCTGCGTACCGTATCTTCATCACCGGTGGTATTGATGGCCGGCAGCAGCCTGGCAAGTCCCTCCTTGGCCAGCGCGGCCAGATGCTCATCAAGGCTCCGCTCACCATCCAAATGGTAACGGGGAAGATAGAATTGCCCGAATTCCAAGGATAGGTTGCACTTTTCCGCCACAACGACCGTATTGGACAGCGCTTCGGGACAGTAGGAGAAAAGTTCCTGCATCTCCGCGGGGGAGCGGAAATAAAACTGGTCCGTCTGGAACCGCATCCGATCTTGGTCCTCGATGGTCTTTCCCGTCTGAATGCACAGGAGAATTTCATGAGCCTCGGCATCCGCACGCTTGAGATAATGACAGTCGTTGGTCGCCACCAGGGGCAACGACAACTTCTTGCTGATTTCCATCAGTCCTCTGTTGGCGGTTGTCTGCTCCGGGATGCCGTTTTCCATGATTTCCAGATAGAAATTATCCGGTCCAAAAAGGTCGCGGTACTCGGCGGCGGCCCGAAGCGCGGCGTCCATATCCTGTCTGATGATGTGGGTGGCTATTTCCCCGTGGAGGCAGGCACTCAGGCCGATGAGCCCCTCGTGATGGGCGGCGAGCAGTTCTTTGTCGATCCGGGGCCGGTAGTAGTAACCTTCCCGGTAGCTGTCCGAGGATAACTTCAGGAGATTATTGTAACCATTCATGTTTTTTACCAGCAATACCAGATGCCGGGAATTTTCGCCGCTGCCGGGCGTATTCTTGTCGGTCCTCCGACCGGGAGCGACGTACATCTCGCTGCCGATGATGGGCTTTATTCCGTGGCGATAGGCCTGCTGATAGAAGTCAATGGCTCCGAAGACATTGCCGTGATCCGTCATGGCCACCGCGGGCATCTGATATTCCTTTGCCCGCTTCAGCAGATCCTCGATGCGGATTGTACCGTCCAGGAGGCTGTACTGAGTATGGACGTGCAGGTGGACGAACGGGGCGTGCTTCATAGTCAATCCAACCAGTAGTTGGGTGCTTCTTTCGTGATGATCACGTCGTGGACATGGCTCTCCCGGAGTCCGGCGGAGGTGATTCTCACGAACCTCGCCTTTTCATGCATCTCAGGAATGGTCCGGCAGCCCAGATAGCCCATGCCGGCCTTGAGCCCCCCGATCAATTGGTAGATGCTCGCCGACAGAGAGCCCCGAAATGGGACTCGTCCTTCGATGCCTTCCGGCACGAGCTTCAAATTGCTCTCCATATCATCCTGATAGTAGCGGTCCCGGCTTCCCGATTTCATCGCCTCTAGGGAGCCCATGCCCCGATATACCTTGTAGCTCCGACCTTGAAAGAGGATCGTTTCGCCAGGGCTCTCCTCCGTGCCGGCGAAGAGGCCGCCGATCATCACCGTATGGGCGCCGGCAGCCAGGGCCTTGGCGATATCCCCGGAGAACTTTATCCCTCCGTCGGCGACCACAGGGATACCGCGACGGGAGCAAACCTTGAAAGTTTCGCGAATCGCCGTCATCTGCGGGACCCCAACCCCGGCCACCACCCGGGTAGTACAGATCGAGCCCGGACCAACACCCACCTTCACGGCGTCTACACCGGCGTCGATGAGGGCTTCCGCCCCCTCCGCCGTGGCTACGTTGCCGGCAATCAGTTCACACTTGGGGAAATTAAGCTTCGTGTCCCGGATGGCATTTAGGACGCCCCGGGAATGGCCATGGGAGGTGTCGATGACGATGACGTCGGCGCCAGCGGCGATGAGGGCCTGGATCCGCTCTTCCCGGTCGAGGATGCCTACCGCGGCCCCGACACGGAGGCGCCCCAGGGAATCCTTGCTGGCATTGGGATATTTACGTATTTTTTCGATATCTTTGATCGTTATGAGGCCTTTGAGATTGTACTCGTCGTCCACGACGAGGAGTTTTTCAATCCGATGCTTATGGAGGAGCTTTTTAGATTCTTCGAGGGAGATATTGGAGGTCACTGTCACTAAATTATCCTTGGTCATGACATTGGCCACCGGCTGTTCGAGATCGGTTTCAAAGCGCAGATCACGATTGGTAAGGATGCCCACAAGTCTTTTGCCCTTTACGACCGGCACACCGGAAATACGGTATTCCGTCATGAGATGGAGGGCCTCCTGAACCTTCTGTTCCGGGGATATGGTGATCGGATCGACGATCATGCCGCTCTCCGATTTCTTGACTTTGTCCACCTCGATCACCTGGCGGTCGATGCTCATGTTGCGATGGATGATTCCTATTCCCCCCTCCTGAGCCATGCAGATGGCCGTCTTGGATTCCGTCACCGTGTCCATGGCGGCGCTGAGGATAGGAATCCTCAGGATTATGTTATTGGTAAGATGCGTGGAAGTATCCACGTCTTTGGGCAATATGGACGATTCGGCGGGGACGAGGAGCAAATCGTCGAAAGTAAGGGCTTCACCGATGTTATCGGTCCGCATGTGAATACCTCCATCAATTTTATTTTCTTTTAAGATGTTTCTTCAGGACTTCGTATCGAGATCGTAAATCCGGCCGTTGATGGGGAGGTAAAAAGTGTTTCTCCCGTCATCATACTCGATATGCTCGGCAAGCTGGTAGTAGGCCGCCCGGGTGAAGCGCGCCGGAAAAGACCTGCCTCGCACCTGGCAATAGAGGACATTTTCCGCTCCGATCTTCAGCGTTTCCGGATCTAGATCCTCCACCGTATCATCGCATAGATAGATGCGGAAGTTATTTACGGCCCCGTTTCCATCCCGTTGCGGGTAAACGGCCTTAATGAAATAGGCCGTGTCTTCCGCTTCCACATAACAACGGTCATTGGGCAATTCGATGACATACCTGCCCGTGGCGTCCCGGTGGAGATGTTGGTAAAAAAAATTAACGAATTCCCGCCGGAACATCTCGGCGCCTTGATAATACCATACACCTTCCTTGTCGATCCTGATCTGGCAAGGGGGGCCTTTTGCCACTTCGTTCAAAATTGTCCTCGCGTTTCAAATAGTATTTCTACTGTCCAGCAATATTGTGACGGGGCCGTCATTGACTAAGTCGATCTTCATCATGGCCTGGAATTCCCCGGTTCCGATTTCCCTTACCCGGTCCGCCGCCGCGGCAACGAAATAATCGTAAAGATCTTTGGCCTTTTCCGGTTCCTCGGAACGGTAAAAGGATGGCCTTCTTCCCTTGCGGCAATCACCGAGCAGCGTAAACTGTGAAATTATCATCAATTCACCCCCGATGTCGGTGAGGGAAAGATTCATCTTGCCGTCTATGTCTTCGAAAATTCGTAAGTTGATGATTTTATCGACCAGATAATCGGCGTCCTTGTCTGCGTCTCCTTTTTCGACCCCGAGGAAGGTTATCAGTCCCCTTCCCGTCCGGGAGATTTCCCTTCCCCCGACGGCGACGGCGGCCCTTTCCACCCTCTGGACAACTGCCCTCATCTCTATCCCGTCCCGATCTTTAATGGCGGGGGATGTTAACAGCAATCAGTCCCGTCTTCAAGCATTTTATTCCGGAACAAAAAGAGAGAACAGCCCGGCTATAGCGATGACATTGGAGAAAGGTCATATGCCTAGAAAGACCCATTGCCTCCAGGTATCTTTTCTGCTATGCCGCCTTTCCATGAAACCCTATGTACTGCTGGTAAATCCATGGATTTACGACTTCGCCGCATATGATTACTGGATGAAGCCGTTGGGATTGATGTATATGGCGTCCTACCTCAGGAAAAACGGTTTGGATGTCCGATTGGTCGATTGCCTGGACGGTTATGCTCCGCAAGCGGCATCAATGGCCCTTAGGTCACGCCGCCCTCCCCGGCGGAAACCGGGGGGCCACGGCAAATTCCTCCGGCAGCGGATTGCCGCACCGCCGCCGCTGGGCATGATTGCCCGGCCTTATCATCGTTACGGAATTGATCCAGAGGTATTTTACGCCATGGTCAGATCCTCTGGGAAGCCCCGGGCAATCATGGTAACCTCCATGATGACCTACTGGTATCCCGGCGTCATTGCGGCCGTCCGCATTCTCAAGGATATCTTTCCGGAAAGCCCGGTGATCCTGGGAGGGATCTATGCCACCCTCTGTCCGGAGCATGCCCGGGCTCACACCGGAGCCGATTACGTCCTGACCGGGGCTGGTGAAGGGCACATGGATTTAATTCTCGAGACTATCCTGGGGATTTCTGCGTCCTATCGACCGGATACGGATAATTTGGATGCCCTTCCCTATCCGGCCTGGGATCTTCTTCCGCATGTCGATCAACTTCCCGTCCTCACCTCCCGAGGCTGCCCCTGCCGCTGTCCATACTGTGCCACGAGGATACTCAACAGGAAGTTCCGGCGCCGGAGACCTTGGCTGGTAGTTGACGAAATCGCCCATTGGCGGAAAACTTTGGGGGTTAAGAACTTTTCGTTTTATGACGATGCCCTCCTCGTGCATCCGGAAGAAATGGCCATCCCCCTGTTGAAGGATATCATTATCCGAAATCTGGATGCCGGTTTTCACTGTCCCAACGGATTGCATCTACGTGAGATAACACCAGATATTGCTACGCTTCTCTTCAGGGCCGGTTTCCGAACCCTCCGATTCGGACTGGAAACGACGGATAGAGATAGACAACGGGCCCTGGGGGGGAAGGTGGAGAATGTCCATTTCGAACAGGCGACAGCGTATTTGCGGGAAGCGGGTTATAAATCCGACGATATCGCCGTTTATCTCCTTTGCGGCCTCCCCGGCCAGTCCGCCGGGGAAATCAGGGAGAGTATCCGTTATGTCCAGTCTCACAACGCCCGGCCGATTCTGGCGGAATATTCCCCCCTCCCCGGTACGGAGCTGTGGGATGCCGCCTGCCAGTCCTCCCCCTATCCGCTTGCCGAAGAACCCCTGTTCCACAACAATTCCCTCCTCCCATGCGCCCATCCCACTCTGACCACCCCGGAGTATCACGAACTAAAGCGCCGAAGCCGCGGCCTTTAGCTATCATCCATACCTTTTTCCAAACGGGAAAAGGGAGATATTTTCTTACACCTTGATTATCTGCACCGAAAAGGTTAAGATCACCCCCCATGAAAAAAGACCAAATCATCGGCACATGGCTTTGGTGGTGCAAGCTCCTGGCCATCGGCGGCATATCGCTCCTGATCCTTCTCTGGGGGATAAGCGCCCTCTACAACGCCTATTTGCTGAAGAACCCGCAGGAATTCGTCATGATCTTCTTTTCTGCCTCCTTCATGATTCTCTTGGGGATCACCGGGCTGATCTATCCCGCCTATCGCATCCATGCCTATTTTAAAAATGATTCCTTTGAAAAATTTCCGGAAGTATAAAGCGAAACAGCTCGGCCTCGTCATCTTCTTCCATGTTTTCATAGCGCTTATTTATTTAGCTTCCGCCTCCGGTGCGGATCTTGATGACGCACTGATGGAGCGGGTGAAATCGTTCACCTTGAAAAACGGGATTCGGGTCCTGATCCTGGAGCGTCATTTCAGTCCCACGGCCTCCTTCTATATCCGCTTTCGGGCGGGAGCGGCGGAGGAGCAGGAAGGTAAAACCGGGCTGGCGCATCTTTTGGAGCATATGATGTTCAAGGGGACAAAGACCATCGGGGGGATCAGCTCGGTCCGGGAAGAGAAACTGCTCCGGGAGATAGGCAAGACCGGCGAAACGCTCGAACGGGAAAGGACCAAAGGCGAACGGAAAGACGGACAAAGGATCAAAGCCCTGGAGAAAAAGCTGGCGGCGCTGCAAAAGGCACACCGACGCTGGTACCGTTCCAACGAAATCGACCGCCTCTATGCCGAGGCTGGAGCCATCAACATCAACGCCTCCACCAGTCAGGACATGATTACCTATCATGTCAGCCTGCCAGCAAACAAGGCTGAGCTGTGGGCGCGGATCGAGGCGGATCGCCTCGCCAACTATGTCTTGCGGGAATTCTATCAGGAGCGGGAAGTAGTGAAGGAAGAACGGCGGCAGCGCATAGACGCCGACCCCGACGGGTTGTTGTTCGAACGGTTCGCGGCAACGGCATTCATGGTTCATCCCTACCGGCGTCCTGTCATTGGCTGGCCTGATGATATTGCCCGGCTCGACATGGAGGATGTGGACTCCTTTCACCGCCTGGCCAAGGTGCCGCGCAACATGGTGATTGCCATTGTGGGAGATATACGGATTAACGAGATGCGCCGGTTGCTCGAAAAGTATTTCGGTGTCCTTCCCGGGCAACCGGCGGTGTTTACACCGGTTGCGACGGAGCCACCTCCCCGGGGGGAGAAGCGGATCACAGTCCATTTCGATGCCGGTGCGCGAATGATTATGGGCTTCCTCAAGTCACCGCCGCCGAACCGGGAGGATTATGTATTCGATGTTATCGAGGCCCTCCTCTCCCGGGACCGTTCTTCCCGATTTTACCGGCAGCTTCTGGAAACGCAGGGGCTGGCGGAAAGCGTCCAGGCGGTAAACGGCCTGCCCGGGAATCGTTACCCGAATCTTTTCTGTGTTTTCGCCTCGGTGCGCCATCCCCATAAGATCGATGAACTGGCCGCAGCGGTGGAGAAGATCATCGACGACCTGGCAGTTGAACCGGTACCGGCGGCGGAACTGGAAAAGGTTAAAAACCAGTTGCAGGCCGATTTCATCCGCCGTCAGGATTCCGATGAAGGACTCGCCAGCCTGCTTTCCTATTATGAAGCCCTCCTGGGTGATTATCGTTATCTGAGCAGTTACGGCAACCAAATCTCCACTGTCACTGCCGACGAGATCATGGCGGCGGCCAGGAAGTATTTGAACCGGGACAACCGGACCGTGGCGATCATGACGAAGGATTGAAGAAAATAATGTTATTGCTGATAAATATGTCCTGTAAACGGAACAGTATTAATTTTTACGGGTGCCTGGCGGGTATGGCCCAGGGACGGCGGCGGCAAGGCGGCAACTTCATCCGGACCGTCCTGTCTGTGCTATTCCTTGCCGCAATGATCTTAACGGCTGAAACCCCAGTCCTTGCCGGCCTGCCCCTGCCCGATCCCAACCGTCTTTCCTATCCGCCCCTTCGGTTTTCACCCCCGGTCCCCCAGCATTTCACGATAGAAAACGGTCTGGAGGTGTATTTCCTTGCTAACCGGGAACTGCCGGTGGTGAAAGCGACCTTGCTGGTCAAATCCGGGGCCATGTACGATGACCGGGGAAAGGAAGGAACCGCGGAGCTGACGGCGACTTTGATGCGGACGGGGGGTACGAAACAAATTCCGCCGCGGATTCTGGATGACACCCTGGCCTCCCTGGCGGCGACCATCGAGCCCTCCGCCGGTATGGAACAAATACAGTGGTCGTTTTTTTCCTTGCGAAAGGATTTCTCCCGAGCGTGGGATATCTTCCACCAGATCCTCAGGGCACCCCGGTTCGATCCGGAACGGCTGGCGCTCCTCAAGGAGTTGAAAAGCGAAGAAATACGAAGGTTGAACGACGACCCGCAACAATGGGCCTTAAAGGAGTTTTTCCGCCACCTGTATCAGGGAAATCCTCGGGGAAGATTGCCTACGGTATCGACCCTGAATGGTATTTCACGATACGAAATAGAGAAGTGCCATCGACTCCACTACACCCCGGACAATATGTTTCTGGCCATTTCCGGCGATATTGACCGGGAAGAAGTGGAACGCATTGTCCGGGAGACATTTGGCTCCTGGCCGGCCAAAAGCGGTCGGATAGCAGTGCCGCCCCCTCTCGCCGCCTTCCAGACGGGAAAATATTATCTAATCAAGGATACTCCCCAAACAGTAACCGTCATCGGCCGTCCAGCGCCGACAAAGAAGTCGCCGGATTTTTTCGCCTTCGATGTGGTGGACCATATCCTGGGCAGCGGTGGTTTTCGTTCCCGTATCTTCCAGCAGGTGCGCACCGATCGAGGTTTGGCTTACGCCACCGGAAGTTTCTACCGGGCCCGGGAGGATTATGGCATTTTCGGGGCCTATGCCCTAACCAAAACCTCGGCTGCCGGGGAGGCTTTGACTGTAATGCAGGACCTCGTCCGGACCGTCCGCCTGAGCGGTATTACTGCTGAAGAGACGGCCAGGGCAAAGAGTTCCATCCTCAACAGCTTCATCTTCTCTTTTGCCACTCCGCACCAGTTGGTACACCAGCAGGCATCGCTGGCTTTCGAAGGGCTTCCGGAGAATTTTCTCTGGCAATACCGGAAACGTATCGACTGTTTGACCTCGACGGAAATCAACCATGTCGCCTCCAAGTGGCTCGATTTTGACCAGGCCCTGATCTTTATGCTGGGCAAAAGGGCGGGGTACGAAGAGATAAAAAAAATACATCCAGATTTCAAAATTATAAAGGTGAGTTATGATTGATGAAAAAGCGTTCCTCCGGGTGGCAAGCCGCATCGATGCCTACCGGCAGGAAATGATCGACCTCCAGATTGCCCTGACCGCCGTTCCGGCCATTGCCCCGGAAAACGGCGGCGACGGTGAAACCACCAAGGCAGAGTTGCTTCTCGAATACCTGTCCCATCGGCATATTGGAGAAATCGAGGTGGTTAATGCCCCGGACACCCGCGTTTCATCGGGAGGACGACCCAATGTCATCCTCCGGCGGGCCGGCGGCGATGCAACTCGGCATACCTGGATCATCAGCCATCTCGATATAGTGCCCCCAGGGGAAGCGGGTCTATGGGATGCGGACCCTTATCAAGCCTATGTGCGAAACGGCCGTCTCTACGGAAGGGGAACGGTGGACAACCAGCAGGATCTGGTCGCTTCTCTCTTCGCCTTTCGGGCGTGTTGCGAAGAAGCAGTGCCGACCTATCGCGCCCCCGGCTTGATCTTCGTCGCCGATGAGGAAACAGCCAGCCATTACGGTCTGGATTTCCTTTTGCAGCATCCCCGTAATCCCTTCCAAAAGACGGACCTGATCTGTGTTCCCGACTCGGGCAATGAAGCGGGTGATTTGATTGAGGTTGCCGAGAAGAGTATCCTCTGGGTTCGCTTTCGTACTTTGGGCAAGCAGTGCCACGGCAGCAAGCCCTACCTGGGGAAAAACGCCTTTCTAGCCGCATCCCATTTGGCGGTCCGTTTGCACGCCGCTCTGCCCCAGCGCTTTCCCGCGGTTGATCCCCTTTTCGACCCCCCGGAAAGCACCTTCGAACCCACTCGCAGAGATGCCAACGTACCGAATGTAAATACAATTCCCGGTGAAGACAACTTTTACATGGATTGCCGTATCCTTCCAGGCTATGAACTACAGACGGTCAAAGAGGCCATGACCGAAACCGCCCGGACCATCGAAAGGGAACTGGGGGTGACGATCGAGATCCTTCCCGTCCAGGAGGTACAGGCACCGCCGGCTACGGATGCCAGTGCCCCCATCGTCATCGCCCTGCAGGAAGCGATAGCGAGGGTTTATGGAGTGCAGGCCAGACCGCAGGGGATCGGCGCCGGCACGGTAGCGGCCTACCTGCGCCGGAAGAATTATCCGGCGGCGGTCTGGTGCCGGACGACCCCAATGGCCCACCAGCCCAACGAGTTCTGCCTCATCGACGACATGGTAGGCAATGCCAAGGTGTTTGCACATCTTTTTCTACAAAGATGAACCGTCTCTAGGACAAGGAAAAAATAAGGTGACGGCGGCATGAATCGCTCTGAAAGGAGAAAGTTAATATCCATAAAAGGTTGCGTGGATATATTTGACTCGGAAGCCTATCTCTGACATAATGCCGATACGTATTTAAGAAAGCGTCCGCCACATGGCCGTCGGTCACTGGCGGCTGATTTGATAAATATATGACCAAAATTTTGCAGAACATACTTTGAAAGCCAGTATTCAGGACCTGCATACCGAAACGCTTCAGTTTCCCGACACCGTTCAGCTTCGCAACCTGTTGGGTGAGCAGGACAAACATCTCCGCCAGTTGGAAAAGCTGGCGCCGGTAAGAATCAGCGCCCGGGGCAATGACCTGTCCCTGTCCGGTGATGTGTCATCCGTTCAGTTAATCAGGGATCTGCTTATCCAGTTGTATGGGATCATAGAAAAGGGATATCCCCTTTTTTCCCAGGATATAAACTACGCCCACCGCATTCTGGCCCAGGACGGCAAGGCCAGTATCGAAAAAATCTTTCTCGACAAGGTATTCGTTTCCGCCAAGAAAAGAGTCATCGCCCCGAAAAGTATGGCCCAGAAGCTCTACATCGATGCCATCCGGAAATACGATATGGTATTCGGAATCGGCCCCGCCGGTACCGGCAAGACCTACCTGGCCATGGCCATGGCTGTTTCCGCCCTGATGGAGAAGAAGGTGACCCGCATCGCCCTGGCCCGTCCCGCCATAGAAGCGGGGGAAAAATTGGGCTTCCTCCCCGGAGACTTGGCGGAAAAGGTAAACCCTTATCTGCGACCCCTCTATGACGCCCTCTTCGACATGATGGATATGGATAAGGCCACGGCGTTGCTCCACAAGGGGATCATCGAAGTGGCTCCCCTGGCCTTCATGCGGGGACGGACACTGAACGACGCCTTCGTAATCCTCGACGAGGCCCAGAATACCACATCGGAACAAATGAAGATGTTCCTCACCCGCCTGGGTTTCGGCTCCAAGGCGGTGATCACCGGCGACGTGACTCAGATCGACCTTCCCCAGGAAAAGACCTCCGGTCTCATTGAGGCGGAAAAAATTCTGCAACATTCAGAAAGAATATCATTTATTCATTTTTCCGAACTCGATGTGGTCCGGCATCCCCTGGTACAGGAGATCATCCGCGCTTACAATCACCTCGATCAGATGCGCAGCAAGGCCCATTAGGAATATCCCACCATGATCACGTGGAAAGAAATAGCCGCCAAGATTGTTGTCGAAATCCAGAAGCCATTCGCTCATCCCGATTTGATCCCAATGTTTTTTAAGGATCCCGCCAAGCAGCGCTGGCTTATCCTCATCCTGCTGAGCATTGTCCTCACCGTTATGCTGCTGCCTACGGTTACCATCATGGCACCCCATTATAAGATCGGAGCCATCGCAGATAAAAACATCAAAGCGGACCGAGACTTTCTGGTCGAAGAACGGACAGCGACGGAATTGAAACGGCTGGAAGCGGCGAAATCCTCCCGGAACATCTTCGATTTAGACGATACGGTGCTGCCGCAAATCCGGGGCAACATCATGAAAGCCTTCCTTGCGGTTCAGGAGGCGGTCAAGAAAACAGCCGCCGGGACAACGGAAGCATCACGCACCGCCTCTGTCCAGAAGCAAAAGATCCTGGTCGTTATGGAACAGTACCTGGGGGTGCGCCTTTCCGATCAGGATTACTCGGCACTTTCCAGTCATCGTTTTTCATCGGAAATCGCGGATCGCATCGCCGAGATAATCACCAAGGTCTATCAAGACAAGATGATCACCAACGTCGATTTTTCACCACTGGAATACGAACGGGGGCTGATAGTGAAGAATGTCCGCACCCGTATGGAAAGGGAGGAAAAAAACGCCGACGAAATCCTCCAGATGCAAGATGCTAAATGGATTTTAAGACAAAAGGCCCTGGCGACCATGGCGGAAGACGATGCCGTCCTGAAAAAAACAGTGATCAACATTGCCGAAAAGCTCCTGCAACCGAACCTTACCTACAATCGCCTGGAGTCGGAACAGCGTCGGCAGTCGGCGGTAGAGGCTGTAAAACCGGTGTATTTCGAGGTACAGAAGAACGAAATGATCGTCCGGGAGGGAGAGAAGATTAGCGTCGCCGATCTGGACAAACTCAACGCCTTCTTTCGGGAGCAGCGCCAACAGAAGACTTCCCGTTATGCCGGATTTATGGGGATGTTTTTACTGATATTTTCCTTGACGACGGCATTGCTGTTCCTCTCACGGAAGGCCTTCGGATCCCAGGATATTCAACCGGGTCCCAACCCCCGGCTGTTGTGCCTCACCATTATCATCATAATCCAGGTCGCGCTCATCAAGGCGGTGCTGTTCATGTCCGACGCCGTTCACCAGGCCATGCCCATCCTCTCGAAAGAGGCGATCATATTTTCCATCCCCTTCGCCGTGGGCCCGCTATTGACCGCTTATTTGTTCAATCGCCGCATCGCCCTGCTCATGTCGCTGTTCATAAGCTTCCTCATTCCCTTTCTCATCACCTTGCCCGAGGCCTATCTGTCTCTGTTCTCCTTTCTGGGTTTTGTGGTTATCATCTGTCATAACGATCATTATCAGCGACGTTCCGTATTCATCAAAACCGGCCTGCTCTTGGGGATAAGCAACGGTGCCTTTATTCTCGCCATTGCCCTGCTGTCTGCTCATCCGCTCTCTGTGGATACCATTTGGAAAATAGTTTCCGGCTTCGCCGGCGGGGTGATGAGCGGCATCATCGTGGCCGGCATCAGTCCCATTTTTGAAACCGCCTTCGACTTTACCACTGATATCAGACTGCTGGAACTGGCCAACCTCAACCAGCCGATTTTTCAAAGGATGATAATGCAATCCCCAGGCAGCTATCATCATAGCATCATTGTCGGTTCCATGGTCGAGGCCGCTGCGGAGACCATTGGAGCGGATCCTATCCTCAGCAAGGTCAGTGCCTATTACCACGACATCGGCAAGATGAAAAAGCCTGTTTACTTCATCGAAAACCAGGACCGGGGTGAGAACCGCCACGACAAGCTTTCCCCGCGGATGAGCGCCCTTATCATCATCGCCCATGTAAAGGACGGATGCGATCTTGCCGACGACTATAAACTGGGAAGCAAGATCACCGACATCATCCGCCAGCATCATGGCACAAGCTTGGTGAGCTATTTCTACGAAAAGGCTAAAAGGGACAAGGCGCCTTCCATGAGATCGCTTCCGGAAAGCCATTTCCGCTATCACGGACCGCGTCCACAGACTCGGGAAGCCGCCCTGGTTCTCCTGGGGGATGTCGTCGAAGCCTCTTCTCGGACGCTCGTAGATCCGACACCTGCTCGGATCCGAAATCTGGTGCGGGATCGCATGGATAAGGTCTTCATGGATGGACAGTTAGACGAATGTTCTTTGACCTTGAAGGATCTAAATCTCATCCAGGATAGTTTCGTTAGGACTCTGAACGGTATTTTCCATCATCGCATCAGCTACTACGACGATGTTTCGGGGAAGAATAACAAGCAGGTGATCAAATCCTTTTATGAATATCCGGATCGAAAACCGGCAGAAAAAATCACCCATAAATCGCCGGCAGATTCGCAGCAGCATGGCGAGACTGCTTAGGTATCTCGGGCATAGTGATGCGGAAGTGAGCATGCTGCTGGTGGATGACGAGGGGATAAGGGAGATCAACCGCTCCTATCTTCAGCGCGATTATTCCACCAATGTGATCTCCTTCGCGATGCGGGAAGGTCCCTACGGTCAGTTGCACCCCCAGGTGCTGGGGGATATAGTCATTTCCGTGGAAACGGCCTGCCGTCAGGGGGATAAGGGCGCACTTTCAATGACAGAATCCCTCTCTTTCTTCATGATCCATGGTCTCCTCCACCTTCTGGGCTACGATCATGAAGGAGTGGATGCCCGGGATATCCAGCGCATGGAGGAGAAAGAAGACGAATTGTTCTTCCTCCTCCACCGCTTTTCCCTGCAACGCTGATCCATTTGGCTATCCGTTCATCGCCTTGGCGATGTGTTTGACCATCTGGCCGAAGACCCCGACGATTATCTCCGGGGCCAGAAAATAATTGGGATGTCGAGTGTAAAGCTCTTCTGTCAGCAACCGGGACGCACGGTCGATATCACCCGTTTCCCGATACACCGTTTCGATGCGGGTTCGAAGTTTCCGGGCGGCCGCGATGGACTGCAGCACATAATCGCGGGCCTCGGGACCCACAATGTAGCCGTGATGGTCCGCTCCGAAATATTCCACTTCGAGGTCCTTCAACCGCTCCAAACTTTCCTGATACAGGGTGTAATTGGAGTTTGCCGAGGTAAAAATCGCGTCATCGATGGGAATTCCTCCGGCATCGGAAGGAAGAAGGGTCTTCAGTTCCGGGATGTAGGCGGAAATAGAACATGAGGAGTGACCTGGAGTTTCCATGATCCTTACTTCCAGATCGCCCACTTTTAAAAGGTCGCCGTCCCGGACGATGATTCCCTGAACATCGTCTCGCCAATCCAGATCGTGGCGGGCGAGAACATCAAGGCAGCCCATCTTTTCCGCCACCATGCGGCTGAAGGCGTTCATGGTTTCCACTGCCTTCGGCATGGTGAGAATATCCCAGGCCCGCTGGGAGGCGTAAACCTTCAGCGCCGGATATTTCCTCTGGAAATATGGTACGGTGCCAACGTGATCGAAATGTGAATGGAGGATCAGCAATGAAGTGATCTTCTCCCCTTCGATGCCGAAGGCCGCCATCTGAGCTAGAACATCCTCCAGGATACAACTGAGCCCGGCGCTGATGAGCATCGCTTCCCCATTCACAGACAAAAGATACATGCCCGATTCCATGCGGCCCAAATACCAGAGTCTTTCGTTTACCTTGCTTGCGATTCTAATTCTCATAAGTCCCCCTTGCTATGAAATATCCCCGACAACAATATGCGCCTTCTCCTTTAGTTGTCCCACAATTTGATTGAAGGCGTCATATTTCTTTTTCTCCTTTAGAAAGCCGGCAATCCTGAGCTTCGTATCCTGATCAAGTTGCTGGGTCCTGGCCTGATGATGTTCCAGAACCTGGATGATATGGAACCCATATTCTGTTTCCACAATGGGGCCGATTTCGTTCTTTCTTCGGGAAAAGGCGGCGTCTTCGAAGGGCTTCACCATCTGTCCCCTGATGAACGTCCCCAGATCACCTCCCTGGGCCTTGCTGGGGCAATCGGAATTTGTCTTGGCCAACTCTCCAAAATCTTTTCCTTCCAAGATCTGTTGACGAAGTTTTTCCGCCTTTCCCTTCCGGATAGCCCGAGCCTCATCATTCTCCCCATCCTTCTTGGCTACCAAGATATGCCGTACATGGACAGCCTCGGGGATCTTGAATTTATCCTGGTTGCGTCGGTAGAATTCCTGGATCTCCTTCTCCGTCGGGGGAGATTTGACTCGTTTTTGACTTTCGACGAGTTTATTTATTTTAATCCCCAGGGCGATTTCCTTCCGGAGTTGCTCCCTGTTTATGCCGTTTTTTTTCATTAAATCATCTAAACTGGCGCCGGAGGGAAGACCCGCCTTCATTTCGGCGAGTGCTGCATCGATCTCTCCTTCCGTTGCGGTGATTTTGAGTCGGGTCACTTCCTTGAGCATCAACGTTTGCAACACGAAATCATCAATAATCTGCTTCCGCATCATACCGCGCATCCGGTCTGCCCGCTCCGGAGATAGGGAAGGAGAAAGAGCGGCCATTCTTTTTTTTACATCCGCATCCAGTTGCGCCCGGGTCATCTTCACCCCGTGCACTTCGGCGACAATGTCGGTCGGTAGGCGGTTTACCGCCACCGGTGATGTTTGTGGATTGGGAGTCGGCGCAGGTTTGAATTCGGCGGCAGGGGCTGATTCATTCATTCCCTGGATCGTCCGAGGCTCGTCGGTACGATTACAACCGGTTACAACAGCCAGGAATGCGGCAGCGATCAATGCCCAAATGACTTTTCTCAATTAATATCCCTCATTCTTTCGGTGTTTGGTCGGTAATATATGCACAATCAGGATGCGCCGTCAAGGAAGACCCGTCCCCTTTTACACCGATGACGACATATATCCTTTTTTATAAAAAGGTCCAAAAATAGCCGGATATTTACATCTTTCGCCGTGCCCGTTACAGGCATGCAGGTTTATGCGTCTATGCGCGCAAGGAGGTAATATTAACTGCTTGCAATCCCGTTTATCTCCATGTTACCCCTCTGGCTATGAAGAAAAAGGTTTTAGATCTCGGTGTCGGTCCCATTCTCCCCCTCCTGATGAAGATGAGCTGGCCCTCCATGCTGGCCATGCTTTCCATGGCCATATACAACGTCATGGATTCCCTCTGGCTGGCCCGATTGAGTCCCCGGACCATCGCCGCCTTTACCATTACGTTCCCCCTGCAGATGGTCTTTGCCGCCATCGGGGTGGGTATCGGGGTTGGGGCTGGATCGTACGCCTCCCGCATGTTCGGCGCCGGCGAAGCGGATAAGGCAAGAAGAACCGCCGGACAGGTCATCTTTTTATCCGTCATTGCCGGTCTCTCACTCATCGCGGTCACCTATGCCTTCCCAGATTTTCTCCTCCGCCTTTTCGGCGCTTCCGGGGAAACGCTCGTTTTGGCCAAGCGTTATCTGATGTGGGTCGTCCTGAGTTCTCCATTCCTGCTGTTCATGATGATGGCCAACAATCTTTTCCGTGCCGAAGGTCTGCCCAATCTATCCATGTATGCCATTCTAACCTTTACCTCCCTCGGGGCGCTCCTGGATCCCCTGCTGATCTTCGGCTGGGGAGGATTCCCGGCGCTGGGTATCGAAGGCGCGGCCCTGGCGGCCATCGTCGGCCAGGTAGCATCCGGTCTCCTTTCGCTATATTTCCTCCTTTACAGATCGTTGCGGTACCGAATTGACTTACAGGATCTCCTTCCCGATCCGACCATAATTCGGGCCATCCATCAGACAGGATTGCCGTCGGTGCTGATGAATCTTGTCTTCAGCGCCGTCATCATCATTTACAACAACATTCTTGCCTATTACGGTCATCTAGCACTGGCGACTCTGGGGATTTGTTTCCGCATCAACGGCCTGGTGATGATGGTTCTCTTCGGCATCGGCCACGGGGTCATGCCGATGGTGGGCTACAATCTGGGCGCCAAGCTCTATGACCGCCTCATTGCCACCGTGCAGGTCGCGGTACGTTGTTCCATGCTTTTTGCCGGGGCCAGCAGTGCTATCATCTTTATCGGCGCCGATTTAATTCTTAGTTCTTTTACCGATGATCGGGAGCTGCTGGTCATAGCCGCTCCAGCCCTGAAGATCTTCATCTCCACTCTCGTTCTGGCCGCACCGAGCATCGTTTGGATCAATCTCTTTATCGGTCTCGGCAAAGGCTTGACCGCCATGACGCTAATCGTTATCCGGGATGCCCTGTTTCTTATCCCGCTAATGTATCTCTTTTCCTTGTGGCTGGGTCGCGACGGGGTATGGATGGCCCAACCTGCATCCACGGCGGTGGCCTTCCTGATCATCTGGGTATGGTCCGGAAAGGAATTGGCGGCAATCCGGAATCTGAAGGAGCAGACAAATCCCTGACCGAAAAGATAGAACTGTATTGCGCGCCGAGAAGACATTGTTTTTACTGATCATGAGACGTAAACAGAATATTTTTCCAAAAGAAGTTAGAACGACTGATATTGCGAGATGGTGGAAAATGCTTATTATTTTAAAAAAATGCCCCTGCGACGGGCGACGGCACAGGGGCATGACGCAAAAAAATAGTGAACAGAAATCAGCTCTAGAGAACCGAAGCCACGACTATAGGGTTTGAACGTTTACAGCCGCCGGTCCTTTCTTCCCCTGTTCGATATCGAAACTTACCCGTTGTGACTCAAACAGCGTTTTGAATCCAGAACCCTGAATGGCACTGAAATGGACGAAGACGTCACCGCCTTCATCATTCTCGATGAAACCCCATCCCTTTTTTTCATTGAACCATTTTACTTTACCCTCTGCCAAAACATACCCTCCTTTCCTCCATATAAAAAATAAAAAACCACTCCGGATAATTCATTATACCCGAGGTGGCCATAAAAATACTTCTGAACATTTTTTCTCAAAATCGGGTTGCAATCCCGTTATTATCTCCGGCGCAGGCCATTGATTGATAAGCCCTGTTTCTTGAAATTTCCCGCTATCACTACTTGTCGAGGAAAGCAAGTCTTTTATGGAACATTTTATGCTCATCAAACTTCCCTTTTCGAACGATGACAGGCAGAGAGATGCCCACCGGAAACCACGGCAAGCTCGGGGGCAGTTTCCCAGCAGACCGGCAACGCCTCAGGACAGCGGGAACAAAACAAGCAACCAGTTTCAATTGTTTCCACTTCCCCGAGAGAAACAACTATCTCCCTTTCTCTTTTCACAGTTTGACCGGAAAAACTGGGGACGGCATTCATGAGTATCCTTGTGTAGGGATGGCGGGGATTGCCGAAGATCCCCTCATTGGGGCCGATCTCCACAATGCCACCGCCGTACATCACCGCCACCCTGTCGCTCATGAACCGGATCACCCCCATATCGTGGGAAATGAAAAGATAACTCAGGTTGAATCTATCCTGCAGATCCTTCAGCAAATTCAGGATCTGGGCCTGGACCGATACATCAAGAGCGGACACCGGTTCGTCGGCGATGACAATCTCGGGATTCAGGGCGATGGCCCGGGCAATTCCCAACCGCTGTCGCTGACCGCCGCTGAATTCATGGGGATATCTGTTCTTTTGTTCGGACGATAACCCCACCATTTTCAACAGACCGTCCAGATCGCCCAGGGACACACCGTCGATCCTACTTTTGTGGATCCGGAACGGCTCCCCGACAATGTCACCGGCGCTCATTCGGGGATTTAGAGAGGCGTAGGGATCCTGAAATATATACTGGACCTTTTGCCTATATTCGTGAAGTTCCGCCTTCTTTGCGACGAAGATGTCGATTCCCCGGTAATAAATCTTTCCTGAAGACGGCCTCTCGATACATGCAACCATCCTCGCCAGTGTTGTTTTGCCGCAGCCGCTTTCTCCCACGAGTCCGAGGGTTTCTCCCGCGTGAATCTCGAAGCTGACCTCCCGCACGGCGTGACAAGCATCCGGGGCAGAAGAAAAGAGTTTTCTCTTGGGTGCAAAAGACTTGTCTATCCGTTGCACCGATAAGAGGGGCGCATCCATCATGTCAGTGGTATTTCCAGCAGCGCACATATTGGTGTGGATGATCATTTTTTCGCCAGGGAGGTTCGAGATTCCGGCACACAGGCATGACATCCACGCACCGTTCGTGAAAACGGCAACCGGAGGATCGCATGGCGGCAAGATCGGGTGCGCCGCCGGAAATCATGGGCAGACGCTTCCCCGGTCCGAATTTGCCGCCGATGCAGGGTATCGATTCCAGCAGCCCTACGGTGTAAGGATGCAGCGGCCGGGAAAAAATGACCCCTGCTTCAGCGTACTCCACGAATTGGCCGGCGTACATCATGGCCACCTGGCGGGCTGTCTGGGAGATGACGCCCAGATCGTGGGTAATGAGGATCACCGCTGTCCCCAATTCGCGTTGAAGTTGTTTCATGAGTTCCAAGATCTGTGCTTGAATCGTTACATCAAGAGCGGTTGTGGGCTCATCGGCGATCATAAGGCGGGGTCGGCAGGACAACGCCATGGCGATCATCACCCGCTGGCGCATCCCGCCGCTCAACTGATGAGGATAGTCTCTCATCCGTTGTTCCGGTTTAGTTATACCCACCGTTCGCAGCATCTCCACCGCCCGCTCCCATACCTCCCGCCGTGTGCCACCCTGGTGCAACCCCAATGCCTCCCGGATCTGGTCGCCGATACGGAAGACAGGGTTCAGGGAGGTCATGGGTTCCTGAAAGATCATCGAAATCGATTTCCCCCGGATTTTCCTCATCTCTTTTTCCGGCAGGCGGAGGAGATCATGGTTGCCTAAAAGTATCTTGCCGCCAACGTATTTTCCCGGTGGTGTCGGCACCAGCTTCATTATCGACAGGGAAAGGACCGTCTTGCCACATCCCGACTCCCCCACAATCCCCAGGGTATCCCCGACCTCGACCTGGAGGCTGACGTCGTCAACGGCGCGGATTACACCCCGCCGTGTATCGAAGAATGTGGAAAGACCTTCTACTTTGAGCACCGGCGCCATGCCTGCTGCGCCTCTCTATTTTCGGCAACGGTTTCTCAGGAACCGGACGAGGAGGCGAACCCCGACGCCTGAAGCCCCTTTGGGTTGATAGGCCGTTTCCTTGGTCAGCCAGGCTGGACCGGCGATGTCAAGATGGACCCAGGGATAGGGACCCACGAACTTGCTCAGAAAAGCGGCCGCCGTGATGGCGCCACCCGTCCGTCCGGCGGAATTTTTGAAATCGGCCACCTCGCTCTTGATCTGTTCGTGGTAGTTTTCCCAGAGGGGAAGCTCCCAGACCATCTCCCCGGTCTGCTGTGAGGCACGCTTTATCTCTTCCTTCAATGGTCCGTCTGCCCCCATCATCCCCGTCACTTGCTCGCCCAGCGCCACAATGCAAGCCCCCGTCAGGGTGGCGACATCGATGATGGCCGCAGGTTCGAATCTTGAAGCGTAATGCAAGGCGTCGGCTAAAATTAACCTTCCCTCCGCATCGGTATTTATGACTTCGATGGTCTTTCCGGACATGGATCTGAGAATGTCCCCGGGCCGGCAGGCCTTGCCACCAGGCATATTTTCCGTTGCCGGGATCAGGGCCACGACATTGATGGGAAGTTCAAGGTCTGCGGCGGCGTTTACAGCGCCCAGTACGGCGGCCCCTCCGGCCATATCCGACTTCATTTCGTCCATCTTCTCCGCTGGCTTCAAAGAGATGCCGCCGCTGTCAAAGGTAAGGGCCTTGCCGACAAAAACGACCGGAGATGTTGCCTCATCTCCGCCCAGATAGGAAACGATGATAAATTTCGGCTCTTGATCGCTCCCGCTGGCCACCCCCAACAGAGAGTTCATCCCCAGGCGCTTCATTTCCGGTACCGAAAGGATCGTTACCGTCAATTTGGCCCTTCCTTCCGCCAGGATCTGCGCCTTTTCGGCCAAGACGGCAGGTGTGAGTTCGTTGGCGGGCATGGATGTGAGATCCCGGGCGAGATAAGCCGCTCGACAGATCTTTACGGCCACGGCAACCTCTGTCCGGACCGCTTTCAATCTGCTGCGTTCCGGCACTAAGATAGTTAAAAACTGCAGGTCTTGCCCTTCCTCCCGGTCCAGTGTTTTGAAGGCGGAAAACCTGTAAAGGCCGAGAGTCACTCCTTCCACTGCGGCCCCCGCCGCTTCCGGTCCTTCGATCCGCAGATAAGAGGGATCCAGAAGCAAAATCAGCTTCTCCTCCCGATGTGATTGTGCCGCTTTTCCGGCCTTGGCGGCAGCGCCGCGGAGCTTATCCAGGGTAAATTCATCCCTTTTTCCCAGACCGATCAAGATTATCATTGGCGGCGCCGGCCCGTGTTCAGGAAAGAAAACCGTCTCCCGATAGAGTTTACCAGCCAGGTCGTTTCTTTTGAGGATCTTCCGGATCAGATCGCGGGTCTCCTGTCCAACGGGCCAGTTATCCGCCGCTTCGAACCTTTCCCCCTGAAAGACAAAAATTCCCAGACATCCCCAATCCTGATCCGTGCCAGCGACGGCGTTCCTGACGGTCACTTTTAACTCTGACTTCAATATTTCTTCCTCCCGTCCCGGTGGGAAAATAAAAAAGCGGTTGATTACCGGGGACAAGAAATCAACCGCTCGCTCAGTTTTGCTTCACAATCTGACTAAAATGATCCTACGGAAGACGACGCAGCCGCGCATATATGCAAAGCGTATCATCGGCATCCGCTGTCCATGGAGATCATATTTGGAGGCGGCAACCGGATTCGAACCGGTGAATAACGGTTTTGCAGACCGCTGCCTTAGCCACTTGGCTATGCCGCCTGATTTTCTGGAGCGGGCGAACGGATTTGAACCGTCGACGTCCACCTTGGCAAGGTGGCACTCTACCGCTGAGTTACGCCCGCAAGTATTGATCACATCTGGGGGCTGACTATAACATCAGCCTTTTTTTGTCAATAAAAAAGTTCAGGAAGTCTCGTTGTCACGGCTCTCTTCGGCGCGGTCCACGAGCCAGAGCACTGCCGCCATATATTCAGTCATTGCAGCAAAGAAGATGTTGTTGTGGTTTGCACCCGGTACCCGGAGCATCCTTTTGATTGGGGCCGGAGATGCTTCGTATAATGCCTCTCCCTCATTAAAAGCGATTATTTGGTCGAATTGGGCGTGAATGATAAGGGTTGGCTTAGATATATTCTTGATTTTACTGATATTCCTTGGCCCTTGGACTTCGTCAAGATGAAAGTACTCCATTTCGACGCCCATCAATCTCAATAATGGACCAAGGTAGGCAAAACCGCTCTCGATGATCAATCCGTCCATATCATGTTGACGGCGGTGGGCGATCTCCAGAGCGGAGGCGCTGCCGAGGGATCTCCCCATAACGATCATGAGGCCAGTAAAACCCTTCTCCCGGAGCCATCCTTTTACATGGTCGAATATCACCAAGCAATCCGTCATCATGGCGCTTACCGTGGGGATGCCGGATGACACGCCGTAGCCCCGATAATCAGCGATGAGAAAATTGATCCCCCGGTCGGTGTAGAAAGGGGCTATATCCTGATAATCAGATGCAATTTCACCATTTCCATGAAAAAAGATAATATTGGCGGCGGCCGGAGATTCGAGGTATGCCTGGACTTGAACATAAACCCCATCGTCTACCGGAACCATCAGTGATGTTGCCTCACGGTGGTTCATGGTCAGGGACCAGTCGGGGCGGGGATAGAAGAGAACTCGTAATATCTCCGGCCGGTCGAAAGTCCGGTAATCGCTTATTTCAGCCATCGGTCCCCTCTTTTCCCAACAGGATGTGCCGGTAAAATTTCGTCAGGTAATCCAAGCCGGAATAGACACTGAGAATCAAGGCGATAAACAGAATGGTGGTACCGACTACATGGGCGTCCGCACCTAAAAATGGATAATGAATCATAAGAGCCGATACGGCGAAGACCTGACATAAAGTCTTCTGCTTGCCTAGCCAACTGGCCTGGATGATATATCCCTCCGATGAGGCGATGTTTCTGATCCCGTCCACGGCAAAATCCCGGATGACGATGATGGCCACCACCCAGGCCGGGATCCTGCCGATGGGGATCATCAGGATCATGGCGGTGTTGATTACCAGTTTGTCGGCGATGGGATCTAAAAATTTTCCCAGCGTAGTGACAATCCGGTAGCGACGGGCGACATACCCATCAAGCATATCGGTAAAGGAAACGGCAATGAACAGGGCGGCGATTATGAGACTCATCGTCTGGCCGGGGGACAAGAGGAGAAGAAACAGCACCGGGACAAACGAGATCCGTACCATCGTGATGGTGTTGGGCAGATTGAAGATCTTCTTCCTCTCCGGCGAAAGGGGCAGGGAATCGAAATACCTTTGCAGATGGTCTATCATAAAATGATGATTATCTTTTTTTCACGGCCGGATGGAAACCCCACCTGTTCAATCGCTGGCTTTGCGGTTGTTGCGATCACAAGCATCATTTCTTCGGGACTCGCTGCCAGTCGGATAGAAAGGCTTCCACTCCCCGGTCTGTCAGGGGATGCTGGGCCAACTGCTTAATTACCTTGAAGGGGATGGTAGCGATATCCGCACCCATCATGGCCGCCTCCAGGACATGTCCGGGATGCCGGACACTGGCGACGATAACTTCTGTTTCATACCCATATTGATCGTAAATATTGATTATCTGCTCCACCAGGGCCATGCCGTCATGGGAGATGTCATCCAGACGCCCTACAAACGGACTTGCGTAGGCCGCCCCGGCTTTGGCGGCCATCAGGGCCTGGAGGGGAGAAAATACAAGAGTCTGATTCACCGGGATGCCCTCGGCGGCGAAGAGACGGGTGGCCTTCAGACCGTCCAGGGTCATCGGCACTTTGATAACGACCTGGTCTCCCAGCTTGGCCAGTTTTTTCCCTTCCTTGAACATCTCACCGGCCTCCAGACTAACGACTTCCAGACTTACCGGTCCGCTTACCTCCTTGAGAATTGCCCTCACCACTTCCGCAAAGGTTTTCTTTTCTCTTGCGATCAGGCTGGGATTGGTCGTGACTCCATCGACCATCCCGAAACTGGCCGCTTCTTTGATCTCTTCGATATTCGCGGTATCTATGAAGAATTTCATGATCCCTCCTTATTCTTTTCCTGCTGGGAAGCATTTTGATAGTTTTCCATGCAATTGCGACTGCAGAAATAAAGGATTTTTCCGTTTTGCCGCCATATGCAGGCATTGCTGATCGGGATATAAGTGTGACAGTAGGGATCCTCGACAAGTTCCTCGCCAGCGGTGAGATTTTCCCGCTGTTCTTTAGAGATGGGGTTGACGGTCTTCTTCCCCGGCAGGAAGAGCATCCTGGTGAGCCGGTAAACAAGATAGAAAACGATGATCGCGATAATGAGCCGGAGAATCATTTTTTCTTTCCGCAGGATAACTTCTTGTTATTGACTAATCAACTCGACCGCCGCTCGATCGTCTTCGTTTAGACGGATCAGTAATCCCTGCACGGAGATGCCGAAAGCAGGATGAACCAGATAACCGGCAAGTTCACACATGGGGATCAGGACGAAACGCCGCCGGTGGCATTCCGGATGAGGAATTACCAGGTCATCTTCCCGCAAAAGTTCCTGGCCGTAAAAAATTATATCCAGGTCGATAAGCCGGGGACCCCAGCGCTGGGTTTCCTGGCGTCCCATCACCTGCTCTGTGGCCCGAAGGTTTTCCCACAGGCGCCGGGGTGATAGAATGGTGCGGATCTCCACCACTGCGTTGACGAAACTATCCTGATTGCGCACTCCTACTGGCTCCGTTCGGTAAAAGGAAGAGGCCCGCAAGAGCTTCACCCCCGTCATGCCCCGCAACTTTTCCAGTGCCAGCCGGCACTGGAAAAGCGGCTCTTGCAGGTTAGAGCCGAGGCCAATATAGGCGATTGTGCCGGCAGCGGTCATCTTAGCGCGTTTTCAGTCCCAGCACATCCTGCATGTCGTAGAGCCCCTTTTGCTGGTTCACGATCCATTTGGCCGCTCGGAGCGCCCCCCGGGCAAAATTGTCCCGGTTGTGGGCGCGATGGATGAACTCCAGGCGCTCGCCGTTGGTGACGAACATCACATTGTGTTCGCCGACGATATCGCCGCCCCGAAGGGTCTGGATGCCGATTTCCGCCTTCGTCCGCTCGCCGATCATACCCTTGCGGGCATAGACGCCATCCCGATCGAGGTTCCTGCCGAGCTTCGCGGCGATAATCTGGGCCATCTTCATGGCCGTGCCGCTGGGGGCGTCTTTTTTTAGCTTATGATGCGCCTCCAGGATCTCCACGTCGTAATCATCACCCAGGATAGCCGCCACGTTTTCCAGTACTTTGAACATGACGTTTACCCCAACGCTCATATTGGGGGCGATAACACAGGGCGTCTTCTTGGCTAATTTAGCGGCGGTCTTCAACTCATTGGGGGTAAAGCCCGTGGTGCCGATGACTATTGGCTTGCCGACCTTGGCGGCGATTTCCAGATGCCGCAGGGACGATTCATGGTAGGTAAAATCGATGACCACATCCCCCTCCTTGACCACCTTCTTCAAGTCGTCGGCAACGAGGATTCCCGTCATGGCCATGCCCAACACTTCTCCCAGATCCTTACCCACTGCCGGATGGCCTGTTGCCTCCACGGCCGCGGATACTTCCATGTCCGTTGCCGCTGTGATGAGATGACCGATCCTGCCTCCCATCCTACCGCCCGCACCCATGAGAATCGTCTTGATCATCTTTTCCGCTCCTTATCTCAGCAACCCGTAGTTGATCATTATCTTACGGAGTTTCTCGTAATTTGCCTCCGACATCTTAGCCAGGGGTAGCCGCACTTCGTATTCGATTTTGCCCATCATCGCTAGGGCGGCCTTAACTGGGGTCGGGTTCGTTTCGATGAAGAGAGAATCCACCAGGGGCGCCATCCGATAATGAAGATTTTTGGCTTTCTGTAAATCCCCGGCGGCGAAGGCGTCCACCAAGGCCGCCATATCTTTTGGGACGATATTGGAGATGACGGAGATAATCCCGTGCCCCCCCAGACAAAGCAGTGGATATGTGAAGAAATCGTCTCCCGAAAGGACGGCGAAATCAGGACCGCAAAGCTGGATTACTTCATGCATCTGCTTTAAGGATCCGGAGGCCTCTTTCGTGCCCACTATGCCGGGAACCTTTGCCAGTCTGGCCATGGTTTCCGGCAGCAAATTGACGCCGGTACGGCCGGGTATATTGTAAATGATAATAGGAATCTTCACCTTTTCGGCGACCGTTTTGTAGTGCTGATACAGGCCCTCCTGGGTCGGGCGGTTGTAGTAGGGACAGACCATCAAGGCGCCGTCGGCCCCCACTTCCCGGGCATGCTCCGTAAGGCGCAGCGCTTCCGCCGTGGAATTAGAGCCCGTGCCGGCGATGACGGGAACACGCTTCTTGACGGCATCCACGGTTATTTCGATCACCCGGTCGTGCTCTTCATGGGACAGGGTCGGAGATTCGCCCGTCGTTCCGCAGGGCACGATTCCGTCCGTCCCATTTTCTATTTGAAACTCGATAAGTTCCCGAAGTTTTTCTTCGTCCACCCGCCCGTTTTTGAACGGGGTGACAATAGCGACAATGGCTCCCTTAAACATAGGCCCTCCTTAAAATTGATTTAGCGTTGCTTTTTAACACATCCGGTATTTTCTCACCACGAATAAGTTCACGAAGATCCTCCCGCTTCCGAATCACGTGATAACGGTCGCCCATGACTAGCACTTCCGCGGCCCGAGGGCGAGAATTATAGTTCGAAGACATGGTGAATCCATAGGCCCCGGCGCTCATGACCGCCATCAGGTCTCCCCGGGCGAAGCCCGGCAGTTTTCTTTCTTTGGCCAGATAATCGCCGGATTCGCAGATCGGACCGACGACATCGGCGATGATTTCCCGACGACGCGATTTCCGGACCTGTTGGATGTTGTGATATGATTTGTACAGGCTCGGCCGGACCAGATCGTTCATTCCCGCGTCGACGATGATGAATTTCTTCTCTTCATTTTCTTTGGTATAAAGGACAGCGGTGACCAAGATGCCGGCATTGCCGACGATTACCCGGCCCGGCTCGAAAATGAAGGTACAGGATATGTCCCGTGAGGCGCCTATTATGGCGTCGGCATACTCCGAAGGATGCGGGGGCGTCTCGTCCTTATAGGTAATTCCCAATCCGCCGCCAAGATCGAGATAGCGGATGTCGATCCCCGCCGCACGCAGGACCTGAAGGAGTTTCTTCAGGCGGTCCAAGGCGTCGATGAAAGGGGACATCTTCGTCAATTGGGAGCCGATATGGCAACTTACGCCCTTGAGATCCAGATGACGGTATTTTCTTACCTGAAGATAGGCCTGATGTGATTTTTCCACGTTGATCCCGAATTTGTTATCCTTCAAACCGGTGGATATGTAAGGATGGGTTTCCGGATCGACATCCGGGTTCACCCGCAGCGCTACCCCCGCCTTTTTCTTCAGCCGGCCAGCGCAAGCGTTGATTATCTCCAACTCCTGAAAGGATTCGACATTGAACATCAGGATGCCGGTTTCCAGGGCATATTCGATCTCCTCGATCCGTTTTCCCACCCCGGAATATACAACCTTCCGGGGATCCACTCCCGCCCGGAGGGCGCGATAGAGTTCCCCGCCGGAGACGATGTCCACCCCTCCCCCTTCCCGGATGAAGATCTTGAGGATAGCGATATTGGAATTGGCCTTAGCGGCGAAGCAGGTGATGTGAGGAATGGTGTCAAAGGCGTCGTCAAAGACCCGGAAGTGATTCTTCAAGGTGCGGTGGCTGTAAATGTAAACAGGGGTGCCCACCGCCGCCGCGATCTTGGCTACGGGCGTTTCTTCACACCACATTTCCCGGTCCTGGTAATGAAAATCATGCATAGGTCAAGGCGTCCTTTAGTTAATTATTACGGTTTAAACGTTATCTCGACGGGGTTGGAGATTGCAATCACGGAACCTCCGGGCGATCCCCATTCGAGGCGGTAACCATAATGAGTTTCCTTTGCCACCGAGCGGTCCAGATAACGATAGCTCTCTGTCCCACCGTCCTCGCCCGCGAAATTCGCTGCCGGGGCTTTTATGAGGAGGATATAATCCTTTGGGCAACCGGGGCATTCATCCTTTTCAAGGTCCCAACTGGCTCTCCATATCTGGAAATATTTGCCCTCTGAATCCAACTCCGGCACCGATTTAATGGTCCACTTGAGGAGGACGCCGTCCACAGCCGCCGCAGCTGTGAGATCGCTTATCCTGGCCGGCGGCTGCTGTTGCCTAGGCACGGGATCGCCTTTCTTTCCGCAGCCGGCAATGCTTCCGATCATAATCAGGATAAAAACGATCAGCAGTACCGCCGGGACATCACTCGCCCTGTTCAATTTCCCGAATCCTCTCGGCTACCCGCTCCGGGGAAGTGCCGCCGAACGTCTTTTTCATATTCACGGACCTGGCCGCCTTGAGGCGGGGAAGGACATCGTCGGCAAACACGGCGTGAAATTTTTTGAGTTCCTCGAAGGTAATCATGGCGAGTTCCTTCCCGGCGTCCAGACAATAGGCGACGATCCGGCCCACGATGCTGTGGGCCTCCCGAAAGGGAACCCCTTTTTCAACGAGATATTCCGCCAGGTCCGTCGCCGTGGTGAATCCGAGCTCCGCCTCTGCCTCCATCCGCGGACGAAGGTAAACGATACGGGTGATCATTTCCGTGAGGATCGCCACCGCGGCGGTAACGGTATCTACAGTATCGAACAGCGGTTCCTTGTCCTCTTGAAGATCACGGTTATAGGTCATGGGTAGGCCTTTGAGTATGGTAAGGATGGCGATGAGATGACCATAAACCCGGCCCGTTTTTCCACGAATCAATTCCGCCACATCGGGATTCTTCTTCTGGGGCATGATACTGCTCCCCGTCGTGAAGGCATCTGATATCTCCACATAACCAAATTCCTGGGACGACCAGATGATGAGGTCTTCACAAAAGCGGCTCATATGCGTCATGAGCAGCGAGGCGGCAAAGATGAACTCGGCGATGAAATCACGATCCGACACGGCGTCCATGCTGTTGCGGCTGATCCGGGGGAATTGCAGGAGTTCGGCCGCATATTCCCGATCCAGGGACAGGCTTGTTCCCGCCAGGGCTGCCGATCCCAGCGGCATGACGTCGATCCGTTTACGGCAGTCCCGGAAGCGCTCCTCGTCACGGTCGAACATCTCCCAGAAGGCGAGGAGATAATGGGCCAGCAATACCGGTTGCGCCTTCTGGAGATGGGTATAACCGGGCATCACGATTTCGATTTCCTTCTTGGCCGTTTCTACCAGCCGCTTTTTCAGATCACCCACAAGCTTCAGCAAGGCTTCGGTTTGTTCCCGCAGGTAGAGGCGCACATCGAGGGCGACTTGGTCGTTGCGGCTCCGACCCGTATGAAGTTTTTCCCCCGCCTTTCCGATCCTGGCGGTCAAGGCCTTCTCAATGGCCATGTGGATGTCTTCGTCACTCTCGTCAAAGCGGAAGCTTCCAGATTCTATTTCCTCTCCGATGGCCTGCAAACCTCGGCATATCTCCTCCGCCTCCGCTGGGGAAATGATCCCCTGCCGGGCCAGCATCCGGGCGTGGACGACGCTGCCCGCAAGGTCGTAAGGATAGAGGCGACGGTCATAGGCGAGGGATGAGGTGAAAGACTCCACCCGACGATCCGTATCCTTTTTGAAACGTCCGCCCCAGGGTTTTTTCGATTTAGACTTCTTTTCTTTCATTTCCATAGAGATTCTTATTGTATGCCCATAAGCAGGTCAAGATCATTTCCTTCGCTCGCCTTTGCGGCGCTCTTTGCCTTTCCTTGCGTCCTGCCCTTCCCTTTGCATGGCTTTAATCTTCAGGCGCAGGGCGTTGAGGCGGATGAAGCCCGTGGCGTCCATCTGGTTGTACACCTCTTCCTTTTCAAAGGTTGCGAAATCTTCCGAGTACAGCGAGAAGGGTGATTTCCTGCCCACGACGATGACGTTTCCCTTGTAGAGTTTCAGCCGGGCCGTCCCGGTAACGTTTTCCTGGGTGGCATCGATATAGGCCTGAAGGGTCTTCATTTCCGGGGCGTACCAAAACCCGTTGTAAACAAGCTGGGCGTATTTGGGGATCAGGGAATCCCTCATAAGCATTACCTCGCGGTCCATGGTAAGCGATTCCACTGCCCGATGGGCAATCCAGAGCGCCGTTCCGCCGGGAGTCTCATAAACCCCCCGTGATTTCATGCCGACGAAGCGGTTCTCCACCATATCGACCCGGCCGACCCCGTTGGCGCCCGCAAGTTCATTCATGACCTCCATGAGGCGTGCCGGGGTAAGACGCCTGCCGTTCACGGCCACCGGATTGCCTTGCTCGAAATCGATCTCCACATAGGTCGGTTTGTCCGGGGCCGCTTCCGGGGAAACGGACATGACAAACATGTCTTCCGGTGGCTCCGCCCAGGGATCCTCCAAAATCCCTCCCTCATGGGAGATGTGGAGGGAATTCCGGTCGCTGCTGTATGGCTTTTCCTTTGTCACCAGGGGTACGGGGATGTTGTACTTGGCCGCATACTCCAGCATCGACCGGCGGGAGTCGAACTTCCAATGGGGATCCTTCCATGCGGAGATAATGCGGATATGTGGATCTAGGGCCATATAGGTCATTTCAAACCGGACCTGGTCGTTGCCCTTGCCGGTCGCGCCATGGCACACGGCGTCCGCACCTTCGGCATGGGCGATTTCCACCTGTCGCTTTGCGATTAAGGGCCTCGCCAGGGAGGTTCCCAGAAGATAAATCCCTTCATATACGGCATTGGCCCGCAAGGCGGGAAAGATAAAGTCACGGGCGAATTCCTCTGTAAGATCGTCAATGTAGATCTTGGCGGCCCCGGTGTTGACGGCCTTTTCCCGGAGTCCGTCCAATTCCTCCTTCTGTCCTACATCGGCGGCGAAACAGATTACTTCACATTTATATGTTTCCAGAAGCCAGCGCACTATAACCGATGTGTCCAGACCGCCCGAATAGGCAAGAACAACCTTTTTCACCTTTTTTTTATTCATGATTTCTCCTCCTTCATGAGTGTTTCCAAAATCGCCTTCTGGACATGGAGACGGTTTTCCGCCTGATCGAGGACGACGGAATGGGGCCCGTCGATGACTCCCGAGGTTATTTCCTCGCCCCGGTGCGCCGGGAGGCAATGCATGACGATATAATCCTCCTGTGCATGCGACAAGAGGTTTTCATTGACCTGATAAGTCTTGAAGACTCGGGAGCGATGTTCCCGTTCGGCCTCCTGCCCCATACTGGCCCAAACATCAGTATAGACCACATCCGCCTTTTCCACGGCTTCCTCAGGATCTCGGCAGAGGTATATCCCTTCCCGGGTTTCGTTTCTCCCCCGGGCAAGAAGCTCCGAATCGGGTTCATAGCCTTCAGGACAGGCCAAGGCCAGCTTCAGGGGCAGACGTGATGCCGCGTTGATCCAGGAATTGGCGATATTGTTTCCGTCCCCGATATAGGCAATCTTCAAGCCCCGGTAATCTCCTTTCTTTTCCATGATTGTGAACAGGTCGCTCAGGATCTGGCAGGGATGCAGCAGGTCGGTAAGGCCGTTGATCACGGGAATATCGGCATGAGCAGCCAGATCTTCGACGGTTTTCTGGGCGAAGGTTCTGATCATTATTCCATCCAGGTATCGGGACATGATCTTGGCCGTATCGGATACGGTTTCTCCACGGCCGAGTTGGGTGTCGCTGGTGTTCAGGAAAACGGCCAGTCCGCCCAACTGGTACATTCCCACCTCGAAGGATAGACGAGTCCGGGTTGATGCCTTTTCGAAGATCATGCCGAGGGTCTTTCCCGTCAAAACCTGATGGGGTCTTCCCTCTTTGAGAAACCGTTTCAATTCCCCGGCGCGGGTGAAGATGAAATCGAAATCTTCCCCCGCGAGATCATACTCGGTAACTAGATCCTTGTTCATTCCTCCTCCTTGAAGACCTCGTCCAGAATCGCCGTGGCCTGATCGATGTCTTGCTTGGTGGCAATAAGGGGGGGGACGAAACGCAGCACATTGGGACCCGCCGAGGCGATCAGCAATCCCCGCTTCATGGCCCGGGTGATGATCACCGCCGCTTCCCTGTTCAATTCCACGCCCACGAGGAGTCCCCGACCCCGGACCTCTTTGATGAGTTTATGACGGGCCTGCAATTCCTGCATCCGGGCCATCAGATAGGAACCTTTATTTCGGCATTCCTGGATGATACCCTCGCTTAGCAAGATCTCCAAGGTAGCCCTGGCGGCCGCCATACCAAGGGGGTTGCCCCCGAATGTGGAGGCATGACTCCCAGGCTCGAAGGCGGCGGCAACTTTTTCCCCGGCCAGGGTCGCCCCGAGGGGAAACCCGTTTCCCATGGCCTTGGCCATGGTGATGATATCCGGGATGATTCCTTCCTGTTCGTAAGCGAAGAGCGACCCCGTCCGTCCCATGCCCACTTGGACCTCATCCAGGATCAGGAGGATATTTCTTTCGTCGCAAAGTTTGCGCAAGCCGGCAAAGTATCCCGGCGTCGGCAATCTGATACCCCCCTCCGCCTGGATCGGTTCCACCAGGACGGCGCAGGTCCGTTCCGTAATCATCCCGGCCAGGGTCTCCAGGTCGTTGAAGGGGGCGTATTTGAACCCGGGCAGCAGGGGGTGAAAACCTTGCTGGAATTTTTCTTGGCCGGTTGCGGTAATCGTCGCCATGGTGCGGCCGTGAAATGAAGCAATCATGCTTATGATTTCGTTCCGCATACCGCTGCTGGAGTCGTTGCCGAATTTTCTCGCCAGTTTTATGGCCCCTTCGTTGGCCTCAGCGCCGCTGTTGCAGAAAAAGACCTTTTTCAAGGCGCAATTTTCCGTAAGCAGCCGGGCGTATTCGATCTGGGCCTCGATATAATAGAGATTAGAGACATGGACGAGCCTTTCCGCCTGTTCCTGCATCGCCCGGGTTACCGCCGGATGGGCGTGACCCAGACTGCAGACGGCGATGCCGGCGACGAAATCGAGGTATTCCCGGCCCTCGCTATCCCATAGTTTCATTCCCCGACCCCTGGTGAAAACTACGGGATATCGCCGGTACGTTCCCATGATGCATTTATCGGCGATCGATATATATTCCTTTTCATTCATGGTATGTTATGCCTCTTACATTATGTATTGATTGAAAGTTGATTCCTCTTTGATCATCACTGTAAATCATAGACTTTTGCGGTTGTGCGTCCTCAGATGACGATCTCCGTGCCGATACCGCGGTCGGTGAACATCTCCAGGAGAATGGCATGCTTGTGCCGTCCATCAATGATATGAGCTTTTCGCACCCCGCCCCGGAGGGCCTTCAGACAACACTTGACCTTGGGAAACATCCCGCCCTGGATGATGCCGTCATTGATCATACCCAGGGCTTCGGCGTTGCTCATGGTGTTGATGAGCCGCTTGTCGGAATCAAGAACCCCGGCCACGTCGGTAAGCAGTACAAGCTTTTCTGCCTTGAGGGCAGCCGCCACTGCCCCGGCAACAATATCCGCATTGATGTTGTAGGTCTCCCCCTGATCGCCATGACCCGTAGGGGCAATGACAGGAATGAATCCGTCCCTGACCAGGGCCGTCAGGAGATCGCCGTCAACTTCCCGGACCTTACCCACCAGCCCCAAGTCAATGATTTCCGGTGGGGTGTCTTTCGCCTTCTCGGCGCTGAGGAGATATTTGTCGGCCTTGATGAGCCGGCCGTCCTTGCCGCTCAATCCCACCGCCCGGCCGCCGTGCTGGTTGATGAGGCCAACGATCTCCTTGTTGACCTTCCCCACCAGGACCATCTCGACGATATCCATGGTTTCCTGATCCGTGACGCGCATACCCTGGACGAATTGAGATTCCTTCCCCAACTTCTTCAGATAACCCCCGATCTGGGGACCACCGCCATGGACCACCACTGGATGGATGCCCACATATTTCATCATCACCACATCCCGGGCGAACATATCTTTGAGCTCGTCATCCACCATGGCGTGGCCGCCGTATTTGATCACGATGACCTTATTGTAAAAACGGCGGATGTAAGGCAGGGCCTCCATAAGTATTTCCGCTCTCTCCATCGATTTTTTTACCGTGTCCATAATAACCTCATTGGCAATGATTCTCTAAAGAATATAACGGCTCAAATCCTCGTCTTCAATGATGTCTTCCAACTTTTCCCTGACCTGTTCGGCGTCGATGACCACAACCTTCTCCATCAGGTCGGGGGCGTCGAAAGAGATATCCTCCAGAAGCGTCTCCATAATGGTGTATAAACGCCGCGCTCCGATGTTTTCCGTGCGGTCGTTGACAATGGCTGCAACTTCGGCTATTTCCGCCACCGCCTCATCGGTAAAGCTCAGTTGGATCCCTTCGGTGGCCAGCATTTCAATGTATTGTTTGATCAGGGCATTGTGCGGTTCCGTCAGGATGCGGATAAATTCCTCCTTCCCCAGAGAATCCAGCTCGACACGAATGGGGAAGCGCCCCTGGAGCTCCGGGATGAGATCGGATGGTTTGGAGGCACTGAAGGCCCCGGCGGCGATAAAGAGGATGTGGTCCGTCTTCACCATGCCGTGGCGCGTATTAACCGTGGAACCCTCCACGATGGGAAGGAGGTCCCGCTGCACCCCTTCCCGGGATACGTCCGGTCCATGGCCGGAATCGCTGCCTACGATCTTATCTATTTCGTCGAGAAAGATAATTCCTGACTGCTCTACCCTGCGGATAGCCGTTTTGGTCACCTTCTCCATATCCACGAGCGTCTGAGCCTGTTCCTGGGTAAGGATTTCCAGGGCTTCCGGAACCATGACCCGGCATTTTTTCTTCTTGGGAGGGAACATGTTGCCGAACAGTTCCTTGATGTTCATGCCCATGTCCTCAATGCCGGCCGTGGAGAAAATCTCAATCATCGGACCGCTGCGCTGCTCTGACACCTCGATTTCTACATAGCGACCGTCAAGGCGACCTTCATGGAGAAAGCGACGAAGTTTCTCCCGTGTCGTATCTTCCTTCCGCAGTCTTTCCGTCTCCCCGAACGACGCTTCTTTATCGTCGGACATCATGTCACCGACGGAGCGCTCCACCGGTTTGGGTGGCAGCAGCACATCAAGCAAAGCCTCCTCGGCCAGCGTCGCCGCTTTGGCCCGGACATTTTCCTGTTCTTCAGCCTTGGCCATATTGATGGCCAGTTCTACGAGATCACGGATCATCGACTCCACGTCCCGGCCTACATAACCCACTTCCGTAAATTTGGATGCCTCTACCTTGAGGAAAGGGGCATTGTCCAGTTTTGCGAGCCGGCGGGCTATTTCTGTTTTTCCCACGCCCGTGGGACCGATCATGATGATATTCTTCGGCGAGATCTCTTCACCGAGTTCGGCCGATACGTTCTGGCGTCGCCAGCGGTTGCGCAGCGCGATTGCAACGGCCCGTTTGGCGTCTCCCTGACCGATGATATACTGGTCCAGTTTTTCAACTATTTCCCGGGGGGTTAGGGCCTTGAGGTCCGGATCATTGTCCGGTGCAGAAAATTTCAAGAGCGGTTTGGGATTAATCATTGTCAATTTCCAATTCTTCAACCGTGATATTGTCGTTTGTGTAGATACAGATCTCCGAAGCGATCCGTACGGATTCCACCGCGATTTCAGTAGCGGATAGCTCGGAAAAACGGACCAGGGCCCGGGCCGCGGCCAAGGCATAGGGGGCTCCAGAACCGATGGCCATTACCTCATCGTCCGATTCTATGACGTCACCATTGCCTGAAATGAGCAGAAAATGATCCCTACTCACGGCGATCATCAGCGCCTCCAGATGTCGCAAGACACGATCGGTGCGCCAGTCCTTGGTAAGTTCCACGGCGGCGCGGAGGAGATTGCCGTTGTATTGGTCCAGTTTCTGGTCAAAACGGTCGAAGAGGGTAAAGGCGTCCGCCGTAGTTCCGGCAAAACCAACAATCACCTTGTTGTGGTAAAGACGGCGAACCTTCCGGGCGCCATGCTTCATGATGGTGACATCGAATGTCACCTGTCCGTCGCCGGCAACGGTCACCATACCGTTGCGCTTAATGGCAATGATGGTTGTCCCCCTCATTTTCATTGCTTTTCCTCTCCTCCCCGCCCTTGTGGATGGGCCTGGTCGTAGATTTCCATCAGGCGGCTTACATTTACCGCCGTGTAACGTTGTGTTGTCGAAAGACTTTTATGTCCCAGCAATTCTTGAATGCTCCGCAGATCCGCTCCGGCATCCAAAAGATGCGTGGCGAAAGAATGGCGGAGGGCATGGGGGCCGATCTTTTTCGCGATGCCTGCGGACACGATATACTTGTCCAGAATCCTCTCAACGGTTCGGGGATGGATCCGCCGGTCATTTTGGCCCCTGATCAATGGGGACTTGCCGCCGACGCCTTTGCGGGAATTTTCCGTCTGTAAGTCCAGATAGCTCCTCAATGCCGATAAGGCCGGGGCACCCACGGGGACAATCCGTTCCCGCCTTCCCTTCCCCCGCACCTTGATCAGTGCTTGGGTGAAATCGATGTCCTCCCGGTTCAGGTCGGTAAGCTCGCGCAGCCGGATGCCGGTGGAATAAAAGAGTTCCAGCAGAGCCCGGTCGCGCCGTCCTTTTTCGTCGTCCGGAAACTCCTGCGTGAGCAAATCGTGTGTTTCATCCACAGAGAGATGGGCCGGGAGATACCGATCCTTCCTTGGGGCTGACATCCCGGCCAGCGGGTTGACATCCACATATCCCTTCTCAAGAAGAAAACGAAAGAACGTATTGAGGGCGGCCATTTTTCGTCCTATGGATGTTCTTTTCAATCGTTGCCGGTGGAGGGTAGCGAGATAGCCGCGGATTAGAAGCTGATCCACGGAGCGGACCGAGGCGGTGGCTAGGTAATCCTCCGTATTTTCTCCCTCGCTCAGGAAGGCAAAGAACCCTATCAGATCAGACCTATAGCTCTTCACCGTCCGGGGAGAAAGATTCCGTTCCATCTCCAGATGGACGATAAAATCCTCACCGGCCTTAATCAGTGTCTTTTCCTGGTCATCTCGTTGCAACGCGACTCCTACATCTTGTATTTACCAAAGGCCTCGGGGGAGAGGTTTTCGAGAAATTCCTTCAATTTTTCCTCCTTCAACTTCTCCATATCCTCGATGTTGGCCCCGATGTCCACATGACGTGATTTTTGTATGACCAATTCTGCTACAAATATCGGGGAATCCGTGCGGATGGCGACGGCGATGGCATCACTGGGACGGGCATCCACCACAAACTCCTTCCCTCCCCCACGCAAATGAATGTTGGCAAAGAAGGTATTATTGCGCAGATCGTGTATTTCCACCCGAACCACCTCTACCTCCATGGTTTTGAGGATGTCCTTGATCAAGTCGTGGGTCATCGGTCTCGAAAAGGTGATCTTTTCAAGCTGGGTCGCGATAGCACTGGCCTCGAAGAGGCCGATCCAGATGGGAATGGCCTTCTTCTCTTCCATATCTTTAAGAATCACGATCGGCGTGCTGGTAATGGGATCGATGGTCAATCCGGTAATCTTCATTCTGATAAACATCGGTTCCTCCCTCATCATTTCTGAACAAGAATCACCTCCGGTGATTTACGACCAAGAATTACCTCCGGTGATTTATGAACATTAATCGCTGCCGGCGATTTCAGTTCACCGCGCAGGGAATGCAGATAAGCCCCCGTAATGTTCAGAGTAACCGTTTTCCCCCGGAGGATCGGGGGGCCGGCGAAATTGACTATTTTATTGGTCCGTGTCCGGCCTGTAAGTTCTTGGGGATCGTTTTTACTGGCCCCATCCACCAGCACATCTACATCCTTGCCGACCAGGGCCTGATTTCTTTCCCAGGTGTGGCGATCCTGAAGCTCCTGAAGGATCTTCAGCCGACGGTTCCTCTCTTTTTCAGGCACCTTCTCTCCAAATGATACCGCCACTGTGCCCTCCCTTTCCGAGTACATGAAGGAAAACAGATTATCAAAGCGCACTTCTTCCATAAGCGCCAGGGTCGCATCAAAATCATCTGCCGTTTCCCCTGGAAAGCCTACCATGACATCGGCACTGATGGCGATATCCGGGCAGCATTGCCGCAAGGCGGTAATACGTTCCAGATAATCCTTACGGGTATAGCCGCGGTTCATGCGCGTAAGGACCCGATCAGAGCCGGCCTGGAATGGCAGGTGAATATGTTCACAGAGTTTTTTGAGCCTGCCGAAACAGTTTACCAATCCGCCCGTCAGATCCTTGGGGTGTGAAGTGGTGAATCTGATCCGTTCCAGTTCGGAAATATCGTTGATCATTGCTAATAATTTAGGAAAGTTCGTTTCTTCCGGCAAACCCCGGCCATAGGAGTTGACGTTCTGGCCCAAAAGGGTAATCTCCCTGATGCCCTGTTTCACCAGCGCCTCGATTTCCCGGATAATCTCCGCCGATGGACGACTTCTCTCCCTGCCCCGGAGATAAGGAACAACGCAGTAAGTGCAAAAATTATCGCAACCCTGCATGATCGTGACGAGGGAATGGTGTTTTGTTTTTCCGTTCCCATTTTTTCCGGCGGTACAGATTCCCAGGGACGGAATTTCTTCGCGAAGTTCCGTATCCATAACGGGGCCGTGTCCGGCCCTGACCATGTCGACAAGTTGCGGCACCTCATGGAAGGCATGGGTCCCGAAAACCAGATCCACGTATGGTGTCTTTGTAAACATGTCCCGACCCCAGTGTTGGGCCAGACAACCGCCTACACCGATGATCACCTCGGGGTCCTTGTCTTTCCACCGCCGGTAGCGCCCAAGCTGACTGACTATCTTTTGGGCGACTTTAGAGCGGATGCTGCATGTATTTACCAGGATGATCTTCGCTTGGCGTACATCCGGGGTCTGCTCATAGCCTGCCTCGGTCATGATGTTTGCCAACTGCTCGGAATCATGGACGTTCATCTGGCACCCAAAGGTGTGGATAAAGAACCTTCTGTCAGCAAAATTTTCCCTGCCCATGAAAGCGACACTCGATGTTCAAAAATACGTAAAAAAATTGACTATTATAAGGGCTCATCAGAGTCAACAGTTTTTTACTTGTTGGCGGTTTTTATCCGGCGGCCCACCCATTCCTGCAAGACAATGCCGGCGACAATGAACAGCAGTCCAAAAAAGGAAGCGGCGCGGACCGCCTCGCCGCCGATGAAGTGTATGAATACCAGCGATATAAACGGGGATAGGTAGATAAGACGGGTCACCTGGATGGAGCTGCGGGAAAGGGTCAGGGCCTTCATCCAGACGAAGAAGGTTATCCCCATCTCGAAAATGCCGATATATGCCGCCCCTGCCAGTCCCGGCCAGGACGGCCGACCCAGCTTGGCCAGGCATATGCTCAGGGTAAGGGTATAGAGGAATCCGAAAAAGAAATTCAAAAAGAGTTTCACCCCCTCCTCCCGGCGATCCCTCAGGTTGGCCAGCCAATAGGAAGCCCAGACTATGGAACTCCCCATGGCCAGCAGCGCCCCGGGGAGATTGGTAACCCGGAAACTGATGAGATCGCCCCGGGTGGAGATGATCAGAATACCGATAAAACTCACCAACATCGTCATGATACGCAATAAATCGATGCGCTCCCTTCCCGTCAAACCCGCCATGATAACCAGCATCAACGGCCAGGTATAGTTAAGGGGCTGGGCTTCCTGGGCGGGAAGGAGATCATAGGCTTTAAAAAGAATCAAATAGTATAAAAAAGGATTAAGGAACCCCAGAACAAGAGAATGAAGATAATCGCGCCGGGTACAGCGTCGAATGAGCGGCATTTTCCCCTGTAATACCAGGACTATGCCCAGGATAAGCGTCGAGGTGAAGGAGGCGTAAAGAAGCATCTCTAAGGCGGAAAGATAGCGGAGGGTAATTTTGAAGGCCGTAGCCACCGTTGACCAGAACAACACGGTGAGGAATGCATAAACGTAGGCCTGCCGCTGCTGGGGCATTACCCGCTTCTCCATGCACCTTTATCCACGGCCCGCCGGAGGGATGATTGCATCGAAATGATCTTTTCCCAAAGCATGGCCATAAATCTCTCCCGGCCGGTTCTTCTCTCCCCGGCCTCTCCAGGCCGTGAATCGGCGCAAGATTACTGGGCATAGATTAGACACGCTGTATTTGATTACCATAATCATTGGAATATTGACAATGTCATTTGAATATTTTCCCTAATGAAACTCCCGGCTGGACATTTCTTGGCAGATATGCCAAATCATGCTCCGTTTCATTTAACTTACGGGAGGGATTGATGGAGACAGTCGATATCCTCATCACCGACGGTCGGGTCGTCACCATGGACGAAACGGATACGATTTATGAAAACGGCGCCGTGGCCGTCGCACAGGGAAAGATCGTTGCCGTTGGCCTTACGGATGAACTTAAGAAACGGTTCTCCGGTCTCCGGACGATCTCGGCGCGCAATCACATTGTCATGCCCGGTCTTATCAACAGCCATACCCACACCGCCATGACCTGTTTCCGGGGTTTCGCCGATGACATGGAACTCATGACCTGGTGGAAGGAATACATATTCCCGGCGGAGACCCGTACTGTTTCCCCGGAGCTTGCCTATTGGGGAACCACGCTGGCCTGTGCGGAGATGATCAGATCCGGTACCACCACCTTCTGCGACATGTATTTCTTTATGGAGGAGACGGCGCAGGCGGCCAGAAAAGCGGGGATGCGCTGTCTGATCGGTGAAGTCCTCCTGGATTTCCCCTCGGCCAATGCCAAATCTCCGGCGGAGGGGCTGGAATATACGCGAAAACTCATCGAAAAATGGTCCGGAGACCCCCTGGTGCGGATTGCGGTGGAACCGCATTCCCTTTACACCTGCTCCGAAAATGTTTTGAAGGAGGCCCGTGCCCTCGCCGTCAGGTATAATGTCCCCGTAGCCATTCACTTCCTCGAAAATCAGGCGGAAGTCAAACAATTAACCGAGAAATATGGGAAAAAGGCAATTCACTACTTGCGGGAAATCGGCTTTCTCCACGACAATCTGATTCTTTTTCACGGCGTCTGTATGGATGACGAGGATATGCTTATCTGTGCCGATTACGGCTGTAAAGTAGTACACAATCCGGAAAGCAACATGAAACTCGCTTCCGGCGTGGCTCCGGTGGGAAAGATGCTGGCCCGGGGCATAACGGTGGCCCTCGGTACGGACGGCTGCGCCAGCAATAACAACCTCGACATGTTTCAGGAAATGGACACGGCAGCCAAACTGGCTAAGGTGGCGGCCCTGGACCCCACAATCCTTCCCGCCCCGTTGGTGGTGAGGATGGCAACCCGTAACGGAGCCCTGACCATGGGATTGGAGCAGGCGGCGGGTGCACTGGAGGTGGGGAAAAGAGCCGACATCATTTTGATCGACATCCGGAAACCGCATTTGACACCCCTGTACAATGAGTATTCCCATCTCGTCTACGCGGTAAACGGTGCGGATGTTGAAACGGTCATTATCGACGGCCGACCGGTGATGGAAGATGGCCGCCTGCTCACCATCGACGAGAAAGAGGTGATGACTCGGGTCAACAAAATTGCCTCCCAGTTAAGAGGAAGCTTTTCTTAAGCAATCGAGGTAAGAAAAATGCAGAGTTGCCGCGCTCCCCTTGATATCCTTATCCAGGGGGGGACTCTCCTGACCATGAGCGGCGGGGAAGAAATCATTACCGAACCGCAGTTAGGAATTCGGGACGGCAGGATCCTCTTCATTGCCCCCGCCCATGACCCTCTGGCAACTCTCTACGCTCCGCAGGAAGTTATTGACGCTTCGGGATGTCTTATCCTTCCCGGTCTCGTAAACACCCACACTCACGTCCCAATGGTCTGTTTTCGCGGTCTTGCGGACGATCTTCCCCTTATGGACTGGCTCAACAACTACATCTTTCCAGCGGAAAGAATGTTCGTCAACCGGGAAATGGTTCGTGCCGGTGCGTTGTTGGGGATTGCGGAGATGATACTTTCTGGGACGACCACCTTTTGCGACGGCTATTTCTACGCCAGCACCATTGCCCGGACCGCCCAGGAGTCCGGAGTCCGCTGCGTCGCCGGGATGGGAATCCTGGATGCTGATATCAGCCTGGTTGAGGAGGCGGAAGTCGCCGCACATGTAACGGCGGCGGAGAAATTCCTGACCAAATGGGCGGAAGCAAGACCGACGATTATCCCGGCCCTCTTCTGCCACTCCCCTTATACCTGTTCCCCCCAGACACTACGGGCCGTCAAGGAGGTCGCCCGACGTCATGATTCACTTTTTCTGATTCATCTGGCGGAAACGGCGGAAGAAACAGACATCATCACGGCCCGCTACGGTACCGGTCCAGTATTTCATCTTGAGTCACTGGGCGTTCTGGATGCCAGGACAGTGGCAATTCATTGCAACTGGCTCAACGAAGAGGAGATCGATTGCCTGGCTAAAAATGGTGTCAAGGTATCACATAACCCCCAGAGCAACATGAAACTTGCCACCGGGGTTGGGCCTGTACCTGCTCTTATCGCCGCCGGAGTCACCGTCGGCCTGGGGACCGACGGTTGTGCCAGTAACAACAATCACGACATGTTCGGAGAGATGGACGGGGCCGCCAAACTACACAAGGTATTCCATAAGGATCCCAAGGTGATGGCCGCCCCGCAGGTGCTTAAGATGGCCACTATGGACGGGGCCAGGGTTCTCGGTCTGGAAGATCAGATCGGTTCGCTCGCAGTAGGTAAACGGGCCGACATCATCATCGTCAATCTTCAGAAGCCTCATCTTACCCCATTGTACAATCCCTTTTCTCACCTTGTTTACGCCGCCTCCGGCGCCGATGTGAGGACCTCCATCATCGACGGTAAAATAGTTATGAAAGATCGACGGATATTGACCATGGATGTGGGAGCGGCCATGGATGCCGTGGCCGACATTGCGTCGGCCATTAGGAAAAGTCGATAGAAGATATTAGATGTCCACTAAATACAGTTGCCCTGAATAAGGAGAAAAACCATGAGAAAGATATTTTCCCTTTTTGTTGCAGGACTTGTGATGATATGGGTGACGAATTTTCTTCTCACGTCATATGCGATTGCCGCACCGTTGGAAGTGACGCTGTATCCGGCATCAGCACATATCACCGAGCTTCAGAAGCTGCCGCTGAAGGCCATTGACGGCAAAACCAGCGAAGCCGTATTTCTCATACCGGGCCAGTCCGACCCGGAAACACTGACGACGAAGATTGTCAACCCGGCAAACTTGAAGGTTCTGGACCAGCGCTGGCGCCAGGTCACCCGGCAGGATGAACAGGCAGTGACGCTCTTGAGAAAGGAGCTTGCAGACCTCAAGAAGGAACACCGGCGCCTCCAGGCCGATATTCGTTCCTTGGAAACGCAGATCCAGTTCTGGCAGTTGCAGACGAAGGTCCGGATGAAGACGGTGACCGAGGCCGGAAATATGTCGGCCGCTATCGGTAAGAACATGAGAAAAACGGTCCAGGACAAGCTGGCCCTGGAGCCGATAATCGATGACATAACGAAGAAAATAAAGGATCTCGAAGAAAAGCTCCAGAGGACGACGGGGGAAAAAGAAACCTCATGGGAAGTGACGGTTGTTTTATCCGGAGCCGTTGTCAGGGAGGCGACTTTGGCTTACGGCTATACCGCCACGGGCTGCGGCTGGTCCTCCATGTACCGTTTGGAGGCCCAGCCCCTGAAACACCGCGTTCGCTTTACCTGGGACGCGCAGATCTGGCAGAGTACCGGACAGGATTGGCGACAGGTCAGCATCCGCCTGGCTACCCTGCAACCGCGGAAGATCATCGAACCGCCGGAACTGCCTCCCTGGATCATCAAACCGCGGGAGCGGTTGATCTATCGCAATCAGAAAAGCGCCCGGGGTGCAATGTTGATGGAAGCGGCGGATCAAGCGGAGCTGGCGTCGCCGGAGGGGGGAGCGCCGACCCTGACCAGGGAAAGCTCTTTTCATGTCTGGGAGATTGGGAAACGGTCCCTTGCCGCCGGGCAGCGCCAAAGACTGCAGGTCCGGGAGGAGGAATGGCCGGTGGAGTTCCTGCATCTGACCAGGCCCGCTCAGGGTGAACAGACCTTTGTGCGGGGCGAGGTGAAGTTTTCCGAAGACCGGGAAATACCGCCGGGAATGGCATTGTACATCATCGACGGATCATTGGTGGGCAAGCGTTCCTTCTCGCTGGCGGGTCGGGAGGGGACTATCTACTTCGGTAGTGATCCCCTGGTCAAGGCCATGGCGGTCCTCATCAACAAGGCTGCGGGAGAAGAAACTCTTTTTAACGACAAGCAGACCTATCGTTGGGGCTGGCGGATCGAAATCAGTAATGCCCGGAGTTACCCGGTGCGGGTCCGGATCGAGGAGTCCCTGCCCCAGTCCCGGGATGAGCGGATTCAGATCAACCTGAAGAGCGATCCTGCCCCGACGGAAACCACTCCCAACACTCAGATCTGGATCGTCGAGGCGCCGGCGGGCGGGAAAAGGCACCTGCTCACCACGGTATCCCTGGAGGCACCGAAGAATCTGCCGCTGGATTTGGGCTGGCGACGGTGAAAACCGCTCTGCCGGCATGGGCGATGAAGAGACGTTCCGGGATATTCAGATTATCAGATTGAATTTGACACCGCCCCTTTATCAGGTAAGGGGTTGATCGCCATTGAGGCGCTCGTAGATAAGGATATACTCGGCGATCATGGTTCCCAGGTCGTATGCCTCCCGGGCCTGCCTCATGATGCGTTTTAGCTGTCGTTCCCGGACATCCCGGGGCTTGCGATGAAACTGGACACTCTTTTCCAGGGCGTACCAGAGCCCGCCGCGGTCATAATCCCGGAAAAGGAAACCATTGCCCACGTCCTGGGGAGAGCCATCTTCCTTCAACCGTAGTTCTCTGATCTTGTCATGGTAGCCACCGGTGTCCCGATTGGTGGCCGTGGCGCCGAAAAGGTTGCCTACCTGGTCGATCTGACCGCAGGGCTCGTATAGTGACGCCCCGAACACGTCGCTGGCCGCGGCATATCCCAGCATGGAAAGCGATTCGGTAAAGGGATGATAAGCAATGCGCCCTCCCGAAGTATAGGCGATCCGGCCTAGAATATCCACATGGGTCCGGTCGCTTCCCACTCCATCACCGACAATGGCGATCTGCACATCCGAGTAAGCGTCGACAAAATCCTGGGCGATGGCCTCCAAGAGCTCGACACCTTTTTGAAAAGGGTCGAGGCGGGAGGGCCAATAGAAGAGGATGGCGCCCGGATCGATGTTCAACCCGAGGCGGCGCTGGAATTCCCGGCAATTTTCCTCCTTGGCGGCTAGAATTTCATCTTCCACGCCGTAGGTCCTTACCAGATGGGGACAGTTTTCAGGATACATATTCGAGGCCGGGGCATTGATAATGGCCCGCGCGGCGCCATATTGATATTTTGCCTTCACCTCCTGGCGGACGCTGGATGGGATAATAGGACGGTCCATGAAGTAGTCGTTTACCACTTCCCGGAGGAAACGTTCGCCGACAAAATTTATCATGGTGGCATTCTTGATGGCCGTGGCCTGGCAATCGACGCACTGCCGGCCATGATCGAAGGATAGATAGAGATTCTGGGCATAATTCTGCCACCCTACCCCTCCCAGATGTTCCAGAGGCAGGTGAGCGGTGAAGACGTTATGGACGGTATGGAGGACCGGCAGCCCCGTTTCCTTTGCGTAGGCGGCAATGACCCCGCCCGCCATCCAGTCGTGACTGTGGATAATGAGCTTGCCCTGATGCTGGGCCCGAACCGTCTTTATGACATTGTTGACGATATCACGCTGAAACTCCGCCGCCGTGAGGAGGGGATTGCCGGCATAGGCGCTCATACTGTCGGCGAAGATTGCCGAACTCACCAGATGGATGCGCTTGGGGTCGAGCTTGTAACGCTGTTCCCGCCATTCCCATTCGTCCAGGTTAGATTCCCGCTGGAAGCGGCGTTTCAGGTTTAAGGTAACCAGATGGACATTGATTCCCCGCTCCGTCATCCCCTCGCATAGGGCCGAAACCACTTCGCCCTGGCCGCCGCTTTTCCCGGAGATATACTTGGCCAGATCGCCCATTTCCTCCGGCAGTGGTCCGGTTTCCGGAGTGATGATTAGCACCGCGGTCTTCTCTGTCCGCTTGATGATCTCAAAGCGAGCAAGATCGCTCATGAGTTGATCGATCTTACGGGTCAGGATGTAGGTCGGTTGAGATATGGAACCGCCATAGGGGTTGAAATAGGCATGGACGGCGTGGTCTTCGCCGATGCTCTCGTGGAGAAAATAGACGTGATCGGAGGTGGTGAGATGACGCCAATGAGTCAGCAAGTCCCCACCCGCCTTCCGGGCGTCCGCTTCCATTGTTTCGATATCCTTGAACAATTCATACTGGGTCATATTGCCCAGCCAGCCGAAGGTGTCCCGGGTTGCATCGGCCCAGGAAGAGGTCGCTAGGCCGTCAATATCCACCACAGGACACTCCACCTCGCGAAAATGCTCGGCTATCTCCGAGGGGTTGGCCATGACTATGGACGGATACAGGGCCAGTGCGGCGGGCAGCTCCCGCCAGAAGGCAAAGATCCCCTTGTCTTCCCAGATATGCTCGCCGATATGTTCGTAATCGAAACCAAGAATAACCGCTTCACCGTCGATACGGGCGATGAAAGAGGCGTACATCTCCGGTGTCAGGGGACGATGGGGAAACCGGAAGGCAATGTCGTCGCTCAATTCGCGGTGGCGGGGCAAGACGACGAGGCTGGATCCCCGGGCGCGGAAGACGGCGTTGGGGGAGATGGGGGCGCCACCATTTTCAAACATGTCATCACGCTTTTCACAGAGAATGGCCCGATAACCCATGTCCGCCACCACGGCAGCGATATTGTTATTGTACATCAGCTCCGTATTTCGAAATGCGGACGGGAAAAAGCCGAACAGGCGGCGGATCTTGTCCCGATGGAGAGACACCTGGTCGCGGAATTCCCTTTTTGCCAGGTCTTTAAAAAGGCTCGTCAAAGAATGGTAGTACGTTTCATCGAGAAACTCTAGCTGTCCCCGCTCTTGCCCGGCATCCACCAGTCCCTGCAGGGCCTTGATCAACTCAGGCTGATAATTTTCCGCCTGTTCGAGAAACACCCCTGACATGCTCATGGTGATCTTGAATCCTGGATAGGCTCTAATAAGCTCCGTAAAGAGGTAGGTGGCGGGGAGATAACACTTCTCCGCTACCTTGATGAAGATATCCCGGTTTTGTTTCTCCCAGAGAAACTTGTCCCGATCTGGGTGGAGGCGAAAGGGCTGGTGAAGTTGAAAATACACGGTGAGCAACGGCATGATTCAATCGACCCCTCATTATTGAAAAAGAAGCTTAAGGCCCATAAGTTGTTGACGCTTTACAGTCTGTTTCCCGCCGAGGCTATATGATGATCCATGCTCTCCAGACGTCCTTGAGATCCGTAGACGGTCGGAAAATTTTACTCTAATTCGAGTTATAATCAAGAAAAAACCGGCTATTTATGCTTTAGCCCTCGTCATTATTGACAACCCCAATCTATTTGTGAAATATATCCCAGGTGATTAAACGGCATCTAAAACTACAAGATCTTTGTGAAAAGCGGCGGATTCTAAGACCCGCAACACGCTACCCGGCCCAACTGCCCATTACTGCATGCAGAGAAGAGATCGTTGCGGCAATCCGCCGGCATCAGGTGCTGATTGTTACGGGGGAAACGGGTTCCGGAAAATCCACCCAATTGCCGAAGATGTGCCTCGAGGCCGGGCGGGGCATCAGGGGATTGATCGGCTGCACTCAGCCCCGACGGGTGGCGGCGGCGGCCATCGCCCGCCGGATCGCCGAGGAATTAGGGGAAGAATTGGGCAACTCCGTAGCCTACAAGATCCGCTTTGACGAGCGAAGCGGCCCCCATCCTTACATCAAGGTGATGACCGACGGCATCCTCCTCATGGAGGCCCAGAGTGACCGTCTCCTCCGGCGTTACGATACCATCATCGTCGATGAAGCCCACGAACGGAGCCTCAATATCGATCTTTTGATCGGGTTCCTCCAGACTATTCTCCCCCGGCGCCGGGATCTGAAGGTGATTATTACCTCGGCGACCCTGGAAACGGAAAAGTTCGCCCAAGCCTTAGGTAACGCCCCGGTCATCAAGGTTTCCGGCCGGCTCTTTCCCGTTGAGGTACGTTGGCGGCCCCCGGTTTCGGAAGATGGGCTCGATGACGGCGGCGCTTACGCGGATGGAGCGGTTACCGCCGTGGCGGATCTGGAACGTAACCCCAGAGAAGGACGATGGGGGGACATCCTGATCTTTATGCCCACGGAACAGGACATCCGGGACACCTGCGCTATGCTCGCCGGTCGCTTCGGTGACGACAAGGTCGTGGTGCCGATGTTTTCCCGTCTCTCCTGGGAGGACCAGCAGCGGGTATTCCGACCTGAGGACCGGCAAAAGATCGTGGTGGCCACCAATGTCGCGGAAACATCCCTGACCATTCCCAACATTCGTTATGTCATAGATACCGGACTGGCCCGGATCTCCCAGTACAACCCCCGGTCGCGGACCGCCGGCCTGCCGGTGACACCCATTTCCCAGAGCAGCGCCGATCAGCGTCTCGGTCGCTGCGGCCGGGTGGGAAATGGTATTTGCATCCGCCTGTATAGCGAAGATGACTATCTTTCCCGTCCGGCCTTCACCCTCCCGGAGATCAAACGCGCCAATCTGGCCGGGGTTGTTCTCAGAATGCTCGCCTTGAACTTCGGCGATATCTTCACCTTTCCTTTTTTGGAGCCTCCGGATAAGAAACAGCTCCGGGATGCCCTGGATATCCTCAGAGAGCTCGGAGCCGTGAGGATGGGAGAGGGGCCGACACTCACCGAAATCGGCCGCTTCATGGCCCGCCTCCCCGTTGACCCCCGCATGGCGAGGATGCTTGTTGCCGCGGCTTCTCATGACTGTCTCGAGGAAATGCTCGTCATCACCTCGGCCCTGAGTATCGTCGATCCCCGGGAGCGCCCCCGGGATCAGGCGCCTCTGGCGGCGGAGATCCATGGTCGCTTTCATGATCCGACCTCGGATTTCATCACCTTCCTCAACATCTGGAAACGCTGCCAAATGGTGTGGGAGGAGTCGGGATCGCAGGGACGGCTCCGCAAATTCTGTCGGGATCATTTTCTCTCCTGGCGGAGGATGCGGGAATGGCAGGACCTCCACCGCCAGCTCCAGACTATGACCGGGGAGGTACTGGTCGAAGGCCGTCAGGGAGAGGACCATAAAGCTGAAGTCAGACCGTCCCGTCTCCTGCGCCATCTCCCGGTGCGTAGCCAGGGTCCAAAACGAGGCCGGGAAGACAAAAATGCTTCGATTCACAAGGCCGTTTTGACTGGTTTTCTTTCCGGCATTGCCGTCCGGAAAGAAAAAAACATCTATACCGCCCCGAAGGGTAGGACGGCCATGATCTTTCCCGGATCGGGCGTGTTCGGTACAGGAGCGGATTGGATCGTGGCTGCGGAATGGGTGGAAACCTCTCGGCTTTTTGCCCGTACCGTGGCCGTTGTCCAACCGGAATGGATCGAGGGGGCCGCCGGAGAGCTGTGCCGCACCGTCTATTCCGAACCTTATTGGAATCGGGAGCGGGGGGAGGTTCAGGCCTCTGCCCGGATAGTCCTTTTCGACATGGTCATCATTCCTCACCGGACCGTTTCCTTCGGCCGCATCAACCCGGCCGCCGCCCGGGAGATCTTTATCCGGGAAGGAATCATGACGGGATCACTTAAAAAGAGCTATCCATTCCTAAGCCACAACGAACAGGTTTTGGAAGGGGTGCGCGTCATGGAGAACAAGCTGCGCCGCCGGGGATGGCTATGGAATGAAGAGACGGTGTTTGAGTTTTACCGCCGGCATCTTCCTGAGGAGATATGCGAGGAACGGTCCCTGCAGAGATGTATCCGCCAACGGGGCAGTGATGAATTCCTGTGGATGGAACAAACTGATGTGCTTCTCGCGGAACCCGATGAAAATGCACTGCGGGAATGGCCGGACGCGGCAACTGTGCAGGGCATCCCCGTTCCGCTAATATACAACTACAATCCCGGCGGTGAAGACGACGGGGTAACGGCCCGGATCATGGCGCCGCTCCTGGCGGCGGACGAGACGGAGAGGCTCGCCGTCGCCATACCGGGGATACGCAGGGAAATCGTTCGGGAATACCTTCAGAGCCTTCCCAAATCATACCGCCGGCGGCTCCCTTCTCTGCGCGATGTTACGGACACGATTCTCATGAATTTGAACGATCCTGATCGACCTCTGCCCGAAGTCCTGAGCCGTCTTCTGAATCGGCACTATGATTTGGATCTTCCTATAACCGTATGGCAGGAAACAAAACGTCTGGGATCAGGACAGATCCGCTACCTACTAACGGACGAAGAAGGGCGGGAACTCAGCCACAGCAGAAGCCTGCCGGAACTGCGGGAGTGTTATCTCGAAAAGATCAAAAAGGAAACACTGCATAACGCCAGGAAACAATGGGAAATTGAGAATATTCAAAGTTGGGATTTCAATGACTTGCCCGAATCGATTCCCTTGGGCGATGCCGTTCTGCCGGTGGATGTCGTTTATCCGGCCCTGCGCGACGAGGATGGGATCATTTGCCTCCGTCTTTTAGACTCCCCTAAAGAGGCCCTCGCGGTACATCGACAAGGGGTTGCCGCCCTCTATGAGAGACACTTTGCAGCGGAATGCAAATATTTGAAGAAAGTTCTTCTCCCGGCGGGAAACATGAAACTCCACGGGGAAAAGTTCGGGGGATCGAAAAAGGTTCAGAGGATCCTATATTCTAAAGCATTACTTGATTTATTTTTTGTAAATGTAAGAACTAATATAGATTACTTAAAACATGCCGCGGAAGTAAAAAGCCTCATCATCCCTCATGCCAAGGTAGTTTTGCAGCTCGCGGCACCGGTTTTGGAGGCAAATTTCCAGGCTGAGATCGTTTTGGATCGTCTGGAGAAACAGTACGGCTTCTCCAAACCACATCGGGAACATCTCACTTTCCTTCGCCGCGAACTTGCCTGCCTGATTCCCGAGGACTTTCTGAACCGCTATCCCGCGGAACGAATCCGGACCTTGTCCCGTTATATCCGCGGTTTAATCATTCGGGCCGAACGGGCGATGCTCAATCTCGATAAGGCCCTGGCGAAGGCCGGCGAGGTGGATGTTTATCGCGAACAATGGCGGCAGTTGACTGTCGGCTCACAGCATTCACCATCTCTGGCAAAGATGCAGGCCCAGGAAGATTTTTTCTGGTTTCTCGAGGAGTACAAGATCTCCCTGTTTGCCCAGGAGCTAAAAACCACGGTCAGAGTCTCACCTAAACGTCTGGAGGAAAGGCTCAGGGAACTCCGGGCCATGCTCTAAAGAAAAAAATGGCCACATTAATAAGATCATGATAAAAAGGATAAAATTTCATGACGGAGGCAAGGCGATGTCCATGTCCATAATTTCCCGGCTCAGTATTAAAAGCCAGGGTCTGCAATATAAACTCATCATCATCCAGGGGCTCGTCTTCGTTCTTCCCTTTTGTCTCCTCACCTATATCCTTTACATCAAGAATGCTTTTCAAGACACCGAACATGTCGTGGCCTATTTGTTGATTCTCTTTGTGGTTTTGGCCGGGATCGTCACCCTGCGGCAGATTTTCGACCGCATCTTCAAATTTGCTCAACATGTCGAGCAAGCAGCGTTGGGCTACGCTTCGACCAGCACCCGGGAGGATTTGGATGACAGTGAGGATCTGAAGGAAATAAGTCATTCCTTTCAGACCCTCCTTGACAAGTTCCAGCAAGTTGGGGCAGAATTGACCAAGAAGACCGGCGATCTTATGGCGATCAAGGAACTGACGGAAATGGCCGATCATCGTCTCGACCTGTCCCGACTCATGCAATCCCTTACCGACAAGGCCCTGGAGGTTGCCACAGCTGCGGCCACGGCGGCATATTATTTCGAGAAGGACCAGGCGCTCCGTATAATCCCGGCCTCCGGCAGTGATTTAAGTGAGGATTACCAAAAATTTTCCTACGATATGGAATGCCGCGCCAGGCTGGTTCTTTTAGATATGAAGGCGAGCATCTCCCCGACGGACGCCCATACCTTCTCCATGATCTCTTTGCCCGTAGTGGATGAAGAAGACATTAAGGCTATTCTCATCCTGGTCCGCAGAAAGAACCAGAAGCCTTTCGGCTCGGAAGATCTGGATTCTCTGGGCATCATGCTCAATGCCGTGAAATCGACCATCAAGAACGCCCTCCTTTACCGGCGCTCCGAAGATCAGCGGGCCATGTTGAAGGAAAAAAGTGAATTTCTTGCCGTTGAAATCGAAAAGAGAAAAACCGTTGAGGATTCGTTGAGGCAAACCAAGGAGAAGTGGCGTCGATATTCCTTCATCGTCAACACCGCAAAGGAATTTATGACCCTTATCAACAGGGAGTATCATTATGAAACGGTAAGCCAGTCATATTGCCATGCCCACCAAAAGAGCCCGGAAGAGATAATCGGCAAGAGCGTTCATGAGATATGGGGACCCGGCAGTGCGGATCTTATCGTGAAGAATCTGGATCGCTGTTTTACCGGTGAGGAAATATACTATCAGGAACAATTCGCCTTCAACGACGGCGTGAGTCGTTACTACGACGTCAATTACTACCCTTACCGTAGTGTGGATGATGGTAAGATTACCCATGCCATCGTGATCACCCACAACGTGAATGATTACATGGTCAATAAAATCGATCTGGAAAACACGGTCACAAAACTCCGGGAACTCATGAAGGGCATTATCGCCACCATCTCGAACCTCATCGAAATGAAGGATCCCTATACGGCGGGGCACCAGCAATCCGTGGCCAACATCGCCTACGCCATCGCCACGGCCATGAATCTACCCCAGGAGCAAAAGGAGCTGGTGCGAATCAGCGCCGAGATCCACGATATCGGCAAGATAAGCATCCCCGCGGAAATCCTAAGCAAACCAAGCAAGCTCAATGAGATGGAATGGGCACTGATCAAAGCGCATCCGGAAATGTCTGAATTGATTCTAAGCAAGATCGACTTTCCCATCCCTATCGCCCCCGTTATTGTGCAGCATCATGAACGGATTGACGGATCCGGTTATCCCCGGGGGTTGAAGGGTGACGAGATATGCCTGGAGGCAAAGATCATCGCCGTTGCCGACGTGGTGGATTCCATGTCCTCCCATCGTCCCTATCGACCCGCGGTGGGCCAGGAAGAGGCTCTTGAGGAACTCAAAAGAAACCGCGGGATCCTCTACGACGCAGCGGTGGTGGACGCCTATATGAGCCTAGATTCAACAGCAATTAATCCTGATTCACGACCAGATCGGTGCATACCCGGATGAAATTCAATCGCCCTATCTATAAAATAGTCATAATATAACGCGACTTTTCCGTGTTTGTAAACAATGTTGTTGTCCCTGATCGTTGTTCAGGAATACTGGCGTAGATAACGACGGATGTATTTTTCCACGGCGGCCCGGGGCTGAAATATCCCGAAATGGCCCTCGCAGAGGATATCGGCATTGAGCTCAAGAAGCTTTTCCATGGATTCCCGCCACTGCCGCACATCGGAACGAAACGCCGGCAGAAACGGTCCGTGGATATCCTGCCCAAAGAGGATACGCTTCCTGTCCCTATCCAAATAAAGACATATGGAGCCGGGAGTATGGCCGGGGGTATGAAGCCAGTGCAATTCATGGGGACCGCACCGGTACACTCCCTTGGCGCCGGTCAACTTTTCATCCACCGATAGGGGCGGAAAATCCATTTCATACCAGTTGGCAGCCGTCATGATTGGATCCCCGGTCTCGACGGCCGCGGCATCGTCGGCATGGATAGCGATACGGCATGCAAACTCACGCTGGAAATACGCTGCGGCACCGATATGGTCGATGTGGCAGTGGGTAAGAATCAGCAGGCTTATCTTTTGGGGATCCAGGCCAGCATCAAGGATATTGCTTTCCAGGATTCGGGCGCTACGACCGGCGCCGGCATCGATCATCACCAGTTCATCGCCGCCATCAATGACAAAGACCGTGGCGTCTTCTGAGCGGGAGATATTGGGACCTCCGACTAGATATATCCCCGGCGCGATAGTTTCCGCTGCCCCCATGAAGACTTCCTCCTTTCAAGTATGTAGAGTGCCCACCAGTTCCCTTATGTTTATTTTATGCCGGTCCATATAATCTCTGATGCCGGCCAGTATCTCCATTGTGGCTTTCGGGTTTATAAAGTTTGCCGTTCCAACTTGGATGGCAGTGGCGCCGGCGATGATGAATTCCAAAGCATCGGCAGCGGTCATGATGCCGCCGACGCCGATTATGGGGATATTGACGGTTCGCGCCGCCTGCCAGACCATTCTCAGGGCCACTGGTTTGATTGCCGGACCGGACAGCCCCCCGGTGATATTTTGCAAATGGGGGATGCGTCTTTCCACATCCACGGACATTCCGGTGAGGGTGTTGATGAGGGAAACGCCGTCCGCCCCGGCGGCCGCCGCCGCCGCGGCCATAACGGTGATATCCGTGACGTTGGGGCTAAGCTTCACAATCAACGGCAGGTCGGTGATACCTCGCACCCGGCCGGTCACATCAGCCACCATATCCGGATCGGTTCCGAAGGCGACGCCGCCTTTTTTTACATTGGGACAGGAGACATTGATCTCAAGGGCGTGAACCCCCGGCGCTGCGGTTAAAAGTTCACTGACCCGGAGGTATTCCTCAACCGTTTCTCCATAGACATTGGCGATTACGGCGATATCGAAATTTCGCAAGAACGGCAGCTTCTTGTTGATAAAATATTTTACGCCGATATTCTGCAGGCCGATGGCATTGAGCATTCCGGCGGGCGTCTCCATGATCCGCGGGGAAGGATTGCCGGATCGGGCCTTCCATGACAGGCCCTTGACGACGATGGCCCCCAGGGAATTCAGATCCACATAGGGAGCATATTCCTCACCGTAGCCGAAGGTTCCCGATGCGGTCATCACGGGGTTTTTGAGACGCAGTGACCCGATTTCCACATCCATGCTAAGATTCACACTATTCACACATCCCTATCGCCTGTCGTATCGATTTGCAGGCACATTCAGAGGTCCTCCCAACATATCTCCCGGAGATCGAAGACCGGTCCGTCCCGGCATACAGACTTCTTTACAATCCGCTTTCGGGACGCCAGCACCGATATGGCACAGCCAAGACAGGCGCCGACCCCGCAGGCCATCCTGGCTTCGACCGATACCTGGCAGGTAACTTTCGCGGGCAGGCAGGAAGCCAGTGATTTCATCATGCCCGGAGGGCCGCAGGCATAAAGAACCGCCGCATCTGCTTCACAGCGACCGACAATCTCCGGCAGCAACTCCGTCACCGTCCCGCAGGTTCCCAAACTGCCATCATCCGTGGATATATGGAACTGGCCGCCGATCTTTTCCAGTCGTTCCAGGCCGATAAATTCCCCGCTGTTTTTCGCCCCCAGGCAGAAGACCATCCGGTTGCCGTCGGAGCTCCGGTTGCAGAGCCAAGCGGCCAGATAGGTGATCGGGGCGATGCCCATTCCTCCGGCAATCAGGATGTGATTCCGCTTCTTTTCGTCGATGTGGAAACCGTTCCCCAGCGGTCCGAGAACACGGACCTCCTTTCCCGATGGCCACCGGGAAAACAATGCGGTGCCCCGTCCGACGATCCGATAGAGAAGCTCCAGGACCACATGGCCATGAAGGCGGGTGAAATGATAGACGCTGAGGGGGCGGGAAAGGAGCGGTCCATCCGACTCCGCCGTTCTCACCATCACGAACTGTCCGGGCCGCGGCTGGACAAATTCTTTGGGCAGCCGCAGGGCCAGATGAAAATCACGTTCGTTGAGGCGGTGGTTGTAGATCACATAGGCCGTGTACATGTATCAGCCACCCCTTTCCGCTTCGGCGACATTTAGAATATCATTCACGGCGCCGGTCAACAACAGTGCATCCTCACCTGTTTCCCGGTAGTAACCGCGCCTTCGGCCCCAAGTTACAAATCCGAAATTTTCATATAACCGGACGGCCTGTATATTTGTCTGCCGCACCTCCAATTGTACTGTAGAGACGGAGCGCTCAGACAGGTAGCGGAGCATGTGCCGAATGAGCCCGGCGGCGATGCCCCGGCGGCGGAAATCTTCTTTAACGGCCAGACGGTGCAGTTGCGCTTCATCGATAACGATCCAGAAATTAATATATCCAACCAAAACATTTCCGCCGTGATCCTTGCCGGGCAGTGCCACGAAGGTCCGGGAAATGGTGTTCTGCCGCTCCTGCCTCCACGTCGCGGCGGTATATGGCTCCGGAAAGCAGCAATGCTCCATTGCCTCCACTTCTTCTATGTCACCCGTTTCCATGGGGCGGATGCGGATCTCAAAAGCCATTGACGAGTTCGATGATGATCATCGTCGTTAGCACCACGGCGCAGAATAACGGTACCAGCCGTCGAAAATTGATGCTGTTGAGGCATACGGCAATGAGCACCAAGGGTATGATTCCATGCATTAGCCTCAAAGCCTGGAGGATATTCTCTGGCAAGACCGGGAAAATTGCCCGGAGGGTCAGGATCCCGACGCCCGAGGCGAGGAAGAGGAAGATCACATAACTGGTCAGGGTCCGATAAATTGCCCGGCGATGCTCCCGGCCGATCGTCTCGATGTCTCCGGAGGAAGCCGCCCGCAGGGCGTTGTCCGATAGGGCTTCGTTGGCCTGGATCAAGGCGGTGTCCATTCTTTTGGTCAAATAACTCATTGGTAGCAATGCCAGGAAGGCGAAAGCCGTAAGTTCCTGGCGTCGTTCGGTAAGTTGAGGAAAGGCCAGCAGAAGCGCGGTTACGATGACAATGGCGAGCAGCGAGTCGTTCGGCGGCACATAGATGCCGATTTGCTGCTTGTCCACCCACAAGAGCTCCAAAAAAGCCCCGATGGTGAGACCGGTCAGTACATCCCCCAGCACCCAGCCGAACAGCGGGGCGACGACCACCGGGCGGGAAACCATGATTTGCAGGCAGGTCCGATCCAGACATAAAAAACCGCCCAGTATTGAAACCGCCGTCATTTCCAGCAGCATTTTATTGGCTTCCGAATTGTTTTTATAAAATTTCTTTCAGGACCTCCGCGATATTGACGGGTCGCTCTCTGGGAACACGCCGGAGCTCGATATTCACGCCTCGCTGCAGCAGACTACGAATGCTGTCCAGATCCTCATCGTTCAGTAAGACGCAGGCCGAAAGCCTTTGACGACAATCATCATTGTAAATATTGCCGATATTGATCTTTTCGAAGACGAAGCCCAAAGCGTAGGCCCGCAGGGCATCCCAGACCCTGGAAAAGAGGACGATCGATCGCGCCCCGCCCGGTGCCTCCCCAAGCGCTTCGCGGACGAAATCCTCGACGCTCTTTATCTTCACGACCATTTCGCTGGGCACCGCCATCTTGATGACCGTCTCACGGAAAAAGTCGCTTGCCACCTCGTCATCGACGACAATGATCTGAGCAATTTTTAAATGCGGCACCCAGGCCTCGATGATCTGTCCGTGGACAAGACGGTTGTCAACCCTGACAAGGACGCAATTCATAAACTCAGGCGCCGATCTTTTTATTAAGAATCTCACTCGCCAGATAAATATTCTTTATCCCATATTCCTTGATGAAATTTGCGAATTCTCGGAGATTCATGTTGCTCCGTCCATCGGAGAGTTTTAGCAGCATGGGAAGGTTGACCCCGGTGATAACCTCAACCTTTCCCTCTTTTAGAAAGGAAAGCGAGATATTGGAAGGCGTGCCGCCGAACAGGTCCGTCAGGATGATTACGCCCTTTCCCTGGTCGAGTTTTTTGATGGCGGTACTGATCACTTTTTTTATCTCCTCCATCCCCTTGGTCTGATCGACGGAGATGTGGGCAACCCCTTTCAGGCTGCCTTTGATCAGTTCCGCCGCCTTAATCAATTCGTGTCCCAGTTCGCCATGGGTGGTAATCAGTACGCCAATCATGATTTTTTTGCCCTCGATTGTCGTTATTTTGCGTCACGCTAATGGATTGGGCGGCAATTGTCAAGGCCTTATCGGTCAGCTCATCACACGCCTCCCACGCCTCCCTTGACAATTCGAGCGGGAACGGTTATAGACTTTTTAAACGAGGCATCTGCGATGTGCGTTTCGAGTTGCGTTGCTGGAATCGAACACGATAAGTCTGACAGGGTCTTAGTGGTGATCGCCACCCAGAGAAGGCCAACCAAATGGAAACGTGACTCCAGCCTGAAACCGGACGGCATAGGCGGACCTCGTTTTCTTTCGTTTTCTTTTCGACGCATCGAGGGGTAAACGTGACAATCATATATCCTTCCCCATGATATCGTCCCCCCAGAATGTAAACAAAACCGCTCTGATGGCTGTCGTCGCCCTGTCGGGAATCTGGGGCTACAACTGGGTGGTGATGAAGGAATGTCTGCACTACGCATCTCCCTTCGATTTTGCCGCTCTGCGCACTTCCATCGGCGCCGCGAGTCTCTTCCTCATCATGTTTATCCAAGGCAAATCACTTTATCCGAAGGAATTTATTCTTACCCTGGCCCTCGGCCTCCTTTCCACTACCGGCTGCATCGGTCTCGTGACCCTGGCGTTGTATTACGGCGCCGTAGGCAAGACCGCCATTCTTGTCTATATCATGCCCTTCTGGGTGCTGATCCTGGCCTGGCCCCTCCTTGCGGAGCGTCTGGCCGGGAGTCAATGGATGGCGGTGAGCCTGGCCTTTGCCGGTCTGATGGTCATTCTTGAGCCCTGGAATCTTCGTTCCGGAATGGTGGGCAACATTCTGGCCGTATCGTCGGGGATTGCCTGGGCGGGCAGTGCTGTCCTGGCAAAAATCATATGGAGAAGATACCCCCTGGAGTTGATATCCCTGTCGGCGTGGCAGATGCTCCTCGGTTCCCTGCCCCTGATCATCATGGCCATAACGATCCCCGGCCCGCCGGTCCAATGGACTCCTTACTTCATCGTCGGACTCTCCTTCAGTTCCGTGATCAGCCAGGCTTTGGCCTTGATACTCTGGTTTTACCTGTTGAAAGCGCTGCCCGCCGGTATGGCCAGCATGGGCACCCTGGCCACTCCCATCATCGGTATGATCGCCGCCGCTATCGAACTTGGGGAAAGGCCGTCTCTCTTTGAAGGAATAGGCATTCTTCTGATCCTTGCTGGTCTGATCATCCTGGCCCTGCAGGGGTTGATCCATGCGCGGGAATTAAGGGCGATAATCGCCGGTCAAAAATAAATCATATTGTCAAGGAGGTAGGGTTATGGAAAGAAATCTTCTCGATAACATTGAAGAAATACTCTTGATGGGACCGGGGCCATCCTGTGTCCCCCCCGCTGTTTACCGTGCCTTGGCCCGCCCGACGCTGGGACACCTGGACCCGTATTTCCTGACGATCATGGATGAGCTGAAAATCCTGTTGCAACAGATCATGAACACAGCAAACAACCTTACCGTCCCCGTGTCGGGAACCGGCTCCGCCGGCATGGAGGCTTGCTTTGTCAACCTCGTGGAGCCGGGCGACCGGGTGCTTATACTGATCAATGGGGTGTTCGGCATGCGGATGCGGGAGGTCGCCAGTCGCCTGGGTGCGGATGTCGAGGTCATGGAGTTCCCCTGGGGAACGCCGGTGAACCCGTCCATGGTAGGGGAAAAACTGTGGGAAGGAAATTACCGGCTCCTCGCCGTGGTCCATGCGGAAACTTCCACCGGGGTGGCCAATCCGGTAGCGGAGATCGGCGCCCTCCCCCGGGGCGATGATTGCCTGTACCTTGTCGATGCCGTGACCAGCCTGGGCGGCATGGAGGTCAGAATGGATGCATGGGGGATCGATGCCCTGTACAGCGGGACCCAAAAGTGCCTCTCATGCCCCCCCGGTCTCGCTCCTCTATCCTTTTCCCCGCGGGCGGTGGCTAAACTGAACGGTCGCCGGCGCAAGGTCCCCAACTGGTATCTGGACCTCTCCATGATCATCGACTACTGGGGGAAGAACCGGGTTTATCACCACACCGCCCCGGTCAACATGCTCTATGCCCTGTACCAGGCCTTACAGACCATCTTTGCCGAGGGTCTCGACGCGGTTTTCACCCGCCACCGACGCACTCATGCAATGCTTGTCCGGGGCTTCGGGGAGTTGGGGTTGAAAATGGTCGTTGAGGAACCCTTCCGCCTGCCGATGCTCAATACGGTCTATTGCCCGGCAGGGATCGACGAGGCTGCGGTACGGAGAGCTCTCCGCAGCGAGCACCGGATTGAAATCGGCGGCGGTCTCGGACCCCTGACGGGAAAGATCTGGCGCATCGGCTTGATGGGCCATACCGCAGCCGAAGAGAACGTCCGACGCTTTCTCGACGCGCTAAGAACCGTCATTTAGACCTTCAGGAGGCTACGGCGACATTCTCCTTGATGAGCATCGTTGCGGGATCCAGAATCAGCACCGGATGCGGTGACGGTGTTCGTTCGCTCTTGAGATCCCGGATGTGCATCTCGTTGCCTTCGGTCACCAGGAGGAGCGCCACGTCGAAAAGGTCGTCGGCGGGCAGGAGGGGTTTGGGGATCCCGTCGGCATCCGCCTGCACCTGGCGGTGGACGTGCACGGTAAACCAGGCCCGCAGTGAAAGTTCTTCGATCATGGACTTCATGTCCGCAAGTGCGGATTGGGGGAAGTCATCGAAGATCAGCCCGTCAATGATGATCGTATCCGGGTAGAATATGCCCTGGGCCGTGAGGTCGTTCAGCCTTTCCCGGAGCCTGGGGACGCTGAACCCCTCGACCTTGAAGGTCATGATGAACCGAAGCGGCAGGATCTCTTCCCAAAGCGTCCGGATCTGGCCAACCTGATACTGGACGGCAAGGTGGCGGAACAACTCCCGGTACCAGAGATCGACCTTGTTGACGGGGTCATGGAGGCCGACATGAAGCACCCGTTTGCCCCGCAGCATCGTGTTGAGGGCAAACTGAACCAGCAGCGCCGTCTTTCCCACTCCGGCCCGGGCGAGGACGGCGCCGAATCCCCCCGCCGGGATGATGTCGTCGTCCTCATACCCCATCTGGCGCAGGGGGTTCCTTAAAATAAGATCCTTTTTCAACATCGTCATGCTCCTGTCCTTCAAATCGATAATATCCACCATGACCTGCCTGCCTAAGCAGCGTTCTTCTTCCGGGCCGCGATCTCTTCGGCGATCTTTTCCGCTATTGAATTAGGAACTTGGCGGTAGAGGGAAAACTCCATGGTAAACTGCGCCTTGCCCTGCGTAGCGGAACGCAGGACCGTGGAAAAACCGAACATCTCGGCGAGAGGAACCTGGGCTTCCACAATGCACATCACGCCTTCGTCCTGGGCGCCGACAATCATTCCCCGCCGCTGATTGAGGAGGGCCATGACCGAGCCCTGAAATTCCGTGGGTGATTCGATAACCACCTTCATGATCGGTTCATGGACCACCGGCCTGGCCCTAAGATATGCGTCGCGAAAAGCGCCCCGGGCGGCGGCCTGAAAGGCCATGTCAGAGGAATCGACGGCATGATAGGCCCCGTCGTTGATCACCACCCTGATGCCGGTAATGGGAAATTCGAGCTTGGGACCCTTCTCCAGGGACTGGCGGAAGCCCTTTTCACATGCCGGGATGTATTGGGTCGGGATAGCGCCGCCGACAATATCGTTTTCGAAAATGAAATCACCCTCCGAGGTCGGCTCCATGTAGCCGGCGATCCGGCCGTACTGCCCGGCGCCACCGGTCTGTTTCTTGTGGATGTAGTTGAAATCCGCCCGCTGGGTAATCGTTTCGCGATAAGCGACCCGGGGATTGCCGGTAGTGACCTCGGCGCCGTATTCCCTTCGCATGCGCTCCACGTACACATCTAGATGCAACTCCCCCATGCCGGCAATGATCGTCTCGTTGGTTTCCCTGTCCACGTGGCATTTGAAGGTGGGGTCTTCTTTGGTGAACCGGGACAGGGCCTTGGACATATTGATCTGGGCCTTATTATCCTTGGGTGCGATGGCCAGGGAAATGACCGGTGCGGGTACATACATGGAAGTCATGGCCAAGTTCAGGCCCGGGGAGACAAAAGTGTCGCCGGAGGCGCACTCGACGCCGAACAGGGCACCGATATATCCCGCCGGAATGGTGTCGATGTCTTCCATTTGATCGGCATGCATCCGGGCGAGACGACCGACCTTGATCTTTTTCCCCGAGCGAACGTTCACGATGGTCGTTCCCTTGGCGATTGTTCCCTGATAGACCCGGATGTAGGTCAACTGTCCGAAAGGGCCGTCTTCAAGCTTGAACGCCAGGGCGACGATGGGTTCATCCGGGGAATTTTTCAGGATTACCGGCGCTTCGTTTTCGTCAAGATTCAAGGCGGTGTTTTCCACCTCCGCCGGGCAGGGCAATAAACTCGTCACGGTATCGAGGAGTTTCTGCACCCCCTTGTTCTTGTAAGCCGAACCGATGACCACGGGGGTTATCCGCCTTTTCAGCGTGCCGAAGCGGAGGGCGGTAAAGATCATCGCCGTCGTTATCTCCCGCTCTTCGAGGATCGCCTCGGTCAAGTCATCGGAATATATGGAAGCCTGATCTATCATCTCCTCCCGGAGGCGCAACGCCTCAGGGAGGAGGACGGCGGGAATCTCCTCATAGCGAAGTTTTTCTCCGTGGGGGCCATCGAAATATACGGCCCGCATCTCGATAAGATCGACGACGCCGTGAAAATTTGATTCGAGACCGATGGGCATCTGGAGCAATACAGCGTTGTGGCCCAGTTTGCCCCGTAATTGCTCGACCACACGTTTGGGATTCGCCCCGCTGCGGTCGCATTTATTGATAAAGGCGATGCAGGGGACGCGGTAGCGTTTCATCTGCTGATCCACAGTTATGGACTGGGACTGGACCCCGCCTACGGAACATAAAACCAGCACGGCGCCGTCCAGGACCCGGAGCGACCTTTCCACCTCGATGGTGAAATCCACATGACCGGGGGTGTCGATGATGTTGATTTCGTGGTCGTTCCATTCACAATAGGTAGCCGCCGAAGCAATAGTTATTCCCCGTTCCTTTTCCAGTTCCATGGAATCCATGGTAGCGCCTACACCGTCCTTGCCCTTTACCTCGTGAATGGCGTGGATGCGTTTGGTGTAAAAGAGGATCCGCTCCGTGAGCGTGGTCTTGCCGGAGTCGATGTGGGCGCTGATGCCGATATTTCTTATTTTTGCCAAGTCCCTCTTCATAAGTATTTTCCTATACCTTGTATGCGCTGAAAAAACGAGTCTTTTAGTGAAGCACAACAGGTTTGTCAAGCATTATTTACAAAATCCGTCTTCACCAAGAAGATGAACGAAAGAAAACAGGAAGATCAGGAAGTGCTTGACAGCCGTCAAAAAAGAACGTTTGATATGCCCCATCACTTATTACAAGGTCGGGCATGAATTTTACCGTACATACCTCATCGGATTATCATCGACGGGAACTGACGAGCCTGGGCTGGGAGACGACCCTCTGCAACACCATTGCCGACCCTCATGGTCCCTGCCGCACGGTCCTCGGCATCGACGCCGCTTATGGGGAGTTGCTGGGCGATTATCTCCGGCGCTATGTCCCCTTCCCGGACATCTCCCATCTTGTGGAGGTCGGCGGCGGCTACGGCTGGCTCATGAGGGATCTGCTTCGCCGGCATCACTTTCCTAAGGTGACGATGATCGATATCTGCCCTACCCTCCTGGCCGTTCAAAAAGAAACGCTGGGGAGAATTCGTGGTGTCATCGATTTCCGGGAGGAGGACTTTCTGGATACCCCGCACGAGATGCTCCGCGGGGCCGATCTAGTGATCCTGAACGAAAATGTGGGCGATTACCCAACCATTACGGACCTTACCAGGGAAAGCCTGGAGAATCGCGAGGCAGCGCCGGCGCCGGAACTGCGGGCAGTGAGCGCGTTGTTCCATAGATACGGGTTGCCGGTTCCGGATCAAGCGAGATTCCATGTGAACATCGGGGCCCTTTTGACACTGGAAAAGCTCTGCCGCGCCGAAGTCCCCTATATATTTCTCAGCGAACACAGTTGCGAGGCCTCGGTCTCCATCCCCTACCGGGACCTGATTCACGTCCCCGCCTCAGGCAATCCCGAATGCATCGTCCTGAAAGGTCACGAGGAATTCACCATCCGCTTTTCCCATCTGGAAAAGCTGGCCGAAAGTTACGGCTATCGAACGATCCGGGGGCCCATCGCCGATTTCATCCCTTTCCACGTCACCCCGCGGGTCCGGGCGATCCTCAAGGCCCCCTCTCCCTGGCGGGACGAAGACGAAATCGTCCGTTATTTTCTCGAGGATCTCTTCAAATACGAATATCTGCTCCTGGCTAAGGAGACCGAGACCGAGCATGCCCAAGACGGCGGCGATCTCACCTGCCGGCGTTGCGGTAAGTGCTGCCTGGCCGACTTCGCGGCGTATGTGAAGGATGAAGACCTGGAAAGATGGCGGCGCGAAGGGAGGGAGGATATCCTGGCGATCATAGCGCGTGAGCATGCCGTCTGGGCGGGCGACCATCTCATTTCCGCCGCCGACGGCCGCTACCTCCACGGGTGCCCTTTCCTGACTTGGGAAGGCGTCCACACGACCTGTGCCATTTACGAGACCCGGCCGGCGGTATGCCGTAACTTTAAGCCCGCCTCCGTCGAGATCTGCCCGTTGTGGCGACCCTGATAGTATAGAACCTATTTTTATTGAAATATTTTTAGATTTGTATTAAAAAATCGCCGCGGCAACAAGATCAGTAAACAACGAAAAGGAGGCGTCATGCTGAGACATATCGTCTTGATGAAGTTCAAGGAGGGCGTTGGAGAGCGCCAGATTGAAGAAATGTCCGCGGCCCTGCGTTCCCTGCCGCCAAAAATATCCGTCATCAAGGGTTTCGAATTCGGTCCCGATATCCTCAGAACCGATCGTTCCTATGATTTCGCCCTGGTGGCCAGTTTTGAAAACGTGGATGGTTTAAAGGCATATCAGCTTCACCCCGATCACGTCCCGGTGCTGCAACTGGTGAGAAGTCTCTGCGATGCCCTCATCGTGGCAGATTTTACCTGGCCGTAAACTATTTCCCTTGGAGGTAATCAGTCATGCCCACCCCTGTAAAACTATTTTCCCTGAGTACTTGCAGCCACTGCAAGGCGACGAAGAAGTTCCTCACCGATTGCAACATCGCCTATGATTTCACCGATGTGGATCGCTTGAGCGGTGATGAAAGACAACTGGCCATCGACGAGGTAATGAAGTACAACCCCCATCGCTCCTTTCCGACAATCATCATTGGCGACAGGATAATTATCGGCTTCAACGAAAAGGCTATCCGGGAGGCCCTGGGGATCTGATGGACGCCGCGCGACTTTACGAAACGCTGAAAAAGATTCAGGAGCCCAAGGGATTTCTTTTCAACCGCGACAAGAACTGGGTCATGGAAATCCTGAATGATCTCTTGGTAAACAAGGAACGATACGGATACATGACCTGCCCCTGCCGGCTGGCTTCGGGCAATCGGGAACAGGACCGGGACATCGTCTGCCCCTGCGCCTATCGCGAGGCGGATGTAAAGGAATACGGCAGTTGCTATTGCAGTCTCTACGTCTCCCGGGAATGGAATGAAGAGCGGATTGAACACCTCTACGTTCCAGAACGACGTCCTCCGGAAAAGATGGGCATCTGACCATGAGCGGCAACAAGCCCATCCTCGTTTCGGGTAATCTTCCCGCGGCGGTGCTGGACTTCCTCAGGGAAGATTTCCAGGTCGAGTACCATGCCGAGGACCGGCCCATGCCCCGGCGCAAACTCCTGCGCTTCCTGGACGATAAGGTGGGCCTGCTGGCCATGATCACCGACCACATCGATGAGGAACTGTTTGACCACGCCCCGCGACTGGCCATGGTAGCCAACATGGCCGTGGGTTACAACAACATCGATGTTGTGGCGGCGACCCGGCGGGGCATCCTCGTCTCCAACACCCCCGGGGTTCTTACGGAAACCACGGCGGATCTCGCCTTCACCCTCCTCTTGGCAGCGGCCCGAAGGGTCGTCGAAGGCGACCGCATGGTCCGGTCAGGACGTTTCAAGTTCTGGGCGCCGTTTCACTTTCTGGGACGGGAGGTAACCGGCAAGACCCTGGGGATCGTGGGGATGGGCAGAATCGGTCAGGCCGTGGCGCGCCGGGCCCGGGGCTTCAATATGCCGGTGTTCTATCACAGCCGGACACCACTCCGGAAATCCGTGGAAAAGAATCTCCGGGCCACTTTTCTCCCCCTGACTTCCCTTTTGAAGGAGGCCGATTTCGTATCCCTCCACGTCCCCCTCTCCGAGGAAACAACGCATCTCATCGGCAGGGACGAACTGGCCCTGATGAAGCCGACCGCTTTTCTCATCAATACCTCCCGCGGTCCCGTGGTGGATGAGCAGGCCCTCCTTAGCGCCCTTCGGGAAGGAATCATCGCCGGCGCCGGCATTGACGTCTATGAGCACGAACCGGTCATTGCCACCGGTCTGGAAAAGATCGACCAGGCCGTCCTCCTCCCCCATGTGGGTAGCGCCACTTTGGAGACAAGGACCCGGATGGCCTGGATGGCGGCGGAAAACCTCCGGATGGGCCTCCGGGGGGAGAGACCGCCGAATCTGGTCAACCCGCAACTCATGAAGAAGAGGAAAAGAGGCGTATAATGCCCTTCAGTTTTTATCCCCTGGACATCCCCGAGGTCATCGGTATCGATTACCGGCGTTTTGCCGACGACCGGGGTTATTTTGCCGAAACTTACAAGCGATCCGATTTCGTCGCTGCGGGCATCGCGGAAGATTTCGTTCAGGACAATTATTCCTATTCGCGCCGGGGCGCCGTCCGGGGGCTGCACTATCAAAAAAACCCCATGGCGCAGGGTAAACTGGTCATGGTGGCGGCGGGAACGATATTCGATGTCGCCGTGGACATCCGTCGCGGCTCGCCCAGCTTCGGCCACTGGGTCGGCAGGGAGCTCTCGACTCAAAACGGCGCCATGCTCTATATCCCGCCGGGATTTGCCCACGGCTTCTCCGTTTTAAGCAACGAGGCCGTCGTCGTCTATAAGGTGACGCGGGAATATGCCGCGGAGCTGGATCGGGGGATAATCTTCAGCGACCCGGAACTGGGGATTCCCTGGTCGGTTCCGGACCCCCTGGTTTCTCCCAAGGATGCCGCCTGGCCGCCCTTGCGAAAGGCCGACATCGATTACAATTACGGGCGCTGAAGCCCTTATCACGACGAATGGTGGGTTGGACCGTGGAAAATCGCATTCAGGGCAAAAGGATACTCATCACCGGGGCCAGCGCCGGCATCGGCAAGGCCTGCGCCGAACGTTTCGCCGCCGCCGGAGCGAATCTCCTGCTGATCGCAAGGCGTTTGGGCCGGATCAAGGAATTGCAGGCCGAACTCTCCAGAGAAAATTCCGTGGGCATCGACTGCTTTTCCCTCGACGTCCGGGATCGCGAGGCAGTGCGAAAATTTGCGGCGGAACTCACGGACAGGAAACTGACGCCGGATATCCTCATCAACAACGCCGGGCTGGCCTCCGGGCTGAATTCACTCCAGGAAGGCGACTGGGATGACTGGGACCGGATGATCGACACGAACATCAAGGGGCTTCTCAACGTGTCCCGTTGCCTCATCCCCCTCATGATTGCAGCCGGCCGGGGCCATATCGTCAATGTGGGCAGCCTCGCCGGCTATCAGGTGTACCCTAAAGGAAACGTTTATAACGCCACTAAATTTGCCGTCCGCGCCCTCTCCGAGGGAATGAACATCGATCTGGCCGGGACGGGGATCCGGGTATCCATGATCTCCCCCGGGGCCGTAAATACGGAATTTTCCGAAGTGCGTTTCCACGGCGACCGGGAAGCAGCCGCCCGGGTTTATGAGGGTTATACTCCTCTTTATGCCGAAGATGTGGCCGAGGCCGTATATTTCATCGTCAATGCCCCGCCGCATGTCAATGTCCAGAACATGCTCATCACCCCCACGGCCCAGCGGAACGTCTATTGTGTGGACCGAGCCGACAAATCCTGAAAGATCGGGATCATCGGCGCGGGAGCGCCAAGCGGCGGCTACTATTCATCCGCGGGCGGACGGCCGTGCAACGGTTCGCATCGTGAGATCTTTGAAAAATGGCATCGCCACGGCTCAGAAATCTTTTTCGATTCTGAATGGGTAACGTATAAATATTATTTATAACCAGGTGTTAAGTTCAATCAAGAAAACGGCGAAAAACATTTGATTCGCCGCTTGGAACCATTTTCCCGCAGTTATGCAAAGCCCCCATCGTCATCTCAGCGGCACAATTCCAGCACCGCGCCGATCTCCTGACGGGAGTAAGCCTTCAGACCCCAGACCTGGGCCAGTTCCGCGGCATTTTCGGCGATACGATCGATATCACCGGCGGGAATCCCCGCCTCGGCCAGGGATACGGGGGAGCCGATGGCGGCAAACCACTTCCTTAACACATTGATGCCCGCCCGGGCGGCTTCATCGTTGTCGGCCGTGTTGATGCCGAAGACCTCCCTGGCCAGACGGGCGAAACGCCCCGCCTTCTCCCGGACCTGGCGGCTCATCCAGCCGGGCAGGACGATGGAGAGCCCGGCGCCATGGGCGACATCGTAAAGGGCGCTCAGGGAATGCTCGATCATATGGACCGGCAGGGCAACCTGCCCCATGCCCGCCGTCGTCAGGCCGTTGAAGGCCAGGGTGGCTGCCCACATCATCTCGGCTCGGGCGTTGTAATCATCCGGCGCCACGAGAATCTTTTCCGTGGCTTCCATGATGGTCTTCATCAGCCCCTCCACGAGGCGGTCCTGCAACCGGCTGAAAGCCGGTTCCGTATTGTTGAAATAACCCTCGAGCATATGGGTGATGGCATCAACGGCGCTGTAGGCGCTGTATTTTTTGTCCAGGCTGAACAGAACGGTCGGATCGAGGACGGATACCTTAGGCTGCACATGGAGGGAGCGGATGCTGTACTTCCGGCGTCCCTCTTCCTTGGTGATCACCGCCGCGGCATTCATCTCCGAGGCGCTGGCGGACACCGTCACCACGGTGAGAACCGGAAGCGCTTCCTGGATGGTCTGTCGGTAAACAAAAAAATCCCAGACGTCATGGTCGGTACGGGCTCCGGCGGCAATGGTCTTGGCGGTGTCGATAGCGCTGCCGCCACCCACGGCCAGCACCGCCTCGATCCCCTCCCGCTTCGCGATTTCAATCCCCCGGACGGCATGGGAGAGCACCGGATTGGAGCGGACTCCAGAAAATTCCACCACGGTGAGACCATTTTCCTTAAGCGACGCCATGACCTGCTCATAGACGCCGTTTTTCTTGATGCTTCCCTGCCCGTAAACCAGAAGGATCTTCCCTCCGAACCTCGCCGCCTCGGCGCCGATGCGTCTGATTTGCCCCTGGCCGAAAATGATCTTCGTTGGATTCTCGAAAATAAAATTTTGCATCTTGATTTTCCTTTCCAGAAGATATTTTTTTGAATATAGGAAGATACTCTGGTAATGTCAATATGTGGCGAAGCTCCGGCGGCTTCCGTTCGATCGTCGCCATCCGGCATTTGTGTAAACCAAGGCGGTTTTTTGACTTTAAACCCAAAGAGGAGGGAAAGTATGAAGGCCAAGAATCACCTGGATGCATTGTTCAAACCCCGCAGCGTCGCCCTGATCGGCGCCTCCGGCACCCCGGGAAAGTTAGGTTGCGACATCCTCTACAACCTCATCCACGCCGGTTTCCAAGGACCGATCTATCCCATCAACCCCAAGGCGGATGAATTGCTGGGCCTGAAGGCCTATCCGGACATCGAGGCGACACCGGCGCCCGCCGACCTGGCTGTGATCGTGATTCCTTCCCGGATGGTCACCGGCACGATAGAAAAGTGCGGCCGCAGCGGCGTCCGGGCGGCGGTGATCGTTACCGGCGGCTTTGCCGAGGCCGGCGTGGAAGGGGAAAAACTCCAGCAGGAGCTGGCAGCCGCCGCCGCCCGGTATGGCATCCGGGTGGTGGGACCAAACTGTCAGGGGATCAATTATCCCCATCACAACCTCTGCGCCTCCTGGCCCCTGCTGACCAACAGAGGGGGCATGGCCTTCATCTCCCAGAGCGGCACTGTAGGCGCCGCCCTGATGGACTGGGCGAGCGAGGAAAATCTCGGCGTCAGCGTCTTCGTCAGCCTGGGAAACCGCGCCGACGTCGATGAGTCGGACTGCATCCGTTATTTCGACAAGGATTCCCATACCCGGGTGATCGCCATCTACATGGAAGGGGTAAAGCGACCCCAATACTTTCTGGAATCCCTGGCCAAGGCGAAAAAGCCCGTGGTCATCCTCAAGGCCGGCCGGACGGCCCGGGGCAAAGTCGCCGCGGAAAGCCACACGAAATCCCTGGCGGGAAGCGACGAGATCTATAACGCCATCTTCAGTAAGTACCGGGTTCACCGGGCGGACAATCTCGAGGAGCTGTACGATTTTGCGAAGGCCCTGGCCTATATGAAAAAACCCAAAGGCCGACGGCTCCTGAACATATCCAGCTCCGGCGGGGCGGCGATTCTCGCCATCGATGAGGCGGAGAAGCTGGGATTTAAAAATCCCGCTCCCGGCAAGAACTTGAAGGAAAAACTCCGCTCCTTCCTGCCTGCCCATTGCGGGGTAAGCAATCCCATCGACCTGACCGGTGACGCCATCTCCGATCCCAGCCTTTATTCCCGGGTTATCGACGCGGCCAAACAGGATTTCGACACTAGCGTGGTCATTTTTGGCGATCCCATCAAGGGGGCGGCGGATATCGTATCGGGCGAAGGCGAATTGATCGTCTTCTGCGGCGGCGCCGACGTGGAACGGGAGGAATCCCGGCGCATGCATGCCAAGGGCATCCCGGTCTATCCCACGCCGGAGCGGGGCATCCGGGCCCTCCATCAGCTTGTATGCTTCGATCCTCCCCGGAGTGTCAAAAAGAAGAAAGATGATGCAAAACCGGAGCACCAGGGGCGGCAGCCTCTTTCCCTGGATACGGCCGTCGCGCTCATGGAAAAATACGGCCTGCCGTTCGTTGCGACGCGTCCGGCCGCTACGGCCGCGGCCGCCGCCACCCTAGCCAAGGCTATGGGCGGGCCCGTGGCGCTGAAAATCTCCTCCCCCGATGCCGCCCACAAGACCGATGTCGGCGGGGTACGGCTAGGTGTGACCGGTGCCGCCGCGGTCCGCAAGGCCTACGAAGAAATCCAGGCCAATGTCCGGACCGCCCTGCCGGAGGCCCGCATCGACGGCATCACTGTCTCGCCCATGGCCCCCCCGGGAGGATTGGAGACCATCGTCGGCGTCATACGGGATCCCCAGTACGGCCATGCCCTGATGTTCGGGCTGGGAGGTATCTTCACGGAAATCTATCGCGATGTCCGTTTTTGCCTGCTTCCGGCAACCGAACGGGAATTGCTCGCGATGATTCGCGGCATCAAGGGATACCCCCTCCTGGCCGGGGTGCGGGGGCAAAAACCCCGGGACGAGCAGGCGCTGGTTGCCCTGATGCGGTCCCTGGCCCGCATGGTCCAGGATCATGGGGATATCGACCAGATCGATCTCAATCCGGTTCTGGTCTATGAACAGGGTGCCTTGGCCGTGGATTTCCGTATCTATGGTTCAATATGATCGCAGCGACGGCATGCAGGGGGAAGGAACCGTGTATCTCTTCCCTCTTCATGCCGTAAAAAGGAGCCTTCATGAAGATAGCAGACGGTCTGTATAGTTACGAGTGGACCAATTATTACGAAAACAATTGCAACAGTTTCTTTATCGGCGGCGGCGTCGGCGCCGTCATCGACCCGGGTTTGAAGAGCTACGTTCCCGATCTCTTGCAGCGGATGGCCGCCGACGGCATCGACGGAAAGGACATACGGTATGTCATCAACACCCATTCCCATCCGGATCACTTCGAGGGATCGGAATACTTCCACGGGCGGGACATCTCCATCGGCCTTCACGAAGATGAGCTCTCCTTTCTGGCCGGCGTCGGAGGGGAATTGTACGGATTGTTCGGACTGCCGCGGCCAAGTGTCGCCGTAGATTTAGCGTTGTCGGAAGGAACGGCGGAATTTGGCGGGGAAGAATTTCAGATATTCCATGTCCCGGGACATTCGCCCGGATCGATCGCCCTCTACTGGCCAAGGGCGAAGGCCCTGTTTCCCGGCGATGTCATCTTCAATCAGAATGTAGGCCGGACGGACTTTCCCGGCGGCAGCGGCGCGCTCTTAAAGCAGAGCATCCGGTCCCTCAGCGGCCTGGAGGTCGAATGGCTCCTGCCGGGCCATATGGAAATAATTGGCGGGACGGAAAACGTCCAAAGAAATTTCCAGACCGTCATTCGCCACATCTTCCCCTATATCTGAGCGTTCGGGAACCCATGCTTACCTCCAGAAGAACGGTTTTCTTCATTTCCGACAGCACGGCCATCACCGCGGAGGCCCTGGGGCAGAGTCTGCTTACCCAGTTCGACCATGTCCTCTTCGAGCAGGTCACCCTGCCCTTTATCGACACCCAGGCCAAGGCGGAGCGGGTGGTCAACCAGATCAATATGGCGGCAAGACAATCAGGCCTCCCGCCGCTGGTCTTCAGCACCCTGATCAATCACGATATCCGCGCCACCGTAATGAAAAGCCAAGGCAGCTTTTTCGATCTTTTCGAGACCTTCATCGGCCGGCTGGAGCGGGAATTGAGCATGGAATCATCCCATACCATCGGCCGCTACCACAGCTTCATCAGCAACAGCATCTATGACGTGCGCATCGACGCCGTCAATTATGCCCTGGGGAACGACGACGGGATGTCCACGAAGAACTACGACAAGGCCGACATCATCATCGTCGGAGTGTCGCGAACGGGTAAAACCCCCACCTGCCTCTACCTCGGCATGCAGTTCGGAATCTACGCCGCCAACTATCCCCTTACGGATGAGGACCTCTTTGGTAGATACGACGAACTTCCCGGCGTCCTCATCCACTTCCGGAAGAAACTCTACGGGCTGACCATCAACCCCGAACGACTGCACCGGATTCGCACGGAGAGACTTCCCGCCAGCCGTTATTCCTCCCTGGAGCAATGCCGGTCGGAGATTGCGGCGGCAGAATCTCTTTTCCTTTCCGAGCACATCCCCCATATCAACATCACGAGTGCCTCCGTGGAGGAAATCGCCGCCATGATCCTTCATGAATGTGGTCTGCAACGACGCGTATTATGATTTTTTACTTGCATTTGCTTCTTGATTGCCATAGTAAATTTCGGATTTGATCGGAGGCTCATCCGGGAAATGACGCTGCGCCAGAAGATATATCTTGTTGTTGCCCTTACATTTTTTGCCTTGACGATGGTCATGGCGTTTTGCTCGTATACGATTCTCATCAAGGGTTTTGAAGACATCGAGAGAGAGGATGTGCGCAGCAATCTGTACGGCGCCTTGGCGCTGCTGGACCAGGAACTCGCGTCAATGGACGCCACGGCCCGGGACTACTCATCCTGGGACGATATGTATGATTACATCGGAACCCGCAGGGAATCATTCATCGCCTCCAATTATTCCCAGTCCGGCATCACCAATCTGAAACTCAATTTTCTGATTATCAACGATCTGCAAGGGAACATCGTCTACAGCAAAGGCTTCAATCCGGAAACCGGCCACACCGTGCCGATTTTAAGGAGCATCCTCGCTCACCGCAATCTCATCCACAAACATGTCTTCTCGGGAGACGAAATCAAACATCTGTCGGGAATCATTTCCCTTCCGGAGGGCTTGACCCTTGTGATCGCCCGGCCGATCTTGAAAACGTCCGGCAAGGGAACTCCTCGGGGTACATACATTGTCGGCCGGTTTCTCGACGCCAGGGAGATCGACCAAATGGGGGCCCCGCTGAAATCGGAAGTGTCGATTTACCATGAGGGGCAAAAGGATCTGCCGGCGGAGATCGCCTCCGTCCGGAAAGCATTGTCCCCGCATCACCGGGAGCTGATAAAGGCCATCAACGGCCATACTATTGCGGGATACGTCTTGATCAAGGATGCCTTCGGAAAATACTCACTGATATTGAAGACCATAGACAAGCGAGTCATTTTCATACAGGGGATGAAGACCATTGCCTATGTGATCGTTTTCGTGCTCCTTACGGCCCTGGTCTTTGCCTCGGTCATGGTGGCGCTTTTGGAAAAATCCGTCCTCCGCCGGATGTTGCATATCAGCCACGACATCCGGGCCATCGAAGCGGACGGTGACATGAGCCGCCGCGTCCATCTTGGGGGCACGGATGAAATCGCCAACCTCGGCAACGACATAAACAATATGCTCGGCAAGCTGGAGGAATCCGAGCAGAGGATCCGTGGCGAAGCGGAAAGATACCGTGCCGTGATCGAGGATCAGACGGAATTCATCTGTAGATTCGGCGCGGACGGGGTACTGAGCTTCGTCAACGATGCCTACTATCGCTTTTTCAGCCATCGGCGCCAGGAGATGATCGGCCGGCATTTCCTCTCCTTTGTCCCGGACGAGGATCGACGCCTGATCTATGAACTCTTGGGCAACCTTACTCCCTCCTCCGCCACAGCGACCTACGATAGCCGGGTCATCTTCCCGGAGGGTCAGGAGTTCTGGCAACACTGGACCTATCGGGCCATATATGACGCTTCGGGCTGTTTGCGGGAGTACCAGGCGGTGGGCCGGGACATCACCGATCGGAAGCATGCGGAGGAAAAGCTATCCCGCCTCAACAGGCAACTCGAGGAAGCCAACGCCCAACTCGCCCAGGCTTACGCCAACATGAAACAAAACCTGGACACCTTGCGGAAACACCTGTTCAAGGAGGAATTTGCCTTCCTCGTTGATCGGGAAGGACAGATATTGGGGATTACCGAACGGGTGCTGGAGTATATGAAGCTCTCCCGCAACCAGATGATCGAGGCTAACGTGACCGATTACCTGGCCACCCATGACCGCGGAAAATTCATCGAGGCCCTTCGTGACGCCTGGATCGGCATCACCAGGCAGGCGAATTTCAAACTGATTCGTCCTCAGGATGAACCGTCGTCGCAGCATTTCGAAATCAAATTCGCCCGCCTGACCTTAGAAGGGAAAAGGCTGCTCCTCGTCACCCTTAGATGATTAATAAATGCAACCTTGAATATTTTACCGTTTTTGTTATAAGGAGAAGCTAAATTATTGACGATCCTTTTTATTTGCACGGCCAATATCGTCAGAAGTTACATGGCGGAGCGGATTCTGAAAGGCATGCTGGCGAAGATGAAGCGTCGGGATGTCATCGTCACCTCCGCGGGCATGTTGGATATGCACGGCGCCCCCGGCGATCCCACCGCGGCGAAAATCCTCGCCGAGCATAACTTTGACGGTTACGGACATATATCGAGACCGTATTCGGAGGCGTTGCTGTCTCAGGCGGATATGATTGTCGTCATGGAAAAGGCGCAGGAGGAGCGATTGACGGCGGATCATCCCCAGTATGGGGAAAGGCTGCGGCTGCTGAAGACATTTTCCCGGGAATACGACGGGAGCGCCGGTGATATCAAGGATCCCTACCGGCTTTCCCCTTACCATTATCGACTCTGCTTCGCCGAAATTTATACGTCCGTTATGGGGATGCTGACATGTATTTAGATTATTGGGGACTCAACACCTTTCCTTTCGAAAACGTACCCGATCCCGATTTCATGTACTATTCTCCGGAACATGAAGAGGCCCTGGTCCGGCTCCTGTATGCGGTGAAGCGGATGAAGGGCGCCGCGCTTCTGACCGGTGAAATCGGCAGCGGCAAGACCACCTTGAGCCGCGTCTTCATCCAGCAATTGCCGGACAGCGAATTCGATATCGGTCTCATCACCAACCCCTCCCTCAATGCCCTGGATTTCATCAAAGAAGTCCATTACCAGTTGGGCCTGGAATCAAAATCCAATTCCAAGTCCGATCTCCTGATCATCCTCAACAACCGCCTGCTGGAAAATATAAACAAGGGCCGCAGCACCCTCCTGATCATCGACGAGGCGCAGCTCATCTTTGGGGAAACCTTCGAGGAGATCAGGCTGCTGCTCAATTTTCAGATGAACGACCGTTTCCTGATGACCTTTCTCCTCATCGGCCAGCCGGAACTGCGGGACATGATCCGGGGCTACAAACAGCTCGACCAGAGGATCGCCATCAGGTATCACCTGAACCCCCTGTCCGAAGAAGAGACGGCTAATTACGTTCGCTTCCGCCTCCAAAAGGCGGGCGGTCGGGACGATCTGTTCTTGGAAAAGGCCTATCAGGCCATTTTCGATTATTCCGGCGGCATCCCCCGGAAGATCAACAATGCCTGCGATTTGTCTTTACTCATCGGTTTCAGCATGAAAGTTAAGGAAATCGACGCGGATCTGGTGCAGAAGGTGGTCAAGGATTCCCTGTAAGGCCACATGAAACAAAAAACAAAAACCTGCCTCCATGCCAACCCCCAGGTGATATTGCGGGAAGAGTTCGACAATGCCCACGTCCTGTTCGATCCCGATACGGGGGCAATGTTCGGCATCAACGCCATCGGCGTTCTCGTCTGGAACCACCTCGACGGGCGGCACAACCTCGACGACCTGACCGAAATTGTCGTCGCGAATTGCGAATCGCCACCCCCCGAGGCGAAGATCCATATCGAGGCGTTTATCCGCGCCGTCCTGGAGCTCGGGCTGGCCGGCCATGCCGAGCCATGAGGGAATCATGGACTTCCCGGTGATGAAAACCCCCCGCAATGTGAATATCGATATCACCTCCCGCTGCAATCTCCGGTGCGCCTATTGCAGCTTCTTTTCCGGTCCGGGAGACGTGAACGATGACCTGCCGTTGGATTCTTGGCTGCAATTCATCGCCGAGTTGGGTCGGCACCGGGTGCTGAACGTAATCCTGTCCGGCGGGGAGCCGTTCTGCTACCCGGACCTGCGGGAGATTATCGCTGCCATTACGGCCAATCACATGCGTTTCTCCCTGCTGAGCAACGGCACCCTCATCGACGATGCAGCGGCCTCTTTCCTGGCGTCCACCCGGCGCTGCGATCATGTCCAGGTTTCCATCGACGGGGCGATCGACACCACCCACGACGCCTTTCGCGGGGAAGGGAATTTTCTCAAGGCCCTGCGGGGCGTCAAGGCCCTGCGGGCCCACCAGATCTCCGTCACGGTCCGGGTCACCATTCATCGTAAAAATGTCATGCAACTGGAGGATATAGCCAGGTTCCTTCTGGAAGACCTGGAACTACCATCCTTCTCCACCAATTCGGCCTCCCCCATGGGGTTGTGTCGGAAAAATGCCGCTCTTACCCAGCTCACCGTGGCCGAGCATTCCCTGGCCATGGAAACCCTGCTGGCCCTCCGGGCCAAATACCAAGACCGGATCAACGCCACGGCGGGCCCCCTGGCAAATGCGCGGCAATGGCTGGGGATGGAGCGGGCCCGGCGGGATCATCGGGAGCAGCCCGGTGACCGGGGTTTCCTCACGGGGTGCAGCGGCCCCATGGAGACCATTTCCATCCGTTCCGACGGCTATATCGTCCCCTGCTCCCAGTTGCCCCACATGATCCTCGGCAGGATCAACCATGACGATCTCGGCGAGGTATGGCGGGATCATCCGGTACTGCAAAACTTCCGGCGACGCTTCGAGATCCCGCTGTCCTCCTTCCCGTTTTGCCGGGATTGCCCATATATTCCCTATTGCACGGGCAATTGTCCGGCCATCGCCTACAACCTCACCGGCCGGGTCGATCATCCGTCTCCCGATGCCTGCCTGAGAGATTTCCTTGCCCTGGGGGGGCGGCTGCCCGATGACGGTGATCACATTGCCGCCGGTTAGATATTTTTTCACTTGACCGAAACGGAGTCGCGGGTTATTAATATTTCAGAGATAAAATCATCGCGGTCACCCGGTTGCGGACCTTAGATTTAATCTCTCCGGGTCGAATTACCCGCCGCTTGCGGTGAATAAATGATACCTCCCGGAGATACCCCGCTGCTTTCGGCGGGGTGGTTCATTCGTAAATTCGGTGGGACATCGGGATATACAGACTTGACGACATCGTAAAAGGTCAAAAAATGTCCCATTTGGGACGGCATCGTAAAAAGATCCGCAGGCGAGGCGCGCGCATCCTGAGGAATGAGGCGTACTGGGACGTACGTCGCAGTGACGAGGGATGAAGCGCAACGAAGCATCCGGACTTTTTACGATGCCGTCAGACTTGCCTCAACGGGGGGAATGAATCATGGACATCCAGAGAAGATCGCTTTTCAAGCTTGCGGCGGGGACGGCGCTGTGCATCACCGGCGCCTCCTTCCTGACAAAGGAAGGCGGCATCCTGACGGGACTCTGGCGGCAAATGCGCTATGGCCTCTGGATGCATGCCACTCCGGTAAGAAATCCGGATATCGTGGCGGAAAACAGGGGCGGGGATACAATCCTTCATTCCCGGTCCCGGGAAGCGGCCATCCTGAAACTCAACGCCACCGCCGGGTATATCTGGACACGGTGCGACGGATCGCGAAAGCTCCAGGACATCGTTTACGACGTAAGCAGACGCTTCGACGTCACCCCCGCCCGGTGTGGCCGGGACGTCCTCCTGACGGCATTGAATTTGCGGAACCGGGGTCTGTTGCTTTCGTAGTCTTTCGGCCCCGGAAGGCCACGAAATGTAAAGGAGAGAGGATATGGGCGAGGACTTAAAATCGAAGACCAAACTTCCCTATGAACCGCCGCGGATTTTCGACCTCTTCGCCTCCCCGGCCTATGCCCAGGATCCATGGGCCCCGGATGCGGGTCCGAAGCAATGTACGGCGGGCGGGGGAATAGGCTCTTTCTGTACCGTCGGCGGCTCTCCGGCTCAGGAGTGCAAGCAGGGCGGAGCGGCTACCGGCGGCAAATGCCAAAGCGGCAGCACGGCTGCTCTGGTATGCGCTCCCGGCAGCGCGCCCTCCGGGGGGAAATGCCAGTCGGGGAACTTCCCCATCGGGGTGTGCCGGTCGGGCAGCGCCGCCGCGGGGGGTGAGTGCCAGTCGGGAAGCGCCGCCGGCGATAGGTGCCGAAAAGGCGGTGCTCCGGGCGGCGATAGGTGCCGAAAAGGCGGTGCTCCGGGCGGCGGCTCCAGTGCGGATGAAGCATATTAAGGTCGGAACGGAGACTACTTTACTCCCACATGTTTCCCTTGGGCCACTCTTGAGGGACTCGCAAAAAGTCGTCACTCTTGAGGGACCGATAAATTGTCTTTAGATTTAGCCTGGACGGCCTCGCAAAAAACCCTCATACCCCGTGGCCCGTGGAGCGCCACGAAGCATGAAAATGGCATTTTCATAGTAAGTCGCAAATCATCCTCCCGCCGTCGCCACCAGCTCCCAAAAACCGCCGTCCCGGCGGAAATAGAGATCGGCCGCAGGAACCACCCCGCAGAGGCGATGACATAAATCGAATGTCCGCCTCTTCAATGCCGCCTCCATCAGTCCGTAACAGTGCACGTGATCGGTCAATAATTCCATGCAGGCGTAGTGTCGCTCCCGGGGCGCCATCCAGGTCCCGTCGGCCTGGTGGAGAAAAACGATCCGCTGCAATCTTTCCTTCTGAAGGCTCCATCGCTTCGGTCTTTGCCGGTCGATGCCGGTCTGGGTGAACGGGGTGGCGTGGATGCGAAAGCCTCCCTCCCCGGCCTCGATCACCGGGGCGTCGTCGGACAGCACTATCTCCCCCGGGGACAGGGCGGCGATCGTTGACTTTCCCGCCCCCGATCGGCCGAGAAACAGATAGCCGCCCCCGCCCCGGCGCCTTTTGATCCCCGCCCCATGGACCATGAGCCGGTTTTTACCCGCCATTACCAGGCAGACAAATATAAAGACAAGCTTCCAGAGCGTCGCCGGTACATGAAGCGCCCCTTTCGTATAGAAGATGTATATCGCCCCCCGGTTGACGCGCCTGTCAAAGATCAGACAACCGTTCAAAAAGCCGATCACCGCCGTCGCCGCCTCCATGTAGCCCGGATAAATTTGCTCCATCCGGTCCCCAAGGGCCTCTGTCCATGGGCTTGAATTTCTATCGATAATTATGGGTTCACTGCCGAAGCGCCGCCGGTAGATCCGCCCGCAATCGTAATGGACCCGGCATTCCACCGCGGCCGTCCTCCCCGAAGCGACGAGAAATCCGCTCCAGAGCGGTTCGATTTCATCAAGGAGATGCTCCGCGGCTGCTCCGTGGGCGACAAGGTCGATGCGGACCCCGGCAATCGCGACGGAAATCCTCTTCATGGGGCGGTCGGCCCTTGGTGTGGAGAATAGAGGCCGGAAGGGGGAAACCGTCGCGGCCGCCCCGCCTCCGGGCAAATGAATGACGGGCGCCACGGATCGTCGTTGACGGCGGTCTTCCTCATGGAGGGGGCGGCCCCCCGGGGGAATCATAGAGGCGTGACGGGGGAAAGAGATTTTTGCGCTCGGCCTCTTCGCACATGAAAAACGGGCTTCTTAGATCGCCGGTGGCGGCATAGGCGCAGGCCCGGCAGGAGCCGAGACAGCGAAACTTGAAGATGCAGCGCCCGCAGATCCCGTCGAGACGGGAGGGCATGTCCTCCCTTAGCTTCCGCAGGAGGGGATGACGGTGCCAGATCTCCCGGATGTCATCCGTGGCGATGTTGCCCATGTTGAGTTCCGTCTCCGTCTGCCCTATGCCGCAGAGCGACACCGTCCCGTCGGCGAGAATTCCCAGGATATTGAGAATATGGCATTCATAGAGGGGGGCGCCGGTGATGGTTGCCAGGGACTTCAAGCCGATGGGCATGCATAAGGAAATATCCGTTTTGTATCGGTCGTTAAGCTCCGTATCGATCCGGCGATCGATGCGGATCAGTTCCTCGATCGCCACGTTTTCCCCGCGCTGAAAGACCATCTTCCCCCGTCCCGTGGGCATGATGGGGTTTATTTTCAGCGACGGCACCTCGAGATCGTCGCAGAGGGCAGCCAGCGGTTCGATCTCCGCGATGTTTTCCCCGTACAGGCTCATGATGACCTGCCGGGTAATCCCCTCCGACCCGAGGAGGCGCAGGGCTTCGACGGCCCGGCCGTGGCAGCCCGGAATGCCGCGGAGCCGGTCATGTTGTTCCGCCCGGGCCGCATCCAGGCTGATCGAGACTTGGCGGACCTTGCATTCCCCGAGAATCCGCGCCATGTCCGCATCGATCATCGTCCCGTTGGTCTCGATGTCGATGATCAGATCTTCCCGGCGGAGAAACCGCAGCAAGGCGGCGATGTCCCCGCGGAGGAAGGGCTCGCCGCCGGTAAGCTTCACCGTCCCCAGGCCCAGTTCCTTCGCCCGGACTATGGCCTCCGTGAGGGCGGTGAAATCCACCGTCTTCTCCCCTCCATCTCCCAGCGGGGCCGGCGCCACCCAGCAATGCCGACACCGGAGATTGCAGCGCTCGGAAAGATAGAGATACAGGCTGCCCAGAGAAGGCGTGTCAGGATTCATTGACCCCATCTTTCCGCAAAAACCCCAGCGCCGCCAGTTCCTTCAAGAACGAGACCGTATCCGCGGCGATTGTCTCTTCATCCACATCGGGATAGGCGTCCTTCAATGTCGTCACAATCTCCGCCCGCGTGTTCCCTCCGTCACAGAGTTCGTAAATCCGCACGCCGGTTCCGTTTATGTATTTGAGGCTGCCGGATTGCGGGTCGAAGAGGAAGGCCCCGTCTTCCTCCTTTCGGAACACCGTCTCCGGGTTGGGCTTCAGGAAATCCTCGGGGGCTGCCATTATTCTTTCGTCGTTCATAGCGTTTTTTTTACCATTAACCGGCAATTCAAATGATCAAGGATGCATATAACCCGACCCCACCCCAGTCCTACCCTTTTAGGAGCGGGAACGGCAGGGCGCCGGCGCCATATCGCCCCCCTCCTTCCCCCCCTTGAAAGGGAGAATGATAATCAGTGCGTGACCTCTAACTAATACGAACTCATTTTCAGGTGAAAAGCCAAAAAAGCCGGGGGCAATTTTCCCCGCCGACTCGAAGTACCTTTGTTTTCATGCGTTAGTCAAGATCTATTTGCTTTTTCCCACGCCCCTGTTATCATGGCCCCCAAGCGCAGAGGAGCGGTGAGATACGGGGAAGGGACAACAGTATGGAAATAACTATTGAACGAGTCCTCTTTTCCCTGATGAACCGGGAGCCGTCACCCTACCTCCGGGAAATTCTCGCCGTCCCGGAATTACTCCCCTGCCTGGACAAAAACGGCGTCGCCGGGGTGTTTTTCCAGGCCCTCCAAAAGTCCGGCCGCGAAGATCTGGCCCCGCAGGATGTTTATGACGCCCTTCAGGAACGGTTTCGCCTGCAGATCGCCCGGAACATGGCCGGCGCCGCCGCGGCTACGGAAGTATTCCATCTGCTGCGCCGGGCGGACGTCCCCTTTCTCGTCCTGAAAGGCCTCGCCCTGGCGGAGAATGTTTATCCCCACTTCGCCATGCGCACGACCTCGGACCTGGACATCCTCATCCGCCGGGAAGACCTGCTGAGAGCCGACGATGCCCTCGTCCGGGCCGGTTATCACGCCCAGGACAGCACCCCCAGGCGGGCGCTTCTCAACCCCCCCGGCTATCTAGCCAGCCTCGAATACCACCGGCCGGGCAGCGTCTTTTCCTACCTCCATCTGCACTGGCATCTCGTCAATACCTCGACCCCCGCCGGGGGTTTCATCAAACACATCGATATGGAAAGGATCTGGAATCAATCCCGGGTGGGAAAAGTGGCGGGCGTCGAAGTGCTCCTCCTGCGCCCGGAGCACCTGGTCATCTACCTTTGTGAACATGGGCTGCGGGTCGGCCACTCCTTCGACCGCCTGAATCTGATCTGTGACCTCTACTACGCCATCAAGAGCCCAGGATCCCGACTCGACTGGGAACTGATGGCCGTCGAGGCGAACGAACTGGGGCTGCGGAATTTCGTCTATTTGGGCCTGAAGATCGTGCAGGCCTACGGGGGAAAGACATTGGTGGGCGATGAAACAATGGAAAAATTCGCCCCCCCTGCCCTTTCCGTCTGGGAGCGCCTCTTTCTGCGCATGCAGTTAAAAGGCCGCCGGTTGCGGGGGAGCAGCTATCTCGTTTATCTGGCGGCAAGCAAAGGGGCTTTCAGCAAGGGGCGGCTGATTTTTCGCACCCTCTTCCCGCCCCGCCCGATCCTGGCCCAGCGGTCTTGGCAACGGGTGGAGGCCCACCCGGCGGTTTTGTATATGCGGAGGATTGGGGAGACAATGGCCGTGCTGACCCGGCTGGCCAGGCGCCCCACCCGGCAGGCAGCCCGGAGATGAAGGCGTCGGCAGGCAGCGCCGCGGGCCAGACAAGGGTTGGAGGCCTACCCGGCCAGCCCTGGGAGGCCGGCGCTGCAGGCGTCGTCACGGAGCGATCTCGTCGAAAGATACGCTCCGCTCGATGTTGAGGATGGGATAGTTCCGCAAATCTATGATCCGGGCCGGGTCGATGGGCTTTCCCTTTTCGTCGCTTATCAGCTTCAGCACCGGCTTCATCGGGTTGCCCCGGTTCGTGGCCACGACCCGGCCGATATTGCGGTTGTTCATCCGGACATAAGAGCCCACGGGATAGATGGAGATCTCGTCCAGGAAGGCCTTGATGACCCGCGGATCAAAGAGATTGCTCCGTGATCCGATCAACTCCTTGATGGAATCCGTTTGCAGCAGCGGTTTTTTATGGGGGCGGTGGTGGGTCATCGCTTCGTAGGAGTCGCAGATACCGATAATCTGAGCATAGTCGCATATTTCCCCGCCTTTGAGGCCCCGGGGATAGCCTTGGCCGTTAGCCCGTTCCTGATGTTCGTAAATCGCCCGGATCATCTTCGGATAGACATCCCGGTGGGCCGAAAGGATCTCCACCGCCGCTTCCGGATGTCTACGGATCATGTCCATCTCCTCTTCCGTCAGCCTTCCCTCCTTGTTGAGGACGGCGTCAGGGATTTTGAACATTCCCACGTCGTGTAGGAGCGTCGCCAGTCCGAGTTCGATGAGGCCGGTCTTCTCGTAGCCCATGCCCTGGGCCATCTTCAATCCGTAAACCATGACGTTGACCGGGGAGGAGAGATAATAATCGTCTTCCCGTTCATAATCGACTGTCAACTGGTAAATCTGGGAAGTGACATCCACCGAACAATTCAGGATATTGTTGACATAAACCAGCGCCTGCTCCAGGGGGAAGCTCTTGCCGGCCTGAATGCTCCGGCGTACCATGGCCATGTATTCTTTTGCCGCCAGGTATATCTTTCTAATGCCCGCTCCTTCATGAGCGGGCAATGCCGATGCGCCGTCCGGCGCCAATGTCCGGCCGGAGCCGTCCGGACCTAAAGTCCGTTCGGAAACATCCGACCTCAACGCCTGTTCGGAACCCTCTGGCGGCGCCGCTCCGGCGACCGCCGGTGTTTCTTGCCGTTCCAAATTGGCAGGATCTTTGTCGTTTCCCGGGGCAACTGTCACGGGCATGACCGGCGCCGGCGTCGCAATTGCAGCTTTTCTCGCTGGGGATTTGAAGTTCAGGATATCGATGTCGCTCAATCGCAAGGAACCCGTTTCTTCGCTGACAATCTTTTCCTTTGGCGGCGGCGTATGATTGTTGCCGTAGGCGCCGTTCCCATTTCCAAACGATTTCATTCTACCCTTGACAATATCCGAGGCACGCATATCTATATTTCCTTAAATATTAATAAGTTGACATCCAATGAAAACTTCCGCGCATCCCCTGCCGGGGCATTCGTTTAAACGCATTTTTTACATCAGACCCTAACAATTTGGGTGCGTACAACTATTTTTATCAATAATCAATAGTTAGTTTGCTTTTCGGGGATATTTTATTTCCTTGGCACTGTGTTCAAGGGCATTCAAAGTCTGGCCCCGGCCGTATTGAATTTGTTGTATTTACGATGAATTCATGAATATTGGGGCGCCGGCGCCGATTATATCCCTTTTCAGATTATAATTATACTTGACTTTAATGCGTTTTTATTGAAGAATTCGCCAAATCGGCAAAGTCTTCCCCGGAGGTCAAATGGAGGGTAAAATCAGGCGGATATGGTCGGCGTTCATGATCGCCCTGCTTGCATGTTCCATCGCGGCCTGTTTCCCTTTCCTGGAAGACACCGGCACCCCCGTCAAGGAATACGAGGCAAAGAAAACAACCCCCCAGGATGAGGCCCGTCTCCAGAAGGAGCATCAGGAACGCCGCGAGGAACTGGCCCGGCTCTCCCGGGTAAAGAGCAACAGCGTCTTTACGGAGAAACGGGGCGTGGCGGACTACATCGTCGGTCCCGGCGACGTCCTCACCGTCAATTTCTGGACAATCGCCGTCGCCGGCGCCCAGACCTTCGAAGGATTCAAGCAGATCACCTACAACGTCGAAGTCCGGCCGGACGGCAAGATCTCTTACATGTACGGCGACGACATCCCGGTAAGCGGCAAGACGGTTTATGAGATCCAGGAACTGCTCCGCGCCGATTTGAAAAAATATTTCCGCACTCCCCGCCTCGAGGTCCTGATCAAGGAATACAAGAGCAAGACCGCCACCCTCTTCGGCCAGATCAACGTCCTGCCCACGGGCACCTCCGGTCCCGGCCGGTATCCCCTTACCGGCAAGATGACGATGATCGACCTCATCTCCAAGGCCGGCGGGGCCATCACCGGCCGGAGCGACTACTCGTCCCTGCCGGGCGTGGCGGCGGCGGGCCAGCAGAACGTCGCCAACGCGGATCTCAAAAACGTGGAATTCGTGCGCAAAGGCAAAAAATACACCGTCAACCTCTACAGCGCCATGTTTTACGGCGATGAGACACAAAACCCGGTAATCGACGACGGCGACATCATCACTGTCCCGGCCCTGCCCTTCTTCGCCGACCGCGTCTATGTAATGGGACAGGTCGCCAGCGTTGGCATCTACCGCCTCCAGGACGCCCCGGATCTCCTTGCCGCCCTGGCCCTGGCCGGCAGCGTCACCGCGACGGCGGTAAAGTCGGACATCAAGGTCATCCGGGAATTCCGGGAACGGGGGGGCAAGCCGATCATCCTTTCCGCCAATTACAACGACATCCTCAAGCGGGGCGACCTGTCCCAGAACATAAAGCTCCAGAGCGGCGACGTGGTCTATGTCCCCCGGATGTTCATCGGGGATATCAACGAATTCATCGCCAATACCACGCCGCTCCTCAATTATCTGCTGATCCCGGCCTCGTATCGTGACAAATATGTAAAGGATCAGAATTTCATGAAATGGTAACCCCGGGAGCAGCCGGCGCATGCTGAAATACGACCTCAATCTTCGTGAATACTGGCGGATCATCAAGCGCCGGAAATTCATCATCCTGTTTACCTGCGTGATCATGGGGGTTTTCAGCCTCGTCTCCGCGATCCTCAATAAACCCGTCCCCATCTACAGAACCTCCGCCGCCGTCAAGGTGGAAAAGACTCAGTCTCTGATGGGTTTTAACGCCCCGAGCTACGGGGGGGCCAATCTGGAAACCCAGACCATCATGATCAAAAGTTATTATATCCTGGAGTTGACGGCCAAAAAGATGGGCATGATTCCGGAAACCCTTTCTTCCGAAGACGTCCGGAACAATCCGAAATACATCGGCATCATTCTCGATCTCAAAAGCAAGGTCAAGGCGGAGCAGGAAGGCGGGAGCGACCTGATCAATATCGAGATCACCGCCAACGATGCCAAATTCGCCACCCGTTTCGCCAACGCCCTGGCGGAGGTCTATCAGCGGCAGCACACCCTGGAGCTGAACCGCCGGACCATCGAGGGCAAGAAATTCGTGGAGGGCCAGTTCGCCGCCGCCAAAGAAAAGGTGACCAAATCTGAGGAGGCGATCAAGAAATTCCGGGAGGACAACAAATGGACCTCCGTGGATTCCGAATCCACCTACACCCTGAACGAGGTGAAGCGCCTCAAGTCCCAGTACAATCAAGATCAAATCGTCCTGCAAAAGCTCCATCTCGCCGAACGATCGTTGCGAGACGCGGAGTCCCAACCCCTGACCTCGAAAAGCAGCTTCTATTTCGAGGAGGCATCCCCGCCCTACAAGGCCCTCAACGACAAACTCGTGGGTTATATGGTGGATCGCGACACGCTGCTGCTCACCTACACGGACAATTTTCCCCAGATTCAGGCCATCCGCAGTCAGGTCAATGACGCCATCGCCGGGATGCGCACCCAGTTGCGCCTCCAGAAAAACAATCTGATCAACAACCAGCAGATCCTCAAACGCGAGATCGCCGCTCTGGAGGAACAGTTCAAACGACTGCCGGAAAAGGGCCTGGAGCTGGCTAAACTGGAACGGGAGATGGCCATCAACCGGGAAATTTACACCCTGCTGGAAAAGAAATATCAGGAAATCCTCATCGCCGAGGCGGAAAAGATCGAGGAGGTAAAGATCGTCAAGCCGGCCCTGGAACCCGGAGGGCCGATCAACCCGCCGAAGATCGGCAACAACGCCGCCATCGGGACGCTCATGGGCCTCATCCTCGGGGTGGTCTTCGCCTTTCTCATCGAGACCTTCGATACCTCCATCGGGGCCATCGAAGAGGTGGAGGATTTCCTGGGCGTTCATGTCCTGGGGGTCATTCCCTTTGTCAGCCCGGAGGAGGTTCGCCTGCTCCTCAGCGATGACCAGGGACGGCTCACGGTGGATGAAAGCAAGCTGCCCCGTTATACCCGGATGGCATGCCACTTCGTCCCCTCGTCCACCCTCTCGGAGAGCTACAAGGCCTTCCGGACCAGCCTCAACTTCGCCTGCATGGAGAATAACTACAAGACCCTGGTCTTGACCAGTTCCTCCCCCAGCGAAGGCAAGACCTCGACGATCGTGAATCTGGCCCTGACCATGGCCCAGACGGGCCACAAGGTCCTCCTCATCGACGGTGACCTGCGCCGCCCGGTGATCGCCGGCCTCTTTGGGATCGAGCAGACGCCGGGACTGACGGACGTGATCATGGGCAATTATGAATGGCGGAACGTGGTCAAGAATATCTCCGACTACATGATGGGACATATGACCGTGGAAGAGGTGATGCTCACCCCCGGTCTGGACAATCTCAACATCATCACCAGCGGCACCCATGCCCCCAATCCGGCCGAAATCATCGGTTCCAAGAGCATCGCCGAGTTCATACGCCAGGTGCGGGCGGAGTACGACATGGTGCTGGTGGACGCTCCCCCGGTCCTGGCCGCCACGGATGCAGCCCTGTGGAGTTCCCAGGTCGATGCCACCGTCCTGGTCTATCAGGTCGGCAAGATCGCCCGGGGGGCGCTGAAACGGGCCAAGATGCAGTTGGATGCCATCAAGACCAACATCATCGGGGTGGTCCTGAACGGTATCCGGGCCGAGATCAGCACCGACTTCACATATCACGACTACTACTATTACCACTATCGCTACGGCAGCGGCAAAAAGAAGCAACGGCCCTGGTACAAGGAGATCCTGGAGAAGATCAGCTTCGACCGGATCGTGAATTACGGCTTGACCTATAAAAAGCGCTATCAGCGGCACCGAAAAAAGAAGGATAGCGGCGTGGAGAACAAATCAGGGCCGGAGACCGGAGCGGCCGCCGCGGCGGCGGAGGGGTCGGAAACTTCGGTACGGCTTCCGACCGAGGCCCCGGCGCCCCCAAATGGAAGGAACGGCACCGTAAAAGAGGCAGAGGCGGTCAGTAGGCGGCAAAGATTCCTGCCGGTGATAAGGATCATCGTCACGGTCCTGGCGATCCTCTGTCTCGTGTTGGGCATCCTGTACCAGGGAGGCTTCCTGAAGGCCTTTCTTCCCGGCGGCAAAGACATTCCCGCGCCCAAGTCTTCGCTGCGCCCCATGACGAATTCCGTTGTCGTCGCCGCACCCATCCCCATTAAGCCGCCGCCCTCGCCTCTCGCCGCCGCCGGCTTGGCGGCAGATAAAACCTTCCCCGCTTCGGCGGTTGTTGCCAATGCCACCGCAGAAGCAACGGCCCAAAAATTTACGGAGGCGCGAAACCTCGACCAGGCGCGGCGCGGGGCATTCGTGGCAAACAGATGAACGGCGATTCCCGGGCAAAAACAAGAGAAGCGGAACACAAACGCCGAGTGGCCCAGCGCCGCGCCCGGAGACGCCTGACGATAATCTGGATGGTGGTCATTACCGTCTTTTCCCTCCTCATCATCGGCCTGGCCCATTTCACCCCCGTCATAATCGACAAATTCACCATAGTCGATGATTATCTCCCCCGGGATATTGAACGTCAATATTGGGAATTGCAGGATACGCGGAGGCAGCAACCCGTGAATCCGACTACCACCACCCCCCAGGCAAAATGATCGCCTCCGGAAATAAGAACGTCGTGTTGATGCTCTGGATCGGCGGCCTGACCCTGGTCGCCGCCTTGATCATGGCCAAGGCCCCGACTTTCCTGGCCGTCACGATCATCATCTCCCTCATCATCGGCGCCCTCACCTTTATCAATACCGAATTCGCCCTGTATATCCTCATCGCCGCCATGCTCTTGGGTCCCCAGTTCGGCACGGAGGGGGCCGCCGGTGAAGCTGTCCGGGGCCGGGGGGTGACGCTCCGGGTGGATGATTTTCTCCTGGCGATCATCGGCCTGAGCTGGTTTCTCAAGACCGCCGTGCAGAAGGAAATCGGCCTGTTTCTCCGGACCCCCCTGAACAAGCCCATCGCCTACTATTTCCTGGCCTGTGTATTCGCCACCATGATCGGTTATATGATGGGACGAGTCAAGGGAACCGCCGGTTTTTTTTTCGTTGTCAAATATTTCGAGTATTACGTCGTCTATTTCATGGCGGTGAATCATTTGAAGGAAGAGGCGCAAATCCGCCGGTTCACCTATTTCATGCTCATCGTGTGTTTCCTGGTCTGTCTGTTCGCCTTCAGCCAGATCCCGCAGGGTCACCGACCCTCGGCCCCATTCGAAGGACCGGAGGGTGAGCCCAACACCCTGGGTGGCTACCTGGTCCTCATGCTCTCCATTGTCTTCGGTCTTCTTTTGGGTTTAAAAAACAGAAAACCCAAGAAGTATCTCGCCGTGCTTGTCTTTTTCATCGCCGTAGCGCTTGCCGCCACTCTTTCCCGAAGCTCCTGGGTGGCCCTCGGCCCGATGGCCCTGGCCCTTCTTTATTTCAGCGAAAAAAAGAAGACCATCCTGACGGTCCTGGTCCTGTTAATTTTCGCCGGTCCCCTGATCATGCCGCCAACCGTCCGGGAACGGGCTTTATACACCTTTACCCAGGCCAAAGAAGAGGGTCAGATCCAGGTGGGCAACACCCGGATCGACACCTCCACCTCCGCCCGTCTCACCTCCTGGAAGGTCATTCTGACTAAAGATTTCATCAAACAGCCCCTTCTGGGTTACGGCGTCACCGGTTATCCTTTCGTAGATGCTCAGTACCCCCGGGTCCTGGCGGAGACGGGATTGATCGGACTTGTTTTTTTCATTATGCTCCTCTATGCGATTTATCAAAATGCCTACTTGACTTTCCGCCAGACCAAGAACGACTTTTTCCGGGGATTGTCCCTGGGTTACCTGGCCGGGTTCTTCGCCATGCTGGCCCACGGCATCGGGGCCAACACCTTCATCATCGTCCGGATCATGGAGCCCTTCTGGTTTCTCACCGCCATGATCATTATGATCCCCACAATCGAAACGCAGTCCCAAGTCGATTCCACGGCAAGACTTCTTGGTCATCCCGGATAATCTTATTGCAAGCAGCGGCCATATGTGGCATTAATACACTGTTTTTTGTATATAAAGACATTTCTTGTTATGCAGGCCCCGCCGCCGCCGGGATGATTCATGGAACCGAAAGGGCGGAGCAGTGCCTGAACGGAGAGGATCAGCGGACAAAAATTCATTCTTTTTTTCGGAGGATTTATCATGGTCCCGACTTATGAAAAAGGAAAGCTGTACCAAATCTCCATCATCGACTTCAAACCCGATCCCAACCAGCCCCGGAAGTCCCTGGATCCCCAGGCCCTGGCGGAGCTTACCGCTTCCGTGAAGAGCCACGGGATCATTCAACCCATCCTCTTTCGGGTCGCCCCGGAAACCACCTATCTCTTCATCGTCTCGGGGGAAAGACGTTACAAGGCCGCGAAAGATGCGGGACTGCTTACGATTCCGGGAATCTGCGTGGAGGGAAACGCGGCTGAAATCGCCCTGATCGAGAACATCCAGCGCCAGGATCTCACCTGCATGGAAGAGGCGGAGGCCCTCAAACGCCTCAAGGATGAAGAAAAATATACGGATGAACAGCTCAGCGGCGTAATCGGCAAGGCCCGGCAGACTGTCAGCGATACGCTGCTCCTGAACCGCCTGCCTCAGGAAATCCGCGATGAATGCCGGGGCGACCGCCGGTTCACCCGCACGGCCCTAATCGAAATCGCCCGGAAGAAACAGACCCGCGCCATGACCACGGCCTTCAATAACTACAAGGAACAGCTTCAGAAAACGGAGGAAGGAAGCAAAGAGCGGGTAAAATTGTCCGACGCCGCCAAGTTTTGCCAGGCGTTGGACTCAACACGGGAAAGATTGGCGAAGACTGAGGTCGCCGACTGGTCCGATGAAGATATCCAGTCCGCCAATGAAGCGGCCGTCTCCCTTCAGGAAGCCCTCGATCTTTTTCTCAATCCCCCACCAAAGGATGACGATGAAGGTCGGCCCAGCATGCAGCTATCGTAAGGAGACAAGTGATGGTTACGGAGACGTCATGGTGGTTTTTCAAATTCCTAAAACCCGGATTATTATGACCATTGGTCATATAGTGACCAAGTAAAATTTGCCCGTTGTTTTATATATGTATGTAATATCTTATACTTACGAAATGCTTGTCGCGGGCATTGCCGCCATAATCGTGGATATTCCGGTCTCCGTCGCTGGCAGCGCTCCATAGAATCAACATGAATACGTCATCACTGCAAGAAAATATTCTGATTATCGAACCGGGCAGGACGGAGAAAAACTACTGGACCGACCTCTGGCGGTACCGGGAGCTATTTATCATTCTCGCCTGGCGGGACGTCTCCGTACGGTACAAGCAGACGATCATCGGCATTCTCTGGGCCGTGATCCGTCCCCTCCTCACCATGGTGGTCTTCACCGTCATCTTCGGTCGCATCGCCAAACTTCCCAGCGACGGTCAGGCCCCCTACGCCCTCCTAGTCTTCGCCGCCATGCTTCCCTGGACCCTCTTCGCCAACGCCCTGTCCGAGTCATCAAACAGCCTGATCAACAACGCCAACCTCATCGGCAAGGTCTATTTCCCCCGGCTGATCATCCCCGCCGCCACCCTTGTCACCGCCTTTATCGATTTTCTCATCAGCTTCGTCATCCTCCTGGGGATGATGGTCTGGTATCAATTTCTTCCCGGCTGGCAGCTCCTCTACCTCCCCTTTTTCATCCTCCTTGCCCTCCTGGCCAGCCTCGGCCCGGGACTCTGGATCACCGCTCTCAACGTCAAATACCGGGATTTCCGCTACGTCATCCCCTTTGTCGTCCAGTTCGGCCTCTACGTCTCCCCCGTCGGATTCAGCAGTAATGTCATCCCGGAGCAATGGCGCCTCCTCTACAGCCTCAATCCCATGGTCGGAGTTATCGACGGGTTCCGCTGGTGCCTCCTCGGCGGGAACAGCCCCCTCTATCTCCCCGGTTTTCTCCTCAGTCTGGCCATCATCGCCATCTTCCTCTACCTGGGCGTCACCCGTTTCCGGCGAACGGAAAAGACCTTCGCCGATCTGATCTAGGCAACCATGTCCGACATCGTCATCAAGGCGGAAAATCTTGGTAAAAGATACACCATCGGCCATCAGCGCGGCCGGGGCGATCAGACGACCTTCCGGGAGGTCCTCGTCCAAAACGCTTGGAATCTTTGGAACAAAAGCCGAGATTTAATCGGTGGGAGACCAGTGATCGCTGGCGACACCCTGGAAGAGGTCTGGGCGCTCAAGGACGTGAGCTTCGAGATCAAGCGCGGCGAGGCCGTGGGGATCATCGGCCGGAACGGCGCCGGCAAGAGCACCCTCCTCAAGATCCTCAGCCGCATCACCGAACCCACCACGGGACGGGTCACAATCAAGGGCCGCGTCGCCAGCCTCCTGGAGGTGGGCACGGGTTTCCACTCGGAGCTTACCGGGCGGGAGAATATCTATCTCAACGGAACGATCCTGGGGATGACCCGGGCGGAAATCAAGAAGAAATTCGATGAAATCGTCGCTTTTTCCGAGGTGGAAAGATACCTCGATACCCCGGTAAAACGCTACTCCAGCGGCATGTATGTCCGCCTCGCCTTCGCCGTCGCCGCCCATCTGGAGCCGGAGATACTCGTCGTCGATGAGGTCCTCGCCGTAGGTGATGCCGAATTTCAGAAGAAATGTTTGGGGAAAATGGGTGATGTGGCTCAGGAAGGCCGGACCGTGTTGTTTGTGAGTCATAATATGGTTGCGGTTCATCAATTATGTCAAAGTGGTATTGTTTTGAAACAGGGGATAGTAAGTTTTTTGGGAGATATTAAGAATACAATTAATCAATATGTTCAAGATGTGAGAACAGTTGTGGCTGTAAATTTAGCCGAACGGCCAGATAGGCAAGGAAGCCAATGGCTGAAATTTACCAATGTCGAATTTTTTGATACTGAGGGTAATAAACTGAGACAAGTTATTTCTGGTCAAGATATATTAATGAGGTTTTACTATGTGTCCGACAGAATGATGCGCAATGCGACTATTAATGTCGCTTTTAATGTAAGAAGTAGTCAAGGATACTTACTGACTAATCTAAACTCTATCGATGTTGGCAAATCCAGCATGGATTTGTATAAAAGGGGTTTTTTTCAATGTGAGTGGCCCCGATTTAATCTACGTTCAGGCTCATATGATTGTGCATTGTTTTGTGCGGTGAATGGAGACATAGTGGACTGGTTACAGTCTGCATTTACAATTCATGTGGAGGATGGCGATTTCTTTAATACCGGCAGTATTATCAATCGAGAGCAGGGAGATATTCTATGCCCTTATGATTGGGAAAGCTATTCTATGAATTACTGATATAGATATATCCAATGTCTGCACAAAAGAAACACCTAAAATCGTGTATAGGTTTTTAAAAATATGCCACATTTGACTCGATATTATATGTATAAGAAAATACATAATTATTTTGGTAAATCTATCAAAGGAAAAATCTTAGCTATAAGTGGCATTGATAATTTCCGTCCATTAATTGACATGAAATATGCAGAGTTGAATGAAACACATTATCCTGAAGTGGATATGCATTATCTTCCATATGAAGATAATACTTTCGATTTTGTGATCAGCGATCAAGTTCTTGAACATCTTTTGGATCCACAAAAAGCTGTAGACGAATCATATCGAGTTCTAAAGAAAGATGGAATAGCAATACATACAACATGCTTTATAAATTATATTCATTCATGCCCGAAAGATTATTGGCGTATTTCTAATGATGGATTGAGATACCTTTGCCGTAATTTTTCTGAAATCCTTTTCTGTGAAAGTTGGGGGAATAGAATAGCAATAATTCTTTGCTTTATCAGTGATCGATTTAGATTCATGAGAATTCCAGAAACCAAGTGGGGTATTCGTCATCTAATTGCAAATTATAATGAAGACATCTATCCCATTGTTACTTGGATAGTGGTTAAGAAATGAAACCACAAGTAAACCCGGACCACTACAATGGATTAGCTTATGATTCAAAGGAGCGTTTTATTAGCTATTGGCATCAAATTAACGAGATTCTTTTATTGAAGCCAATGATTGTCTTGGAAATTGGGATAGGAAATGGGTTTGTATCAAGATACTTAAGTGAACATAAACTTAATGTTACTACCTTAGACACTAATCATGCTTTACACCCCGATGTAGGTGGATCGATATTATCAGTTCCCTTCCGTGACGAATGCTTTGATGTTGTTTCATGTTGTGAAGTTCTTGAACATTTGCCGTACAGTGAATTCTTGGACGCGTTGCAAGAAATTCACCGTGTTTCAAGAAAATACGTAATCTTATCCTTACCGGACATTACGACTATTTATAAAATCCACTTAGAACTTCCAAGAATTCAGTCGATAAAAAAACTCATTATCCATCCTTTCCATAGACCCAAAGATCATGTATTTGATGGGCAACACTATTGGGAAATTGGTAAAACTGGCTATTCTCATGAGAAGATTGAAAATGATATCGAGTGTGCTGGGCTAAAAATAATAAAAACATATAGGGTTTTTGAATTTACATACCATAGATTTTATTTATTAATAAAAGGATAAATATTCATTTTAGTGATATTACATCGATAGGTGAGTATACTTATTCACACTTTCAAGGAATGTAAGAATGAATCAAATAGAAAAGAATCCTGATATACCTAAAGTAAGCGTAATTATACCAACGTACAACTATGGTCATTTCATTGAAAAATCAATAAACAGCATCCTTTCTCAAACCTATACCAACTTCGAGACCATTGTTGTCCCTCGTTGTTGTCGATGAAGTCGGATATTTGCCCGTTACCACCCATGAAGCCTACCTCTTCTTCCAGTTCATCTCCTATCGTTACGAGAAAAGCTCAACGATTATAACCTCGAACAAGAGCTTCGGAGACTGGCAGGAGCTTTTCGGGGATGCCGTCATCGCCTCGGCCATCCTGGTTTGCCTGCTTCATCATTGCAAGGTCGTCAACATCAAGGGACACAGTTATCGTCTTCAAGGCCATCAATACAGCAACCCAAATTTTACCAACAAGGGAGGTGAATCGGTAAGTGTCAGTCCTTCTTGATAACGGGTACCAACGTGTCAATCGCTAATCGCGGTTCAGGGGGGTGGTACACTTTTCAATTACCAGAAATGGTACACTTTTACTTTACCATTGACACCAGAAATACTAACCAAATATCTCACCACCACAGGTAACGTACTATCCAGTACACGTAGGCAAATCATGAAATATCATGATGTAGCAATATTCTATCGATATGGGAAGTTTCCTATTTCAAGCAAACTCGGATTACGTGCTTATTCACCGATACTTGACCTGTTCATTCTCGGGATAAAAAAAGCTGTAATGGTAATTGGAATCTATAAATTGGTCGTTACTGGCTACACAGCAATCTACCGCAAGGTACGAATGAATTGACGCGCTTTGTCTATCTATATGCCATTTTTTAAGGACGGAATTTGTCAATGGGAAAGAGAGACCTCCGGCAATAATTTAGTATAGCGAATGATCACTTGGATCTGACGCTGGTTTATTTATCTAGACGATTTTGGGAAGGGGCAGCGTTGAAGGCTTTTTTCCCTTGAACCGTTGCGGACATGAATCCTTTGACTCGTTATCCGGCTCTACCTATGCTCCAACATCATTTAGCAGCAGACGCTCAAATATTTTTAGATGACGCATCACGCCAAGCCGAACAGGAATGTTTATCTAGATGGCGAAAAGAAATAGGCTTTAAAGAGTTCGTTTATTTACCCCACGAAAAGGGCACGGCCATTTTCTCCATCGGTTTTCCATCAATTGAAAAAATTGTCTGACGATCAAATGCAAAAACCAGAGGTAAGAGTTATCATACCCACCTTTAACTATAGTTGCTTTATCGAAAGAGCAATAAGCAGTGTTTAACAGTAAACCTTTGACAATTTTGAAATAATTGTGGTTTACGACGGTTCAACCGACAATACGGGAGATAATAGCTTTGAATAACACTCTTTTTCGGCGAAGATATGGACGTGATGGTAAAGAATATTGAGGTAGATGTAAAATTCACTCCTAATGTGAGCGTAATATTGCCTACATATAATCGGGCATCATTACTTCCCAAATCCATTGAATCTGTCTTGACACAATCATACTTAAATCTAGAACTCATAATAGTAGATGATGGATCAACTGATTGTACCGCAGATTTAGTAAATAAAATAAATGATTCACGAATATCTTATATAAGACACAATCAGAACCTTGGTGCTGCTGCTGCACGTAACACTGGCATTAAAAATGCTCGAGGAGACTATTTGGCTTTTCAAGATAGCGATGATGAATGGCTACCGGATAAACTTGAAAAACAAATTGGTGTTATATCTAAAGAGAATTATGAAGTTGGGGTTGTTTATTGCGATATGCTAAGAATAGACGATAGCGGTTATATTTGGCGCTGGCAATCTCCAGATGTAACCAATGGGAATTTAATAAATGAAAATAATTTAAATTATCAAGTGGCAAATTTAAGTATTGTTACGATGTTAATACGTAAAGAATGCTTCGAAAAGGTCGGCCTCTTTGACGAACGATTTCCTAGATTTATCGATATGGAGTTATGCATCAGGTTATCAAAACAATATAAATTCACACATATTAAAGAAGCTTTAGTTAAGTACCATAAGACTGTGGGCATCTCATCTGACCCAGCACGTGCGATAATAGCAGAAAAATTGTTATTGGCAAAATATTCTGAAGAACTTAGAAATAATAATTCATTCCTTGCATCTCGATATAGAAATATAGCTAGGCTTTCACGTACAGCGGGGCAATTTAGTGAAAGTAGCAGATTTTTGATGAGAGCGACAGCAATCGATCCTTTAAATATTGAAAACGTAATATTATTATTATCTTTCACAGGTCGTGGCCTTATTAATAAATTTAAGGCACTATTTAAAACTCGAAGAATTAATAAATAAATTACATCTATGACTGTCCCAAATATTTCAATAATTATAGTAAGCTGGAATGTTAAGAATTATCTTCGTGAATGTATCATTTCAATTTATAAAGCTTCTGGTGGAGTATCACTTGAAGTAATTGTCGTGGATAATGCATCTACAGATTATTCAGCCGAAATGATCATCAGAGAGTTCCCAAAAGTACGGTTGGTTAGAAATGATAGAAATTTGGGATTCAGCAGAGCGAACAATCAAGCTATAAAATTATCTCATGGAAAATATATTTTATTTTTAAATCCTGATACTGTCATTATTGATAAGTCGATTGACATGCTTCACTCCTTCATAGAAAATCATAATGAAGTGATTGTTGTTGGTCCAATGATTCTCAATGCAGATGGAAAGACAATTCAATATCAATGCGCTCGAACCTTCCCCACATTATGGAGAGAATTTTGTGGTTTAAGTGAGATAAGTATTCATTTGAAAAACATCCCATCATTTTCATACATTAATCTAGATTACTGGGATCATAAAGATTCTAAATACATTGATCTAATAAGTGGTGCATGCATGATGTGTAGAAAGGAAATTGTTGAGAAAATAAATCTGTTTGATGAAGATTATTTCTTGTATGCCGACGATGTAGATTTCTGTTTTAGGATGAGAGAACACGGATTAATATATTATTTAGCCGAAGCGAAAATTATTCACTATGGAGGCCAGAGTAGTCGACAGAGCGATGATGATTTATGGTTGCTGCGGTGTGATAGTACAAGGATATTCTTTAAGAAGCATAAAGGGTTACACTATAGCCTCGGGTATCGGGCAGTAGTTATTCTATCTCAAGTTATTAGATTCATATTAATATTAATATCAAATATCCGTAAGGCAAAATTCCCACCAAAGGAAAGCATTATGCAAATCTGGAAATTAATCCAATGGGGACTACATTTTAAATAATAACAAAATAATTTCAGAGGGATACTCACTATGCAGATTTTTACCGCTGACGCATCCTGATATGTATTCCGTGTTACATGGCTGCGAAACGGAACTGCAATGGAGGTCAAATCCCACAGATAAGTGTACAAGGGCCAGATGAAAATTCATTTTATTTGCAACTATTCTGCCAAACCGACCCACAACAAAATGCAACCGCATCATCTGCGTTTAACTTGCGTGAACACCTGAACATAGCCGCCCTATCTCGCACCACTTACTGGCACGGTATGCGTGGCGGCATGGACGTGCATGGCAAGCTGATAGCGCAGGGCTTGGCCGCTCGCGGTCACCGGGTTGTCTTCATTTCCACCAGCCATCCCTCGGGCAAAGCCCGTGAGGAGATCGACGGTGTCGAGATACATTACCTGAAGAATACGGTATTTGGGTCACGACGAAGTGGTTGGGCAGAGGAAAGTGTTCATGCACTTGAGGTTATGCACAAGCAACACCCTTTCGATCTGATCTGGAGTCAGAGCTACGATGGGTTTGGCGTTACGCGGAACAGCGGAACAGTCGGGCAGATACCCATGCTGGCCACGTTGCACGGCAGCATCCAGCAGGAATACACCTCTTTCCTGGCCAACATCGGCCGTGGATGGAAAAGGCCCATGTATCCACTCAAGGCCTTTTCGGGCCTGTTCTATTCCTATTTTATCACGCAGAAACCGGTACTGCGGCACTCACGGGGAATTGTGACGGTAAGCCGTAGGGTTGTCGAGGATCTGGGAAAGTGGTTCGGTAGATCCGTCACCGGCAAATGCAAAACGATTTACAACGGCGTCAATATCGAACGGTTCCGTCCAGACGAGGCGGGCAGGCGTATCATCCGGCGCCATTACGCCATTCAGGAGAATGAAACGGTTCTCCTCACCCTGGGACGGCTTACCCGTGAAAAGGGGCATCATCTCCTGATCGAGGTTCTTGAAGCACTGCAGCGGGTCGTGCCGGAAATCAGGTTGTTGGTTGTAGGCGAGGGTGAAAGTATGGTGCATCTGAAAGCCACGGCGAGCCGCCTGGGCCTGTCTGAAGCCGTTATCTTTGCCGGGTCGGTTGACAACGCTGAAACGGCTTCCTACTACAATGCCTCCGACATTTTCGTTTTCCCAACGCTCACCGTTGAAGGATTGCCGTTCGTATTGCTCGAAGCCATGGCATGCGGAAAACCGATTATCGCTTCCGAGATCGGGGGAACGGTCGAGGCAATCCAGGGTGGAGAGAACGGAATACTGATCAAGCCGGGCGATAAGGCCGCCATAACGCGTCAGATTGCCGCACTGATTCACGACAGAAATCTTGCCGAACGCCTCGGCTCCGCAGCCGAAGCAACAGTCCGACGTGATTTCAGCATCGAGAGGATGATCGATCTTACGGAAAAGGAAATGCACCGCATCGCCGACGAATCCGCCCCCTCAAGTATCGTGCGTACGGGATTATGAAGATACTCTACATTGCCGACTCCACTAGCGTTCACACCAAGCGGTGGGTGTCCTATTTTCGCGATGTTGGTCATGATATTTCCATCATCACCTTGGGCAAGAAGCGAGAGAGCATCTCGGGGATCAGGCATCTTGCCAACTTCGATCAATTCTATTACGGGTCCCCACTATTCCTTCCGGTACTGTTTCAGGTGCGACGCATTGTCCAAAAAGAGAAACCGGATATTGTCCACGGCCATTTTGTTCACCAGTACGGATGGCTTGCCGCACTGATCGGCTTCCACCCTCTGGTGATAACTGCATGGGGAACGGATATTCTGAATCTGCCGGATGCATCGCGCCTCAAGCTCGGCAAATATCTCACGCAATATACACTGAAAAAAGCCGATTTGTTGACCGGAACCTCGGAACATTTGAAACGTGAAATGATCAGACTGGGGGCGCGTGCAGACAATGTGCACACCATTTTCTGGGGTGTTGATATCGATCGTTTTCAGTTTGACCTGGATGCAACGGCATTAAGAACGGAACTGGGGATCGCTCCTGACCGAATCGTCATTCTGAGCAACCGGAATCAAAGTGAACTTTATAATAATGATATTGTCATTGAGGCGATGTGTCAGGTGTTAAAGAGCTTTCCAAGAGCTATCCTGATCCTTCAAAACACGGGAGGAACTCTCGAACCGCAATTGAAGTCGCTGGCCAAAAAAACGGGCATTGCTGATTCAATACTATTTTTACCACAATATAGCCATGAACAACTGCCTGCCTTGTATGCCCTGGCTGACATTTATGTATCGGTGCCGTCATGGGATGCGGGTCCTGTTTCGCTCAAGGAGGCAATGGCATGCGGTGCAGTCCCTGTGATCAGCGATTTACCAGGACCCAGAGAATGGGTTGCAGACGAAGTAAATGGTAGAATTGTCCCCGTCCGTAATTCTCAAATGCTAACCGATGCGATAATCGAGCTGCTCTTGGATAAGGATAAACTTGAAAGGTATTCCACGTATAACTGGCGGTTGATCAGAGATAAAGCCGCTCACATTGACCAGATGAGAAAAATGGAAAGCCTTTATATGAAGGTCATCTCAAATAAAGGGATAGGATACTAATAGTGTCAAAACCGATTATTCGCAGGCCGTTACTCGATAAATACTTATTAACAATTACAATTTTAACGTTTATCCTCATCATCTTTAGTGGCGCCATGGCACCATTAACAAACGATGATTGGTTGGGATACTATCATCATAAATCAAATATTATTAAATCAATATATGATTATTATCTCGAATGGAGTGGAAGAATTCCGGGTGTGATTATTGGGTATTATTCTGTTGGATCTGATATCGATACAAAATATGGCGCAATTAATGGTTTAGGTTTTATTTGCCTTGTTTTCTTATCCTTTGCCTTGGCAAAAGGACGATGGCCTAAGCTGCTTTCATCTGATCAACTATTATTCTTTATACTTACAGCCGTATTGTGGTTCGCTTTACCCACAATCGGCCAGACTGTTTTTTGGCGCGCCGGCGCTAGCGTTTATCTCTGGCCTTGTTTTTTTGCATCTATCTTTCTGTTGCCTTTCAGGTTTAAATTATTTGATGCCAACCATCAACATGCTTCGGGATTTAGAAATTTCACATATTCTCTCCTGATGCTATTTCTTGGCATATGGGTGGGGTGCAGTCATGAGCAGATTTTTACATCTGTCTTGGCTCTTACCAGCATCTGGTTGTATTTCATTTATAAAGGCGGAACATTTCGAAATATTCCCGTCTGGTTATTTATCGGTGTGTTTGGTTTGATTATCGGCGGGTCGATTATGATATTAGCGCCTGGAAATACAATCAGATACAGCTATTATCATCATCAAACTGTTATCGATAAAATTATTTCCATCAATAATTTTTTATTTAGCATCGTTACGAGCAGATCCTCTGACGAATATTGGAATATGTTTATACCATGGATTTTGATTTTATTAATATTATCATTTATTGATGCCAAGAAGATTAGCACCGCTGATTCTCATAAATTTATAAGGATAAAAGATAAAGCAATATTTTTTTCATTCTTAATAGCATCATCTCTGGCATTAATCCCTATTCTTATTTTGGCATCATTTGCCACGGTAAGAGCCTCATTTTTTTGTATATATTTCTTGATAACAGCAATAGCTTCACTTTCAAATATTCAAGTTGATGATGCCTTAAATAATCTGCACTCAAAAATAATTTTTACAATCGTGATATTTCTTTCTATACATGCGGTATTTTTTGACGCACTGATAACGGCAACAAGAATGTGGAAAATGAACACTGAGATTACCAAACGGGAATTATATTTAAAAAAAGTGATTGATAACGGTGGAAGAGATATTGAGATACCACCGATAACAACGCGACCTGGTCGCACCATATTTTTTGAGGATATGTCAGATAATCCAAAAGCCGAAATTAATTTAATCAAAACAAAACATTATAATATTAATTCAATAAAAGTAAGACATTGATGGAAGATAATTTTCCAATTCATGTTCGGTGAATACTCGTTTGATAAAAAAGAATGCCGCACATTCAGCGCAAATGAAACAAATGGAAAATCTGTATCGGCTTTTGATCGACCCGGATGGTAAGACGATAGGATGAACGAGCGAACCCTGGAACTCATCAAGGTATTTATTCCGAAGTTTTTCAGATATCATATCAAGAATTATTACCGGTATTGCGTCTCTCTAAAGGCAAGAAATGTATTCAGCCGTTCGGCGTTATTGCCCGAGTGGCTGAGCGAAGAAATGCTCGATATACTGCAGAACAAGTACCCTTATCCTCCGCTGATCAGTTATCAGCCGGAAGATCTAAAAAGGTCGGCAGAAAGAAGGGTCAGGAATATTTCTCGATTGCTCGGTGTCCATGCTGAAATGTGTCATCGGTATCTTGATATTGGATGTAGTGAAGGAACCGTCTGTGACACCTTAAGGCTCAGGGGCAAGTTCGTGGCAGGTATCGATATTCGTTTTGGCTTTAATAATGTCAATGTTCACAACCATTCTTTTGCTCAAATGGATGCAGCCCGGCTCGGGTTTGCAGACGGCCGTTTCGATTGCGTTTTCTCATTTGCATCATTTGAACATTTTTGTGACCCAAAAGCTGTGATGGATGAAGCCGTAAGAGTGGTAAGAAAGGGAGGATTTATTTATCTTCATTTTGGACCGTTATATCTTTCTTCATACGGACTGCATGCCTATCGTTCGATAACCGTTCCTTATTGCCAATGCTTGTTCGAAAAAGAAACCTTAACCAATTTTTGCCGACGGAAGAATTTACAACCACCCGATTACGGATCATTGAATCAATGGACACTGCAAGATTTCAGGCGACTTTGGAGCTCGTATGCGTCAAAATTGCGATGTATCAGGTATTATGAATATTTGAATACAGATCACATTGATTTGATCAAAAGATATCCTTCCTGTTTCAAAAGCAAAACAGATTTTTTCGACAATCTGGTGGTCCCTGAAATCGAAATCTTTTTTCAAAAAACTTGAACGGCAAAGGCATGAGTCTAAATGAACAGTCTGAATAATATTTACACAAGTGGTGAATATGCTAATTGTCATCGTTTCTGGCATGCGGAGGATTCTTCTTGGAAAGCTCGGTATATTCATCAAATGATCGAGAGCAACCAAATCACCGGAACCCGCATTGCGGACATCGGTTGTGGTGCAGGAGGGGTTTTATCTGAATTGTCCCATTTAATGGGACGAGATATCAGGTACTACGGTTATGACATTTCTCCACAAGCCATCGAGCTTGCACGAAAACAGGAAAACGTGAATATATGCTTCAAGATAGAAGACCTTCTTTCGGACAATAATGATGATTATTTTGACATTCTGCTGATCATTGATGTAGTGGAGCACATTCCCGATTATATGGATTTCCTGAAAAAATGCAGGACCAAGGCCTATTATAAAATCTTTCACATTCCTCTTGATTTGAGTGTTTTTTCAGTGCTGAACAACTCGATTATCGAAGGGCGCAGAAATCTCGGTCATGTCCATTATTTTTCCTTTCAATCGGCTGTGGCCTGCCTGAAAGATACTGGGCACGTCATCATGGACTGCTTCTATACAGATGTCGGGAGTTACTACAGAGAACAATCGCCGACTCTCAAGAACATCATCGCAAATTTGCCTCGAAAAATGACATCTTTCTTCAGTGTTGCTCTTGCCTCAAAAATATTCGGCCGATATTCAATAATAATCCTGACCCATTGATCTGGTTTTCGCAAGTGCCCTTCTTGGGAAAATAATGCCTCATCGAAAACTCCACATCCTAATCTTCGCCTACTGGCACGACAAAGGCTGGAAAGGATTTGTCGGAGCCACCGTGAAAATCTGGGATCTCGCTCATAATACGGCGCGGCTTGGCCACAACGTTTTTTTATTTCTTCCCAAGTATGAACTGCCCGCTGATTCCCTTCCTTTCCGCCTGATCAGGATACCGTTGTTTGATTTTCCCCTGTTGCGCTCGTTGTCGTTCAGTTTCCTTTTAGCGTTGTTTCTTCTTTGTCACTGCTCAAACGCCAAGCCGGATGTAGTTTATATTCGTAGAGGCATATCGCTCATTCCGGCGATATTCGCCACGCTCAAGAAGTCGATATTGATATATGAGGTCAACGACGATCCCTACGCTCAAGAAGACTTGCCCTCCATGAGCATTTTATCTCGCGTTGACAGATGGTTATCCATTAAAACAGATGAGATCGCCTTATCCTGGTGCGATGCGGCTTTCGTAATTACGGAACAGATCGGAGATAAAATCATTCGACAACTGCCCCGAATCAGCCCCACAAAAATTCATGTCGTTCCCAGCGGCACGAATACAAATCTCTATCGCCCGATGGATAAACACCAATGCCGGTCTATGCTCCACTTGGAACCCACGAGGACATACATCGGTTTCATGGGATCGCTCCTCGATCATCAGGGTGTAGAGGTTCTGATCGATGCCGCACCCCATGTGATTAATTCATTTCCCGACACCTGTTTTGTGATCATCGGCGAAGGCCCTATGAAAGATCGTTGGCGCCGACGTGTCCATGAACAATCGATTCAAAGGAATTTCCTTTTCACCGGACAAATAGACTACGAGAAGACGCCGGTGTGGATCAATGCCATGGATATATGTACAGCCCCGTACATACGCGCGGCAGGCTTGCGGTCACCGGTAAAGATCTTCGATTACCTCGCCTGCGGTAGGCCTGTCATAGCATCGAGGATTCCCGGCACTACTGATATATTCGAGGATTCGGGGGCAGTTCGGTTGGTCGAGCCTGAAAACAAAGAAGCATTTGCCGCTGCCATTGTTGATCTTTTGTCAAACACCGAGACGGCAAGCTCGATGGGATTGGATGGTCGGCGATGGGTGGAAGCCCAATACGACCGGATGCTGGTGGCCAAGAGACTCGAAGAAACAGTGCACGCATTACGCAAGGACAAAGGCGACGTTCTTGCCCATGCACCCCATTGACCATATAGCATATTGGAAATATGCCTAAAACAAGGGTATTGCACCTGATCGATTCATCGGAAATCGCCGGTGGTGAACGGTATCTTCTCGACCTGATCAGACATTCCGACCCAGTATTTGAACACCTCGTTGTTCTTTCCTACGAAGGTCCCTTCACACAACAGTTGCGCGAACACCAAATCCGTCTTGCCCTCATCAGCATGAAAAGCAGGTTTTCCTTCGACTCGATCCGTAAAATCCGAAAACTAATTCTCAAGGAGAAGATCGACATTGTCCATACGCACGGCTATCGCTGCAATCTTTACGGACGCTTGGCCTGTTTGTGGACGGGGATAAGGAATGTTGCCACTATCCATGTTTCCCTCTATGACTATGTCGATACCCCTCCCTGGCTGAGGCGTGTCTATCTTCTGATTGAGAGGTTTACGTCATTTATGATCTCTAAATATATCTGCATTTCGGATGCAATGAGGAATGATTTACATAAATTGGGTATTCCGAAAGGAAAAACGGTTGTGATTCACAACGGCGTCGATCTTGATGTTTTTTATCCCCACGAGCCGGATATGAAATTGTACGACGATCTGAACATTGGCCCCAACCGGCCTGTCATCGGAACGGCAGGACGCATGGTGACCGAGAAGGGCCAGATATACTTGATCGATGCTTTGTCACATTTGCTGATTCGATGGCCCAAACTACGATGCCTCTTCATTGGTACGGGCCCGCTTATGGATGAGTTGAAAAGTCGTGCGGCTGCGTTGGGCCTGGCTGAAACTTGTATTTTCCTAGGTGTGCGGATGGATATCGCAAATATTTACCCTCTTATGGACATCTTTGTCCTACCTTCGCTTCGTGAGCCCTTTGGCTTAGTCTTGTTGGAAGCCATGGCCACTGGGATACCTATCATCGCAACATCCTCCGGGGGGCCTGTGGATTTCATCCGGTCCGGGGTGAACGGGGTTCTTGTGCCACCCGCGGATCCTATAAAACTGGCTTCTCAGATTGATTCCTTTTTATCCGATCCGGTCCGATCCAAAACTGTTGCGCAAGCAGGATATGACACGGTTAAAAAGGGTTATGGAATTAAGGAAACAGTTCTCAAAATCTGCAATGTCTACCGATTACAAATAGATGAACCTGCCTTGTCATCCCAATGTCAGAGGAACGAAAGATGAAAACCAAACCAAGCCTTACAAACAAATCTATACATGCATAATTACATAAAGGTTAAAATATTAAATACAGGATATGAGACGCAGAGCCACTTTGACATCATGATGTCATTGCTCGTTAAGCATGGTAAGTCCATAGCGGATGATTCCCTTCTTGATGTTGGCTGCAGCAATGGGAAAAGATCCGTTGCGGCAGCACAGGCCATCGGCATTGCCAATAAGAATGTACACGGGGTGGACATAGAAGATATCCCTAATTATTCGCCTTTATTGAAGAATAATTTTAAAAAGATTGATTTGGAAGAGGGATTGTTGCCCTATGATGACAATTCCTTTGGATTCGTTATCTGTAATCAGGTTATGGAACACCTCAAGAACTATAATCGCATATTTCAAGAAATCATTCGTGTCACCAAACCCGATGGGTTTATCATTTTAGGCATACCGAACCTCGCCCATCTCATGAATAGAATACTCCTACTATTTGGAAATCAACCCATGTGTATTATTATGCGTAGCGGCCATGTAAGAGGATTCACGCACAAAGCATTCCTCGAGTTTCTTCATTCTCAATCTCCTATTAACCTTATTGACTGCAAAGGTTCATCCATCATCTATCCATTACCACACGTATTGGCAAAACCATTATCTCACTTCTTTACAGGATTATGTGCTTATACCTGCTATCTGATCCAGCGGAAGCCATAAGCACAAATAACCGCCATATGCCGCTTATGTTTTCCACCTCATATTGATATTGGCAACTTACAATACAACCTACTTCCCCAGGCAATTTTAAGTAAAAAATAATCGTAAATATGGCGCCCTCGCATAATCTACCCATCCTCGCCGTCCTCATTGCCGGCATCGGCGATCTGGCACTGGCCTCCCCGGCCCTGCGGGCCTTGAAGCAAGGGCATCCCGATGCCCCGCTGCACCTCCTCACCAGCCGGGAAGGGGCGGAACTGGCGCGCAACTACCCCTATATCGACCGGATCTGGGAATTTCCCGTCCGCCAGCTGCGGCGCGAAAAGACAACCCTGTTCGCCATCATGAGGTTGCTGGCGGATCTGCGGCGGGTCCGTTTTGATCGGGCGGTCAATCTTTATCATGTCGATTCCCGGGCCGGGGCGCTGAAAATGGGCGCCGTTTTTCAATTCATCAACGCCCGTGTGAAAATCGGTCATGGCCGGTGTGGATTCGGCTTATTTCTTGATCATGAAACCCCGGAGGATTTCTTTGCCAATCGTCATCTCACGGAGGCGATGACGGAAATGGCGGTCCTTGCCGGCGGCAGGGCCGACAAAAAGGGGCTGGATCTCTTTTGGGGGAAGGTATCGGAGCATCAATGTCAAAACCTGTTCAATGAGGCGTCGAAAATTCTCTCTGGATCACCCAGTGGCCAAGAGGGCCGTCCATTATTCGTCGGCATCAACCCCGGCGGCGATCGGGCCAACCGGCGGTGGGCGCCGGAACGTTACGCGGCGGTGGGCAACCGGGTCGCCGCAACCGTGCCCGCCCGGATATTCATTTTCGGAGGCCCTGGGGAGGAAGCCATCGCCCAAAGCATTGAGGGGCAAATGACGGTTCAGAGCGTCAATCTGGCTGGGAAACTCTCCATCTCCGATCTGGCCTATGCGATCAGCCGCCTGGACCTGCTCATCACCAACGACAGCGGACCCATGCACATGGCGGCGGCCGCCCGAACGCCCGTGGTCGCCATCTTCGGCCCGGAAGATCCGGTGTTGATGGGGCCATATGCCGGCCCCGATCTATACCGCGTCATCCACAAACCTCTTCCCTGCCGCCCCTGCCAAAGAGATCATTGTGTGCGTCCCATCTGTCTGGAGGCAATCACTCCCGATGAGGTATTCGCGGCGGCATTAGAACTGCTGGAGAAAAACCTTGCGGCCACAAGAAGCCAATGACCATCCTGCATTCATTTGCATAAAAGTCACGACTATCGTGCATAGTCTTGCATAAGAGTCGCCATGAATCGCTCTCTCAGCGCTCCCATCAAAAAGGATTTGGCCAAAAAGATGGTCTTTCTGACCGGCCCACGGCAAGTAGGAAAGACCTGGCTGGCCAAGGCGCTCATGGATCATTTTCGGCATCCCCAATACCTGAATCAGAGGCAGTTTTTCATGTCTCCTTTAGTCCTCGATCAGATACGTACCATAGACAAAACCAGACTTATAAAGAACATCGGCGCCATCGACGAGGAAACCATGTTCAAGGTCACATCCGCGCTACAGAGCTTATTCGCCACATGATCGCCCTATTCATTCGACTATAATCGAAAGTATTTGACAATAGTTTCGAATTATTCTATTTTATTTCTATGGAAGCCCTGTATTATACCTTAAATCCCTGGTGGGAGGGGAAGGAATTCGCCGCCGGCATCGATCGTGATGCATACTTGCGGCAAGTGCCCATCTATCTTCAGCGCCGGCAGATGGAAATTTTCATCGGCAGCCGTCGGACGGGCAAGACGACCCTTCTCAAACAGATAGTCAAGAATCTCTTGTCGCGAAACATCGAGGCAAAAGACATCATTTATCTCGCCCTGGATCACCCGCGTCTTTCCTTCGCGCCCCTCTCGGAACATGTACGTAACTTTCGCAAGCTGTTCATGCATGATCGGGGCAGAAAGATATTTCTCTTCCTCGATGAGGTTCAGGATTCCCCTCAATGGGAAGCGGAGTTGAAAGCCCTATACGACCTGGAGGAGGTAAAGATCTTCTGCTCCGGTTCCACGTCGACATTGCTGACCAGACAGGAAGGCAAATTGACGGGCCGCCAGATCGTGACCACCATCTTTACCTTGAGTTTTCCGGAATATCTGCAATTCCGCGGCCTGTCGCCAAGCCTTTCCGAAGACTACAAGTACGAAAGTCTTGCCGAGGAATACCTGAGCCTGGGCGGTTATCCGGAACAGGTTCTCCATCCATCCCAGGAGTACCTGCTCAACCTCCTTGATGATATCCTGGCCCGCGATCTTACCCGTCTCCACAGCCTGAAAAAACCTTTTCTCCTGAAAGAACTGCTGCGCCTGATCGCCGCCGCGGCCGGATCCCGGACAAGCTTCAACAAACTCGCCAAGGTTTTGGGAATCTCCGTGGATACCGTCAAGGAATACATCGGCTATTTTGAGATGGCTTTTCTCATTAAATCCGTCGAGAAATGGACGACCTCGTGGTCGGAGAAGATTTATGCCCAGAAGAAGATCTACCTTTGGGACCTTGGCGTGAAGTCCCTTTTTACGGGTTCCGGAGACTTGGGCAGCAAGGCGGAAAACGCCGTGCTCATCGAACTCCTCAGGAGCGGCATTTCCGGCGGATATTTCGCCGAAAGTGAACGGGAGGTCGATTTTGTTATGGGTACAGCGGAGAGCCCCCTGCCGCTGGAAGTCAAATATCTGGAGAGTTTCGATTGGCAAGATAAGCGGTTTGCCGGTCTCCGTCTCTTTTTGAAACGTTTCCCGGCAACACGCAAGGCGTTGGTAGTCACCAAAGGCGCGGAAACGACCATGGAGGTCAACGGTGTAGAAATTAACGCCCTGCCGTTGTGGAAGTTTTTGCTATCCAGACAAAACAAGCTACCCGAGCTGAAACCGTCTTAAAGCACTTTATGGGTATTCTTTATGCATGGTTATTGTTTTCGAAATGATTGGAAGGATGAAGAAATATGTGATTGACGCCAACGCCCTTATCTCCTTTGTAACGGACAGGAATCTGGAACAACAGCATAAAAGCGGTGATTGCTTCGGTCGGCAAGTCGATAAAAGGCGCCCTGGTTGTGACATTTGATCGAAAGTTTGCCAATCAGCTCAAATCCATGAGTCTCAGCACTTTCACCTTTACCAACTAATAAGCCATATGTGCGGGATCTGCGGTAAACTGACCTGGGACAACCGGGAAATCAGCGAAAAGCTGTTGCGGGCCATGCTCGCCAGCCTGGTCCACCGCGGCCCCGACGATGAAGGCATTTATATTAAGCGGAGCGGAGCAACGAGTATTGCCTTGGGCCACCGCCGCCTCAGCATCATCGATTTGTCGGCGGCGGGCCGCCAACCTTTGGCCAACGAAGACGGTTCCGTCCGGATCGCCTGCAACGGCGAGATATACAACTACCAGGAGTTGCGTGAGGAATTGCGACAACGGGGACACCTGTTTCGCTCCCAGTCGGACACGGAGTTGATCCTCCATCTCTACGAAGAGGAAGGGATAGGCTGCCTTACGAAACTCGTCGGGATGTTCGCCTTCGCCCTCTGGGATGAAAAGGGACAAACGCTCCATCTTGTCCGTGACCACGCCGGAATCAAGCCCCTGGTCTATCACTGGGACGGGCGCGCCCTTACCTTCGCCTCGGAGCTCAAGGCCCTCGCGGCGGATCCGACCGTTCCCCGGGAATTGGATCGCCGGGCCCTGGAGATCTACCTCACCCTCAACTATATTCCCGCCCCGCTGACTATTTACCGGAATATCCGCAAGCTTCCGCCCGGCGCCTGCCTCACCGTTCGGAAAGGAGCGGTTAATGAATGGCGCTGGTGGGACGTTTCCGGGGCGGCGAAACCGGGCACAAGGACGGCGAAAGGCGAGGGCGGTGGCGGCGCTTATGTCACCGACCGGCGCGGGGACAATGACTCCACGCCGGAGGAGAACGGACCTAATACCCGGGATGGGGGCGGCGGAAGCAAGAATTCATTCTTGCCGGTGACGGGGACTGCCCATGCCGATAACCGTTCCGAAAATTCAACCCCGGAGGCCTCCCGGCAAGGCTCCGGGGAAGCGGAATCGCCGTTGCGGGAGACGTCTTGTCATCCCCAAGATTTTGAAGGAGCAAAAAAGGCCCTTTATTCCGCCCTCGAACGGTCCGTGCAAAGCCAGATGATCGCCGACGTGCCCCTGGGGGCCTTTCTGAGTGGCGGCATCGATTCCAGCATCGTCGTCGCCCTCCTGGCCAGAAACTCCCCCCGGCCGGTGCAGACCTTCACCATCGGCTATACCGACCTGCCCAGGTACGATGAGCGTGCCTATGCTCGGTCCGTGGCGACAATGTACGGAACGGAGCATCACGAAATCCCCCTTTCCTCCCGGGAGATGATCTCCGTGGCGCCGGAGGTCCTGGCAAGCCTGGACGAGCCCTTCGGCGACTCCTCCGCCGTTCCCACCTACGCGGTGTCCCGGGAAACCCGGAAGCACGTCAAAGTAGCCCTCTCCGGCGACGGGGGCGACGAGCTCTTCGCCGGCTACCGGATGTATCGCGGCGAATCCCTCTACCGTCGCTACCGCCGCATTCCTTCTTATTTGAGGAAGCTCCTGGTCGAGCCGCTTGTCGCCACCCTCCCTTCCTCCCGGGAGGCCGCCCTGTCCGATCAGGTGCGGCGGGTGAACAAGTTCCTCAGAGGCGCCCGGGGCGAGACGCCGGCCGAACGCTTTTTGCTGTGGAACGAACTTTTTCCGGCGGGGGAGCGCAAGAGGCTCCTTAACTACAACGACTTTGCCATCGCCGGCAGCGACCGAGCCGGGATGGACTATGGGGAGGAACAAGGGGCCGCGGAACTCTTCGCCGCGGCCTTCGCACGTTTTCCCGGGGGCGATGGAGACGACGATTACCTGAACCGGATGCTCTATGCCGATTTCAGCATCTCGCTCCCCGGCGACATGCTCCGCAAGGTGGATGCCATGAGCATGGCACACGCCCTGGAGGTCCGGGTGCCCCTCCTGGACCACCGGGTCTGCGAGCTGGCCTTCGCCATGCCCGGCGACTGGAAGCTCCGGGACGGACGCGGCAAGGCTGTCCTCATCGATGCCTGCGGCGGGCTCCTGCCCCGGGAGCTGCACCGCCGCCCCAAATGGGGCTTCGAGGTCCCCATTGGCAACTGGCTCAAAGGAGAATGGCGATTTCTCCTGGAGGAGTATCTCTCCCGGGAAGCCCTCGTCAAGCAGGGTATATTCCGCCATGAATCCATCGCCGAACTCATCACCGGGCTGTTTTCCGGCCGGGCCGACACCTCCTGGCAACTTTGGAACCTGATCTGTTTTCAGGCCTGGTTTTATCGCTATCTGGACAAGCCCCGAACGGCATGACCGGCAGGTCAAATTGAGGATGGAGTTTTTCAAATCAGGTCTCGATTTATGAACATTGAGCAACGCTTTCCAGCGTTTCCCCAATCGGCGCCAATAGACGGCGCGGATGTGGAAGCGGAGAAATCCCGGCGCATAAGAAATGTTCATATCATCACCCGTTTCGACAAGGGGGGATCGGCGGAAAACACCTTCCTCACGGTGACCGGCCTCGACCCCCGGCGCTACGAGACCTTCCTGATCGTCGGCGGGGACGGGACGCCAGACGCCTTCGGGAATGCCAAAAAGTCGGGGCCGGACATGGGAGGAAATGGAACGTCAGACGCCGGCGGCGCCGGCGTAGGGGACAGACGGGACGCCACCGCACATGCCGGAGGGAAAGTACGGGACTCCGACGTCGATGCCGAGAGGGCCGCGGCAGCGGACAATATGGAGCAGGCCCGGGCCCGGGGGGTAAAGACATACGTCGTTCCGGAGCTGGTGCGCCCCGTCGATCCTGTCCGGGACGTCCGGGCGTTCGTCCGCCTGCGGCGCCTCCTTCGCCTCATCGCGCCCCAGATCGTCCACACCCACACCTCCAAGGCGGGGATCATCGGCCGTATGGCTGCCTTCTCCGTCCGGGTCCCCGTTATCGTCCACACGCCCCACGGCCATGTCTTCTGGGGCTATTTCGGCGCCGCCGTCTCCCGTTTCTTCATCGCCCTGGAAAAGATCGCCGCCCGGGTCACCGACCGGCTGATCATGCTCACGGACCAGGAAAAAGCGGATCATCTCCACTATCGCATCTCCCCGCGGGACAAGTTTGCCGTCATCCCCAGCGGCGTCTGTCTGGAAGCCTTTTCCGGCCTCGAGGGGAATGAGCGCCACCCCGAAGACAAACCGCCGGCCTTTCCCCCCGGGGCCTTCGTCATCGGCACCGTGGGCCGGCTGACCGCTATCAAGGGGCAGCGTTATCTCCTGGCGGCGGCGGCCAAACTCGTCCGGGAGATTCCCGAGTTGTTATGCGTCATCGTGGGCGAGGGAGAGATGCGCCGGGAACTGGAGGAGCAGGCGGCGGCCCTGGGAATGGGTGAACGGATGATTTTCCCGGGCTGGCGGCGGGATGTGGGGGACTATATGTCGGCCTTTGACGTATTCGTGATGCCATCCCTCAACGAAGGGATGGGCCGGGTGGTCGTCGAGGCCATGGCCGCCGGGCGGGCCGTCATCGCCAGCGATGTGGGGGGCTTGAGAAACCTGGTGGCGCCCGGGGAAAACGGCCTCCTGGTTCCGCCGGGGGATGCAGAGGCCCTGGCCAAGGCAATCCGGACGCTGTATAGAGATCCGGAGCGCCGCCGGTCCATGGGCGAGGACGGAAGGAAGAAGGCCCCGGCCTTTTCCGCCGGGGCCATGATTATGAAGATTGACGAGTTATACAAGGAACTGCTAAAGAAAAAGCAGGTCCCCACCGCTTCATAAAGGGGATTCAGAACGTGAAAGCTGTGCACCCTTTGAAAAACGCCACTTTCTGTCATTCCGGGCTTGACCCGGAATCAAGAAACCTCTTGATAATACTGGATTCCCGCTTTCGTGGGGATGACGATATGGAGGCTGGAACGGAGTTTTTCAGGTCTCGTAACAAATTCGAGCATACGGAAAGCTGATGGAGCGTCGTCGCAATTATAAAATACGGCCCCTGGTCCCGTTCCTATTAATTGTCCTGCTATCGATTCACCTTGTCTTCTCCCTCCCCGCCGCCTGGGGGGCGACGGAATACGAACAATTGGCTGGGGTCCTCGACACCCGGACCCAGTTCAGCGACGGCATCTACAGCATCGACGGCCTGGCCAAAATGGCGGAGGAGAGGGGCATTCACGTCCTGTTCATCAACGACCACGACAAGCTGGCCCTCTCATATGGCTTCCCCCCGTTTCCCAATCTCATCAACAAGACCGTGGAGATGAATTCTATCCTCAAGGGGAAGCCAGCGGATTATCTTCGGGCGGTCGGGCAGGCCCAGGAAAGATACAAACAAGTCATCATCATCCCGGGATCGGAATCGGCGCCTTTCTATTACTGGACGGGAAATCCCTTCCAGAAGAACCTCACCGCCCACGATCATGAACGGCGCCTCCTCACCGTGGGCCTCGCGAAGGCCGACGACTACCGCCGCCTCCCGGTCATTCACAACACCGGACCTTTCAACATGGATCTGCTGCCCAGTGTCGCCCCCTTTGTCATCGCCTTGGTCCTGGCCGCCGTCATGATCATCTGGCCGGGCTGGATGCGGATCGCCGGGATCGTCCTGGCGGTCGTGGCCCTCTTGTACATCGTGGACAATCATCCCTTTCGGGCCTCCGTATTCGATCCCTATCACGGCGATCAGGGGGTGCGCCCCTATCAACAACTCATAGATTACGTATCCTCCCGGGACGGGCTGACCTTCTGGAACTATCCCGAAACCCGGTCGGGGGTCCGCAGGCTGGGCCCCATCCAGGTGAGCACCAAACCCTACCCGGAGATGCTGCTGGCCACGCAAGGCTATACCGGCTTCTCCGCCCTCTATGGCGACAACATCACGATTACGGAATCCGGCAATATCTGGGACTCCGTCCTCAAGGAGCATTGCCGGGGGTATCGCCATCGCCCCCCCTGGGGGGTGGGAACCGCCGACTATCACAAGGAAGGAGAAAGCGGCGAGAAATTCGGCAATTATCAAACGGTGTTTCTCGTCCGGGAAAGGACCGCGGCCGCGGTCCTCCAGGCCATGCGGAACGGCCGGATGTATGCCCGGCAGGGGAATTTCCCCCATTTTCCCCGGCTGGACGAGTTCTCCGTAAGCGATGTCGCCGGGGAACAACGGGGGGTAATGGGCGAAACAATCAAAATGGTCGGGAATCCCCACATCCACGTCCGCATCTCCGCGGCGCCGCCGCAAACATCGGGACCGTCAGCCAAGCCGGGACCACCCGTCCCGCCGGAATCGTCAGCGACGCAGGGATCGTCAATCCCATCGGTTACGCCTTCCCCGGCGGGGACGCCGGTTACGCCTTCCCCGCCGGGGACGCCCGCCGTCAAGGTGCGCCTGATCCGTAACGGTTCCCTGATCGCGGAAACCAGCGGCCCGCTGCCTTTGACCTTCAAGTACGAAGACAAATATTTCCAACCGGGGGAAAAAATATTTTACCGCATGGATATGGAAGGGATGGGCAAGATCGTCGCCAATCCCATATTCATCGTTTTCACGCAAGCAAAGCCATGATCGTATCTGTTCATCAACCTCAGTATCTGCCCTGGCTCGGCTATTTCGACAAGATCGACCGGGCCGACGTCTTCGTGCTTCTGGACAACGTCCAGTACAAGAAAAACGAGTGGCAGAACCGCAACCGGATCAAGACCCCGCAGGGGCCCCAATGGCTCACCGTCCCCGTGCTCTACAAATTTCCCCAGTTGATCTGCGATGTGGGGATCAACGACCGGGAACGGTGGCAGCACAGGCAGCGGCAGGCGCTCCTGTCCAATTACCGGAAAGCGCCCCACTGGCCACTCCTGGAACCATTTTTCGCCGAGATCTTTTCCCGGTCCTGGGAAACCATCGCCGAGTTGAACATCCACGTCGTCCGGGAGCTGACGACGCTGCTGGGAATGACCACGCCGCTTCACGTCGCTTCGGAGCTGCCCCCCTCCCCGGACGATCCGGACGAACGCCTCATCGCCATCACCCGTCATTTTGGGGGCAACGTCTATCTTGCCGGCAGTGGCGGCCGCAACTACATGGACCTGGCCAAATACGGCGATGCCGGCGTGGAGGTGATCTTTCAGGAATATCGACACCCCGTTTATCCACAATTGTGGGGCGATTTTGAACCGTTTATGTCCGTGGTGGACCTAATATACAATCGGGGCCTGGAGGCCCTGGAAATCATCCGGAGGGGAAGATGAACATCCTGGCAATCGGCGCCCATCCCGACGACATCGAGTTCGGCTGCGGCGGGACGCTGCTCAAGTACATCCGCAACGGGCACGACGTCTATCTGCTGGTCATGACGGATGGGCACAAGGGCGGCCCGGCCGCCCGGTCGCGGCGCTCGGAACAACAGCGTGCGTCCCGGATTCTCAAGCCTAAGGAGGTAATCTGGGGCACATACCGGGACACGGAGCTTTCCCCGAAAATGAATGAAATGGTACAGGATATCGAGGTTATTCTGGACCGCATCGACCCCCATTTTACCTTCGTCCATTATGACGAGGACACCCATCAGGACCACCGCGCCCTGGCCAAGGCGACCGTTTCGGCCACCCGGTATGTGAAGAACGTCCTGTTCTACGAGGGGCCGACGACGCAAAACTTCGTCCCGACCGTCTTCGTGGATATCAAGGATACCCTGGACGAAAAGGTGCAGCTTCTCAAGGCCCACAAGTCCCAGGTAACCAAGACGAATATCGAGGGTCTCTCCATCCTCGACATCGCCCGCTCTACGGCGGTGTTCCGGGGCATCGCCGGGCGGGTCCAGTACGCGGAAGGATTCATGCCCCTGCGGCTGTTCATCAATATTCGGATCTTTTAGCCGTGCGGAAAAATGGTTTGCAAGCGGCGAATCAATGTTTTTCGCCGTTTCGTGATTGAACTTAACGCCTTGTTATGAATAACATTTATACGTTACCCATTCAGAAGCGAAAAAGATTTCTGAGCCGCGGAGAAGCCATTTTTCAAACCAGGTCTCGCGTTGTCGGCGGCCCGTCTGGGCGCCGTCGATCGAGTCAGGCAATTATATGATCACATCAAAGCTGCGCTTATCAATGGCTCGGATCATGGGGATGAGCCTATGATTCCCCACTCCCGTCCCTGTCTCGGCGATGATGACGCCACCGCCGTCCTGAAGGTCCTGGGATCCGGCCGGCTGGTACAGGGGGAAATGGTCGCCGCCCTGGAAGCAGCCTTCGTCCGCTTAATGGCGGGTGAGGAGACTAACGCCAAGTTCCCCGTTCCGGGCGGACGGGGACGGAACCCGGCCTCAATTTCGGGCAATGAATCACATGAAATACGCTGTCCGAGAAATGACCCCCCAAGCCCCGCCCGCCCCTTCCACGGGGCGGCCGTCAGCTCCGGTACAATGGCCCTCCATCTGACCCTGCTGGCCCTCGGGATCGGCAGGGACGACGAGGTCGTCATTCCAAGCTATGTTTGCGCCTCCCTTTGGCACGCCGTCCGCGCCGCCGGCGCCACGCCGGTGCTTGCAGACTGTGACGGAGAAACCTTCAACATCTGCGCCGCCGACGTGGAAAAACTCATCACGGACCGCACCCGGGCCATTATCGCCCCGCATCTCTTCGGCCAGGCCGCCGACCTCGACGCCCTCCTCGCCTTCGATATTCCGGTAATCGAAGACTGCGCCCAATCCCTGGGAGGCACCTACCGGGATCGGCCGACCGGCGGCTTCGGTGTTGCCGCCGTCTTTTCCTTTTACGCCACCAAGGTGATTGCGTCGGGTGAAGGGGGCCTAGTCGTCTCCCGGGACGGGGGGCTCATCGAACGGATCAGGGATCTCAGGGAATATGACGAGAAAGACGATCTTTCGTTGCGCTTCAACGGCAAGCTCACGGATATCCAGGCCGCCCTGGCCTTGAGCCAGTTGGGCAAACTCCCCGCCTTCATCGCCCGCCGCAAGGCCATCGCCAAGCGGTACGATCGGACGCTGAAGGAGTTCGGTCCGGCGTCGCGGCTTCAGGACGAACGGGCGATGAAACCGCTGGGCCTGCAGCCGCCCCGCCGCCGGGACGACCGGGACCATATCTTTTTCCGCTATGTAGTTATGGTGGAGGCGGCGGCAAAGGTGGCGACAGCCGCGGACACAATGAGCATGTCGGCAGAGGCGGAGGCCTTCATCGCGGCGATGGGGAAGCGGGGCGTGGCCTGCCGACGGCCGGTTTTTCGCCCCCTGCACCGCTATCTGGGGCGGACGGGGTTTGAAACAACGGAAAAGATCTGGCGGCACGCCGTTTCCATCCCCCTTTATCCCGGTCTTTCCGACGAGGAAATCACCGTCGTGGAAACGGCGCTGGAAGAAACTTGCCGGGAGGGGGCGGGAAGATCCGCGGATGAGGACTAAAGCCCAGATGATCTTTTATATGTCCTATGCCGCGTCAATGACTGTTTTTATCACCCTCCTTTTGCCGGAAATGAGGCAATATTTCTTCGGACAAGTGGGGCGCTGGCTCTATATCTTCCTATTCGCCCTATCCTTGTCATACCTCATCACTCCCCCGATGCGCTGGCTGGCCAAAAGGCTCGCGATCCTCGACATTCCCGAAGCGAGAAAGATCCATGAACGGACCACGCCGCTTTTGGGCGGCGTGGCGATCATCATCGCCTTTTCCGCGGCGCTTTTGGCCAATATGGTCCTGGAAAGGGAGATAATGATCATCCTTTACGCCGGCGGCGCGGTGGCCGTCGTCAGCCTGATCGACGACTGGAAGGGATTGCGGGCCCGAGCCAAGCTCGTCATTCAGATCCTCGCCGTCGCGTTCCTCATCGGCAACGGCATCATTCTTAATGGGTCATTCGTGTTTAAGTTGAAAGCCTCGGATTTAGTAGCCCACAATGCTGGTGAATCTTAAGCAAGAAGTAGCTAACATTTTTATAACCATAAGCCATTCGGGACAGCCTTTTAATTTTGTTAT
>Ga0302251_1000029_pt1 | contig 177100 bp, 171 predicted proteins | sample AAG_RA_Gln_MG_FD_193534 | JGI IMG/M metagenome (GOLD analysis project Ga0302251, IMG submission 193534) | Enriched activated sludge microbial communities from anaerobic digester in WTTP, New Holstein, Wisconsin, United States - AAG_RA_Gln | ecosystem: Engineered > Bioreactor > Anaerobic >... | reverse complement strand
ACTGCTTCCGTTCGACAACCGTACGCCCCTTGTCAGAGATGAGCGCAAAACCCTTTCCTTCGAGATATGCCCGGCTCTTCCCCTTCCCGTGGATCAGGAGCTCGGGAAGGTCCTCTTTCTCATCGATGTCGGTGTGGAGCCGGAACGAGTCGATCACCTCGACCGAGAGGCCCGCATCTGCGGCGATCTTCATGTGTTTTGCAAAACTGCCGCCGTAGTAGTCGACGCGGAACTTTGCCGGGTCCCGGATGAAGATAACGTTTGTCCCCCCGCCCCGGCCGGGGACGATGGAAAGATCGCTCTGCGTTGCGATCACCCGCCGGACGGACGCCTCGTCTGCAAGCGGGATATCGGCCATAATGATGAGGACAGAGTCGAGCGCACAGGAAAGATACTCGTTGAGGGCGTCCGAGAGCCCTTTCTCCGGCATCGCCACCTGTACGAGGTCGTTCGATTCGAACGGTTCTGTGCCGAGAATGACGGGCCGGCACATCGCGTCCTTAACCGCAGCAACCACGTCGAGCATCATCGCCTTCGCAAATTCCTCGCGTTCGCTCTCGGAAAGGACGCAGGAGAGCCGGGTCTTCGGGTTCTTCTGCTTGAACGGGATGACAGCTACGGGCATGGTACGAGTACGGGTACTCCGGGAAAGGAAAAAAAGGTAGCCATGTGGCGCGGGGCAAATCCCACAACCCCGCAGCTCCCGTACCCCGCGTTCATCGGCAATACCCTGCCGCGCCGGCCGGACCCCGCCTTTTTTTAAAGATGCGATCCGCCGTTACCGTGCCGGGGGTTTATCGCCGGTCTTTATACGGCTTTGGGGGATCGTAATCTCGAACCGGGCACCCTTGCCCTCGACGCCGTTCTCGCGGATCGCCATCCCGTTGAGGGAGAGGATCTCCCGGGCGACAAAGAGGCCCCACCCGGTGTATTTGCCAAACCCGCGCTCGAAGATCTTCTCCCGGTTCTCGGGGGGGACACCTTCCCCGTCGTCCTGGACGACGAGGATGGCGTCGTCCTTCCGGTGCTCAAGGATGATCCGGATCCTTGTTGTCTTCTTCCCGTGCCGGATCGCGTTGTCGAACAGGTAGGAGAAGACCTTGTAGAGCTGGGGTTCGCCATAGAGGTACAGGTCGCCGGCTTCTTCAGAGAGGGCGATCCCCTTCAAGTCGATCTCGTCGCACGCGAGTCGCACGAGCGCGGCAAGCTTCTGCCAGCGCGGGGGTTCGGTCCCCATCAGCTGGTAGACCTTGGAGAACGCAAAGATCCGGCGGATCTTGTCGGAAGCCCGCTGCTCGATCTCGAGGAAGTTCCGGACGTTCTCCTCCTTGATCATGGTAAGCAGGAGCTCGTTGTAGCCCATGATGGCGGTGAGCTGGTTGAGGATGTCGTGCCGGGTGACACTCCCGACGACCTGGACTTTCTTCTGGGCAACGGTAAGTTCCTGCTGCAGCCGTGCGACGGTCTCCTCGCAGGTCTCCTGCTGCCCGTTCCGGACTGCACCTTCCCCTGCCGGATTGCCTGGTCCCTGCTGCCCGGAAGTCATGGGTTCTCCTTGTAACCTCGCCTTTGATACCAATAAACTCTTCTGGTACGCTCCGGGAGTCCTGCCCGTTTCCTCCTTCCCGGCTCCATAGAGCCGGCAGAACGGATCACTTCCCTGCAAGTACAGGGCGCCTGGCAGGGGCCGGACAGCACCACCTTAATGTCATCCCCGCGAAAAACCCTATACACGCATGGCAGGGCGCACCATCACGTTTACGAGGAACGTCTTCCTCCCGCTGACGACCGTCTGCCGGAACCGGTGCGGGTACTGCGGGTTCCGGACACCGGTGCAGGACGGCTGCCTCATGATGCCGGATGCCGTGGAGCGATTGCTGGTCCGGGGTGCCGCCCTTGGTTGCACGGAGGCGCTGTTCACGTTCGGCGAGCGGCCGGACCTTGAGCCGGGATTCGCCGCGTACCTTGAGAATACCGGCTGGACGAATTTTCTTACCTATGTCGTTGCGATGTGCAGGAAGGGGATAGCCGCGGGTCTTCTCCCCCACACGAATGCCGGCGTCCTCACGTACGGGGAGATGGAGGTCCTCCGCGAAGTGAACGCAAGCATGGGGATCATGCTGGAGACCACCGCCGAGGTTCCTGCACACAGGAGTTCCCCGGGGAAAAAGCCCGAAGTCCGGCTCGCGATGATGGAAGACGCCGGGAAGCTGAAGATCCCCTTCACCACCGGCCTCCTCCTCGGGATCGGCGAAACGCCGGCAGACCGCGAGGATTCGCTCAACGCCATCCGGGACATTCACCGGCGCTACGGCCACATCCAGGAGATCATCATCCAGAACTTCTGCCCGAAGGCCGGCACGGGGATGTCGGGATACCCGGTCCCCTCACCGCAGGAGATCTGCGCGACGATCCGGCTCGCACGGGAGATCCTCCCGCAGGAGATCGCCATCCAGATCCCGCCCAACCTCGCCGACGCCCGCGCCCTGATCCCCTGCGGGGTGGACGACCTCGGCGGGATCTCCCCGGTTACGGTCGATTACATCAATCCCGAACACCCGTGGCCGGCGATCGATTCCCTGAAATCCATCGCCGGCAACGCAGAGCTGGTCGAGCGGCTCTGCATCTATCCCCGTTTCATCGAAAAGGGGTGGTTCCACCCGTCCATGAAACCCCTAATAACCCGGCTCGCCCATAGTACTGCACAGGAAAAGGAGCGCTGCGCGTGAAACAGGGAAAACTTCTCTATGCCGGGAAAGCCAAGTCGGTCTACCGCACGGACGAAAAGGACCACCTCATTGTCGAGTTCCGGGACGACATCACCGCGTTCGACGGGGGAAAGAAAGACACCCTGAAGAAGAAAGGAAGGTACAATGCCGAGGTCTCCGCCTTCTTCTTCTCATATCTCGGGGAGCACGGGGTGAAGACCCACTTCGTCCGCATGCTCGATGAGAACCGCATGGTGGTCGAGAACCTCTCGATGATCCCGCTCGAGGTCATCGTCCGGAACATCGCCGCCGGCTCCATCGTGCGCAACTACCCCTTCAAAGAGAAGACCCCCCTGCGTCCCCCGGTCATCGTGATCGACTACAAGGATGACGCACGGCACGATCCCATGCTGAATGACGACCTGATCCTCGCGTTGAAGATCTGTACGCCCGCCGAACTGAAGAAGATCAAGAATACGGCCCTGAAGGTCAACGATCTCTTGAAAGACCTGCTCGCACGGCAGGGCATCACGCTCGTGGACTTCAAGCTCGAGTTCGGCAGGGGCAAAAAGGGCATCTGCGTCGGGGACGAGATCTCGATGGACTCCATGCGGCTCTGGGATGCAACAACCGGCGAGTCGCTGGACAAGGACGTGTACCGGTTCGACAAAGGCGATGTCATGGAGACTTATGACCGTGTCCTCCGGCGGATTGTCAAAACGAGCAGTGCGGCAGGGAAGAAGAGAACGACCGCTGCCCGTAAAGGTTCCGGGGACTGAATAGGCAGAACACCCGCAGCCGGAACAGAAAGGATAACATCGTGAAAGCGTGCAACAGGATGTACGGGAAGATTCCATGACCGGGAACGAAGCGGAAGAAGATATGCTCAAGTGGGCAACGGCGTACGCAAAAAAGCATGGCTACACGCTGAACCCCGATGAGAAGCAGCTGGGCACCGTGATCCGGGGGCTCGTCCGGAACAAGGGAAAGTTCGGCCGCCCGTACTGCCCGTGCCGGCTGCGCAGCGGCGACGAGGAGAAGGACCGGGCGATCGAATGCCCCTGCGTCTATCATAAGGAAGAGATCGCAAAGGACGGCAGCTGCCACTGCAGGCTCTACTATAAAACCTGAAACGCCCTTTTTGCCGCAATTCTGTTCTCATGCGAACCCCTGCCCGCCGTCTCGTGCAAGGACTGCCTCCGGTGATCGGGCCGGGGGCACGGGTCCTCATCCTCGGAAGCTTTCCGTCCAGCCTCTCGCTAGCTGCCGGCCAGTACTACGCTAACCCGAAGAACCAGTTCTGGAAGATCATGGATGCGCTCGTTGCGATCGATCCCTCCCTTCCGTACGGCGACCGCCTCTCCCGGCTGATCTCCTGCAGGATCGCGCTCTGGGACGCGATTGCTTCCTGCCGGAGGCAGGGGAGCGCCGACAGCACGATCACGGGCGCGTGCGGCAATCCCCTGGATGACCTGCTCGCATCGCATCCCGGCATCCGCCTCATTGCCTGCAACGGGAGCGCTTCGGCGAGATCTCTCGCCGCGTGCCCACCCGCAAACGTTACGATCCTCCGGCTGCCATCGACCAGCCCGGCGTATGCCCGGATGCCGCTTGCCGGCAAGATCCGGGCATGGTCGGCGATCTGCAGGTATCTCGACCGGTAACATCGACCGGTAAAAAAGTTCCCAAAAATTCCGCTTTTTTTCTACCGTTCGAGGCGGAACTTCAGGAAGATGACATGGTAGATCGCGTAGAACCCGACAAAGACCGCTGCGGCGTACCCGAAGACCGCGAGCCACCCGACCTCCTGCGGGAGGGAGAGTGAGGAGTGCTGGAGGACGAGCGAGGACCCGACGACGAGCGCCGCGACAACGAGCCCCATCATGACCTTGTCGCTCGCCCGGTCGAGCGCCATCTGGAGTTTCTGGAGATCGGTATCAACGATCTCGAGGCGGACCGTCCCGGTCGAGAGGCGCTTTAACATCAGGTTGATGTTCCGGGGCAGGTCGAAGGCCGCATCCACCGCCTCCATCATGGAGTTGGTGGCACGTTTCACGTATGCCGCGGAGAGGGTGTTGGTCTCTGCAAGCTTGGTCAGGTACGGGGTGATCTCCCTGCCGAAGTTGAACTTCGGGTCGAGGCGCACCCCGATATCGAGGACCATGACGAAGACTTTCAAGAGAAGCATCAGGTTCATCGGCACCTGCAGCCGGTACCGCCGCATGGTCTCGGTCAGCTCGTTGACGAGCAGGCCGAAGTTGACCTGGTGGACCTCGCTCCCGCCGCCGAAGTCGTGCATCATGATGTAGAGGTCGTCCCGGAGCCCTTCACGGTCTGCCTCCTTGATGACGATGCCGAACCCTTCGAGGGACTTGAGCATCATCTCGATATCATCGGAGACAAGCGCGAAGAGGAGGTTGATGAAGTTCTGGCGTTTCTCCGGGCGGAGAACTCCCACGATCCCGAAATCGAGGAAGACGACCTCGCCCACCTTGGTGACCAGGAGGTTGCCCGGGTGGGGGTCGCCGTGGTAGAACCCGTCCTCGAAGATCATCTTCAGGTATGCCTCGAAGCCGTTGACCCCGATGCAGTGGGGATCGAGACCCATGGACCGGATCGCATCGGCGTTGTCGATACGGACCCCTTCAACGAACTCCATGACGAGCACCCGGGAGGAAGTATACTCCCAGTAGATCTTCGGGAACCTGATGCCGGGAACGCCGGCAAAGTTACGCGCCATCCGGTCCGCGTTCCGTGCGTCCCGGGTGAAATCCAGTTCCTTCCGGATCTGGTTGGCGAAGTCCTGCACCATCCCGACCGGGTTGTATGTCCGGACTTCCGGGAAGACCGAGTCGATCCGCTCTGCCATGGAGAGGAGGATCGAAAGGTCCGTCTCGATCAGCTCCGGGATACCGGGGCGCTGGACCTTGACGGCAACCTTCGTGCCGTCCTTCAGGACTGCACGGTGGACCTGCCCGATCGAGGCGGACGCGAGCGGGGTCTCATCGATCTCGAGGAACCATTCGTCGAGGTTGGGGCAGGTTGCGAGAATGACCTCCTTAACCTCGGCGAACGGGAGCGGGCGGGCATGGTCCTGCAGTTTCTTGAGTTCCTCGATGAGCTCGGGAGGCAGGATCTCCATCCTCGTGCTCATGATCTGGCCGAACTTCACGAACGTCGGACCGAGCTCCTCGACCGCCATCCGGATCCGCTCGTAAACGGTCGATGCCTCAGAGGACCGGCCGGGCGTCGGGAGCCGGAACCGTTGCTTCCCCGGAAACATCCCTTCGAGCGCGATGCCAAAACCGTATTTGCTGAGGATATCGATGATCTGTGCGGTCCGCCGGATCGATGACACCATGGGTAGTGGTTGGATGTGGGGATACTTTAAGCGTACTCTGGCGAAAGGAGAGGGAAGAGAAGGGGGGATCTGCCGCCCGCGGGGGACAGGGATCGGTCTTTTCGCGAGAGGAAGATATCAGGGTTTCCGGAAGATGACGATACGGTTCGTATTGGTCCCGCACCCCATGTTGTCGACGCCCCAGATGTGCGACGTCTTGGTGAACTGCTGCACATTGATCATGACCCCGGCACAGTCGAACCCAGCACCGGTGCCCTGCGGGATGACCGCTTCCTCGAGCCGGATTGTCCCTTTGCGCACTTCTCCCACCTCGAATGCCACCCACCCACCCGGCCGGGTGATGCGGAAGAGCTCTGCAAAGACATCCCCCATGACCGATGCCCAGTCCCCGACCGTCCGGGCCATCGTGATCTTCCTCCCGATGGTGCGTGCATCGAGGCCGTTGAACCAGCACCGGAGCCAGTTATCCTCGCGGTACTGGACGATGTCGAGAAACGGGGGGGAGGTGACGGTCAGCCGGACCGAACCATCGGCAATTGCCGGGGTCTTCCGGGCATCGCCGGTAAGAAAGAGCGCACTCTCTCCCGCACGGTTCAGGTTCCGGACCTCCCCGGGCTGCAGGCCGGCAAGAAGGCTCTTCGTCTTTTTCAGGATGAGGGTATGGGTGTCGCGGTACGGCGGCTCCTGCTTCCGCCGGGCATTGATCTTCCGCTGGCTCACGGGCGATACCGCCTGGTTCGGGGGGAGGGTATAGACCGAGAAGAAGCCCGGGGAATGCCCGGTCAGCCGGTTCGTGGCGACCATGGCGATCCAGCGGTCGAGAGCGTCTTCTGTGCCGTCCTTTCTCCTCCCGATCAGGTAGTCCCGGATGCCGACAATCTCCTCCTCGGTTGCGGGATCATAGAACATGGAGAGGTCGATCGCTGCACCACTGCCGTTCCGGGGGATACCCGCAAGCCTCCGTTCCAGGCCGGCAATTTCCGGCGGGAAGAACCGCGGTTCGGTCATGATCCGGGAGAGGGGATTGGCATCGTTGGCGGCAACCGCCCTCCCCAGAAGCCCGGCCTCGATCACCGTCGTCCCCCTCCCGCTGAAGGGATCGTAGACCCGGTCGCCGTTTTCAGTAAGGAGCGTGATGAAGAACCGCGGGAGCTGGGGCTTGAAGCAGGCCCGGTACGAGACCTCGTGGATGGAGGCGGCCTGCCGCTGACCGGCAGTCCAGAAGGAGTTCCGGTACAGCGGGACGTATTCCCCGCCGGCATCCAGCGTGCCGGTCACGGTTGCGGCAGAACCTTCCGGTCCACCGGTAAAACCCCGGAGGTACCGGTCAAGGTCACGGGCTTTTGCGACCGTTGCGTCTTCCTCCTTCTGATATATTCTCCTGCTCATCGTTACCATTCAACCCTTGTGATGACTTCCCGCGGTCCGGATCGATCCTGTTCGCCGGCTCAGGGCAGGGCGGAGACCAGGATCGTCACGGCGACAACGACCATGCTGACATGGTAAAACGGCAGCGCCTGCATGGCGGCATCCGGCCCCCTTCCGAGGAAGATGAGCCCGTCCGCGGCACATATCAGGAGGAGTCCTGCGATAAGGCCGATCTTCCCGAGGGTATCGAGGTGGGGAAAGAAGATCGCCGCGCCCAGGATATTCAGGAGCGTAAAGCCGTAGATCCAGTAGATCGTGCCATCCCTCCCGAACAATACCGGGATCGTTTTCAGCTTCCTCACCCGGTCGTTCTCGACATCGGCAAAGTCGTTGACGCCGAGATGTGCCATGGCGAACGGGTAGAAGAAGAGGAAGAATGCAAGCGCCGTGGTATCGGGATACCCGGCACAGAGATAGCCGGCAACCGGGAAGAGCGCAAAGTCCGTCCGACCGAGGAGCTGCGCAACCGGGAGTCTCTGGTCGCGTTTCACGAATTGGTAGAGCGCCTCCATCCCGTAACTGTAGATCAGGATCAGAAAGACGAACCACGAGTGGGGAGACGGCAGGAGAGCGATCAAAAAGACCGTGACGGCAAAGAGGAGCGCGAAGAGACGGAACGCCGCCTGCGGCGTCACTGCCCCGGCGGGGAGCGGCCGCCTCCCGAACAGGCGCCAGTAGCGGGTGAGCCGCCGGTGTTCGATGTCCCGCTTGTCGAGGTCCCGGTCGATATAGTCGTTGAGCACGAGCCCCGCCTCGAAGCCGAAGAACCCGATGAGTGCCCCGTGCAGGAGGAACGGGATCGAGAACCCCCCGTACACGGATGTGCCGAGGACGAGCCCTGCGCAGAAGAGGAGCGGCCAGGCAAAGAAGAACTTGAGGCGCATTAGGTCGGCGTAGGCCCGGACGGTTCCCCTGGTGCTCGGGGACACTCGCGGGGGAGCCAGCGCTCCGCCAACCGGGTGCGTCATTGCCATGTCTGAATCGTCTCCAAAGGAAGCCATCGTTCACGCTGGATGCGGGGTGCTGAATTGTGCGGGGTTATACCCGGTATCATGTGTTGTTTGTCTGTTGGATTATAATACGGCATCTTAGATTTTCAGCAGCCACTCGTTCCCGCGCAGCCACGCCCGTCTCTCCCGGTAATCGGGGAGGACTGATTCGACCTTCCTCCAGAATTTCGCCGAATGGTCGGGCTGGCGGAGGTGGACGAGCTCGTGGACGACGACATAATCAACGATCCGCAGCGGTGCCTGCACGAGGCGCCAGCTGAAGTTGATCCTTCCTTCGGACGTGCACGACCCCCAGCGTCGCCGGGCGTCGGTGACGTCGATCGACGCCGGGTCGTAGCCGGCAACCATCGAGAAGTACGCGCACCGTTCCTGCACGATCTTCTGCGCTTCCTGCATGTACCAACGCTTCAGGGAACTGCGGATGCCGGGGGCCATGCCGCGCGGAACATAGAGCCGGTCCAGCCGTTCGATGGTACAGCCACCGTCATCGGTGAACGTGAGCGGGTAGGATCCCCCGAGGAACAGGAACATCTCGCCCTCGACATACTCATGGGGAGCAGGAGTTGGGCGTGCACGGATCTCCGCGACCTTCCGTGCAATCCAGTCTTCCTTCTTTCGGATCATCCCCTCGATGACGGAATCCGGGGTGCGGTGCGGCGCCCGGACGACGATGTCCCCGTCACCGGTAATTTCGAGGGCAAGTGTCCTGCGCCGCGAGCGGACAACAGAGTGTGCACAGACGGGGGGACGGGAAGGAGTTTTGTCGTTCAATAAAGAACGTTTCCTCCTCACTCTTAAAAAAATGACGGGCGGGGGATTATTTATGCGTGAAATACGCGATGATACCATCGTCCGTTACGGCGTCGATCTTCGCAAACCCGACCCGCTCGAACTGGACGACCTTTGAAAGTTCCTGCTGTACCCCGGCTTCGCAGACCCCGGCGAGATCCCCTTCCGGGGTCCTGAGGGTACAGGGAACCTCTGCTCCCGCGGGCAGCCACTGGATGATCGGGGCTTTTGCCGCCCGGGCATCGGCAAGGGAGTCTCCGGCAAAGGCGATGTGCGGACGACCATGGTCGTGCTCTATCGCGACATTGAAGAGATCCTTGAGCCGTATCAGGGTCCGGGTCCTGTCCGCGAGTTCGGCAGCGGGGAGGAGCACGGTTCCGGAGAAGGCGAGGGTACGTACTCCCCGTTTCTCGTCGGCAGGGTGGAGGAGCAGCCTGCTCACCACCGGGTGTGCGCCGTGGATCGTGGCGGTCATGGGATCCGGGACGAAGAAGTACCGGTTCGCGACCGGATCGACGATCTTCTTGTTCTCGGCATAGAGGTTATCCCATGAGAACGAGATGTCGGTCTCGCCGATCCCGATGGCAAGCATCGCGTTCTTCACCGCTTCGGGGAGGATGCCCCGGCGGGCAAGTGCCCGCAGGGTCCCGAGCCGGATGTCGTCCCAGCCGGAGTACGTGCCCTCTTTGATCCCGAGCCTCATCTGCGAGGTCGAGAGGACGACCCCCTCGATCCCCATCCTGCCGTAGTGCCGGTATACGGGCACCTTCCAGCCGAAGTGGTCGTAGATATACCGCTGCCGGCGGGTGTTGGCGATATGGTCCTTGCCCCGGATCACGTGGGTGACCCCGAGCAGGTGGTCGTCAGCAACCACCGAGAAGTTCATCAGCGGATAGACGAAGGCGCCGGGTTTTCGGGGATGGGGCGGAGAATCGAGCACCCGGAACGCGGGAAAGTCCCGCATCGCGGGGTCGGGGTGGAGGAGGTCGGTCTTGATCCGCACCGTGACCTCTCCCTCACGGAACCCGTGGGCAAGCATCTTCTCCCAGAGGGCGAGGTTCTGTTCGACCGGCTGGTCCCGACAGGGGCATGCCTGCCTTGCCATCTTGAGCTCTTTGAACCGCTCGTTGTCGCAGGTGCAGACGTACGCCCCTCCCTTTTCGATGAGCTGGCGGCAGAGGTCGTAGTACAGGGTAAGCCGGTCGCTCTGGTACACGGTCTCGGTGATCCCGAGCCCCAGCCAGCGGATGTCCCCGGCAACCGTGTCGTACGCCTCCGGGTCCACCCTCTTCGGATCGGTGTCCTCGATCCGGAGGATATACCGGCCGCCATACATCTTCACGTAGGCATCGTTGAGGGCAGCCGCCCGTGCGTGCCCGATATGGAGCGGCCCGGAGGGGTTCGGGGCGAACCGCATCACCACGCCCGTTCCGGCATCCTCTAGCTCGGGCAGCACCTTTTTGTGCTCGTGCTTCTCGGAAAGGGCCGCGAGCATCTCCGGGGCGATCTCTGAAAGTTTCCTTCTCCGGTCCTCCGGGCTGAGCGCAGCGACTTCTGAGATCACGTCCTTCGCAAGTGCCGAGACCTCCTTTGCCCGCGACCGGAGCTCCGGGTTTGCACCCATCACCATCCCGATGACCGCTCCTGCCTGCGGGACCCCCCCGTGCTTCACCGCGTTGGAGAGGGCACACCTGAGCAGCAGGTCACGCGGGTCGGCGCCGGCCATTTCAGAAGCTCCGGGTGACGAAAAATTCTCCGATCTCTTTTAAAAGTTCCCGCTCTTTCGAGGGGGGGAGGAGGGCGAGGTGTTTTGCGCTCGTAGAGACGAGTTCGTTTGCGGTCGCCTTTACCTCCGCAATCACGCCTGCGTCCTCCAGTTCCTTGATCGCCGCGTTGATCTCGGTGTCCGTCAGGCTCCGCTTGTAGTGGGAGAGGTCGAGCCCCTTCTCCCGCGCCCTGATCCAGATCAGGGTCTGCTTGCCTTCGCGCAGGTCGGAAGCCTGGTCCTTTCCGCTCTTCTCCGGAGGGGAGAGGAGGTCGATGACGTCGTCCTGGATCTGGAACGCCATGCCCGTGTTGAGCCCGAAGTTGTAGAGGGCCTTGACCTGCCGGGAGTTTCCGCCGGCAAGGACAGCCCCGATGCCGGCAGCTGCAGCGTAGAGGACCCCGGTCTTCTTCCGCACCATCTCGAGGTACTCGCCCTCGTCGACATCGTCGCGCTTCTCAAAGGCCATGTCCATGTGCTGCCCCTGGCAGAGCTCTGCGCACGCCGATGCGAGCATGGTAACCGCCCGCCCCCGCGCCTCATCGGTTGCGTTCGCCCGCATCAGGAACTCGAATGCCCGTGCGTACAGGACGTCCCCGGCGAGGATTCCGGTTGGCATGTCCCATTTCGAGTGGACCGTCGGGACCCCGCGCCGGAGGATGTCGCCGTCCATGATGTCGTCGTGGATCAGCGTGAACGTGTGGGTCAGTTCCAGCGCAAGGGCTGCCGGCAGGATCTCTGAAGAGGTGTTCGGCTTCACCGCGTCAGCAGCAAGCATGACGACCGCCGGCCGCAGGCGCTTTCCTCCTGCGGCAAGCAGGTGGGCGCTCGCCTTGTTCAGCTCGCCGGTCGTGTCCACGAAGTACCGGTCGATCATCACGTCGATTGACCGTGCAGCGGTTTCCAGGTAGGCGGACAGTTCTGTCATGGTCGTCACTTCATCAGGATCCGCTGGCCGTTCTTGACGACGTGCAGGTCGGACTGGAGGGTATATCCCATCTCGGATGCAAAGTCGGCATAGCTGCCGGTCATCTTGATGTTCCCGTGTGCCGGGACGACGTGCTGCGGGTTCAGGAGGTGAATCAGCTCGTAGTGGTCTTCCTTGTAGGCGTGACCGCTCACGTGCAGGTCCTCAAAAATCCGCACTCCCGCAAGCCGCAGGCGGGCTTCGACAAGATACCGCTGCCCGTAGTTCATGGGATTGGGGATCACGTTCGCGGAAAACATCACTTTGTCGCCCTTGCTCATCAGGAATGGCGTATCGCCGGTCGCAACCCGGGTCAGGATCGAGCCGGGCTCTCCCTGGTGCCCGGTGACGATCGGCATGAACTTCTCCTTGCCCTCCTTCATCAGGCGCCGGAGCATCCGGTCAACCGTCCGCCGGTTTCCGAAAACACTCGTCGTTGACGGGAACGAGACCATCTTCATCTGTTCGGCAGTGACCGCGTACCGTTCCATGGACCTCCCGAGAAGCACTGGTTTTCTCCCGATCTCGTGGGCGCATTCGGCGATGGTCTTTACGCGCGAGATGTGGGATGAAAACGTCGAGACAACGATAGCATTCTTGTCGTCCTCGTAACTCGTGATCGCGTCCCGGACAAGGTTGCGGGCGATCCGTTCGCTCGGGCATCTCCCCGGCCGGTCGATGTTGGTGGCCTCCACAATAAGTGCCAGCACACCTTCTTTCCCGATCTGGCGGAGCCGCGCAAAGTCCGGGGGATCGCCGATTACGGGGGTCCGGTCGAGCTTGAAGTCCAGTGCATAGACAACGGCCCCGTTGGGGGTGTGAAGCACCGCCATTACCGTATCGATGATGGAGTGTTGCATGCGCACGAACTCAAGGGTAAGTGTCTGCGAGATGGTGTACCGCTGGCCCGATTTTAACGGGAAGAGCTTGTTGTTCACGCCAAACTTCTGCTCTCCCGAGATCTGCTGCCGGATGAGCTCGGTCGTGTATGGCGTCGAGATGATCGGTGCATTGTACCGGTGCGCCAGTTTCGGGATAGCCCCGATATGGTCGAGGTGCCCGTGCGTACAGACGATCGCTTTAACGGTCCCCTCAATCGAGTTCATCATCGTATCGTCGGGGATCGCCTTGATCTTGATGAGATCGAGGGAATGCATGTTCTCGATCTCCGCGTCCTCGTGGATCATCACCTGGTCAAGGCGCAGGCCCATATCAAAGATGACGATCTCCTTTCCGCAGCGGACAGCGGTCATATTCCGCCCGACCTCGTCGTATCCGCCCACTGCTATGATTTCTATATCCATTGTACTGTCTCCTTTCTGCTGGTGTGTTCGCTGTTGTTCGTTGTGTCGGTTGTAAAATGGTCAGATTCGCAACACTCTGGTTTTTTGGATGTATCGCATCGTTATGTCCGGATCCGTACCGGGTGGTCCTTCCCGATCATCTGCCGGGTCCTGCCGGTGATGAACAGTCGCGCCTTTCGCAGATCGGCAACCCGCGCTGAGCCCGTAAGAAACATGGCGGCATCCAGTTGCCGGTGAAAGGTATCGATTGCCCGTCCCACTGCCTCGTCGCTCTCGAGCGCCGGGGCAAGGAGGGGGAGCGCCATGCCGCAGAGGCCCGCGCCGAGAGCGAGGGCTTTTGCCATATCAATGCCGCTCCGGATCCCCCCGGATGCGATCACGGGACTTCCGGTCGCTGCGACCTCGCACAGGCTGACAACCGTCGGGATCCCCCAATCGGCAAAGTCCTCGCCGAGCGTCCGCATCTGCTGTGCCCGGGCGGAACGGTTCCGGCCTGCCCGCAGGCTCTCGACAGCCGCCCATGAGGTCCCCCCGGCTCCTGCGACATCGATCGCCGCGGCGCCGGCTCCTGCGCAGGCCTTTGCGGTCTGCGTAGCGATGCCGGAGCCGGTCTCTTTTACGATGACCGGCGTCTTTATCCCGGCACAGAGCTCGCGGATCGCCTCGAGGCACCCCGTCGCGTCGTGATCTCCTTCGGGCTGGATGGCCTCTTGGAGGAAATTCAGGTGAACCGCGATCGCATCCGCGTCGATCATCCCGATGGCCTGTTCTGCCCACGCGACGCCATGGTCGCGGAGCTGGACCGCACCAATGTTTGCGACGAGGAATGCGTTGGGCGCCTCGTCGCGGGCGACCGCAAAGGTGTCGGCAAGCGAGGGATCTTCGAGGGCAGCCCGCTGGGAGCCCACGCCCATCCCGATGCCGTAGCGTTCCGCCGCCCGGGCGAGCCGGGCATTCACGATGCCGGTCTCCGGGTGACCCCCGGTCATTGCCGAAATGAAGAGGGGCGAGGAGAATGCATGGGACAAAAAGCGCGTGCGCCGGTCAATCGCCGCCATATCACACTCCGGCAGCGCGTTATGCACCAACCGTACGTCTGAAAAACCGGCATCGCCGCGCCCGACATCAGACTCTGCGCAGATGCGCAGGTGGTCGAGCTTCCGCGACGAGGTGTACTGCGTCTTGTCCCGTGCCATTTCCGTACTGCTCCTTCTTACGTTCTTACCTTCATCAAGTAATAATCCGCGTCCCGTTGCAATCCCTTCCCGCGAGGAAGTCAGGGATCCGGGAGACGTGGAAGATCTCCGACCCGATACCCGCCTCTGCGAGCTCGAGGAGTTCGGCGATCTTTCCTCTCATTCCACCGGTGACATCGGTATGGGTCGAGCTGCCGATCTGGAGGGTCTGGATCGTTGCCGGCGTGATCACCGGCACAACCATCCCTCTATCCAGCACTCCCGGTACATCGGTGGCGAGTCCTACGCGCTGCAGGGAAAGCCTGCCCGCAAGGAAGCGGATCAGCTGGTCCCCGGAAACGATGCAGGCACCCCGGGACCTGTCCATCACCACGTCGCCGTGGATCACCGGGACAATCCCGAGGGCAAGCATCTGATCCAGATGCCGGCACTCGAACGCGACAAGCCTCCCGCCGTCCGCGTACCCGGCATGGAGGGGGTGGATGCCGACCGCCTCGATGCCCTCCTGACGGAGCGCGGCGACGACCCCGGCGTTGAGTGCGGATACCGCCTGGTGGGTTACCGCGATCCCCCCGGCCTGCCCGGGGGCGGCACCCGTGTCGAGGTGGTAGCGTTTTGCCTCGGGATGACCGCAGGAGCCGGCCCCATGGACGATGAGGATCCCGTCCTTTCGTGCCCGTGCAATATCCCGCGCGATACCGGAGAGACGGTCACGGTCGATCGCGCAGTCGCCGCTCTTGTCGGTAATCACGCTCCCCCCGAGCTTGAGCATGATGCGGTCAGACATTCTTCTCCTTCCGGGCACCCTCGGTTTCGATGCCGGTGACGAGCGCCCGGGCGTTGTGGCCCTCGATTGCCTTGGCGACACGGTGCTTGAGCGCCTTGGGGCAGATGGCGATCATGCACCCGCCCCCGCCGGCTCCCGTCAGCTTGGCCCCAAACGCCCCGGCCATCCGGGCCGTCAGGACGAGCCGGGAGAGGGCCGGGTGCCCGACGCCGAGGGCATCCAGAAGACCGTGGTTCATATCCATGTACCGCCCCAGCTCCTTCTGGTTGTTCAGGTGATGGATGGCACTCATGGTGACGCCCTCGATTGCATCGATGACGGGGTTGATGATCTCCGGGTGCTGCTTCTTCATCTCGGCAACCTGCTCAACCATCTGCGAGGTGCTGTGGGAGACGAGCGTATCCCCGATGACGAGATGCAGGTTCACCGGGGGAAGGCGCCGCCGCGAGGTTCCGGTGATGAGAACGATCCCGCCATAGGATGATACGGTCGTATCCGTCGGGCTCGCCCGCCCTTTCTGCACCTTCTTCTCGATCGCAAAAGCCATGTCGGCGATCTCCTCGCGGGTCTTCTCCTGCTGGAACTCGTCGTTGATCGCGCAGAGCGTGGCAACCGTCACTGCCGCAGACGAGCCCAGCCCCGAGGAACTGGGGATCTGGGAGTTGATGTACACGCTTCCGGTCACGCCCATCTCGGTGAAACAGCTCTGGATGTACGGCGAACTCACCGAGAGCGGGCGTTTCGAATGCCGCACCGTAACATACACCCGGGGCCGGATCGCCATCGCGATCCCCGGTTTCCCGTAAACGACGGCGTGTTCGCCGAAGAGGAAGACCTTGCCCGGGGCACTCCACGTTGCCAACCTAGATCACCGCAACGGCTGCGTACCCCACGACCTCGTTCCGGTCACCGGTGACATCCCCGCTGGTGGCATACGTGAGCAACCGCCCTTCCTGTGCGCCCATCGCCCGGCACGCCTCCGCCATCGCAGTGATCGGGCCGTACCCGCACGCCGAGACCTTCCGGGATACGATCCTGCGATAAAACTCCGCGGTATCCAGGGTCCGGAGTGCTTCGATGGTATAGAGGTCCTGGTCCCTTGCAACGGCTTCCGGGATATAGTGGGAGAAGTCGCTCGATGCGACGATCCTGATATCCCGGCGTTCTGCCTCTGCCGCATCGGCAATCGCCTGCCCGAGCCGGGCCGCAACCGCATGGTCCTGGTCCCCCATCATCACGGGCGCGATCCGTGCACGGGGGAACCGGAACTTGATGAACGGCATCTGGACTTCAAGCGAGTGCTCAGCAGCATGGGAAGATTCGTCGACGGCAACACCCAGCGCCGCGACGAATTCTGCGTCCGTATCGACGACCCCGAGCGGGGTCTCCCAGGGGATCGCTGATCCCGACGTCAGGAACCCACGGTGGGACGGACCGATCACGACAAACGTCCCGGAGAACGTGGCGGGGATGGCTGCATACGCCTGCGCCGCGACCGCACCCGAATAGACGTATCCGGCGTGGGGGGCGACGATCCCCTTCGCACCGGCTCCCCCCGCAGCCGGCGCCCCCGCGAAGAACCGGGTGAGCAGCTGCTCGAGGTGGTTCGGGTCCCGCGGATAGAACATGCCCACAACGGCGCATGTACGCAGTTTCATCGGATTACCCTCTTGTTACTCTGCTATATCCAGATATCGGTTGGGGGGGTGGCATTCTGCCACCTGAAAAACCGTCCCCTCAGATATCGGTCTCGAAGTCCTCAGCGGTGAGCGCCGTCGAGATGCCGCGGAGCCGGAGCATCTCGCGGGTTAAGAGGAAATAGATCATCGAGAGGGCTTTTCTGCCTTTGTTGTTGGTCGGGATGACGAGGTCCACAAACTTCGTCATATTGTTGGTATCGCAGAGCGCGACGACCGGAATCCCGCACTGGACCGCCTCGTGGATGACCTGGGAGTCGCCGATGGGATCGGTGACGACGACGACCTCGGGTTCGATGTAGCCGTCGAGCGCCGGGTTGGTGAGAAGTCCCGGGATGAACCGGCCGGTCGCGGCCATCGCGCCGATCGTATCCGCGAACTTCTTTGCCGGGTACTGCCCGTACTGCCGGGAGGTGACGACGAGGATATTCGGGGGCTCATACTGGTTCAAAAACTTCGCTGCGGTCTTGATCCTTCCGTCGGTCTCGCGAATGTCAAGGATGTACAGCCCATCGCCGCGGACGCGGTAGATGAACTTCTTCATGTCCTCGCTCTTCTGCTGGGTGCCGATGTGCACGCCGGCTGCGAGGTATTCCTCGACGGGGACAAGCGGTTCTTTCAGTTCGATTTCCATCTCGGTTACTTGGGTCATAATTGTTCCTCTATGCGAATCAGTTCGTTCAGTTTTGCAATGCGTTCCCCGCCAACAACACCGGTTTTTAAGAAAACGCAGGAGAAAGCGGTTGCAAGGTGTGCAATGGTCTCATCGGTGGTCTCGCCGGACCGGTGGCTCATGACCGTGTCAAGCCCGGAGGTATGGGCAAGTTTCACCGCCTCGAAGGTATCGGTCAGGGTCCCCACCTGGTTGGGTTTGATCAGCACGCAGTTTGCCGATCCCATCTCAATGCCTTTGCTGATGTATTCAGCCTGGGTGACAAAGAGGTCGTCGCCGCAGAGGAGGCACCGGTCGCCGATCTGAGCATTGAGGTCGGCAAACCCGGTAAAGTCCTCCTCGTGGAGGGGATCTTCGACATACACGAGGTCGTAGTTGTCGACGAGCTCGGCAATATAGGCGATCTGGTCTTCCGTGCTCCGCTTCCGGTCCCGGTACTGGTATTCGGTGCCGTTCCAGAACTGGCTTGCTGCAACATCGATGCCGATGTCGACGGAGACACTCATCTCGTCCGCGACCTTTTTGCATGCCTCGGAAACGATCTCGAAGGCGAGAGCGTCGTCGATCTTCGGCGCCCATGCACCTTCGTCGCCTTTGCCGGCTGCCTTGCCCTTCTTCTTCAGGAGGTCTTTCACTGTACGGTGGACCGCCGCATTCGCAAAGACCGCTTCCTGGACATCCGCGGTGTCCCCGGTCACGACCAGGAACTCCTGGATCTCGGTCGCATCCTGTGCATGCGCCCCGCCCCCGATCACGTTCCCGAGCGGGAGGGGGAGTTCTGCGCCGAATGCACCCGAGAGATACCGGAAGAGCGGCATGCCCGCGGACGATGCTGCTGCCTTCGCGTTCGCGAGGGAAAGGGCGACCGCAACGTTCGCTCCGATCGACGAGAAGTCCGCAGTCCCGTCGATATCGCGGAGCTGTTCGTCAAACCCCTGCTGGTCCGCAGCATCGAACCCGATCAGCGTCTCGATGACATTGCCGGAGGCGTTATCAACAGCTTCTGCCGCCGGCAGGACTTTCGCCTCGCGGGAGCCGGTGCTCGCACCGGAGGGAGCCGCCGCCCGCCCGAAACCGCTTGTCGTTATCACGTCGGCTTCGACGGTCTGGTTGCCCCGGCTGTCAAGGATGACCCGCAGCGCGATAGCTTCGATCATGGTCATGAATCGTTCACTTCCTCTTAACGGTAATGGGGATCTTGTTGCAGGAAAACTCCTCGAGGGCAATCTCGAGCGGATCAATCTTTGCAGTCTTGATCAGCAGTGGAGCACCCATGGACACCTGCAGGGCCCGTGCTCCGATAATCCTCGCCCGTTCATACCGGGTGTATGTCTGCGCTGGCATGTACTCTCCTTTAGAATTGAATGGGGTCGCTGAGATTCGAACTCAGGTCACTGCGTCCCGAACGCAATAGGATAGACCAGGCTACCCCACGACCCCGAATAAATGATATTACTGGTAGGGGTTGAGTTCATCAATGATCTCTTTGTGCGTCAGCAGCATCCTGCGGCAGCAGTATCTCGTAAGACCGAGATCGTCGAGGATCTTCTTGGGATCCTCGCCTGCTGCCCGCCGCTGCTTGAACTCTTCATATGCCGTTGAGATCGTCTTCCCACAGGTGAAGCATCGGACGGGTATCACTCGTATCGGCCTCTCATCATTTCTTTTATCCTAACGATAAGACTTTTGGAACTTCTTCCTCGCCCCGCGCCCGTGAGGTTTCTTGGTCTCTTTCTGGCGCGAGTCGTTCACGAGGAGCGTCCGGTCGTAGGTCAGGTAGACATCCTTCATCTTGGGATCGTTGTGCCATTCGAGGATGCCACGGGCGAGCGCCGTCCGGACGGCCTCTGCCTGCCCCATGACCCCGCCACCTTCGACATCGATGGCGACATCTACTCCGTCGACCGCGTTGGGGACGAGGAGGAGCGGTTCGGAGATCTTCATCCGGACCACTTCCGTGCTGTACTTTTCGAGGGGCACGGAGTTGATCCGGATGATCCCCTTGCCGGCCTTTAAGGTAGCGCGTGCGATTGCAGTCTTGCGCTTTCCGCTGGTATTGATGATCTTGACCATGTCTCCACCTCGTTAGAACTTTGCCCCCAGGAAGGAGCAGACGGTACCAAGGGTAACGAACTGTGCGTTGTTCAGGCGATCCATATGGGCTTCCTCCGGAACTTCGAACTCCTTTCCGGCAAATTCGACCGGGACGCCGACGTAGCACTTGATACGCTTGAATGCGTCAATGCCGCGGGGGCGCTTGTAGGGGAGCATGCCACGGATCGTGCGTTTCATCAGGTGCTCCGGCCGCCTCGGGACGAACGGACCCCAGCCGGTCGAGCCGCGGCTGCGCTTGTGGTGGTAGTTGCCAAAGACCCGCGCCCTGCTGCCCGAGATGATGGCCTTCTCGGCGTTGACGATTGCGATCTCTTCCCCGGCAAGGGCCCGCTTTGCGACAACGCTCGCGAGCCTCCCGAGGAGCATCCCTTCACCGTTGATTATGGTTACCATCGCCATCTCACCTCAGGATCCGGACCCCGCTGCCCTTGGGATTGTCCTGCAGCAGTTGTTCGATTGTCATACACTGTCCCTTCGCGTCCCGGATCTTGCTCGTTGCCGACGCTGAAAAGTTGAGCGCTGCAACTTTTACGGACTGCGAGAGGACCCCGCTGCCGAGCACCTTGCCCGGGACAATGATCGTCTCGCCATTTGCGGCATACCGGTTGATCTTGGAGAGGTTGACCTCGGCATAGTTCCTGTTCGGGGTCTCAAGCCTGCTCGCGATCTCGCGCCAGATCTTTGCCTCATTCTCGCGCGATGTGTTTTTTAAGAGCGATATGAGGTTGCTCAGACGGGGGTTCGTCTTTGTTACCGTTCTCGTCATTCTTTGTCATCCCCTGAAATTTCGCGTATCTTCTGTTCCAGCTCGTCTGACTGTCCCTTGATGTGCTGCAGCGCCCGCTGCAGGATATCGTTGACTGAGAGCGACCCGTCGCTTTCCGCAACAAAGATGAACCTGTCGGGTTCTGCGGATACCCGGATCGCCGGTTCTTCCCCGATGCCGGTCGATATGCATGCCCGCTCGCACAGCCTGCAGAGTGAACAGTCCGGCAGCTTCCCGGCAGCGATTTCGACTTTTTTGCCTTTGATGACAAGGATATCGCGGGGGCATTCGTCCACGCACATACCGCAGGCATCGCAGGCATCGGTGATCGCGATCGCGGGGTGGTTCTTGTACCCGCAGACAAGCGTCGCCTGCCACTTTGCATGGTCTTTGCCGGTACCGAGGACTGCCCGTGCTTCCAGTACCAGTTTCTGCCCTTTGGTCAGCTTTACGATCGGGATATTGTCGCTGACCGGGACCGTTTTTACGTCCTGCGGGATGAGGTCGCCGGACGTGACCGTCCGGGGACCTTCGGCGCTCAGGGTGAACGTCACCGTGCAGCCGGGGCACCCCGCCCCGCCACAGGAACAGTTCTCCCGCGCGACATAGGTGTCAAGGTCGGTCCTGATCGGGATGAGTCCCAGCCGGTGCGCTAGCATCTCATCGAAAAGGGCGCTCGTGTTGTCGTAGATACGGACATCCTCGATGGCAAGTGTCGGCACATCGGAGATCATCGCCCTGCGCATTGCATTGGCAAATGCCGGGCTTGCGCCGGAGAGCGTGAAGCGGGTGGCAGTTTCGTCCAGACTTGCGAACTGGATCTCCATCAGACTCTCCTTCCCCGCCGGCCTCCCTTCGCACGGCACGAGTCATGCGGGATGGGCGTGACGTCTTCAATCCTTCCGATGCGCATGCCTGCACGGGCAAGCGCCCGGATTGCTGCCTGTGCGCCGGGCCCAGGGCTCCTCTGTTTTCCCTGTCCCGGTGCACGTACCTTGACGTGGACACCGATGATGCCCTTCTCCTTTGCGGCCGCGGCAACGTTGGATGCCATCTGCATAGCCGCGTAGGGCGAGCTCTCGTTCCGGTCCTGCTTGACCACCATGCCGCCCGAGCTCTTGGTGACCGTCTCGGCACCGGAAAGATCGGTGATGGTTATGATGGTGTTGTTGAACGAGGCGAAGATATGAGCGATACCCCACTTCTCCTTCTCTGAGGCCATCTTATCTCACTCCCGCAGCCTTGGTGATCCGGGCACGCTCTGCGTGCGTATCCGCAACAAACGGGGACTTCCCGTAGTACGCGATCTGGGTCTCTTCCTGCCGGTTGACACGGTAGCCTGGGATGCTCACGCGGCGGCCGCCGATTGCGACATGCCCGTGGGTGATGAGCTGCCGTGCCTGTTTCGGCGACCGGGCGAGCCCTTTGCGGTACACGAGCGTCTGGAGCCGGCGTTCGAGCTGGGCCTGGACCTTGAGGGAGAGGATGTTGTCGATGCCTGCATCGGGACCGAGCAGTCCTAAACGCTGCATGGAGGTGATGAGCTCCCCCCGCTTTGCTTCGACAAGGTTGCTGTCGGTACCGCTCGATGAGAGAGCGAGCAGCTCGCGGGCCCCTTTCCGGTATTTCCGGAGGATGCTCTGCGCCTTCCAGATCTCGCGCTTGTTCCGGAGACCGTACTCGATGACGAGACGGGTCTCTTCCTCGATACGGGTCTTCTCGAACGGCCGCTTGGGGGTCTGGTATGCCTTATGGTTCTTTCCCGGGTATCCCATGGACTCACGCACCTGTTGCCTTCTTCTTGCTCACACCGACCGTCGTACCGGTCCTTCCCGTGGACTTGGTGCGCTGGCCGCGGACTTTCTGCCCGGTCTCGTGGCGGATGCCCTTATAGCAGCGGATCTTCCGCATCATGTTGACGTCGTCGTCCTTTGCGAGGGCGACATCGGCGCCGAACAGGTGCTTCGATTCACCGGTATACACGTCCCTGGGCCGGTTCGCCATCCAGGTCGGGATCTTGCCGCCATACTGGTCGACTGCCGTCCGGAGCCGGTTGACATCTTCCTCGGGAAGTCTCCCGAGCTGGGCATATTCGTTCACCTGTGCCATGCGGGCAATCACGGTCGACGTGTGCCTGCCTACACCCTTGATGCCGGTCAGGGCGACACGGACGGATTTCGTGCCGTCAAGATCGGTGGTGCCAATCCGTACGAAATACTTGATCTCTTCTTCTGCCATCCAATCCCCTCGGTTCGTGAAATCCCCTGGAGCGCTGAGGGAGGGATTTGAACCCTCGAGTCCTTTTGGGACACAGGTTTAGCAAACCTGCGCCATACCAGGCTTGGCTACCTCAACAGAGAATCTCGCGTCTTTCGACACTCGCGACGTAACACTACGCCGCTCCATGAATGGTGCTTTATACTATGGTCAGGGAGGGGTTATAACTGTTTGCCTCTCCCTCTGATCTAAATCCACCGATCTTTCCCCACGAATCCACCTGCTCTTGAGTTCCTGCCGGCATCATGGGCCGCCAAACCGGTAATACCCCCTCCTGACCCGGATCTCGAACCGTGCGCCCTTTCCATACGAACCGGTCTCCCGGATCGTCATGCCCGTGATCGAGAGGATCTCCCGTGCAAGCGAGAGGGGGAGCCCTTTATCCGTATAGTGATGCCCGAAGATTTTCTCTTTCTCATCGTCAGGGATGCCGATACCGTTGTCTTCGTACAGGATGATGAGGTCCGGGCCCTCCTGGCGACAGGAACAACGGATCTCGGTGACCGTTTTCCCGTGGACAAGACTGTTTTCCGAAAGGGTGGACAGTACCTTTTCCAGCAGGGGATCGGCAAAGACCTCCAGGGACCCGAGGGCAATCGTCCGGGTCACGTTCGACATATCGAGGTGGGATATTGCGTACAAAAAGACGTTGTTCACGTTCTGCCATTTCGGGGGCTGGATTCCCAGGTCCTGGAAGTGGTTGATGTACGCGAGCTGGTTCTGGATCCTGCCGGCAGCGTCCTGCTGCTTCTTGATGTAGTCCTTCAGTTTCCCTTCTGCAAGATGTAAGGAGAGTTCGATATACCCCTGGAGGGTGAAGAGCTGGTTGGTGAGATCGGTGCGTGCGGACCGGCTCAGAACGTTCAGTTTCCTCGTTGCCAGCTGGAGTGCACTCTCTGCACGCTTGCGGTCTGTGATATCGGTAATCATCACAAACGAGCCGGAGAAGACGGAATCGGTAAAGACCGGTGTTGCCGAAACCACCCCGTTGAACACCGAACCATCTTTCCTGATAAACGTCCTCTCGTATGTTTCGCTGATGCCTTCCCGCCGGTTCCGGTTCCTCTCCTGTTGATCGGCAATCTCTTCGACGGATACCAGCGTGGTCATCGGACGGCCGATGAGATCCTGAACAGAGCTCCCGTACATCTTTGCCAGCCGTTCATTGGCGTACGTCAGCCGGAAGTCCGCATCGACAACGCAGATTCCCTCCTGGGCAGTCTCGACGATCCGGCGGAACTTCGCTTCTGCCTCGTAGATCTGTTGCTGGGACTCCGCGATGACGGTATCCAGCCGGTTGAACTCATCATTGCCGGGCATCGGGGGGAGCAGCTCTCCCTCCGAAAGCCTGCTCCGGTCCGGTACCCGGCTGATGAGGACAGAGAGCCGGGCAAGGACGAGTTTGTCGATGATCAGGATCACGAGGCCGGCAAAAAGCGCCATCATGATGGTGATGGTGATGAAATAACTCCTGATGAGCGTGAGTGCGTTCCTGTACGTGTCCCGGGACTGCCGGATCCCCAGGGAAAAGACCGGATCACCGGCACGATCATCGAGTGTTGATACCGCAGTCAGGGATCCGGGATCCGTCCGGTTCAGCACGATGGAGGCGGGATTCAGAGGCCTCGGGGCGAAAATCCCCGGTGAACCGTCGGGAAGAGGGCTTTGCGCGGGGAAGAAAACCGATTCGCCACTCAGTCTTGCAACTTTTTCCCGTTCAGCTTCGTCAACCTTCCTCGCCATCACGAGATACCCGGGACTGGGGCCCGTTTGGTCACTGGTCAGGATCGGTGCGGATACGACGAGGACAGGCCCGGACGGTGTGTTCAGGACCCCGGATACGATCCCGTTGTTCTTCGGGAAATCGTAGGGGGGCGTTGTGGGAGGCAACACTCCAAGGAAATCTTCGGGAACCGGTACTTCCTGACCGGTACGGGTGTCATAGGCTTTTGCAAAGAGAACGTTCCCGTCAGGACTGATGATCACCCAGTAATCCAGGTTCAGGGTCTCGAAGGTGCCTGCACCGAGATTGCTTTGGAGAAATTCATCGTTAAAGTCCTGCGCGAATACATAGGTGTCGTCCCACCACGCCCAGTCCCCGACCGTCCCTTCCATCCCGGTAAGCTCGTTATCGAACGCATACACCACCCGCTGCGCATCCTTCTCGGCCTGCTGCTCCTCCAGGTCCAGGACCGTGCTGGTATAAAAGGTGAAGGAGATGGCGAGGATCAGGACGAAGGCAATAATGAATGTTATGCCGACGATCACCAGGGTCTTTTCACGAAGATTCATCGTTCTCCCGCATGGACTTTCCAGTACCTGTACCAGTTTTTACGTCAGGGATCGTTATGAGGATTCTTAACTGCTTGGCAGAGAGACCCGGGCATGCTGCGTTCATTGCAATCTCTTAAAAAATCTGGTGGAAAGAGAAAACCTCACGGAGAGGAAAGATCCGTCCGGGGGAGCTCAGTCGACACCCTGGCGGTACACGACCTTCTTCCTGCCCCGGCGCTTCTTCACCCGTTCGGCGTTGCCGCCGATGAGGGCTGACAGGACGATGGGGAGCGCTATCGTGGCATCCACATGCACCTGCACGTTCCGGCTCTCCGCCGATTCCTTGCCCCAGCTGATCGCCTCGTCGAACGTGCACCCCGAGAGCCCGCCCCAGTGGGGCGCATCGGTCGTGTACTGGATCGCGTAATCGTGCCCGCCAAGGTCTTTCTCATGGATTGAACCGATGACCTGCGTCTGCTGGATGAAATTCTTGGGGACACCTCCCCCGACGTAGATGACCCCGGTCTTTTTCGCTTCTTCAACCATGCAGGTAATCTCGTCGGCGTCGGCGATCTGGTCGATATCGACGTCGAAGCCCCGCCGCCGGGCGATCAGGAGGCCGATCCCGATCGAAGAATCCGCGAGTGCGGGGATGAAGATCGGGATCCCCTCCTTTGCACATACCGAGGTCAGGGACTCGTACTCCGGCCGCTCTTTCGCGAGGTGCCCGCCGTACCGCGCGATAAACTCCCGCGAGGAGCCGCGGAAGGGGGCGATCGTTTCCCCCCACGCGGCAATCCCCCGGTCGACGGTCCGGAAGTCCTCTTCGAAGGCAAAGACATCATAGATCCTGTCGATACCCTGCCGGTAGAGTTCGCAGTCGTCAGCATTGTGGTGGCCAAGATAATGGCAGATGCCGGCATGCTCGCAGATATCGTGAAAGATATTGGCGCCGGTCGATACGATGACGTCGATGTAGTGGCGTTTTGCCATCTCCACAAGACACTGCCGCATCCCGGCCGGGATCATGGCGCCGGAGAGACCAAAAAAGATGGTGCACTCCGGATCCGCAAGCATGCTGCGCCAGACCCCGACCGATTCTCCCAGTTTGCGGCCCTGGAAACCGGTCTTTGCCATGCCGGCGAGCAGGTCCGCCACATTCCCCGTGGGGCAGACCGGGCAGGTCTTCTTCATCGTTTTTCTTCCGGCCATAATGCTCATGTGTTGCGGCCGGATCCTATTAAGGATTCTCTCCATTCCCGAGGGAGCCGGCGCTGGCGGGGAGCCGGAAAAAAGGCGTGGAAAAATGTTACAGGTTTTTCAAGAGCGCCCTGCGGGTGACGATGCCAACCGGTTTTCCCTTGTCGGTGACCGGGATCGCACTGATGTTCTTCTTCCGCATGAGATCGACAGCTTCGGCAACCGGGCGGGTGCGATCGATGGTGAGCACCGGGGCGCTCATGATGTCTTTTACCAGCAGGTTCCGGATCCGGTGATCCTGGTGTTTCTCTTCGACCGCCTTCCGGAACTGCCGCATCGCTATGGCCACATCGGTCTCGGTTACAATCCCCAGGATCTTCTCGTTCTCGGTTACGATGAACCGGCTGATGGTGTCATCCAGCATGCGGCGGCGGAGATGAACGACCCGTTCATCCGACTCGATGGTAGAGAATTTTTCCATGATATCGGCAAGGCTGCCTGCCGGCATGACCTTTTTAAACAGGTCGATTGCACCGACCTGCCCGATCAGCTTGTGGTCGGAATCATACACGATGACCAGTTTGTACCGCTGCAGCAGGGGGATGAGCACATTGATGCTCTGGTCGGGGTAAACGCTCGTGAAATCCTCGTCGACGACGCTCGATACGTGGAGGGCGCTGGGTGCAAGACCGGCATCGTGCCGTTTTCCCAGCTTCTCCGCGATAGCCTCGCGGGAGACCGTCCCGGCAACGCCGCCATTCTGGGTTGCAATGAGGGGATCGATGCCCTCCTCGAGCATCTTGTCGAGCGCTTCTGTCAGTTTTGCGGATTTTGCTATTGTTACGGGTTTTGCCATGACTTCCTGAACAAACACATCTTTTGTCATTTCGCCACTTCCCTGATGATATCATCACGCCTGATAATGCCAACAATATCCGTGCCGTCGAGAACTACCAGGCTGTTGACGCGGTGCGCATTCATGGACGATACTGCCCGAAAGACCGGGGTGTCCGGCGGCGTCGTATGGACCGGTGATGTCATAATGTCCTCCGCGGTTATTGGGGGGACTCTCAGGGTCCCCTCTCCGGTTGTCCCGCACCGGATCCTGCGGTGCCGGATACCAGCATCCTTCTGCCCACTCCGTGCGATGCGTTCCACGCTGTCGAAAAACGCGAGGTTGGTCTCGGTGATAATTCCTGCAAGCGTCCCGTCGCTGTTGACGACCACCACCTTGTCATTGCGCTCGCTCATGATATCGATGACATGGTCGAGCGAATGGAGCCGGCTCACTTCCAGGACATCCTCCATCAGGTCGGAGACCGGGAGGACAAGGTTCTGGAAGGATGCCGACCGCATGATATCGGATTTGGTAACAATGCCCGCAACTTCATCCCCCTCAACGACGGGCACTCCGCTGATCGAATGTTCCAGGAAGATCGATGCAACTTCCCGGATGCTTGATGAGGGGGCGACAGTCACCGGGTCCGGGACCGCGATAATCCGGATCGGGATACTGTCGATCGGGCGCCGCCGCCATGCCGGTTCGCTCTGGCGCAGGCGGTACCCGAGATCCTTTTTCGTAACAATGCCGGTGAGCGCTTCATCGTCAATGACGGGGAGGCGCGAGATACGGTAGCGGACCATGAGTTTTCGTGCATGCGCGACGGTTTCGTCCGGGGCGATCACCCGTACCGGCGCGGACATCACATCTGCTGCCTTCATCACACTCACCCCCGGGCAAACGCCCGGACGAGGTCGAATTCGGTGACAAGCCCGATAAGGCCCTTGTCCTCGATCACGGGGAGCGCCCCGATGTTGCGGTCGAGCATCTCCCGTGCGGCCATAGCGATGCTCCGGTCCGGGCTCGTTGTGAACAGGTCACCGGCGATGAGGTTGCGGACGGGAAGCCCCGTCACCTCCGAGATATCCCCCGTGGAGATCCGGGCAAAGACCTCCTTGCCGCCGAGGTACCGCATGATATCCGTTGCCGTGATGATTCCGAAGAGGACATCGTCGGAAACGACCGGGAGCCGCCGGAACCTGTACCGGGTCATGTCCCTTGTTACCTCCGCAATCGGACGTTCCGGATTGGTCACCCGAAGCGACGTCGTCATGACGTCCTCGACGGCAAGCCTGCTCTTCTCGGACGCCAGCACCCGCAGGACGTCGCGCTCGGTCACGATCCCCTTCAGGATGCCCCCGGCACCGGTGATGGGGAGCCCCCCGGTCTTCTTTTCGATGATCAGCGCGATCGCATCCGCGATCGTGGCGCTGTCGGGAAGAGACAGGAGGTCCCGTGTCATGATCTCCCGGACACTCTCGTTGACCGCGGAAAGAAGGTTCCCGCCATGCTTGACCTGGACCAGCCGGTACTTGTCGCCGCCGCCCATGAAATTGATGATGTCCCCGGAGGTGATGATCCCCCGCAGGTTCTTCGTCCCGGAGTCCGTGATCGGGAGCCGCCGGAAGTTGCATCCCGTCATCGTTCCGACAGCTTTTAGGATCGTGGTTGTCTGGGGGATCGAGACGACATCCCTGCTTGCAAACGCCATGATCTCCCCTTCCTGCGGGGGGATTCGGGACTGGAACTCGATGGGCCCGCGGTCGAACTTCCCCTGCATTTTGAGGAGCTTATCCCCCTGTTTGACGCCCCGTTCATGACGGTTCATGAATATCTCCCTCCAAAAACGTCCTGCCATCGTTGCTGACAGTCATTCCATGCTCCCATGCGATTCAACCCTCCGGACCCTGCTGAGGCAGTCCTGCCAGCGCATCGTGCCGCCCGAGGATCCCGACAATCCTTCCGCCATCCATGACCGGGAGCCGGCTGATGTCATGGTCGATCAGGAGCTGTGCTGCAGTATTGACCGGTTCGTCAGGGCGGGTGGTAACGACCGTAGCCTCCATCAGGTCGGATACCGGCGTTGAGACGGCGTTTAACAGCGCAGTCCGTACCCCGCCGCGGGCGATCAGGTCGCGGCGCGATATTATCCCGACAAGCTTCTTTTTCCGCATGACGGGGAATGCAGTATACCCGTGCTCGAGCATCAGGGCATGGATGCGCGGGACGGGATCGTCTGCCTGTGCTACGACAACGTTCCGGGTCATATAATCCTCCACCAACCCCCGGAGCTTGTTGCAGGATAGAATTACGGGGAAGATATCGGAGAGGAGGACCCCCCCGGTAATGCGTCGTTCCTCGTCGATGACGGCCGCGCTGTCCGTCCCGGCATCCCGCATCGCCCGGGCTATGCCCTCGACAGGGTCCTCGCGCCCTGCCTCTGCTGCGTCCTTGACAAATCCTTCGACCGTGACATCCGATTTCGTTGCGGTCAGGCGGAGAGCGTCGGTAATATCGATGTACCCGATCAGCCGCCCCCGGTCGTCCGTGATATACGCTTCACGGTACCGGTCATCCCGGAGAACCTGGCGGGCCTTTGTCAACCGGTCATTGAAACGCAGCACAGGGATCTCGACGAGGAAATCCTGTGCCCGTCTCATGTGATGTTCTCCTCCTCCCTGCAATGCGGGCAGAGCATCTGGTTGTCGACACGCTTTACGTCATCAGACATGACGCTGCACCGGCTGCATAACCCCGGCTCGACGGCATCTTCGCGGTTGATCTCGATTAAGTCTGCCATCAGCTCGTTGACCTCGTTGGACACGGTAAGAAGGTCCCGCACCGTTACGATCCCGATGACTTTCTTCTTCTGATCAACGACCGGGAGCCTCCGTACCCGGTGCTTCACCATCATATGGGCAGCGTCACCCACAGTCTTCTCAGCCCCCACCGTAATGAGCGGGGTGCTCATGATCTCGTTCACATGGACCGTACTTGGCCTGAGATCCTTTGCCACCACTTTACAGTTGATATCCTGCTCGGTAACGATCCCGATGGGAAGGTTCCGCTGGAGCACGATGCAGCTCCCGACATCGTCGTGGCACATGACGGCAGCAGCCTTGTCGACCGTTGCGCCGGTGCCGATCGTCGTCGGGTTTGGCCGCATCACCTCCTTCAAGGGTACACGGGTCTCGAAGCTCATCCGGTTGTCGTTCTTTTTCATGAGATCACCTCCCTGTGTCGGTCTGATGTTTACGATCTAGCATACTCACCAACTGTGATAAAAGGATTTGGGCAGCGTCACTGCTTTGCGAGGCAGATGCCCGACAGGAAACGGTATGCACCCGCGAGAGCCGGCTGTTCCGGAAGAAACCTAATAAACAGCCGGCCGCATACATACCTGTGAGATTACGGGCGTAATCCTGCAGGAAGGGTGGCAGGGTCCCCGGGGTGATGAACGCAAATGAAGATATTTTATCAGACGTTTGGCCGGGCCAGGAAGAGATTCTCCAGCCTCTTAAACCGCTTTTTCAGGAAGAAACGGACGCGGATAGGCATCTACGGCCCACCGAATGCAGGGAAGACCACGCTTGCCAACCGGATCGCCCGTGACTGGACCGGCGATGCCGTGGGCCCGGTGAGCGAGATCCCCCACGAGACCCGGCGCGCCCGCAAGAAGGAAGACATCATCATCTCGGGGGCGAACGGGGCGACGGTCACGATTGACATCGTCGATACGCCCGGCGTAACGACCAAGATAGATTACCACGAGTTCCTCGAGTTCGGTCTCGAGAAAGACGAGGCGATCATCCGTGCCCGCGAGGCAACCGAGGGCGTTGCCGAGGCGATGCACTGGCTCCGCGAGGATATCGACGGCGTCATCTACATGCTGGACGCTACGATCGACCCCTTCGAGCAGGTCAACATCATGATGGTCGGGATTATCGAGAGCAGGAAACTCCCGGTCATCATCGTCGCCAACAAGATCGACCTCCCCGATGCTGCACCCGCTCGGATCCGGAGCGCATTCCCCCAGCACCCTGTCGTCGCCATCTCCGGCCTTGAGGGAAAGAACACGGAAGAGCTGTACGAGATGATGATCGAGCGGTTCGGCTGAGGGGGGAAACCATACCATGCCACACAAGTGTACCAGGTGCGGCCGTGAATATGAGGATGGATCGACGGAGATCCTCAGGGGCTGCGGGAGCTGCGGGGGAAAGAAGTTCCTGTACGTGCGGCAGGAAGAGATCCACCGGGACATGATCGAGGAGAAGTCAGCGGAAGAGATCGTCACCGGGAAAGAGGAAGAGATCCTCGAAGTAAAGACCGAACCTGACAAGGGGGTCGAGATGTACGACCGGGTCGAGACGATCCGGATCGTGGGTCCCGGCACCTACGAGCTGAACCTCGAGAAGATGGCCGAGGGGGACGAGCGCATCATCTCGGTGGGAAAAGAGGGCGTCTACAATATCGACCTGCTCTCGTTCTCCAAGGACGAGAAGAAGAAGAAGCGGAAGAAGAGATAAGATCCCTTTCACCGGGTGGCAAGATCGTTTTTTATCCCCTCGTACGGCGCGGGGATCCCGATTGCGGCAAAGAAGGTGTCGGCAACGATCAGGCTGTTGATGACTGCCCATTCCGCGCACCCGTGGCCGAGACACCGGTCCGGGAAGAAGGGCCGGCCTTTCGGGACCAGCGGATTTTCACGGAATGCATGGGAGAGCATCGTTTCGAACCGTTCTGCCTCCGTTGTTTCGTCACCGGAAGACCTCCTGCGTTTTGAGGTAACAACCCACTCTTTCCGGTAGTGGAGCAGGAAGTTGCGGATTGCAACGAGCTTTCGTATGTTGGCAAATGCCGGGTCGGACTCCGGGAACGGGTGGCTGCCGGAGAGAGCCAGGATCCTCTGGTATTTCGTCAGCAGCGGTGCACGGTCAAAATTTTTCCCGTTGCGCCATTCCGCCGCGATGGTCTGGAACAGCGTGCGGGTTTTCCCCTCATCCGGGACATGCATGTCGTCGGTTGCGTCCGAGTAGAGCTCGTTGATCAGGGCCTCGAGGAATGATACCGCGGAGAGGACCGCGTGCAGGGCGAACGCCTCGTGCATCAGGTTATCTTCCGGCCCAAGCTCCTTGGTCCGTGAATATTCTTTCTCGATGCTATAGGCAAGCCTGCAGAAGAGCGCAGCCGACTGGATATAGCGGAGGGAGAGACAGTCCCGGAACCGGATCTCGCCCTCATCGCCAATCAACTCGATGGGGATCCTGCTCATCAGTACGAACCCGTTTCTTTCTCCTCCTGTAAAAACCAATGGGAAAAACCGCCATGGGATATGCGGGGGCTGCACCTCTCCCGAATAGTTGCATTGACAACATTTATCCCCCTGCCCGGTAACCTTTACAGGCTTTATGACACTGCCACGCACGGGGGAGGTCCCGTCATTCAGCGCAGCCTTCTCGATCACCACCCGCGGCCACGCCATATTCCTCAACGAACGGCTCCGGCCGCTCCGGCTGTCTGCCGGCCAGTTCCCGGTCCTGATGCTTCTCGCACAGGAGCAGAACATCACGCAGGAGACGCTCGTCCGGCACTACCGGCTCGATAAAGGAACAATAGCGCGGGCGGTAAGAAAACTCGAGGCTGCCGGCTACATCCGCAGGATTGTCGATCCCGGTAACCGCAGGGCCGTCCGGATCTTTCTGACGGAATCGGGGGAAGCGGTTGTTCCCGTTCTCAAAGCGATCAACAGCCAGTGGGAGGACTCCGTCTGTGCGGGACTTGTCGGGGAGGAACGCGGGACGCTGGATGCCCTTATCCGGCGTGTTGCAGCGAACAGCCTTGTGATCATGGAGAGTTCGGACAGGTGCAGCGGCGATGACGAATAACACAGACGGAAAAAGCGGGGACACCCGGTTCGAGAAAGAAGCGACAGAAGGTGTCTCTCTCTTAATGGGCGATCCCAAAAAGGCGATCGTGAAGCTCTCCGGCCCCATGATCGTGGCGATGCTCCTGATGTCCACGTACAACCTCGTCAACGCGATCTGGGTTGCCGGGCTCGGTTCCGACGCTCTCGCCGCCGTCGGGTTTGTCACACCGCTCTTTATCATCTTCATGGGGCTTGGCAACGGGCTTGGCGCCGGGGCAGCCTCGGTCATTGCCCGGCGGATTGGCGCAAAGAACAAGGCAGGAGCGGACAACGCGGCAGTCCATGCGATCCTGCTCGTCCTCGTGCTGTCAGCCGTTCTTACCCTGCCCCTGATCTCCCTCACGGGGCCCATCGTGATCCTGTTCGGTGCGGGGGAGACGGCCGGGCTCGCGACAGAATACGGGCAGGTGGTTTTCCTCGGCCTTGTGCTCATCCTCTTCACGAACATCGGGTACGCTATCCTTCGTGCGGAAGGGGACACGAAGCGGGCGATGTACGTCATGGGGGCTTCTGCGATCCTGAACATGGTCCTCGATCCGCTGCTCATCTATACCGCGGGGATGGGCATTGCCGGCGCCGCGTGGGGGATGCTCGTCTCCCTCGCAATGGTTTCCTCTGTCATGCTCTTCTGGTTCCTCGTGAAGAAAGACACCTATGTCGGGATCTCCTTTGCGGCATTCTCCTTTGACCGGAAGACCCTGCGGGACATCTTCGGGGTCGGTCTTCCGGCGAGCGTCGAGTTCCTCCTCATGTCGATCCTCTCCATCTTCATCAACGGCCTGCTCGTCACCGTTGCGGGGACGGATGCCGTCGCCGTGTATACTGCCGGGTGGCGGGTCGTCTTCTTTGCGATCATCCCCCTTGTCGCCATCGGGACATCCGTCATCTCTGTCGCAGGAGCCGCATACGGGGCGCGGCAGTACGCAAAGATCCGTACGACGCATACGTTTGCCATCCTGCTCGGGATCGCGATCTCGCTCGCTACCAGTATTGTCACGTTCCTCTTCGCTCACCAGATCGCTGCGGTCTTTGCGTATTCGGAGGACAGTGCGCACCTCATGCCCGAGATTGCGGCGTTCCTTGCCACGATGTGCTTCTTCTACCCGTTCATTCCGCCGGGCATCATGTCAGGCTCGATCTTCCAGGCAACCGGCAGGGGACTGACGTCTCTCGTCATCACGGTACTCCGCAGCCTCGTCTTCATCGCCGTCTTTGCTTACCTGTTCGGGATCGTCTTCGGGTTTGGCGAGCGGGGGGTCTGGTGGGGGATCGTCGCCGGGGATATCCTCGGGGGGCTGGTTGCGTTTGTCTGGGCGCGGGCCTACATCGCGCGGCTGATCGCAAACGGGTAAAGGAGTTCCTGACGAACAATGCAGGGAGTGGCATCCGAAAATAACCAGGGAGCGTCGTTGCGGAAGATGTGCCATCATGCGATCTTCGTTGTGACTGCCGGTTCCCACATCCCGTATCATGAGGAACCGGAATACCGAAAGCCCGGTTTTTCGCCGGATTCCGGGACCTGACGATGGACGTCGCGTTGCAGGGGAGCCCCGGCGCCGGTCCCCGTCAGAGATACCTCGGCGACAGGGGCCTGATCGTCCTGATCGCGGTACTCTCCGCGTTCGTCCCGCTCTCGACCGACCTCTATCTCCCTGCACTCCCCGGGATGAGCGGGTATTTTCAGGTCGCGGCCGGAACGGCAAACTTAACGCTGATACTCTTCTTCATCTTCTTTGCCGCAGGGATACTCTTCTGGGGCCCGCTCTCCGACCGGTATGGTCGAAGGCCCGTCCTGCTCACTGGTCTTTCCCTCTATACTGCCGCAAGTGCGGCATGCGCCCTCTCGGGCGACATCTGGTCCCTCATCTTCTTCCGGATCCTGCAGGCTGCCGGAGGCAGCGCCGCCTCCGCGGTCGCGACCGCGATGGTCAAGGATGTCTATGAAGGGCGGCGGCGGGAGTCGGTGCTCGCGATCGTCCAGTCCATGGTCGTGATCTCCCCCGCGGTCGCCCCGGTGATCGGTGCGTTCATGCTCCCGTTCACGTCCTGGCGGGGGCTCTTCTGGGCGCTCGCCCTGATCGGTGCCGTCTCGCTGGCCGGTTCCTGCCTGCTGACCGAGACCCTCCCCTCGCGGTATACCGGCACGATCCTGCAGTCCTTCCGCCGCCTCGGGACGGTGCTGATAAATCCCGGCTTTGCCGCTCTCCTCATCGTCTTCTCGCTCGTATCGACGGCGTCGCTCGCATTCATTGCCGACTCCTCGTATATTTACGAAGACGGGTTCGGGCTCTCCGAGCAGTGGTTCAGCTTCTTTTTTGCCGTCAATGCTGTCGCCATGATCCTCGGGCCCCTCCTCTACCTCCGTCTCTCCCGGTCCTTCGCCCGGGGCCCGGTCATCGCGTCCTGTTTCATCGCCATGATCGCGGGTGGTGCCCTGATCTGCCTCATCGGCAGCACCGGCCCGGTCTTCTTTGCACTCGCGCTCTTTCCGGCGACCCTGATGGGCAGCTGCGTCCGCACCCCCGGGGCATTCCTCATGCTCGAGCAGCAGAAGCAGGACACCGGTTCCGCATCAGCCCTCATCAACTGCACCAGCCTCGTGTTCGGCTGCGCCGGGATACTGGTTGCCACCCTCGATCCCGGCAACCTCATCCTTATCCTGGGGGCGATCTACGTTTCCGTAGGAGCGGTATGTCTTGCCGGCTGGCGGCTCATCGGCAGGCTGAACATTATCAGGGATGTTCCGGATATGCCGCCTGCGGCCTGCTGATTCGGGAGGACAACGGTAATTCCACCCATATCCTTAATATCCCCTCAATAGAATACCTGTAAGCACTTTTAAGCGAAGTGCTGACAGAAGTAAGTCCGACGTGCACTCGTGCACTGCCATAAAAAGGCTCGGGATTACCGGGAGTCAGCAACCATTGCGGCTCTTTTTGGACTTACCCATGTTACAGGAGGTACCAGAATGGCAAGAATGCATGCCCGAAGAAGGGGCAAGTCAGGCTCCGTCCGGCCTCACCGGAAAGAGGCGCCCGCATGGTCCAACACGGACGTAAAGGCGGTCGAGAAGGTCATCGTCGACCTGCGGAAGGAAGGTGTGAGCAGCGCACGGATCGGCCTGATCCTGCGTGACCGGTATGGCGTGCCGGACATCAAGGCACTGACCGGCGGAAAGCGGATCGGGGACATCCTCCGCGACAACAAGATCCAGTCGGAGATCCCCGAAGACCTGCGCGACCTGATGAAGAAGGCGCTCGGTCTGCGCAAGCACCTCTCCGAGAACGAGAAGGACCTGCACAACAAGCGGCAGCTCCAGCTGATGGAGTCCAAGATCCGCCGGCTCGTGCGGTACTACGCAAAGAGCCGCCGGCTGCCCGAAGGGTGGACCTACAAGCCGGAGAACACGGAGATCCTGCTGTCCCGTTAACCGGATATCCTGCCCATGTCCATTCACGCCGCTGCTGAACTCGTTGCCGAACGAATCCGACGGTCGGAGTACGTAGAGGTTGTCGCCCACAACGATGCCGATGGTATCGCGGGGGGCTCGATCCTCGCCCACGCCATGGCGCGTGCGGGGCTCCGGTTCCGGCTGAGGATACGGCGCGAGATCGCGGCAAGCGACCTTGCCGGTGACCATGAGTACCTGCTCTGCGATCTCGGCGCCGGGATGGAGAACCTCCCGAAGGAGACGATGGTCGTCGATCACCACGAGGCCCGGTTCACCGGTGACTACCATGTCAACCCGCGGCTTGCGGGGATCGATGGTGACCGCGAACTCTCCGGTGCGGGAGCCGCGTATCTCGTTGCAGGCAAGCTCGGGGACAACCGCGACCTTGCGGGGCTCGCACTCCTCGGTATGATCGGCGACCGGCAGCAGCTAGCCGGCACGAACCTTGCGATCTTCAATGACGGGGCTGGAAACGGCATCATCCTGCCGTCGCGGGGGATCCTCCTCCCAGGAAGGGATCTCCCGGAACGGCTGCTGACGGCAATTTCCCCGCTTATTGACGGGGTCAGCGGGGATGCTGCGGCGGTAAGCGCCCTTGCCGGAAAAAGCGGGGAAACGGGGACGATGGACATAAAACCTGTCCTCTCGCTCTGTGTCCTTTTGGCCCTGCGGTCCCATGCCGCGGGCTGCGTCGAAGCGATCTACGGCGACACGTATGCGCTCCAGCGCGAAGTGATCGCCGATGCCCATTCCCTTGCTGCGGTCATCGATGCCTGCGGCAAGACCGGGCACGGGGACCTCGGCGCAGCGATCTGCCTGCGGCACTCCGGCGACCTCGCGGCCGCATGGGAGATGACCCGGCAGCACCGCCTCGATGTCATCGCGGCATTCCATTCGGCGGCAACGCAGGAGGCGCCCGACAGGGTTTATGAGGTGGAGAGGAGCGACGTTGCGAGCGATGTCGCGGACGCGCTCTCCTGCAGGATCACGGCGCAGGCCCCGCTTGCGGTGATCGCAAAGGACGGGGGCGTCTGCCGGGTCTCCGCACGTTCGCCCGACGGCTCTGCGCAGGACCTCGGTGCAGCACTCCGTTCCCTTGCGCAGGCATGCGGGGGGTCCGGCGGCGGGCACAGGAGCCGCGCCGGTGCAACGATCCCGTGCGCGAATATCGGGGCGTTCCGAAAAGGTTTTTCCGAGGCGACGGCAGCATGATGCAGATCGAGGGGATTATCGCCACAACGCACCGGAACCCGTCCTGCATTGCCGGGGCGATCCGGGTCGACAACCTCTCCGCGATGGAGACCTCGGCGACAGCGACGGCGGTTGTCACAACGGTAACGGGGACAAAGCTCCGTTCGGTCATCGCGTCGGTGGACGATTACCTCATGAACCTCGCCATTGCGGACGAAGCATGCAGGTACGGGGATCGGCAGGGACAGGCGGACAATGACAGGCAGAAGGATATGCGGACAGAGGGAATACGACAAAAGGTGAGATAATGGCAAAGAAACAGGTTGGAAGAAGAGTTGAAGGCTGGAAAGCCAAGAGCTGGTTCAAGGTGCACACTCCCGAGAACCTCGGGAAGACGTACATTGGCGATACCATCGCAAACGACGCCGAGAGCGTTGTCGGCAGGATCATGCAGGCAACGCTCGGCGAGATCACGAACGACTACGCAAAGCAGCACATCAAGATGCGGTTCCGCGTGGCGACCGTCACCGGCGACGCCGCCTATACCGAGTTCGTCGGGCACGAAGTGACCCGGGACTACCTGCGTTCGCTCATCAAGCGCCGCAGCACCCGGATCGACTGCCTCGTCCCGATCGTGACCAAGGAAGGCAAGAAAGTCCGGCTGACCATCAGCTGCTACACGCTCGCCCGTGCAAACGTCTCCCAGATCCACGCGATCCGGAACGCAATCACGGCGAACGTGAAGGCACAGGCGCAGGCATGGGACCTCAACACGCTGGTCAACGGGATTGTCGGGGGAGAGATCTCCCGCGATGTCTTCAAGGTCGTAAAGACACTCTACCCGATCCGCCGGATCGAGATCATCAAGTCAAAGGTCGGGACGGGCGCATCCGCCCCCGTCCCTGCCCCCGAGACGGCAGCGGCACCGGCATAACCCGTCAGATCACTTTTTTTTCTTCAAGGCCCGGCAGAGGGTCGCGGTTTTTTTAGAACCGTTCAGCATAAGAGCTCGTACTCGCAAACCTGTACCTGATGACCCCGCACAAGATCCTCTTCCTCGTGCTCGACGGCATTGCCGACCGTCCCTGTCCCGAGCTTGCCGGAAAAACCCCCCTGCAGGCCGCAAAGAAGCCGAACCTGGACGCGATTGCCCGCGAGGGAATCTGCGGGATCATGGACACCATCTCCATGGGGATCCGTCCGGGGTCCGACACCGCACACCTCGCCCTCCTCGGGTACGACCCGCACACGTACTACACGGGGCGCGGGCCGCTCGAATGCGAGGGGACCGGTATTCACATGGAACCCGGCATGATCGGCTTCCGATGCAATTATGCGACCGTTGCAAAGGACGGGAAGGTCATTGACCGGCGGGCAGGCAGGATCCACGATACGGCGGATCTCTCCGCCGCTATCCAGAACGGAGTCGACCTCTCGCGGTACGGCGTCTCGTTCGTCTTCCGGTCCGGCGCCGGTCACCGTGCCTCCCTCGCGCTGAAGGGAGAAGGGCTCGGTCACTGTGTCTCGTCGAACGATCCCAAGAAGGAGGGGGTCGCTCCGCTTACGATCGTTTGGCAAAAAGACGCGCCGGTCCACCGGAAGACCGCGGAAGTCTGCAACGAGTTCGTCCGCCAGTCGGCGGCGATCCTCTTCGACCACCCGGTGAACCGGAAGCGGCTTTCTGAGGGAAAGAACCCGGCAAACATGGTCCTGATGCGGGGTGCCGGCGAGATGGGGGACTACGAACCGTTCGACCGGCGGTATGGCATCTCCGGAAGCGTCATCTCCGCTGCAAGTCTCATCGGCGGGATCGGCACCGCGGTCGGGCTCCGTCGGGTCCACGTCCCCGGCATCACCGGCTCGCAGGACTCCAACCTTGCAGGGAAGATCGCGGCAGCGCTCGACGAACTCTCGGGTAAGGACTTCGTGCTCGTCAACATCAAGGGGGCGGATGAGTCCGGCCATGACGGGCTCGCCCTCCAGAAGACTGCGTTCATCGAAAAGGTTGATAGCGCTATCGCCCCCATCCGTAGTAGGGATGATTGCATTATCGTACTCTGCGCCGACCACTCCACGCCTTGTGCGGTAAAAGATCACAGCGCAGACCCGGTCCCCGTCGTTATTTGGGGGGAGGGGGTCCGCACCGACAGTGTTTCGCGGTTCGATGAGATCTCCTGTGCGGGAGGCGGGCTCTGCCGGATCACGGGGGCGTCCCTGCTCCCCATCGCGCTCGACCTCATCAACCGGTCGAAGAAGTACGGGGCGTAACGGGGGGAATCCTTGGCAGCTGCAAAAACAAAACAACCGAAACGACGCGTTGATGACTGGCACCGCCACTGCCTCCTCCCGGACGGGACCGAGCTGCAGGAGCACTCCATCAAGACCGACCGGAATATCGTTATCGGCGAGTTCTGCAGCATCGACTACGGGCTCCGCGGGGCGGACGTCATCGTCGGTGATTCGACGAAGATCCGCGAGTACATCTGGGCCGAGGGGGATGCCCGGGTCGGGAACTGGTGCGAGATCGGCAGCGATGTCATCGCAAAACAGGACGCGTACATCGGCGAAGGTGCAAAGATTAAGGGCCGGCTCAAGGTGACCGGCACCCTCGACATCGGCGAACGCGTCGAGATCCGGGAGGGCTTCGAGGCGACCGGTGCCATCGAGGTCAGGAACCCGATGCCGGTCATCATGTTCCTCCTCATCTACTTCATGACACTCCTGCATATCCAGCGGGAAGAGGATATCGACAGGATCCTCGACGATCTCTTCTCGGAAGATGAGCGTGACTTTTCCATGCCGCTCATGATCCCGTCTCGGTCGAAGCTGAACATGAAGGTCTTCTCGGTCCCTTCCACCATGCGGATCGGGAAAAACTGCCGGCTCCACGGCAACATCCGGGCAGGGTCCATCGAGGTCCAGACGGGCACGGTCGTCTTCGGGAGCCTCCGGGCGAAGAAGGGGATCACGGTCGCCGGTGGGACGACCATCCACGGGAACGTGGAGAGTGCCGACGAGGTCGTCGTCAGCAAAGGCGCCCGTATCCTTGGGAACGTGATCGCAAAGTCCCTCCGGATGCACGATGAGGCGAAGATCGACGGGACCATCGAGGCGCCCCACGGCCTCCGGATCGAGCACGACGCATGAGAGCTGCAGGAATCCTCGGGGTCGATGCGGTCAGGTTCCTTGAGCCGTCCTATGCCGATCTCACCCTGCCGGTGACCAACGATATCCTTGCGGGCCTTCCCGCAGACGAGGGCCGGCTCCTGATCGACGAACACGAGGAGCCGATCGCCCTCGCGTTGCACGGGGATGGTGCCTGGACCGTCGGGACCTTCATCTGCCGGAGACCGTCCGTTGCCGCCATCGAGCACTTCGAAGAAGTGCCCGGCGAGATCTACCAGGAAGACAGGGCGGTATGGATCGCGGCAGTCCGGGAATACTTCAGCAACGATATCCTCTCCGGGGTTACGCCATCGGTCGACGACCTGAACCGGGACCGGCCTGCAATCATCGAAGACGTCATCGCCCGGACGTGGGGTCGGGAACAGGGCAGGGTCTGCCTCGATTTCTGTTGCGGGTCCGGCGCAGGCTCAGCCGTCCTCCGCCGCCTCGGGTACACGCCGCTTTCCTGCGACAACGACCCGGCTCTCCTCTCCCGGGGGCTCCATGCCGGCCGGCTCCTCCCCCACGAGACGGTCTGCATCGACGCGACCCGCGCCGCGGACTACCTCGATCCCGTCCCCCGGGCGATCGCCGTCATGATGGGGGAGATCAACCTGCATACGCAGGAACTCTGGCAGCAGCTGGTGTCGCAGGTCTTCGCGCTCGCCGATGATGTCATCATCACAGTCGGGACAGAGCCGGAGGCCGATAAAATCCGGAGATGGGGAGAGGATCTGGGACGGTCGGTTGCCATATCAGAGAACCCGAAGGACCCGATCTATGACCGGTGGGTCTGCGTGAGCGGGAGATAGGGGAAATTCAATTTTTTCTTTTCTTTTTCCGTCAAATGAATTTCATCACAGGGTTCCATCGGTTGCATCGATGATGGGCTCAGACGCCGGATATCTCAGAGTCTGGACCCATGCGACCCCCGCCGGCCCCCCGGCCGGGCCCGGAACCTGAATTACCGCCGTAAAAATGGAATCAGATGATAATTGTTCGACCTGATAAACCGTGCGAAGGGGGGATTGCCGGCCAGCCTGTACCCCTCCGGACCCCCTTCACCGTCTCCTTCTCCGGCCCTGGTCCCCGTGGGGCGGGTGGCCGCCATGCGATCCACGGTCCTCCGACCCCCGCGGCACTTTTGGCTGCCACCCATGGGCCGGCCGCTTCTTCTCCGCTTCCGGCACCCCCGCCTCCTCCCCGCACTCCAGCTCCGCAATGATCTGCAGGGGGTCGTCCATCCGTTCCGAGAGTTCCATGACACGGAGGAGCCGCTCGATCCCGATGAAGTGCTCGGCCATCACCTTTGCGAGCGGGGTCATCTCGATCGTCCCCTTCTCCGTCCGCCGGACGAGCCGGTGGGAGACGAGTTCGGGGAGGACAGGTTCCATGCTCCCGACCATCATCGCGTTGATACGGTCGAGGTCCCGCTCGTTGCCGTCGCAGACGACCGCGTTCGCCACGTATTCCTCGCTGCTCGCTTCAAGATCGTGCTCGGGGGCGACCTCCTCCATCTCCCCCTTGAGGAGCCCGAGCGCCACCTGCTCTTCGGTCAGCGGGCTCTCGCGGGAGTAACTGCCGCCCGGTTCCGCAAGGATGACGACTTTTCCCAGGTCGTGGAAGTCCGGGCGGCCGGCACGCCCGCCCATCTGGGAGAACTCCTGCACCGAGAGCCACTTGTTGCCCATGGCGAGCGAATCGAAGATTACCTGCGAGGCGGGGAAGTCGACGCCCGCCCCGAGCGCTGCCGTGGTGACGACCGCCATCATCTTTCCCGCGGAAAATTTCGCCTCAACGTCCCGGCGCTCCTGCGCCGTGAGCCCGGCATGGTAGGCCGCCACCCGCATGCCGAGCGCCTCGGCAATCGTGTGGCAGCGGGCCCGGGAGTTGGTGAAGATGATGCTCTGCCCGCGGAAGCCTTTCGAGGAGGTCTTCTTGTATTCGTCAGTTGCGAGCTGCTTGATCGTCGGGATCTTCTGCTTGCGCTCCACAAAGAGGAGGTAGCGTTCGAGCCCGACCGGGCGGTCGTCATACCGGACCAGCGTGCAGTTCAGTTTTTTTGCAAGCGTCTTCGGGAACCCGATGGTTGCCGAGAGGTAGAGGAACTGGGCCTGCGGGGCGAGAAACTTGATCCGGGCAATCATCCCGTCGAGCCGGTGCCCCCGGTCCGGGTCCTCCAGCATCTGCACCTCGTCGATGACCACCGTGCCTACCCCCTTGATCCGCTGCCCGCACCGGATCAGGTGGTCGACCCCCTCGTACGTGCCGACGATGATGGGGGACTGGGGGTCCCGGTCTCCGGCAGACCGGGTCTCGGGCAGGTTGATCCGGCTCACCCCGGTGAGAAGCCCGGTCTTTGCGATCTTCCCGTACCGGGTGGAGAACCGCTCGTACTTCTGGTTCGCAAGCGCGACGAGTGGGACCAGAAAGAGCATCCGGCCCCTCCCTTCGCGGTAGTTCGTAAGCCCCGCCATCTCCCCGATGAAGGTCTTGCCGCTCGCGGTTGCGGCAACAACGAGCAGGTCCTTTCCCGAAAGGAGCCCTGCGTCGACCGCGAGCTGCTGGACCGGCATGAGAGAATCCACCCCGGAAGCTTTCACGAACTCCTGCGGCACGGGCAGCTCCGCAAGCTTCTGCGTCGCGAGCAAGGGGTGCGGATCGAGCTTGTCGAAGAGGGTGCGGGAGAACGAGAGTGTGTCCGGCTGCAGGGTCGCGAGGACCTTGTCGAGGTTCCGGTGCTTCTCCAGGAGCACTTCGAGGTGAGCGAGCGCGTCCCGCCCGAGCCGGCCGGCCTGCGTCGCCTCCCGGCGCAGCTCGCGGCGGGCGCAGTCCATGCAGATCCGCTCGCCCTTCGCAAACTCCGCCGAGTTCGCTTCCGTAAGGGGCGTGAAACGCTCGTCGAGGAGGCACATCCGGCAGGCGTCCACCGGCCCTGCCGTGATCTGGAAACTTTTCAGGAAGGATTCGAACGCCGGGTCCGGCTTCGTCAGCCGCACATCGCCCTGCCGGAGCTGGACGATGAGGTCCTTCGAGGGCGTATGCTTGTATTCCTTCTTCCCGCCCCAGCGGAGCCGGTACCGTACCGGGCGGAGCCCTTTTGCCGTGTCCGTCAGTTCGGTGATGCCGGCCCCGCGGACATGCTTCCCATCGTAAAAGAGGATCCGGTAGCTGCCCTTGACCGGCTGGACAATGATCATCATGGCGCGATCAGGTCGTGGATCGTGTACCCGATCCCCGCGCCCTCCAGCCTCTTGAGGAAGTCGGTGAACTCCTCGTCCACAATGACGATCACGCATTCGAGCCCGTGGAACGCAGCCTCGATGACACCCTCCCGCGCCCCGTAGAACATATCGGGCTTCCTCCCGGCTGTCCGCAGGGCAATGAACGCCTCGAGGCCGACAGCCGCGACGACATCAGATCCTTTAAGAACTTCGGCAAGCCGTTTCTGGTTGACCCGGCGCGAGCCGCCCTGCTGGATCCGGGGGACCTTGCAGACCCGGATGCCGCCCTCGTGGTGATCGATGATCCCGTTGAGCCGGGCGACGCCGACGTCCTCGTCCTTTTTCGCATCGGCGACGACCGTCCCCATGGCTGCCTGTGGCTTCTTCCCGGCGTAGAGCCAGCCGCCCTTCATATATACGCCGACCTCGTCGCCGGTTTTTAAGTCCTCGGCAGCGATCGCCGCCCAGACCGCCACCTGCTGGATGATATCGCGCCGGATGTGGCGGGCATAGGCCTCGAGCGCCTCGGCGTTGGTGACGATCCACTCTACCCCGGTCCGGGTCACCTCGTAGTTGCCCCGTCCGCTCGCGGCAACCAGCCCCTCTTCGGTAAGCTCGCGGATGTACTCGGAGATCGCCTGCGGGGTCACCCCGAGCTTCGCCGCGATCTCCTGCTGCCGGACCGCCGGCTGGTGTTCGGCGACCTCAACGAGGATCTGGAGCCGGGTGACTTCCCGTTTGCTGCGCAGGATCGTATACAGGGGGTCCTTATCGCCCTGCGTCAATCCGCACCAGCCCCTGCCCTTTCACGTCGAGGTGGGGGATCCGCTTCGCAAGCCCCTTGATGAAGACCGGGGAGACCCCGAACTTCCGGGAGAGGTCGTTGATCGAACCGCTGCCGTTTCCGAGCTCGCCCTCGATCTGGTCCACGAGGTTCCGGAGGCTCTCGTCCTTGGAGAGCGAGAGGTAGAGGATATCGGAGAGGTCCTGCAGGTTGCACTGGAAGTTTGCCCGGAACTTGTTGTAGGTCGCCCGGTACTCCCGCGTCGGCTTCTCCCCCCGCTTGGGCATCCGCCACTGCTCCTCCACGAGGTTTCCCTTTTTTAAGACCTGGATGCAGGTGTTCACGTCGGCGGGGCTGACCTGGGAGCCGATCTCGTCCTCGGTCATCCACGACTTGCTCAGCAGCTCATAGACCTTTTTAAAAGAGGGATCGTTGAATGTCATGAGGAGTGGAACGAGTTCCACCGGATCGTTGACTATCCTGATATGTCCCGGCACGGCAATAACCCTATACTTATATCGCCGCGAAATTCAATAAGGTTTTGTGAAGAATACCCAGAAACAGGGCACGATCCGGGTCCGCGGAATCGTCCAGGGGGTGGGGTTCCGGCCGTTCGTGTTCGCAAAGGCGAAGGGGCTGGCCATCGACGGGACGGTCAGGAACCTCGGGAGCGAGGTCCTCATCCACGCGAGGGGCGCCCGGTTCGACGAGTTCGTCGCTGCACTCCGGCAGGGTCCCCCGCTGGCAAGGATCGACTCCGTTGCTGTCACGGATCTCGAGGGGCCGGTCCAGCCGGGTTTTTCCATCCTGGAGAGCGGCGAGGGAGCGCTCTCCGGCATGATCCCCCCGGATGTCGCAACCTGCGACGCCTGCATCGCCGACATCTTCCGGAGGGGGGGCAGGTACGAACGGTACTGGGCAACCTCCTGCGTAAACTGCGGCCCCCGGTACAGCATCATCGCCTCCCTCCCCTATGACCGGGAACGAACCTCCATGGCTTCGTTTCCCGTCTGCGCTTCCTGCGCCGCGGAATACGGGGACCCTGGCTGCCGCCGTCACCATGCCCAGACCATCGCCTGTTCAGCCTGCGGGCCGGATCTCGCCCTCCTCGATGCACGGGGGAGGACCATCGAATGCGACGACCCGATCCGTACAACCGCGGAGCTCCTCGATGCGGGACGGATCGTCGGTATTCGCGGCATGGGCGGGTTCCATATCGCCTGCATCGAGGAGTCGGCCCGGGAACTGAAACGCCGTCTCGGCCGGGTCGAGCAGCCGTTCGCCGTCATGGTCCGCCCGGATGCCATCGACCGGATCGCGTGCGTATCGGACGAGGACCGGGAGCTCCTCAGTGGCCCGGTACGCCCTATTGCTGTCCTGGAAAAGCACGATCCCACCTCCCACCCGGACATCAGCAACCTCCACACCATCGGCTGCATGCTCCCCTACACCGGGCTCCATCACCTGCTCTTTTCGTTTCTTGCACACCCCCTCCTGATCATGACGAGCGCCAACGTGCCCGGCTACCCGATGATCACGGATATCGATGTTGCGATGGCGAAACTCTCCGGTGACGCGGATTTTTTCTTAACCCATAACCGGACCATCGTCAACCGGTGCGACGATTCCGTCGTCCGGGACGGGTATATTATCCGGCTCTCGCGGGGGATCGCGCCGAAACGGACCGCGATCGACCTCGGGCCCCGCACAATCCTCGGTGTCGGGCCGGAGCTGAATGCGAACGCGACCCTGTACCGGGACAGCTTCGCCGTCACCTCCCCGCATGTCGGCAATGTCCGGAATCCCCCGACGCTGGACTACCTGAAGGAGACGGTCGCCCGCCTCCAGCGGCTCCTTGGCGCCCGCATCGATGTCGTCGCCCACGACCTCCACCCGCAGTTCCTCTCGACCAGGTTCGCGCAGGAGCTCGCTGAGGGCGGATCGGTCGAGCGGATCCCGGTCCAGCACCACCGGGCCCATATCGCGGCGACGACGACTGCCCCCTGCATCGGGATCGCCATCGACGGGGTCGGGTACGGGGACGACGGGTCAGTCTGGGGCGGGGAGATCTTCTGCGGGCAGGTGCCGGACCTTGCCCGGGTGGCACACCTCGAGCCGGTCGCGATGCCGGGCGGTGACCTCGCGACCCGGTTCCCCGAGCGGATGCTCTACGGGATCCTGCCGGACGAAGAGATCCTCGCGCTCCTCGCAACCCGCAACTGGTCCGATGTGGAGCTCGGGGTGCTGAAAAAACAGGTCGCTACCGGCTTCAACGTCGCGACGACCAGCAGCACCGGGCGGGCACTCGATGCCGCTGCAGCCCTTCTCGGGATCTGCCGGGAGCGTACCTACGACGGGGAGCCCGCCATGAAGCTCGAGTCCGAAGCGGCATACGGCACCCCGGAAGACTGGGACCTGCGGATCACGGAGAGCGGGGGGTGCAGTAGTCTGTCCACCCGGGCGCTCATGGAGGCGGCATTCGCGCGGCTCGAGGACGCCCCCGCTGGCGACCGTCAGGCGATCCGTGACATCGCTTCCTCGTTCCAGCACAACCTCTCCCGCGGGATCGCCCGGCTCGGGATTCTGGCGGCGCAGAAGAGCGGGATCCGGACCGTCGCCCTCAGCGGCGGTGTCGCGTACAACCGCCAGATCCGGGAGACGATCCGGTCGGAGATTTCCGGCGCCGGGCTCGACTGCATCCTCAACCGGGAGTATCCCCTTGGGGACGGGTGCGTCTCGTTCGGGCAGTGCGTCTATGCCGGCTCGGTCCTCGCCGCGCAGCGGTAAGGGTTGACGGTTAAGCAGCGGCGAAGGAGAAGTTTATCTCGCCGGGAGCCCAAGGTGGAAAGGAGGATGAGTTCGAAAGAGGACGCAAAGCGGGAGAAGATCGAGACACTGGAGAAGGAACTCGCCGACCTCCGCCAAGGACTTACCATCGTGCAGGACTACTACCACGACCTCGAGAGTACGGGGAAGGCACAGGATGCAGAGGAGGACGTCGACCAGGCGATCCTCAAGCCCCTGATGGCTGAAGACGCCGAATTCGAGGGGATCTGGAAATTCCACGACGAGATGCTCATCCGCGACCCCGCCTCGAAGGTCTCCTGCCTCAGGATGTACGACACCTTCGTCGCCTACTGCCGGAAGAAAGGACGGGTACATGCGGACCGTTCATCCTTCGATTTTATTCTTGCGCAGATGGGCCTGCAGCGGGAGATACCCGGCGATCTCTGGAAAGGATACCGGCTCCGGGGATGACCGGACTTCCCCGGTTCCGGACACGACAGCCCTTCTTTAAAGCCTCTCCCCCTCATCTCCCCGGCGTTTCCCATGACCCATATCCGGATTACCCACGATTCAAACATCCCCCTCTTAGGCTCGCTCTATTTCGGGATCATCGACCGGGGCACGAGCCTCCTGCAGGTTCGCCCCTCGTGCGGCTGCAACCTGAGCTGCCCGTTCTGCTCGGTCGACGCCGGCCCGGCTTCAAGGACGCGGGCGACGAGTTACGAGGTGGAGCGGGAGTATCTCGTGGAGTATGTCCGGGAGGTGGCGGAGTTCAAGGGCGCCGGCGTCGAGTGCCACATCGACTCGCCCGGCGAACCGATGTTGTATTCCGAAATTGCGGCACTCGTCCGCGACATACGGCAAATCCCTGAAGTGAGCATCGTCTCGATGCAGACCAACGGGACACTCCTTTCTGCATCTTCCATCGATGATCTCGAATCCGCCGGCCTCGACCGTATCAACCTCTCCCTCCATGCCCTCGACCCGGAAGGTGCCCGCACCCTCGCCGGCACGGAGAGCTTTGACATCGCCCGGGTCATGGATGCAGCCCGGGCGGTCGCAGAGAGCCGGATGGATCTCCTGATCGCGCCGGTCTACCTCCCGGGGATCAACGATGACGAGATCCCCCGCATCATCCGGTTTGCGCAGGAGATCGGCGCCGGGAAACGCTATCCCCCGCTCGGGATCCAGAAGTTCGAGCGGTACCGGTACGGGAGATCGCCCCGGGGCATAAAAGTGCAGAGCTGGTGGCAGTTCTACAACAAGAGCCTCAGGCCGTGGGGAAAGGAGGCCGGCATCCGGCTCGCCCTGACACCGCAGGACTTTTTAACGGAGCGCCGGCCGCGAATCCCGGACAGTTTCAGGACCGGGGAGAGAGTGACGGTTACGATCCGGGCACCCGGCTGGCTGAAGGATGAGATGCTGGGGGTTGCGCGGGACCGGGTCGTCTCGGTGCCGGGATGCGGGAAGGAGCAGGGCAACGTACGGGTGAAGATCGTCTCCGCAAAAGACGGAATTTATGTCGGGATCCCGATCTAATCTCTGCAATATTTAAATGAATGGCTTCGTTGCCTAGCAACCCGTCACCGTTTAATAACGACACGAAAAGACGTGTTGAGCAATGTCTGCCAGCGCAGATCCGATCGGGAGGACCTGCCCGTTCTGCGGATCGACCGTGACCGCCGAGGACTATTTCTGCCGCGCATGCCATAAGCGCTTCGAGCTGCGGGGTGCGGAGACCGACCCGACAAAGCTTGCGGCACTCCCGGAGGGTTCCGTCCTCAGCCTCCGGAACCCGGTGCTCGCCGCTCTCCTCTCTGCCTGCGGCATCGGGCTCGGGCAGTTCTATAACGGGGACCTGCTGAAAGGGCTGGCATTCTGTATCCTGTGGCTCGGTGCCGGGATGTTCCCGTCCGTAATGGCGAACCCCGCAGTCCCGGCGTTCTGGATCATGGCTGCCGTATGGGGTGTGACCATCGTCGATGCCCCACTTAGTGCCTGGCGGATCAACCGGCTGGCAAAAGAGTTCTCCGGAGGAAGCCTGCTTTTTTTTGTCGAACTCGCTCTCATGACAGGTCTCGCGATATGGTACCTGACCGGCGGGGATGCATTGTCATGGGTAGCGATCGTCAGCCCGCCCGCCCGTTTCTTCCTATGACGCCCGGGGCCCGGCACCCTGTCCTTAGGATCGGTTCTCCCCGGGGATCATCGTATCGTTCGGACAAAGACGGAACCCTAATGCCTCCTGCGGGGAACTGATCTGTATGTTCAGCCGCCTGGTCAGCCGCCTTTCTGATAAAACCACGATGATCCTGCTGCTCATGATCCTCGTCTTTGCCGGCTTAAGTATTATCTATACCTCGAATATCACGACGGTTGCTCTCCACGACCAGACGCGGGAGGAACTGGGCGATATCGCAGCGACGATTGCCCTTGATGTCGACGGCGATGCTGTTGCCGCGATCCGGCCCGGGGAGGAACAATCCCCGGCCTATGCCTCCCTCTCGGAAAACCTCCTCCGGTACAAGAAAGTCCTGCCCGAGATCGAGTCCATCTATATCATGCGCAGGGAGGGATCCAATGCGGTCTTTATCGTGGATCCGGACACCGGCAATGGAAAACGGACGGCCCGCATCGGCGAGATATACCCCTCCCCCTCCGGGGAGATGTTGGCAGGGTTTACGGCAACATCGGTGGAGAAGGAGTTCGTCACCGACAGCTGGGGGACGACGCTCTCCGGCTACAGCCCGGTGCGGGATCGCAACGGCACGGCGGTCGGCCTTATCGGCGTGGATATCAACCAGGAACTGGCCCTCACCCGGCAGAACATGATCTCGTGGACATCCTACATGATCATCTTCCTTGCCATCCTGATGGCGGTCTTCGGTGTTGTCGGCGTCGAGCAGATCCGGTCCCGGATGTTCCAGGACTTAACCGACCGGGAGAAACGGTTCCGCACGCTCTTCGAGTCCACCTATGATGCCATCCTGATTGTCCGTAGCGGGGTATTCACGGACTGCAACCGCGGAGCCCTCCGGCTTTTCCATTGCAGTAAGGAGGAGATTGTCGGAAAAACGCCGTCAGACTTCTCGCCCCCGGCACAGCCGGACGGGAAAGACTCGAAGACGGCGATTGCGGAGTCGCTGGCACAAGCCCTGGGAGGGGAGTCGGCACTCTTCACCTGGAAATACCGGACACTGGACGGGATCGAGTTCGATGCAGAAGTGAGTTTCACCCGGATCGAGCTCGATGGTGAGATGGCCGTCCAGGCGATCATCCGGGACATCACCGAGCGCAAGCGGGCGGAGGATGCGCTCCGCCAGAGCGAGCAGAAGTACAGGATCCTCTCCGAGAGCTCGCCCGACGCGATCTTCATCGTCGACGGCACGCACCGGATCCTGTACGCGAACATGCTCGCCTCCACGCTGCTCGGCGAAGGTCTGCGGGAGGTGATCGGGGCGACCAAAGACAAGCCTGCGCAGAATCCGAATCAACAGGAACGGCCGGACCTCATTAAAAATGTCCTTGCGAACGGTCAGATCATGAAGCGGGAGGATAAGCTGACAAGCCGCAACGGCAAGGCTATCTGGCTGGACTCCACCTTCATGCCCCTGTACGAAGAAGGCGGGGGGCCATATGCAGTGCTCGGGGTCGCCCACGACATCACCGACCGGAAGACCATGGAGACGCAGATCGAGTCCTCGCTCCGCGAGAAAGAGTATCTCTTAAAAGAGATCCACCACCGGGTCAAGAACAACCTGCAGGTCATCTCGAGCCTCCTCTCCATGCAGGCGCGGAAAACCGACGACCCGAAGGTCAAGGACACACTGACCGACAGCCAGAACCGGGTCAAGTCGATCGCGCTCGTGCATGAGAAGCTCTACCAGAGCAAGAGCCTCGACCGGATCGAGTACGGCGACTACCTGACCAAGATCGTGACGTACCTCCTGGAATCCTTCAACGTCAACCCGGCACAGGTCAGCTGGAAGGCGAACGCAAAGGATGTCTATGTCAGCATCGACCAGGCGGTGCCCTGCAGCCTGATCATCAACGAGATGATCACCAACTCCCTCAAGTATGCCTTTCCGCAGGGACGGAAAGGGGAGATCACCATCTCGTTTACCCTCGAAGATCACAATTACATTCTCGATTACCGGGACAACGGTGTCGGTGTCCCCCCCGGCGCGAACCTGGAGCGGGCAGGGTCGCTGGGCATGCAGCTGATCAACGGCCTCACCCGGCAGCTGGACGGGAAGCTCTCTATCGAAACCGCAGCAGGCGTACACTATACGATTATATTCCCGCAGAAACAGAAAGGTGAATGATCGCATGACAAAAGCGCGTATCCTCGTTGTTGAAGACGAATTTATCACCGGTGCGGATATCCAGGCCAAACTGCAGGACATGGGATATGACGTGCCGGTCGTTGCTGACACCGGCGAATATGCCGTGCAGGCAGCCGGTGAACAGATGCCGGACCTGGTGCTGATGGACATCCATCTCAAGGGGGCGATGACCGGCATCGAGGCCGCAGAGATCATCCACACCAAATACTCCCTTCCTGTGATCTTCCTGACCGGCCAGTCGGACGAGGCGACGGTCGAGAAGGCGAAGGTCTCGGCACCCTTCGGGTATCTGATCAAGCCGGTTGACGACCGGGCGCTCCGGATTACCATCAACATGGCCCTGTACAAGCACCAGATGGACGAGAGCATGAAGAAGCAGGAGCAGACGATTGTTGCCCTGCTGAACGCGACCACGGACGCCCTCTTCATCATCGACCGGGACGGGAATATTCTTGCCCTGAACGAGACGCTTGCAAAGCGAGCGGGGAAGCGGATCACCGACCTCGTGAAGACCTCGTTCTTCGAACTGATCCCCGCAGGTGCGATCTCGACGAAACTGGCCGAGGAGATCCGGGCAGGTATGGGCGGGAAAGCCAACCGGTTCGAGGAAGAGGCAAACGGCCGGTGGTTCGACAACAACATCTACCCGATCTCCGACAGCACCGGCACCGTTATGATGATCGCGATCTTCTCCAACGACATCACCGCGCGCAAGCGTGTCGAGATGGAGGTCCTCGAGGCCAACAAGAGCCTCCAGAAGGAGCGGGAGAACCTCCTCGTCATGTCGTCGGCGATCGACACCATGGACGATATCGTCGTCATCACCGATGCCATGGGCAACATCGAGTACGTCAATTCCGCGTTCACCAAGAAGATCGGGTATACCTCTCACGAGATGCTCCGGAAGCATATCGGGGAACTGCAGAACCCCGGCGACCCGTACGCGATCGACAAGAACGCCTTCTTCGCGCGCAAGACTGATGCGTGGGCCGGCAACATCACCCTCAAGAACAAGTACGGGCTGAAGATCAAGGCGTCGCTCCGGAGCACGCCGGTCATGAAGGACAACCGGCTGATCTGCCGGACCTTCGTCCTGCGCGAACAGTTGTAAGCGGGCGTAAGCGAGCGAACCCCCGCTCCGTCATTCATTTTTCCGGCCAGTTGCCATTACTTGGGGATACGACCGGAACCGTTCCCGGTACCTGAAAAAAGAGGAGGCGATCGTAACCCGCGGGGGAATGCAACATTCCGCGGGACACTCCCCCGCACTTCTTACCCGGTTCCCTGCCCGGCGTGCTTCTTCTCGTTCAAGCCGTCGCTGACGATCTTCCCGTCCTTGAGCCGGACGATCCGGTGGAAATATTCCTTGTGCCAGTCCTCGTGCGAGACCATGATGATGGTCTGCTTCATCTCCTCGTTGATCTCCCGGAAGAGATCGAGCACCATCCGGGAGTTCTCCGAGTCGAGGTTGGCGCACGGCTCATCGGCGAAGAGGATGTCCGGCTTGTTCACCATCGCCCGGGCGATGGAGACCCGCTGCTGCTGGCCGCCGGAGAGTTCCCGGGGGAGGTGGTCTTTGCGGTCGCACAGGCCGATCTTCTGCAGGATGGAGAAACTGTCCTTTGTCACCTGCTCTTCCGTCCGGTCTTTCCGGAGCATCGCGGGCAGCGAGACGTTCTCCAGCACGGTAAGGTCGGGGACGAGTGCGTAGTCCTGGAAGACGTAGCCGAGCTTGTAGAGCCGGAACATCGTCTTCTCGTAGTCGGTCAGGGTCGAGACATCGAGGCCGTCGATGAGGATCCGGCCGGAGGTGGGCTGGTCGAGGAGCCCCAGCAGGTGCAGGAGCGTCGTCTTGCCGCTCCCGCTTGCTCCCATGATGCCGAGGAACTCCCCCTTCTCGATCGTAAGATCCAGCCCGTCGAGGGCCTTCACCTCAACGGCTCCCATGCGGTAGGTCCTCCTGAGACCGGTAATCTCGATCATATCAGGCCCTCATTGCAGACTGGATGTCCTCGCGGGAGACCTGGTATGCGGGGACATACCCGGCGACGACTGACGCCATGAACAGGATCAGGGAGTTCGTAAGATAGTCAAGGGGGGTCAGGTACAGGGTCGCCGACCACTCGGGTGTCACGATGGGATTGACGGAAAGGTAGACCCCGATCAGCGCGGTGATGATGATCCCGAAGAAAATACCGAGGAGCGACATGATGACGACCTGCAGGCCGTACGTGTGCATGATGACCTCCTTGTCCACCCCGATCGCTTTCAGGATCCCGATCTGCCGGCGGCTGTTGAGGGTCTTGATGGTGATGACGATGAAGAGCACGACCGTGGTGATGATGATCCCGACGAGAAGGGAGACCATGTTGATGATGGCGAAGCTCTGCATGACGCTCCCCATTGCCTTCTTGAGGAGGTCGCCGGTCGTCTGCACATATTCGGTGACGCCGTACTGCTGGAGCGTGTCCTTGATATACTTCTCGTCATAGCCGGGCTTCGCTTTGACCGTGATATACTCGGCGTAATCGAGGGGCTTTCCTTCCACCAGCTCCATGTCGGACCAGGTCACAAAGACGTTGTTGTCCGTGGAGCTCCAGCCGGTGGAGTAAATCCCCTTCACCCGGTAGTCTTTGGTGTACCCGTTGCCGTACTCGATGGTGATCGCGTCCCCGACGCGGACCCCGCCGAGCGAGGCCTGGAACTCGTCCTCCTGCTTGATGGTTGCGTCTCCTGCAACCGGCTTTCCGATGATGACCTCCCCGGTGTCGTCCTCGCCAAGGTAGCTGCCGGTGACCATCTTCGAGTACAGGGGAGAGACGTATTTCTCGTCACCGGGCTTGATCGCCTTCACGGAGACCCCGAGGACCCGCTGGCGGTACTTGAGGGTCGCCCCCTTGGAGAAGTGGGGCGTTGCCCGCGCGACGCCGGGCATGCTGTTGATGCGGTCGAGCGTTGCGTCGAGGTCCGTCACGTACTGTTCGCCGGACTTGGGGGCGACGAGAACGTTGCCGACCTCGTAGTCCACGATCTGGGTGATGATCCCTTCCCCGATCCCGTTGAAGAGGCCGGGCAGGAAGACCATATTCGTGAAACACATCGCGATGATGATGACCGTTAAGACCACACTCGACCTGCTGCCCCGCTGGAGTGACCGCAGGGCAAGCAGGAACGCGACCCCTAACTCTTTCTTTCCCATGGGAATGTACCCTCGCCGTTTTTCCGGGGGAGGTACCAGTACCGGTACCCGGCGAACCCGACAATCGCGAGGATGACGAGGAGGAGGAGGATCGTTCCGGTAGTGTCCGTCGGCGGCACCCGGAGGTTCATCTGCCGGGTCATCGCATGTTCGCCCATGTCGTCGGTGTAGTGGATCGTGAGGTTGTAGGGATGGTTGCCTGCTTCCGCCCCTTCGAGGAGGAAGATGACAGGGGCATCGTTGCCCGGCTTGATCTTGCCGATGAAGGCCTCTTTTACCCCTTCTGCCGGCAGGTCGATCGTTGCCGAGACCTGTTTTGCCTCACCGGTGCCGGTGTTCTCGATCCGGATCGTGAGGTCGAAGGGTGTCCCTTCGGTCAGCCGGGCGGGGCTTGTGTCGACCGTAACGAAGCCGAGTTCCGCTTTGCCCTTCACGTAGACCTCGACAACCTCGTCCTGGTGCTTGATGCTCCCGTCCGGGAGCTGGTAGTCAAAGCCGAGGTTGATCTTCTGCAGGCCGGTCGGGGCAGTACGGTCGGTCAGGAAATCGATCGTGACGTTCTTCGATCCCCCGCCCTCGATATCGTGCAGGGTGAGCGTATTGGACCCCGCAACCCCCATCGAACTCGAGCTGGTGTTGACCGCCACCACAACCTGCCCGGCACGGAGGATACCCTCGTTCGTTATCTTCAGGGAAACCGAGAAGTCGTCCCCGGGATTGACGGTCTCGGGAAGGCTCTTCCCGACGACGAGAGTCGGGGCGCGGAGGACCTGGTTCTGTGCGTTCACGTTGACGAGCACCGGGTAGCGGACGCTCTTGCCGCCATTGATGTCCACCCAGACCTCCGGGAAGTAGATCCCTTCTTTTGCCGGGGCCTGGATCGCAAACGTCACGGTCGATGCCTGCCCGGGGCCGAGCGACCCGAACCTGCGGTACGACTCCGAGAGGCTCGTAACCCCGTTCTCTTCGAGGACGATCGCGTCGATCTGGACCGGGATATCGGTATTCCGGATGGTCTCGATGCCGCCACCGGTCGTGCTCCCGGTCGATTCCTGGACCGTTGCCGTTGTTGCGGTGCTGCGGATGATGACGGAGATTGTCCCGTAATCGCCGGGCGCAAGGACGGCCGGCGTGACCGTGTAGCTCTCGACAAAGACCGTCGGCTCGTCCTCTGCGGCCGCAACCGGTGCAGCGAGGACGAAAAGCCCGAGCAGGATACTTGCCATGATGCTTATCCAGATGGTTCTTCTGTTTTCTTTCCTTGTATGGTAAGTGACGTTCATACTGCTATCAGCGTGATGGAACCAAGACCCTGGTCCAGGGTGATCTCATTGACTTCCCTCGATGCGGAAAATCCCGGCATGACATAGGTATGATCGGACTCGATAAATCCGGGCCCGGTGATATCGCCGATACCCTGATCCACCCGGATCCTCGTATTGCTCCCCCGCGGGATAGAGAGAGTGAGGTCGCCGACACCGTTTGCGATCGCGGCATCGAACCGTCCGCCCTGGTAACCGCCAAGATCGATGACGGTGTCTCCGGCACCGGTATCGACGGAAAGGGTTTCGAGGTTGAGCGTGCCAAGCATGAGGGTGTTCTCTCCTGCCCCGAGGTTCACGGCGAGGCGGATCGGGATCTTCCCGTTCAGGCTGACCTCCCAGGTGTCGGCGTGGTGGTTTATCAACGACTCCTTCTTACGGTGTTCTCCCCTGTCGGTCAGGGTTGCGGATATCCGGGAATTGTTCGTCTCCAGAACGAGATCCGGCTGCCATGCGGGGTCCTGCGGGAAGTATGTCACCTCCATGAGTGCGGAGTCTGGCGCATTTCCCGTGAGCGTGAGATCCCCGGCCCCCAGCAGGATCGTCACGTCCCCAGCCTTCGCTCCATCCAGCGGGATCGTCGTCGTGCTGGGGGTGAGGTTGGTGCTGGGCCGCAGGAGCGTGACGCCATGATCGGCCGAGCGGGGGAATCCCTCGGTGAGCGCAAGGATGCCGCACCCGATGGCAAACGATACGATTGTGATTGCGATCAGCCAGAGGACGACCCGGGTCATGTTGAGACGGGAAAGATACCCGCTCAGGGTCTCAACGGAGAAGACCCGCTGTTCCTTTCCACCGTCAGTCATGGTATACTCTCCGTACCGGTGATAATGCCGATGTTCCACCGGAGGTATCGCAGGGCGATACGGTAGAAGAACCGTGCAAGGTAGAAGTCCCCGATGACGAGCAGGAGCCCGAGCGTCGTGATCCCGATGGAGAGGAACACGACGGAGAACGGCGACTGCCAGACCGCAACGGCGGTAATCCCCGTAACCTGGAGGAGCGCAAGTACGAATGCAACCGGCCCGAAGATCGCACATACAACCCCGACAAGCGCGATGACGAACAGGATTACGACGAGAAGGATGAACGGGAATACGACAAAGACCAGGTTGAAGAGGCCGAGACCGAGCGTTGCGACGACCGCATGCAGGAGGTTTTTGCAGCTCTTAACATCTTCCGCTTTTTTGACGAGATGGGTTGCCCGGATCTCCCGTGCAAGATCCTCGGGGGAACCGAGCGACCTGAGGAGGTCTTCTTCCGACCTGCCGTCTGCCTTCCCGATCCGGAAGTGCTCGGCATAGTCAGCCACGATATCGGTAAGTTCCTCCTCGGGAAGCGTTCTCTCAAGCCTGCTCCTGAGGATCCGGATAAATTCCTGTTCATTCATGATCGTTCGAACCTTCCAGGAGCGCATTCACCGATGCCGCAAACCTCGTCCATTCTTCCTTCTGCTCATGCTCTTTTTTCCTTCCGTCTTCTGTCAGCCGGTAATACTTCCGTGGCGGACCCCCGGCAGATTCCTGCAGGTAGGTCGTGACATACCCTTCGTCCTTGAGGCGATGGAGGAGAGGGTAGATTGTCCCTTCGGAGATGTCAATCCTCTTTGAGATCTCGTTGACGAGCTCATACCCGTAGCAGTCCTTGTGCGCCAGGACTGCGAGAACGCAGATCTCGAGCACCCCCTTCTTGAACTGGATATTCATCGGCATCTCCCGCGAACGGAGCGGACCGGAATTCCTGGTTCTTTCACCAGGCTCCGCCCGCCCATCCACTATTTGGCAAGGTATCTTTTATTGCAAGATACTTGCTAATACTGGATATTGGAGATATATAATATTACCTGATCCTGCTTCCCCACCCCTCTGCCAGTATCATAGCAGCAGGACCCCGACCGATACCGCGAATGCAATGGCGAGAATATATGGTCCGATTCGTGCACTCTTTCCCTTTACCATGACAATCATGTTCCGAATTATTCTGACTAAATTGGCAACCAAAGGTGATTAAACTTACTCAGGGTAATTTTAATTACTCTGAGTAACTTACAGGTACCACGAACCATGCCGAAGATGTATCCCGGGTACCGTGACGAAGTCCGGAAGAAGATCGTCGCGGAGGCCCTTGCACTCTTCACGGAGAAAGGGTACTCTGCAACAACGATGGGGGAGATCGCAGCCCGGCTCGGCGTGACCAAGGCGGCGATCTACCAGTACTACCCGAGTAAGCTTGATCTTTTTTCAGCGGTCGCCGAGTACCAGCGGCAACGTCTCGCGGGAATCCTCGAACGCTCGTTCGGGGGCAGCGACGTTGCAGAGGGTGCCGCCGTCCTGTTCGACAACCTCCTGAGGTTCATCGATTCCTCCCGTGAGATCTATTCGGACATGATTGCCGTTGCCCACCGCGACGGGGGCCTGCGGAAAATCATGGAGGAGGATCTCAAAGGCGACCTGTCGATCATCGAGACGTTCATCGAAAGGCGAAAGGCACGGGGATTGATCCACTCCTCGATTGATCCGAAGATCCTTGCGATGGCATGCCATGCCCTCATCAACGGCCTTATGTTCGATGTTATGATGGGCATGGACCCGGCCGAAGCAAAGAAGGTCTGGCTGGACGCCGTGGACGACCTGCTCCGGGTGCACGAGCGAAAATAGGGCGGCGAGCAGAGCCGGGGGATCCGTTTTACAGGGATTTTTGGTTTTTCCTGTCCGTAAACCGGTACGCTCCCCGCGGTATGGTGATCTCGAACCGGGCACCCCTGCCGGCAACCCCGTTCTCGACAATCGTCATGCCGGTAATGGCAAGGATCTCCCGGGAGAGGAAGAGCCCGAAACCAGTGTGTTTCCCGTAGCCCTTGGCGAAGAGACTGGGTTTCTCGGCATCTGGTATCCCGCTCCCGTTATCCTCCACGATGATTGCGAGCCCCTTCTCCGTCTCGTGAGCAGACACCCGGATGGTCGTGAGAGACTCCCCGCCGTGCTTGAGCGCATTGTCGATTAAATTGTAGAAGACCTTTTCGAAGAGAGGGTCCGCGAATACCTCGACGTTGGCGCTCTCTGTTTTTACGGCGACATCCCGCATGGGGAGCGCCCCCTTCGCCCGCACCAGGATCATGCCGACGTCCTGCCAGACCGGTGCCCTGATGCCCATATCCTGGTAGTCTTTGGTGAACAGGATCTGGTGCTCGATGGTCGCGACGGAGTTTATCTCCCGCCCGATAAAGGTCCTGGTTTTTTCCTGATCATCCAGGGACTGGAGCGAGAGATGGAGGTAGCCCTTCAGGATCAGCAGCTGGTTCAGGACGTCATGGCGGGTCACGGAGGAGAGGAGGTTCAGCTTCTCGTTTGCAAGGATGAGGGCGTCCTCGATCTTCGTGCGATCAGTGACGTCCCGTACGATGTTGAGGGTCGCCGGACCCTCGTCCCATTCGACAAGGCGCGTGTTGAGCTCAACCCACCGGACCGTGCCGTCCTTCCAGATAAACCGGAACGTGTAGACCGAGGGAAGTCCCTGTTCACCCGTAAGCCTTCTCCGGTGGCGGTCGAGGACAACCTCCCGGTCAGCGGAATGGACGAGCCGTTCAAATGGCATTCCGATGAGTTCGTCTCCATGATAGTGGGTGATGGCGGCAAAACCGGGATTGCAGCGCCGGATGATCCCGTCCTTCACGATGACGATGCCGTCGTTTGCGAGTTCGACGAGCTGCTGGTACTGCTCTTCGGTCTTCCGTACGGCTCGTTCCAGTTCTTTCTTTTCCGTTAAGTCCACGAGCGTTGCGACCGTCTTCATCGTTCCCGGGATGAGCCCGATCGAGAGCAGGATATCCTTCTCTGCCCCGTCTCTGGTTATCAGCCGGAATTCGTACTGGACCGGTATTCCCGTGCTGTTCTCCCGCCGCAGGCGGTGATATTCCATCATTCGCGGCAGGTCGTCCGGATGGACGAACTCTGTCCATTTTCGTCTGCCCTCGATCTCTTCGCGGGTGTACCCGGTCAGCTGTTCGAAACTGCCATTCACCATGGAGACCGTTGTGTCTCCCTCCATCTGGATGGTCGCGCTGCCGGTATGTTCGAAGATGGTCCGGTAGGCTTTCTCCGACTGTCCGAGCCGCTCGTGCTCCTTTATGCTGCGGCGGTGGATGATGAAGAATGCGGCAACGAGCACGAGTGCGAGCAGGGTCCCGAGGATGCCGGGCAGGGCGGCAGCAAAAAGGTACTGGTTCCAGTCACGGGCATCGATGTCCATGCCATAAACGGCGATGACTGTGCCGGTTGCCGGATCAGCGACCGGGACAACGCTGCTGATCCACGTCCCCCAACGATCGGTGTCGGGTCCGCCGATCTTTGCCGCATCCGCAGAAAAGGCGTCGCGGACAAGAGCAGTCGCCTCGGGATACAACTGGCCCGGCGGGGAGTAGTCCTCAGATTCCGGCGGTTCGGAATCCCCGTAGAAGAAAAATTCCCCGTTCTCCCGTTGTCCGATGAGATACACGAACCGGATAGACGGATCGACCGCCCGTATCCGTGTCATCCGGTCCTTCAGGGTGAGGTACGCCGGGTCGTTGAGATCGGCGGGCGATCCCGAAAGTGCCTCCACGGTTACGGGATCGATGCTCTGGACGGCAATCCGTGCATCGTTGAGGAGAACCTCCCGCATCCGGGCATCTTCCTGCTGGACGGCAAAGAGGGAAAATGCGGAACCGGTGATGATGACGATGACCGCGAGCGCAAATGCGAGCCATTTGTACGGTTCTTTTACCATGGATCGCGATGCTCCACAACAATCAGACGTAATCCGGATACAGGGACAAATTCGAGAACTGCGCTCTGGATCCTGCGCTTCTTAAGGAGGGGGGTAAGGGGCCGCACGATACCGGAATAGTACTCTCTCGCAGGGGTTTATGAAGCCCCCGCAAATGCTTCGCGTTTCTGCCGGGGGAGACCGGCCGGCACGTACCCGGGAAACTCCCCGCGGATCACGGGGGGGGTTATCCAAGCGCTTTGTCCGCCGGGCAGGGGCATCTCATTCACACACCTGCTGTTTCAGGCTCCTCGCGAGCCGGAGCGAGCTGTTCACCATGTCGATGAGGTCTTCCTGCGTGTACCGGTTTTTCCGGATCTGCTCCCAGTCCTTTGTCGTATCCTCATCGTTCTCCCCGACCCACGATGCGATCGAGACCTCAGGGATATGGAACCCGAGCCATGCGAAGAAGTTGAGGAGGTTGCCGGCAACGTGCTGCATGCCGTCCACGTGCCCGATGATGATGAGCCCCGCCACTTTGTTCCGGATCATCCGGTTGCCGAACCACGAGTACTGGTTCTCGATGCAGTTCATCCGCTCCACGAATTTCTGGACGAGTGCGGAATGGTTGTTCCACCGGATGGGCGTTGCCAGAAAGAGGACGTCGCAGTCAAGCACCGCGGTGTAGACGATATCCATCTGGTCGTCCCCGAACTTCATGGAGGTCTGGCAGGGGTACGTACAGTCCGCGGGGTTCTCCGAGTAATTCCCTTCGCATTCGTAGATCTTCAGGTCTTTTAACCGGATGAACTTCGTCTCGCACCCGATGGCTTCGCACCGGCCGAGGGCCTCCAGAAGCAGGCGCTCGGACTTCGACATGCCCGGTTCCGCCCGGCTCGATCCCGAGATCCCGACAACGCGGAGGCCTTTTGCCTGCTCCGGTGCGACCTGCGGGATACTGCCGACGCCGAATTTCCTTCCGACCATGGGGGATGGCATAAAGAGTACTGGCTGATAGGGGATATTGAACCTGATCCTCCACGACTCATCGTCCCGGTACGGCGGGAAAGAATCAGAAAACAGGGGATGATGCTCACGGAGTTTCCACCGGCCGGGAGGATCGGGCAGAGTTGTGCCATTTTTGCTGAATTATAAAAGGAAAGACTTATGATTTTTTATCGATCACCCTCCGTCTGATTACCCATGATGATGGAAAAAAAGGTTGCATTCTGTTCTTTATGCTTGCTTTTACTCACTGCATGCGTTGTGAGCAGTGGATGTACTTCAGGTCAAAATGCCCAGACTTCTGCACAACCTGATTCCCCGACAGTTACAACACCTGCACAAATCCTGAATCCCACGGCTGCTCCAGAGACTCTGGTTACCACACTTGTATCTCCGGCTGCTCCGACTGCAGTCGTGACGACAACAGGAACACCGGCGAATGGGGGGATCAGGGTAACGATCAATTCGGCAGTGAAGAAAACTGAACTTGGGGAATTCAATCCAAAGTCCGGCAACATCTTTCTTGTATTGGATGTTACTCTCCAGAATAATGATAAAAGCAAAGACTTTGAATATACCGCTGCCTCATTCGCACTTTCTGATAATCTGAATACTAACAAGCGCCCGCCGCTCGGAAAATTTTCCTATGGACTGGATAACCAACTCATTTCTGGAACGATCCCTCCAGAATCGAAAATATCCGGCCAGATTGTCTTTGGCGTAAAGGATGGTTCTACTTCGTATAAGTTATCGATATCAGACCCGACGGGGGCTGTTCTTACCTCGCTTGACAATATCAATGTTCCATAACTATGAAAAGCCGAACTTTTTTTTGCTGATTAATACCCACGGGAGTTGAGACTCCCGGGCTGAGCAGAACTTTTTAAAAAACGATATCATCCCAAATGCGGGAAATAAAACGGAACGTACGATACGAGGAAGAAGAAAAAAAGAGTTTACCCGAACAGGGCGCCGAGCCCTGCCATGCCGCTCTCTTCTTCTGCCTTCTTGTCTTCCTTCTTCTCTTCCGCTGCCGGGGCTGCTGCCGCCGCTGCTGCCGGGGCTGCCACTGCTGCGACTGCGACCGGGGCCGCTGCTGCCTTGCTGATCGCCTCTTCGATGTTCACGCCATCGAGCGCGGCAACCAGTGCCTTGATCCGGGACTCATCAACCTTTGCACCTGCGGAGGTCAGGACTGCCTTGACTCCGTTCTCGTCGACCTTCTTGCCTGCCTTGTGCAGGAGAAGTGCTGCGTAAATGTACTCCATTGTAGTTCACCTCAATATCTTCAATCTCATTTCACGATGTTCTTCAGCGCCATGCTCTCGCGCTGCGCTTTACCGATGATCGCATCCACGACATCCTTCTCGTAGATCGCTGCCTCGACCGCAAGGCCGCGTGCATCGCGGACTGCCTTGGTGATGATCGGCGCGATCGTCTCCGTGGTCGGGAACGCCGCGTTCACGGACAGGTTGAACGCCTGCCGGGCCGCGAGCTGGACCTGGGCAAGGATCGCGTCCTCGTCGATTGCAAGGACCGACGGTTCGTACAGGTCGTCCTCAAAGAACGCAGCCTGGAGCTTCAGGCCAACGTCCATGGGTTTGATGTCGAGCTTGATGAGCACGTCAGCAACTTTCTTGCTGATGACGGCGCCTTTCTTGACGATCGTCTTGGTCTCGCGGATCTTGACCTTGCCGCCTTCGATTGCTGCGGGAATGCCTGCCTGCTGGAGCTCGCCCACGATCGGGCCGGGCTTGAACGACGTCGGGCCCTTCCCGATCACGATGTCTTCGGGCGCTGTCTCGCCGGGCTTTGCTGCCATCTTGGTCTTGGTCTTCTCGAGCGACTTGAAGAGTTTGAACGGGTTGTCGTTCGTGAAGATCATGGCAGAGTGCCCGGAGATGTACTTGTCGAGCCCCTTGACCTTCCCGCCAATCTCGCCGAGCGCGTGTTCGATCAGCGTGTTGCGCACGACCTTGATGACCGCTTTGCCGCGGAGGTTGCGCCGGATCTGCTGGACCTGTGCGGCGGGGATGCCGTACATGTCAACGAGCCCGACCAGCGTGTACTTCCCGGCGTGCTTCTTGATCTCCTCGACCTCTTCCTTCTTCCAGGCCGGCAGGTGGTGGGTATAGAGTGCCATTTACACCAGCCTCACTGCGGGGCCCATCGTGGTCTTGACGTAGATCGACCGGATGTTGAGCGGTCCCTGCTCGAGGACGGATTCGATCCTTTTCACGATCGCCTCGATGTTCTCGGCGACCTGCTCGGGCTTCATCGTCGTCGATCCGACCTTGGTGGAGAACACGGTCTTGTCCTTCGTACGGATCTTGACGGAGTTGCGCAGGCGCTCGACGATCGGGCGGATGTCCTGCCCGCCGGCGATCGGCATCGGCATCCTGCCCCGCGGACCGAGCCGGGGGCCCAGGAACCTGCCGACCTGCGGCATGACCGCGGTCTCTGCGAGGAAGAACCGGTACTTTGCCGCGACCCTGCGTGCCTCACGGGGCTGCCCGCCGAGTTTCTCGATCTCTTCGGGGCCCATGATCAGGTCGACCTTCGCATCCTTGGCCTGGGTGACGATGTCGCCTTTGCCGAGGACACAGATGCCGATGTTCTCACCGGTGCCGTTGGGGAGGAGAATCGTCTCGTCGATACGATTCTTCGGTTGCGCCATGTCGATATTCTTGAGATTGATGGTGATATCAATACTCTCGGAGAATTGTCGCTTGGGCGCTTTTTCAACAGCCGTTTTTACGGCTTCCAGTATTTTGGCCTTTTCAACCATCAGCTACCTCCATAGTTATGCGACCGTCGGTGACGATCTTCTATGGGTTCTTCTTACCGAACAGTTACTTGATGGCGCTGTCGTACTTGCCTTCGCTGATCGCAACGAGGACGTCTTTTGCCCTCTTGCCGTCAACGGTGACGCCCATACTGACGCACGTGCCGATGACCTCTCTGACTGCGGTCTTCAGCTCGTAGGAGAGCATGCCGTCGATCTTCATCTTGGCAATCCGGACAGCGGCGTCAAAGTTAAGGTTGCCTGCAACCTTGGTGCTGGGCTCTGCGGATCCCTTCTCGATACCGGCCTCTTTCTTGATGAGCGCCGATGTGGGCGGTACGCCCACTTCAACCGTGAACTGCTTCTTGTCGTCGACCGTGACCTTGACCGGGACCTGCATTCCGTTGAATGTGCCGGTCTTCTTGTTGATCTCGTCGATGACTGCCTTCACGTTGATACCGAGTGGTCCGAGCGCAGGCCCGAGCGGCGGACCGGCTGTCGCCTTCCCGCCGGGTACTAAAACCTCAACCACTTCTGCCATTGCTGTGCTCCATGCCGTCCCGTTAAACGGGCACTAAGCGTGGGTCTATAAAATTAGGCATGAGGGGTGATAAAGGTGATCGTGGGAAAAGACTCTCGTGGAGATGTATTGTTTTTTAAAAATAAAAATTAAAATTTTGGGATTTGTGATGTCATTATTTGAACCAATATTGTTTTGAATACGTCAAAGGTTACACTACTTCCCAATTTCTTTACTACTCCTTTTGCTTGGTTCCATCGATTCTCATCTCGACTTGCATCAAGAAAATCGTGTCCGAACCATGTTAATCTAGAGGGAACTATCAAAGGATATTTTGATCCACTTATTTTCGCAACAGTTGCTTCAAAAAAACCTGCATCATTCATTATCGCAAGGTGGTATTTAATTTCATTTTCAGAATAACCTTCAACCACAATTTTGTTAGATAGGGTATCATTTTGAGCCTCAATCTCAAAGAGTATTTTCCGAACTAAATCCATATTTCGATTCATATTAATCTCAAATTCACATTTTCTATTTTTCACCAGTACTGAATTTTCTTATTCAATTCCATGTCTTTTGTTTTCAACGAATATCATATATAACCTAATGGATGATTATTCATTTGAGAATAGATGAAAAATGTCCACATTGTAACTGGCCAAATAGTGATGATAACGATATCTGTTCAAATTGCCTTCATGTTTTGACCGATGAATCAGCAACCAAATCCGAATATGCTTTAAGAGACTTTTTACTCAGTAATCATCGATTGTTCGCAATTATGGGCGTTTTTCTTGTTATTGCTCTTTTCTTCAACAATATTTCATTGCTCAATTTTTCAGATTCCTCTAATGTTTTATCGAATTTTTCTTTTAGTACAGAATGTGAAAATATTAAACCAGAACAAAATTGTATAGGTTATATTTCATCCTCTGAAAATTCTGCATCGCCAATTTCAAATTATTCCAATTTTTCTTTACGAGCCAATTGCGAGAAACAATTTTCTCAAATAAACTGCACAAGCAATTCGTCATTATATAATCATTTGAATCTTCAGACAAATCAAAACAATAATAACAATTACGCCAAATTTTTTTCATTTCTTTCAACCGTTTTATTTTTTATAATTTCGTGTGTTGTAGTAATCGATGCATTTCGTTATATTCGAATTTATCGACATTCAAAGAGTGAGAACGCAAAAAGGGCAAATGTCGAAATGCTTAAAGATTTGACAATTTTTATATTCATCATACCTTTTGTTTATTTGTTAATTTTTTTCGCAACTCTTATTGCCAATACTTATGGGGAATTTTTCGCTGCAGGATTTTTAATTTTTTCAATAACAATCTACACAGCTGAAATCATTTTCGTCATGTACTTACTGTTTAGATTTTTATACAGCCTAAATGGAAATAGAAAAAAGGAACAATGGTTCAGTGCAGCTTGTTTGTTTTTGGGGATAGGGGTTTGGATTTTAATTTTGTTTGCATTCCCTATGACGATCAATTTTGCTTCCCCAATTAGTATGGCATTAATACTCATGTCCATCATCTCATTTATAAGACCATATATCGAAAAAAAGAATCCGGAGATCTAGAATGAAATTCATAGCACATTCACATATTTCCATTGAATTTTATTCATTCAATGTTTCTATTTTTTAATGATGATTTCAGTTAAAATAAAATTTCGCTTGAATTTCCTGTAAAATCATAAGTTTCTACCCCTCCAATCCAGCCGCATTCCAAGCCCGGATTCCCCTTTTTCACCCCCCGACCGGCACGGTTTTGCCATAAGCCTGCACACTAATTCTTCGATAACCTCAATATGTGCTCAGTTTGCCGTAAATCCCTATAAATCATGCCCTGAAAAAGTTCCTTTTAGCACAGTTTGGAGCTAGGATCGCTCCGGATCCGCACAACCCCTGCCTGTACCAGAGCCTGAGGAAAATCACGCTGCAAAAATCGCCCCGTATTCGCGTTCTCTTTGAAGATATTGGCGGAAGTATACCACCGGACGTGGGAAATGGTCGCCCTGAAGTTCCCTCTTTAGACATTCTCCGTCGGAGATGGTTGCTCACCAGCTGGCATCTGACAGACAAGAACGGAAGTCTCCGTCGGAGAAGAAGTACTTCCAATATTTCTCCCGACCTGCACAGCACGTAAACACAAAGGTGGTTTCCACGATTATTGTTTGAGTGTCGTTGAAAATCCATGAAAAGCCCGGCTCCCTGCTTGCGATATTTACCGGCATCACCGGACCTGCCGACGGTTTTGTGTCGGACTATCATGAGCCCGGGCATTGTCCGGGGGAATAGACTATGCGGTCGTTCCGGTTTCCTGAAGAGAAGGCCGATCAATTCAGGGGAAGTCCAGGTTGAAGATTGAGACGTTCTGAACCGTCTCATCTTCGATAAATACTACGTAAAAGAGGTACTCGTCCGGCCAGGAGCCGGTTGTATTTAACGTGTACGACCAGATGGTTCCTCTTGTTTCATCATAGGTAACTTTCGTTTTATTCCCGATATGATCGTACCATGGATTTTCGAAAGGATTGATACCCGGATTGTAACTCCCCCGGTAAATCTCAATCTGAAGTTCTGATCCAGAAGGAAGGCTGGTTGTTCCCGTGATGTTGAACGATTCATTGACGCAACGAGAAGAGATCGGATCAATGGTGATCAACTTATCTGACGCCGCCTGAGATGACGAGACAGCTATGGACGAAAATGAGTCATCCGTGAGCGCCGGGATGAATTCTACAATAGATTGGACAGGTTTGCCATCAGCAATTAAGTCGCCTTTAAACACCCAGACCGGCTCAAGATAATATTCCTTTTCGGCCCCGGCCTTTGTGTGATAGGCAAGGTATATTTCCCGTATAGATACTGTTTCCCAGGTAATCATCCCGGCTGTAATTCTCTTGGTTTTCAGCTCCTCGAATGCCCGTTCCGGGGATTTCACCGGAAGTTCCCGGTACGGTTCATACTCCCTCCAGTTTGTGAAATATTCTATAACATCCCCTCGTCCGCCAATAGCGAGCATAAGTTGTGTACCTTCAACCGGATAGCCATTCAGTGTCCTGCCAAACCAGACGTTGATATCCTCCCACGTTACACTATTCTCTGCATTCCTGACCAATTGGTAAATTCTTCCGTGAGTTGTTTTCTTGAATTCCGCGCCATCCGGGAAAAGATCGCGTTCCCTAAGGAATGTTGTCGCAATCTGAACTGCTTCGTCATCTGACGGAAGATTTTCCGGCACGTCAATTGAATTGACAGTATCAACGCGGTTGCTATTGGTAAATTCGGCCCATCCGGTATTCATCAGGTATGCATGCATGCTATGATCCTCTTTCATGATGCCAAAGCCATCCCGACCCTCCTTGATCCGGTCTGCCGCACTCAAACCAAATTGTTCCCCCAAGGTGATTACATCCCGACGTGTGCATCGGAAAGGCACGACTTTATAAACCAGAATCTTATCAGGGCCGCTCGGAAGAGTTGCATCTAGTACGAATGCGTGAGACGGTATTCCCGTAACATCAGAAGCAGGACTTTGTTGTTCTGAATAATTTTGTCCAAATTTTTCCGCAGTCATTACGGGAAAGCTCCCGAGCGGACTCAACACCAACAATAAAGACACGATGAAAAAAATGCCCATCATCACTGCAATTCCAATGAATTTTTTCGTGGGCACAAAAATCACATTCTGATGAAATGATGTGTCCGACTAATCTAAAAATGAATCACAAATGCCACCGGGTCCGGTACGCCAAACAGATCTTCTCCACCATCTTCTGGTACTCTGAATCGATATCGATCCCGAGGGCATTTTTTCGGGCAAGATACGGAGGGTTCACGTTATCGATGAAAACCGGAACGAAGAGTATCGAATCATAGCCTTTAACATGGGTCAGCCCGATCTTCCGGGTGGGGAGCGCCTGGAACTTCTTTATCGTCATTGCAGGATCGTTTGCCCGGTTCTCGCTGATGTCTTCTGAAAAATCTTCCCACAATTTCTGGTCTCCGGTTGAAAGTCGCGGGACGACCGTCTCTTCGAATTCGTGCGTCCTTTTCTTGAAATGGGACTTAACGCCATCGGGAATGTTCAGCACGCGTCCAGCCATCCCAATCATGACAGTGGCGCCCATAATTATCTCGGATTTAATCCCGTGGAGATCCTGCAGCACTTCGTAGAGATCGTCGAACCGGGCGTCCCGGTTCCGGTGAGCCGTTATCACGGACTTGTTTTCGATGCAGATCCGCACCTTCTGGAGATCGGGTTCGCCGGAAGTATCCGGTTCCCCGATGAGGAGATCCATCTTCCTCCCCCTGCATGTTGGGGATTCGACATTGATCCAGCTCTTGACGACCCCCGATTCGATATCGTGTTTCAGCTCCGGGCATTTTTCCGTCAGGTTCCGGAAGATCCCGCGGCTGACAATGTCCGAATGCATCTGCTGGCGGTGATTGTGATAGTGTTCCGCCACGATATTGTCAATTACTTCATCGAAGGGGGTTTTCATTCCATCATCGTTTACCCGGCAATCTCACCGGAATCTTCAGGAGCCTGAAGATGGAGGGCCTCCGGATTTGATAACCACTTGTTTTCCAGGATGCTGAATGGAACCGGGATCTGCTTCAATATTGTGCTTTGCAGCCGGAGGAATCCGTTCGCAGCACGCTGGCAGTGGGATTCCAGCCATACCCGGACTTCTGGGGAATTGAGATACCCATGCAGCTTTTCGAGAATATCCGGATTCTTGGGGATGATGTAGTATACCGAATGCCCGGGGACTATGTCGCCGGAATAATCGATCCGGAAAAATGGTTGTTCCGCGATATCCTTGCAAAGAATTTTCCGCTGCAGGATCTGGGCGAGCGGCGGGTTCTCATGGAATGCATACCATGGTTTTCTGGCAGTGCAGGTTCTCTTCAGGAGGCGGGGATAGTTCTCCGGGGCATGGAGATAATTCCCCAATGGCCCGAGTTGGTTCTCAGGGATCAGTTTCCCGCTCGTTTCGTACGGAACGATCATCTCGAGATCGGAACGGACTTCTGAAGAATCGATGGATAAATCCCTGCCAGTGATCGTGGGGAACGAATATTTTTTCAGGATGGGCGGGATCTCTTTCCGTTTCCGGACAAACACGGCATCGGCTCCGGTCGCAACCCCGCAACTGATGCGATGGCAGATGTCCCCGAGCGTACAGCAACCTGCCTTCTTCTCCGGTTTTCCGAAAATAATCGGGAAAGCTGATGAGCCATCCTCCGGGAGCCGGACTTTTTTCATTTCCCCATTACGCAGGATTATTGAAGTGGCAGCTCGTGTTTTCTTGTTAGTTATCGTCGATACAGCAGGATATGTTACCAGATCTCCAAACGATTTTTCGTGGATAAATTCGATCTCATCGATGCTATAGCCAGAGAGGATGATTCTGAGTTGAGAGGCACTTTTCACAGCCAGGAATTTTTCCGGAGTGACGAAGACAAGTCTCCCGTTCTTCTCCAGACAATTCAGCGCCTGTTCGAAGAAAAGGAAATAGAGATCGAACCTGCCGGTTGCTGACCGGAATAACGAACGATACTGGACTTTCTCATTCTCGTTGAGACCGGTGATGGGAACGTACGGAGGATTTGCGATAATAAAATTAAATTTTCCCGGATTTTTGAGAAGAAAATCTTCGTGCAGGATCCGGATCGAAGGATAATCTGAAAATTTTTCCTGCGCTATCGCGATGTGTCTTGGATCGGAATCGATGCCGGTAATGCAGGGAAGATCCCGGTTGTTACTGTTGCACCACCGGATAATTCCATCAATGAATGCCCCTCTTCCACAACCAGGATCAAGAAAAGCATCATCGGGTCTTGGAGATGTCCCGCGAAATAATTTCTCCACCATGAGATCGACGACTTCCGGTGGCGTTGGGACAAACCCTTTCATGAAGATTCCCTATTCCATAATCTGAAGGATCGGGGGTATTAAGCATATCGTACCATGGAGCGAAAGTGACCTTGTCGGGAATCTCCCTTCCTCTTGAAATGCTGGTATACGAGTACCTCAAATCCGGCCCCAATCCAAGCCCGGATTCCCCTTTTCCAGACCCCGACCGGCACGGTTTTGCCACAAATCTGCACACGTATTTTACGAAAACCGCAATTTGCGTCCCGTTTGGCGCAAATACCCATAAATCGTGCCCGGAAAAAGTTCTTTTTAGCACAGTTATAAGCGAGGATTATTCCGGATCCGGACAATCCTGCCTGTACCGGATCCTGAGGAAAATCACGCCGTAAAAATCGCCTCGTATTCGCGTTCTGTCTGAAGATCTGTTCTGGGGGTATACCTCCGGACATTGGGATCGATTCCTGAGAGGTTCCCTTTTCGATAATTCCCCGTCGGAGATAAATGTCCACTCGCCGATATCCGGCATCCGGCACCATGATTCTCCGTCGGAGTGCGGGGAACCTGGCCCGCAGGGAATTTGGATGGCCAGGATTTAGGGGGACCTAAACATTTAATATTTAGGGATACCTAAACATCAGGCAAGATGACACAGCAAAATTCGGAACAATATCATGAAGCCAGCCTCGTGCCCGGCTCCCGGGGACCATGTTTTCCGGTCACCGATCTCGGCCCGGAACAGAAAGGATCGATCGCATCCGTCCGCGGGGACGGCCGGGTCGTGCAGCGCCTCACCGATCTGGGGCTCACGCCCGGGACTACCGTCACGCTGCTGAGAAAAATCCCGGGCGGAGGGCCGGTCACGATTGCGGTGCGCCAGACCACGCTCGCGCTTGACCGGTCGGTCGCACAGGGGATTGCACTTCGTCCGTGCAACGGAGGGCGGGCATGAAGGGCTGCGGCTGCGGGGACTGCAACGCCTGCGGAAAAAAGCCGGATGAGAAAGTCCGGGATGCTCATGCCACGGTTGCGCTTGCCGGCAACGCGAATGTCGGGAAGAGCGCGATCTTCAACCAGCTGACCGGGATCGACCAGATCATCGGCAACTGGCCGGGCAAGACGGTCGAGCGGGCGGAGGGCCTCCTCCTTCACAAGGGGCGTCGCATCCGGGTCATCGACCTGCCCGGCATCTACTCCTTCTCTACGTACTCGATGGAGGAACTCGTCTCCCGGGACTTCATCGCGCTCGAACGCCCGGACGCGGTCGTCAACGTCGTCGACGCCGCGGCACTGGAGCGCAACCTCTTCTTCACGATCCAGCTCCTGGAGCTTGCCCCGCCGATGCTGGTCGCGGTCAACCAGGTCGACCTCGCGGCAAAGAAGGGGATCCGGATCGACACGGGCAAGCTCGCGGACCTTCTCGGCGTTCCCGTAGTCCCTACGGTTGCTATCCGGGGGAAGGGGATCGATACCCTGACGGACGCTGTCCTCGATGTGCTCATTAAAAAACCGGTGCCGCCGGTCCTCCGGTACGGGAAGGAGGTCGAGGACCGGATCGGGTCGCTCATCCCGCTCCTCGGACACCTTACGATCCCGTACCCGGTCCGCTGGACGGCAATCAAGCTGCTCGAGCGGGATGGGGAGATCCGGAAGATTGTTGAGGAAAAGGCCCCCTCCGTCATTGCGACCGCGGACCGGCTCAGCAGCGAGATCGAGGCGATGCACGGCGAGCCGGCATGCGTCGTCATGAGCGCGGAACGCTACCACGTCGCAGACCGGATCGCAGCTGAAGTTGTCACCATCGATTCGCCGGCAGGCCGGGACATGAAGGGGCTGACGGACCGGATCGACGCTCTTGCCCTCCACCCAATCCTCGGGTACCTCGCGATCATCGCGATGATTGGCGGGCTCCTTGTCTGGACGTTTGGCATGGGCGCGGAGATCTCGGGATTCCTTGCAGATTTCCTCTCGCAGTTCGAGCAGTATGAACCCGTCATCACCGGGCCGGTTGAGGACATTCTCTGGAACGGGGCGTTCACGGGATTTGTCGCGGGTGTTACTCTTGTCATTCCCTACGTGTTGCCGTTCTACCTCCTGCTCGCGGTACTCGAGGACTCGGGGTATCTGACCCGCATCTCCGTGATGCTCGACCGGGGCATGCATAAGCTCGGGCTCCACGGGAAGGCGATCATCCCGCTCATCCTCGGGTACGGCTGCAATGTCCCTGCCATCTACTCGTGCCGGATCATGGAATCGCAGAAGCAGAAGTTCCTCGCGGCGTTCCTCGTCACCCTCGTACCCTGCACGGCCCGCACCGTGGTCATCCTCGGGCTCGTGGCCGCGTTCGTCAACATCTGGTGGGCGCTCGCACTCTATGCCTTCGATATCCTTTTAATCATCGTGCTCGGGAGGATCGCGTTCAAAGCCGTGCCGGGCGAATCCACCGGGCTCATCATGGAGATGCCGGAGTATCACATCCCTTCCGCAACCGTGGTGCTGAAACAGACCTGGACCCGGACAAAATCGCTCCTCTGGATCGTCCTCCCCGCCTACATCATCGGGAGCGCTGCGATCCAGGCGCTGTATGCCGCCGGCATCCTCGACCCGGTCAACGAGCTCCTCACGCCCGTCACCGTACTCTGGCTCGGGCTCCCGGCAGTCACGGGGATCCTCCTCATCTTCGGGATTGTTCGGAAGGAACTGACCATCTTAACGCTCGCGGTGATCTTCGGGACGACGGACTTTGCCGCGATCCTGACACCTGTACAGCTCATCGTGCTCGCACTCGTCTCGATGCTGTACGTCCCGTGCCTCGCCGCGATCCTCGTGCTTGCTTCGGAGTTCGGCTGGAAGCGGGCGCTCGCAATATCCGCGGCAGAGATCATCGTCGCCATCGGGCTCGGGGGAGTGGCCTTCCGGCTCCTGAGCCTCTTGAGCTAATCCTCGAAGAATCCCTGATGCATAATGACAGGATTCGGGCGTATCATAATACGCGGTCCGAATGCCGGTGAAAGGGGACCGCCGGGGAATCGGGCAATCTTTTTTATCAGATGTCCGATAATATCCGGTTCGGAGAATATGGCATGTATTCCGTGCTGTATGTTGACGACGAACCAGGCCTCCTCGAGATCGGAAAACTGTTCCTTGAGAAGACCGATGATTTTTCCGTCGAAACAAAGTTATCCGCCCCGGCAGCCCTCACGTCCCTGAAGTCCACAGTGTACGATGCGGTTATCTCCGACTACCAGATGCCCGGAATGGACGGCATCGCGTTCCTGCAGGAGGTCAGGGCATCCTTCGGCAACCTTCCATTCATCCTCTTTACCGGGAAGGGACGCGAGGAGGTCGTGATCGCGGCGATCAACAATGGCGTTGACTTCTACCTCCAGAAAGGCGGCGATCCGAGGGCCCAGTTCGCCGAGCTCGCCCACAAGGTCAAAAAGGCCGTGGAGAGCAAGCGGTTTTCCGATGCTTTGACCAGGAACGAGGAGCGCCTGCGGTTCGCCCTCGAGGGGGCGAATGACGGGATCTGGGACGTAAACCTTCCGACGGGGTCTTATTACTTAAGCCCGCGAGGGTGCGAGATCATCGGGTACAGGCCGGATGAGATATCCCAGGTCGCGCAGAAATGGACGGACCTGGTCAATCCTGATGATCTGCCGCGAACCTACTCCGCACTGAACGCATACATTGAAGGCAGGACTGAAATTTTCAGCGCAGAACAGCGGCTCAGGACCAAAGACGGTTCCTGGAAATGGGTGCTCTCGCGGGGGAAGGTTACCGGACGGGATGAGAACGGCAATGCGGTTCGCATGACCGGGACGCATTCCGATATCACAGAACGGAAAATTGCCGAAGACGGGCTCCGCGCCGCGTACGAGCAGATTGCTGCCACGGAAGAAGAACTCCGTTCTCAGTATGACGAACTGAAAGAGAGCCATGATCGCATTTTGCAGAGCGAGGGGCGGCTTCGCCGGGCGGAGCTCGTTGCGAAGGTCGGGCACTGGGAGCTGCACCTTGATACGAAGACTATGATCGATTCAGAGGGTGCCCGGGCCATCTATGGCGTCGGCAGGAAGGAGAGCCCGCTCGACGAGGTCCAGAAGATCCCGCTGCCCGAATACCGTTCTGCACTTGATGATGCACTGCGCCTGCTCATCACCGAAGGCAAACCCTATGACATCGAATTCAAAATCCGGCGCCCGGCCGATGGCGCCCTGCGGGATATCCATTCGCTTGCCGTCTATGATTCGGATCACCGCATAGTCCTTGGTGTTATCCAGGACATCACTGAGAGGAAACGTGTCGAACACCAGTTGCAGGAATCAGAGCAGAAATTCGCCGCGGTCTTCAAGTCAAGCCCGCTCCTGATCGCGATCACCGATCTCGATACCCATGCCATCATCGATCTCAATCCCGAGTTCGAGACCTGGATCGGGTATCCGCGGGAGGATCTTCTCAACCGGTCGTTCATGGAGATCTTCCAGTGGGAGAACCAGAGCCAGCGCGATGATATCATCAACGAGCTCCTCGTAAAAGGGGTAGTCAGGGGCCGCCATGTCAGGTTCCGGACCGTTCGTGGGGAAACAAGGGCCGTGGATTTTTCTGCACGGGTCGTCGAATCCGGAGGCCGGAAGAATATTTTGTCGATGGGGTATGACATAACGGTGCGATAAGGTTACGGAGCTGACCGGGTAGACGACGGCGGGTGCGCTTTCTGGAGGGGTTCTTCATTGATCTGCCCGTGGATCAGAGATTATTGGTGCCCCCAGTACGCCTCTCCCCCAAACCTCCTCGTGCCGGCCGGTGCCGGCGGTCTCTTCCGGATGAAGGTCCCGTCCCGGTACTCCTCGAACGCCTGCCGGAGCTCCTCATCCGTGTTCATCACGATCGGCCCGCCCCATGCGACTGGCTCGCGGAGGGGTTTGCCGGAAAAATAAAGGAACCTCGCGCCGTTCCTGCCGGCACGGAAATCCAACGATCGTGTCCCTTCCGCAAACAGGACCATCGTCCGGTTGGAAATCTCGTCCTTCCGGCCCGGATCAAAACCTGCCGATCCGCTCGTCCCGTACACCGCAACCATATAGCCGGGCCGGACCGGGAGCGTGAATGAAATCTCCGGCAGAAGCGTCACATCGAAAAAATCCGGAGCCGCGATGATGTCCCGTACCGGGCCGGTGACCCCTTCGATCTTCCCGCTGATGACCCTGACCTTTGCGCCGTCCTGCACCGTAACCTCCGGGATTGCACTAGCGTCCAGCTCCTGGTACCGCGGTTCCATCATCTTGTTTTTCCGGGGCAGGTTGACCCAGAGCTGGAACCCGCCCATCCTCCCTTCCACCGGCTTTGGCATCTCCTGGTGGATGATGCCGGACCCAGCGGTCATCCACTGGACGCCCCCGGCAGTCACGTTCCCGGCATGCCCCATCGAGTCCCCGTGCTCGACCCTCCCGTCCAGCATGTAAGTCACGGTCTCGATCCCGCGGTGCGGGTGCCAGGGGAACCCGGCGAGGTAGTCCTCCGGTCGTTTCGCCCGGAAATCGTCCAGCATCAGGAACGGGTCGAAGAGCGGCAACTGCGAATACCCGAACGCCCGGTGGAGCCGGACACCGGCCCCTTCGATGGTTTCGCGGGCGGGGAATTTCCGGAAGACTGGTAACGGGGGCATACTGTTGCATCGCTGAATGCGATGAAAAACATGCCGGCAGTGACAGGTGTCCCCATAGTGGTTCAGGCATTCTTGTAGGGAATACGGTGCTGAACGGGATCTTAACAGGTATATATGGCGGGATTTTTCTTATCAGATTTTTTACCGGGATCGCTATCCTCGAAGCAGATTCGGTCAAAAAAAGGCAACTGATGCGCCCGTTATGGAAACCGGGGAATCACCTTGAAAATACCCAAAAAGAATAAAACCTCTATAATACTAACGCTAATCAACAGATCACGGGTATAAAAATGGTTCCCTGTAAAACCCGGACAGACAATGCACACCATCCCTGGATCTCAACTCCTTTAACAATGGCCGGGAGAATTCAGTTAATAAAACGAGCGTTTCTCCTGGCATCAGTACTTCTGATCATATCCGCACTCTTTTTCCCGGCCGTTGACGCACGGGATGTCAGGGTCGCCTTCCACGAGGTCCCGCCATCGCTCTTTACCGATGAGAACGGAAAGCCTGCAGGAATTTTTTTTGACATGGTTGAGGATATCGCCGCACAGGAGGGCTGGAATATCATCTGGGTCCATGGGACGCTCGCGGAAAACTGGGATCGTTTGTCCAAAGGCGAGATCGATCTCATGCCGGGAGTGGTCGAGACAGCGGAACGCGGGAGCCTCTACGATTTTAACCGTGAGCCGGTTCTGTCTGCCTGGACCCAGGTGTATGCACCGGGCGGATCCGGCATCCGGACGGTTCTCGATCTTGACGGTAAGCGGGTCGCAACCTTAAAAGGGGATTTCAATGGGATCGCCTTCCGTGATTACGCGAAAAAATTCAACATCAACGTTACGTACGTTGAAAAGGAGACCATTGAGGAAGCCTTCGCGACAACCGCAGCAGGTGGTGCGGACGCTCTTGTCGGATTCAATATTGCAAGTGAGCAGGCCGCGGACAGATACCACCTTTCCGAGACTCCCGTGATGTTCAATCCCTCATTAATCGTATTTGCAGCGCCGGAGGGAAGGAACGCCGATCTCCTGGAGGCAATCGATCACTACCTTGTCGACGGGAAGAATGATCCTTCATCCACGTACAGCAAGACAATTCAAAAATATTTTGGCATGAAGGGTACCAGGGGAGTGATTCCGGATTATGTGGTATGGATTCTTGCAGGTGTCGCCGGCTTTGCCATCCTCTTTGTCGTCATGAGCTTCGCGCTGCGGCGCGAAGTCAGGAAAAAGACCGGCGAGTTGGTCCGGAAGAACGAGGAGCTCAGTGCCGCAAACCAGCAGCTGACCGCCATTGAGGAGGAACTCCGGCAGAACTACCAGTCCCTGAGCAGGAACGAGCAGGCACTCCTCCAGGCGCGGAAGAGGCTGACCCTGCTGAACCGGCTCACCTTCCAGGATGTCCAGACCGGAATCTTCTCTCTTGCAGGATATTTCCAGCTCATCAGGAGCGCCGGTTGCAGCGGGGATGCGCAGCCTTTACTCGGGAAAGGTCTGGAGATCATCCAGGATGTCGAAAGTTCCCTCCGTTTCGCGAAAAAATACCAGGACCTCGGGATCCAGGAGCCCCGCTGGCAGAACGCGAATTACGTCCTGCTCAGCGCGCTCTCCCACCTGGATGCCTTGCGGATCTCGCGCACTGTTGACCTCGGCAGTCTCGAGGTCTACGCCGACCCGATGCTTGAGGATGTTTTTGTCACCCTTATGGAGAACGCCCTCGTCCGCGGGTCGGGTTCACCGGTCATCACAATCCGGTACCGGAAAGACGCGAAGACCTGTACGATCCTCGTCGAGGACTGCGGATCCGGTATTCCTGCGGAAGAGAAGGAGCGGATCTTCGGATGGGACTACAAGGGGAGGGGCGGACCCGGCCTCTTCCTTGCCCGGGAGATCCTCTCGATTACGGGGATCTCCATCCAGGAGACCGGCGAACCGGGTGCCGGGGCACGGTTCGAGATCCGGGTGCCGGAGGGAGGATTCCGGTTCGGACCGGCAGAATAAGACATCACCGGCGATCTATCTCTCCTTACCCGCCCGTTTTCTGCAGGAACGATACTGTTTCTCCTGCTGCGACAGCCGTCCATCCAGCTTTCCTTAATCCCTTCTTCCTGCAGGAGCCATTCTGTTTCTCCCCTCTCTCCTCCACGTTTTTTTCGCCCGGTCTTTTTTTCACCGGGAGTCAGCAATGGCGGGACGGGGTATCCTGCAGAATCTGAAACACCGCGACAGGTATATACCATCTGCCGGCAACGGGCAGGGAGAAGGAGCTGAAACCAGATGAAGTATGTCGATGGATTCGTCATCGCTGTTCCCGAGAAGAACATGGATGCGTACCGTGCAATGGCAAAGATGGGCGCAGAAGTATGGAAGAAACACGGGGCGCTTGAGTATTTCGAGTGCGTAGGAGACGACCTGTCACCCGAGATGCCCGGAGGTATGACCGGGATGCGGTTCCCGCAGATGGTGATGGCAAAACCGGACGAGAAGGTGATCTTCTCGTTCATCGTCTTCAAATCAAGGGCAGACCGTGACAGGATCAACGGTCTGGTCATGAGCGACCCGGTGATGAACAACCCGGAGTTCACCGGCAAAGAGATGCCGTTCGATCTCACAAGGATGGCGTACGGCGGTTTTAGCGTCCTCGTCGAAAAATAGCGACCGGCCCCCGTCCTGCCGGAGAACCCGCTGCCGTGTCACCGTGCCGGATATCACGCACCGGTCGTGATCGCGAGCCGGATGATTCCCCGCGGTACTCCGCAGGGAGTGCGACAAACCCGGAAACGGTCATCTTTCCCTCTGCGATCAACACCCGTGCCCGGCTGAGGTTGCCCTCCGACCAGTGCGACCCCTTCTTCCGCGGAGTGAACCGGAGGGCATACCGTTCCTCGTCGAGCTTCTTTTCGATGCTGTCAACCCAGCCAAAACAGAGCGCCTCATCCTGTGCCTCCGGAAGCGAGACCGTCTGTTTCCCGGTCGCCTTCCGGTAAAAGACCAGCCAGATCTCCCGCTCACGGTCATGGTTGGCCTCGAGCCACGAGCGCCATTCCTCCCGCCCGTTCACGGTCAGAGTCCGTGTCACCTCCATGGTCACGCCCCAGGGATTCAGCCGCGGCATCTTCCGGAAGGAAGATCGGCTGCCAGCTGGTTAAGGAATCCGCACACGGGCTGCTCCGCCGCCGCGATACACCTTGGCGGGCAAAAAGGGATGATCCCTGCAGGATCCTACTTTGCTTTCGGGTTTTCTTCCCAGAGCCCGAACATGTTCCCCTCGGTGTCCATGCAGTTTGCGAGATAGCCCATACCGGGAACGACCATCTTCTTCGAGTGGACCATCCCCCCGAGTTTCTTCACCTGCTCCATGGCTGCATCGATCGATTTGACGCCGAAATAGTTCATCATCCGCTGCGAGGGCTCCATCCGTTTCCCGAGCCCGCCCCCGACTCCCGGTGTGCCGTCAAGGTTCTCGGTTGTGAAAAGGTTGTACTGGAACTCCGGGACAAGGGTGAATTTCCACCCGAACATCGCGGAGTAGAACTTCTTCGCACGCTCGGAATCCTCTGCCGGTACATCGATATGGACTACAGTTGCCATGGAAATCCTGATCCCGCAGGAAAGGTCATAATAATTGGTATCGGAACACCTGGTGCCGGGAACAACAGGTTTTTCAACCGGCGACCGATACAGAAGAGCGGTGTCCCGATCAAGGAATCCCGGGAAGGCGTTGGACATGCATGGACCGGATATCCTCACGACAAGGCTGCACAATACGAGCCTGACCGGTTCGCGGTTCCGGAGCCCGGCGGATGTCGTCGGCCATTTGGGAGCAGTCCAGGCCCAGGATTTTCCCATGGCGAAATGGGCTCTCGGTCTCCGTCTGAACCAATCGACCGATGCGGATATCGAAAAGGCATTCAACAGCGGGGAGATCCTGCGGACCCACGTGCTCCGCCCGACCTGGCACTTCATCCTGCCGGAGGATCTCCGCTGGATGACGGCTCTCACGGCCGAGGGCGTGCGGGCGACCGTCGCGGGCTCAAACCGGAGGATCGGGCTGACCAGCGACATATTCGCAACGAGTACCGCAACGATTGTTCAAGCCCTGGAAAGTAGTACATTTCTCACCCGGCAGGAACTGAAGGCCCTGCTGGCAAAAGCCGGGATTGCAACCGATGTCCAAAAGCTGGCTCACATCGTCATGCAGGCAGAACTGGACGGGCTCATCTGCAGCGGGCCCCGCCGCGGGAAACAGTTCACGTATACCCTTGTCGAAAACCGGGTGAAAAGATCCCGGGATCTGACCCGTGAGGAGTCCCTGGAACTCCTCGCCCGCAGGTATTTTTTGAGCCATGGACCAGCGCAGCTGAAGGACTTTTCCTGGTGGTCGGGGCTTTCCCGGCAGGACGCGGAGGCCGGCCTCGATGCGATCCGGGCGGAGATGGAGCAGATACAATCCGGCAGCAGGACGTTCTGGTCCTTCCCCGCTGAGGAGATCCCTGCACCTCCCGCGACCGTGGGATTCCTCCTGTCGATCTATGACGAATACCTGATCGCCTATAAGGACCGGAGCGATCTTGCCGGGGAGCGGGACGTCGAAGAGCTGATTGCAAGGGGAAATGCCCTGACCGCGGTCATCGTGATTGACGGCAAAGTGGCGGGGACGTGGCGGAGAGACGTAGCGAAGAAGAGTACCGCGATCCTGCTGAACCCGTTCCGTCCGCTCAACAGGAGGGAACGGGACGCGGTGGGAGCGGCGGCGGCCCGGTACGGTGACTTCACGGGCAAGCCGGTTGTCCTGACCGGATAATCCTGTTCGCAGCTGCTCGTCATCGTCGCAGGAACCCTTGTTTTTTATGCCATGCATATTTGTCGTGCTACTCGATTTAATTATTATATCGAACTTCCACACTAGTTAATTGTAGCAGATAAGTGCAAGGCAGATGGCCGGGATCGCCTGCATACCCATCAAGGCCCGGCAGATTGGAGATGTGATGCAGAAATGACGGAACACCATCCGAAAATGTCCGAGGCAGAAGAACAGATTCGCAGACTTTGGAAGGACCCGAAGTACAGGGAGCATGCATCAAGTTCCACTTGCAGTATCTGCGGGCTCGACTACCGGGTATGCAACAGCAGCCGGGCGAAGTTGCACTGTGTACCAGCAGTGTGATGGGGACGCGGGAAGAATAACCGAAAAGGACCAGGTGATGCGGAAAAAAGGAAGAGCGCTGAACGGGGATCTCTCAGGGTAACAGGAAACAATGCCACACGCACGTCCACAACCATTCAAATTGTAATCATCACTCCATAACCATTTTTAACGGGGGCAGGACAGGCCCCCGGTTTTTTTTATCATCTTTTTATGGAAAAACCGGCCTCATACCAAGATACAGTTCCCGGTGTCCGGACCGGAAGACCGGAAGATTACGCAACTTCTGCCTGCAACTCCCGTTCAGGGGATTGTTTTTTTAGCCAGTATACGGCACGCGGAAAAACCGTATGCAAAAAAACCGCCTGCCAGCGTGTCAGCGCCGGCCGGCCCGGTACTCCCCAGCGAGGATCGCGTAATACTTCGTTGACCGCCAGTGGTCCCGGAGCCAGACGTCCTCGCGGTGCGTGCCTTCGTACGTGAGCCCGCCTTTTTCGAGGACGCGGGCCGATGCGGAGTTGACGCATCGCACTTCCCGAAGATGCGGTGGAGGGCGAGGGGACCGAACCCGTAGGCGAGGAGCGATTCGAGGATCTCGGACGCGTAGCCTGCCTTCCAGTACTCCGGCAGCAGGATGCACCCGACCTCCGCGGTAGTCCGGAGCACCGGGTCGATATCGAAAAGCGCAATACCGGCGAACGCACCGTTCTGCCGGATGCGGATGGCAAGACGGTACTGCATCCTGCGTTCCGCCTGCGCCTCGCTGATGGCATGGTTCAGGAAGCCGGCCACATCCTCATCGTTTTCCAGCCAGATGAGGACATACCGCATCACCTCGGGATTCCGGGCAATCCTCTGGATTTTAGGGAGATCTCCTCCGGTCATGTCTTCGAGGATCGTTCGTCCCGTTTTGAGGGAAAAGGTCATGGGGTTTTCCGTGTTACGCCACACTCTGAGAGAAAGAATTTCCGGTAGACGGAATCCGGCATATACCACCGGATCCAGCCGGGTCCTTCCACCCTGGTCCGGATGAGGACTGCTGCCACAAGGAGCGCAAGCCCGATAAGGAGAACCTCGGTATTGGCGATATGGAAGAACGTGGCCGTATAATTTTCTTCGTTCAGACCCGTGGAGAGCCATGCAAGCCCGGCTTTGTCTCTTGAGAGAGGCCAGAGGTACATGTAGCCCGCAGGATAGACCAGCGCATCCTCGAGGAGATGGGCGCCGGTACCTATCGCGGTAAAGATGAAGGCGTCGAAGTACCGGACCCCGAACGGGTGAAGGAGGACGGCGATGATAAGGGCGAAGAGGAACATCGCCGCGACCGTATGAAACACCCCGCGATGAATCGTATACCCGAAGATCACGGTTATCCCGAAAAAATGCCGGAGAATGGGGCCGGCAATCTTGTCCATGTCCGGCAGGTAGGCAACGATGACAATGATCCACGAACAGTCCCGCCCCGTGTATCGGAAGAAGATCATCCCCGCAACGATGGCGATGGCGGTACTATAGACAAGGTGTTCGGCCAGCATTCTTCACGCACCGGAAATGTGACTTCTTCCGTTATCCGGCAGGAGGCCGGTATTGATCCTGATGCTGGGGAAAAAAGACACGGTTATTTATTGTCCGAGACTTTCTCAACGACCCGGACGTTGTCGCCCCGGACCGTGATTGGGATGGGGACGACGCTCTCGTAGAGCTCGACGGTGATCTCTTCCTTTGCCGAGTCCACGCGCTTGACGACTGCCTTCTCACCCTTGAACGGCCCGGCAATCAGCTCGACGATGGTTCCTTCCTCGATACCGGAGACAACCGGCTTCGGGACCAGGAAGTGCGCAACTTCCGCAAGCGCCATCGAGCTCTTCTCACCCTCGTCCTTGCCCCGTCGGACGACAGCCCGGGCATGGGGGATCTTCTCGACCAGCTGCTCGATGCGGTTCATCTTCTCCGGGGTTTCGACGAGCACGTATCCCTGCAGCTCGTTCGGGACGATAACGGAGACGACCTTGATATCGGTCGCATTCGTCGTGATCGCCTTCATGATGCTGTCGGCGACAGTACGCTCCTGCTTGGAGGTTGTCTTGATCGCAAAGATCCGGTTCTCCTGCGGGACTTCCACCGGCTGCGATGCGGGGGGCTTTGCGTCCGACGGGGGCTTGGTTTCAGCAGGCGCGGCCGGCCCCGGAGCTGGTACAGGGGCTGCTCCCTTCAGTGGTGCCGGTTGTGCCGCAGGGGCGGATTGTGCCTGCTCCTGCTGCCCGGCAGACGGAGTCTCTTCAGTGAGCATCATGGCGATCAGAGGTTCCCGAGGAGGAACATCTCGTAGATGAAGAATCCGATGAGGCCGATGATGAGGACCCCGGCTGCGGCAACGAGCGCGATCTTGGTGAACTCTTCGCGGGTAGGAGTGCGCGCGAGTTTCAGGACCCGCAGGTATTTCCTGAAAAACTCTTCCTGGACGTTAACTTTGATATCCGGCTTTGCTATTTCCATATTTCATCACTTGAGAAAATCGATCTCAAACTGTTTCTGGACTTTTGGGGTAAGTTTCTCATTCCTCCCATATATCTGTGGCGACCGTACGCCGGTTACCACCAGCAGCGTGCGCATCTTGCACTGCATGGCCGGGTCGATCTGCGCACCCCAGATGATCCGGGCGCTCGGGTCAACCCGTGAATACACTTCCTGCACGACGCCTTCCGCCTCTTCCATGGTCATGTCGGGCCCGCCGACAACGTTGACGAGCGCTGCAGTTGCGCCTGAGATATCCACATCGAGGAGCGGGGAGCGAATTGCTTTCTTGACCGAATCTGCCGCCTTGTCCTCGGCATCGCTCTCTCCCATCCCGATCATGGCGACACCCCCGCGTTCCATGACCGTGCGCACATCGGCAAAGTCGAGGTTCACGAGCCCGGGCATCGTGATGAGTTCCGTGATCCCCTTCACCGCACGCATGAGGACTTCGTCGGCAACCTTGAACGCCGCGTAGAGCGGCAGCTTGGGAACGACCTCGAGCAGCCGGTCATTGGGCACAACGATGACCGTGTCTGCAACATCCCGGAGGCGTTCGAGCCCGGCCTCGGCATTCTCCATCCGGATATTCCCCTCTGCAGCGAACGGCAGGGTGACGATCGCGATCGTCAGCGCACCCTCCTCCCGTGCCGCTTTGGCGATCACCGGTGCGCAGCCGGTACCTGTCCCACCGCCGAGGCCTACCGTTAAAAAGACCATGTCGCAGCCGGAGACGCAGGCACGGATCTCCTGCTCGTTCTCGAGCGCTGCTTCCTCGCCGATCTGGGGGATGGAGCCGGCACCGAGGCCCCGGGTGCGCTGTCGCCCGATCAGGATCCGCTGGTCGGCGTGGGTCCGGATGAGGTGTTGGGCATCGGTGTTGACCGCGATCAGCCGTGCACCGTGGATCCCTTCCTCCATCATGCGGGTGATCGTGTTCGAACCCGAGCCTCCGCAGCCGATCACCGCGATCTCGGTCTTGAGCTCGGCCAGAATCTGGTCGAGGTCGTCGTTATTCTGCACAACCGACGGCTTCTCGTCGCGTGCTTTCGTTAGTGCCTCTTCAACAATAGACCTCATGCAATGTTCTCCAATCCCGGGATGTGGATTCTGAACTCACTGCCCGTTGAAACCATGTGTGGCGTGATCTCCCTGCCGTTGATCGCAACGGACCGGCCTTCTGCCAGTTCCTTGAACAGCGGTCCCTGCGGGACACCCAGCGTGCGCGCTTTATCCGGGTCGAACCGTACCCTCTGCAGGATCAGGAAATCCCCTTCCGTGGCAGTGATTGTGTTCTTACGTATGATTTTTACGCATGATGTATTTAAATCGTTTATTATTCCGGATTGCTTCCCTTCCGAAGTGAGGAAAAACGGAAGGGGGCGGGAATCTCTCCCGGATACATGAATGAGCGGCAATGTATCCAGATTTTCGAGAAAAGCCCGCTCATCTGCCTTCAGCGTCTCGGCCAGCAGCACCGGATCGAACCGGACCACCACGAGAACCGGGCTCCCCGCAAGCTTGTGGACATAACAGCGGGAACCGGGGGAGAGCGAGCCGGCCAGCTCCTTCGCACGGAGATACGTTTCGACCGGGAGCGATCCCATGCCGGCAATATCAGTCTCCGACAAACGGGGTATCCCCGCCCCGTCAAGCAGCGGGATCAGGTTCGCGAGATCTTCTTTTGAAAGGGCTTTTTTATCGATGTATGCGGCAACGGATCCGGTCTTTTCCGCCATCTGCCGGACCATTGCAGCGTCAAGGGCCGCAACCTCGCGGGAATGAGCGATGTGCCCGAACGCCCCGCGGGTCGCGAGCGCGATCTCCGTCTGGCGTACCGCGTAGTGGTTCCCACCAAACCCGATGAGCGGTACCGGATCACCGGCCGGCGCCGCGGCAAGGATACTTTCCGCGACCGCCCTTCCTGCATGCTCGTCCGTCCACTCCTTCTCCGTGCTCCCGATCTCGACAAAGAACGACGGGTGACGGATACCGGTCGGCCCGTGGTGGGTGACCTCATACGCGGCGCGGTACCCGGGCGGGCAGCGCCGGGCGAGCCCGCGGAGCACCGCCTGCATCATGGCAGGGGCGGCAGGGGCGAGGGTCCTGGCCTCACCGCCCAGTTCTGCGGCCCGGAAATTCCCGGTGACATGGACGGTCAGGACGGGGACCGGGTTCACGCTGGAATGCCGGGAGATGAACATCACGAGGTCGCAGTCGATCTCCCGGTCGACGGCATCGGCATGGATGAGCCGGCCCTCAATAGCGAGGAATTCGTATGTTGCCGCATCCTGCCGGCCCTTTCCGTCAAGGAGATCTTCGAGGTTCTTTCGTATATTGCACCCGGCCTTGTCCTGCCGGGAGTTGACGAGGGCGATGTGCATTATCTGGATCATGGGGTGTCTGCTGGCATAATGGTCGCGTCCCTGCCCGATCAGCAAACAACATAACGATGTAAACAGAACATTGTTACCATGAGTGACGAGAAGATAGCTAAAGCCCTCAAAGAGGCAGGGATCGAAAAGGAGATCACGTGCCCGCAGGCGTTTGCGATCGCCAAGAAGGCAAAGGTGACCCTAAAAGCGGTTGGCGACTACTGCAATGCGAACAAAATCAAGATCCGGGGCTGCCAGCTGGGCTGCTTCAAATAACGGGAATTACTCTTTTTTTCCGGTCTCTTCCGGCAGCCTGCCGGATCTTTCGCATTTCAGGTCGTTTCAGCGGTCAACCGGCTCCCAGCCGGGCTCGACATGGTCGTTTCCCCCGGCGGCAGCGAGCGCCCGGATTGCTGCTGCCTCTGCTGTCGGGCAGTCCACGACCCCTTCGATTTCCCAGCTCCGGAACGAAAAGACCGGCCGCCCGGTCTTGAGCGCGTGGGCGATCTCGGAAAGCGTGCCTTGCTTTCCCCCGACTGCGATGACCGCTTCGGCAGACTGGACAACGATCACGTTCCGTGCATGTCCCATACCGGTCCGTATCACGAGATCGAGAAATGCGTTGCCATTGCCGGTATCCGGCAGGATTCCTACCGTTGTCCCGCCGTGTTCCTGTGCCCCCTTGCAGGCTGCCTCCATGACGCCGCCAAGCCCCCCGCAGATAAGGACGGCGTTGTTCTGCGCGAGGATCTTCCCGATGGTATACGCAGCTTCCCGTTCCTCGTCGGAGCAGGAACCGGCGCCGATGACCGCGATCTGCATGCTGCTCACCCGTTCCCGCCGGCCCGGTTAACAACCATCAGCCGCGCTGCCGACATCTCGCGGATGGCATACCGCGGGCCCTCCCGCCCGATCCCGGATCCTTTCTCGCCGCCGTAGGGCATCTGGTCGGCCCGGAACGTCGGGATATCGTTGATCTGGACACCACCGACGTCCATGCCGGAGAATGCATCCATCACCCGGTTCACGTTCTGGGTGAAGATGCCGACCTGGAGCCCGTACTCCCCGGTGTTTGCCATTCGGATCGCATCGGCGAAGGTCTCGTACGGAGTCACGGAGATAACCGGCGCAAAGATCTCCTCCCGGTTTACTCTCATTGAGGGATCGGTATCGACCATGACCGTTGGTTCAAAGAGGGATCCCGCCAGCGTCCCCCCGGCAACGATCCGGGCCCCCTGGTGGACCGCTTCCTGCACGACCCGGAACGCCTGCTCCGCCTTCAGACGGTTGATCATCGGGCCGACATCGGTTGCGGGATCGCGGGGGTCGCCGACCCGGAGCATCTTTACACCGGCGAGGATCTTCGCAATGACCTCGTCAAAAACCTCGCGGTGGACGAGTACCCGCTGGACAGAGATGCAGACCTGCCCGGCGTTCATGAACCCGCCGGTTGCGATCCTCTGTGCCGCGTATCCCGTGTTCGCGTCGGAATGGACGATGACCGCGGCATTCCCCCCCAGTTCCAGCCCGACCTTCTTCCGGTCCGCGATCGAACGGAGGTGCCACCCGACCGTGCAGCTCCCCGTGAAGGAGAGGTACGCGACCCGGGGGTCCTTTGCGAGCTGCTCGGCCCTCCCGCCCGGGCAGGGCACGACACTGACTGCCGCGGCCGGCATCCCGGCAGCAAGCGCCATCTCCCCGAGGAGCAGGCTCGAGACCGGGGTTGCGGTCGAGGGCTTGAGGATAATGGAGTTCCCGGCAGCGATTGCGGGGGCGAGCTTGTGGCAGGCAAGGTTGAGCGGGAAGTTGAACGGGACGATCCCGACAACAGGACCAAGCGGGAAGTACTGCAAAAAGCCGGTCCTCCCTTCGGTATCGTCGGTCCAGTCAAGGGGGATCACCTCGCCATAGATCCGTTTCGCTTCCTCCGCCGTGGTCCGGACCGTTGTTTCGGCACGGATGACCTCGGTTGCCGCAAATTTCCGGGTCTTGCCCCCTTCCATGACAAGGACATCCGCGAGCTCGTCTGCCCGTGTATGGATCCGGTCTGCGAGCCGGAACAGGATATCCGCCCGCTTTCCGGACGATAGGTGCCGGGTCTCTGCAAACCCGTCGCATGCCGCTGCAACAGCCTTGTTCAGCTCGGCGCTTCCTGCCGAGCAGACCTGCGCGTACACCTCTTCCGTGAATGGGAACCGGACCTTGACGATTTCGCCGGTCTCCTTCTTCTCTCCGCCAATGATGAGGGGGTAGGTTTCTATTTCGATCGCCTCCGTCGGGGACTGCGTGAATTTTCCCGTTTCTCGTACTAGGATACCGCGGGGGATAAAACCGACGGGAGAAAGAGGCGGGGATGAAGAATTATCGGGGAGAATCCGCGGGAAAAAAAAGGAATGGATCGTTTCAGGCAACAACGATGTAGGTGAAGAGGTAGAACGCAAAGACCGGCACGAAGAGGCAGAGGAAGACCCCTTTGTTCCAGCGCCAGATGCCAAGACCGTCCATCGTCTCGATCGGCATCAGGCTGTAGAGAGCGGTCATGAGGTTGATGGTAAAGCCTATCCCGCCGGCAACTGCCCAGAGTCCCCCGAGGCTGACCATCGCGAGGGAGAATACCATCAGGACCAGGCTCACGACCGGGCCTGCGACCATCTCGGTCCCCACTTCGCGCGGCACTTCCTCGCCCTCCCGGCGGACGAGGTTCCGGTACGAGAGCGCGAACGCGTTCCCGAAAAGCCACGCGGTGATGAACAGGATTGCGGTGCCGAGCCCCCAGAACCGGGTGTCGGCGTCGTGTCCATGCCGGGTGACGACAACCCGGTGCGCGAAGTCGTGGACGACAACAGAGATCCCGCCGACTGCCATGTAGATAAGGACCGTGGTCAGGGTGAGCTCGGCACGGTCTGCGAGCATGAACGCGAGCGCGACGATGAAAACCGCTGATTCAATGACCAGGACCTCGGTCGATGAGAGCCCGAGAAAGTGCGGTTCCAGCTTACGGGCCTCGATCCTCCTTGCCTCAATCTCCTTCGCAGACAGTTTCTCCACGGCATGTCCCCAGAGGAGATCGGTGAAGAACTTCGAGAACTTTAAGAGGAACTGCCAGATGATCCCGATGTTGACGACGATGATCTGGACGAGCACGACCGCAAGGCTCGTGATCACAGCGGCAAGCGCCATGAACTGCGGCGGGATGATCCCGCTTGCCGGCAGGTTCTTTGTCGTCGTCCCCTTCGCGATCTGGATGAGCCCGATGAGCCCGTCCGGCTTCTCCTCTTCGGGCGGAGCCTGGGTCACGACGGGAGTCGGGGCCGGGCTGCCGACAACAATCGTCCGGTTCATGGTCACCGGCACGGGTTCAAAACTGTTGGTGACCGTAAGGGAGAGGACGTAGTTCCCGGGTGTCGTGTAGGTATGGACAACGCTCTGCCCGTACGCTGTTGCCCCGTCCCCGAAGTCCCACGACCAGGTTGCCGGAAGGCTCTGGGTCCTGCCGTACGCGGTCACGGTCAGGGGGGTGGTGCCTTCGGCTGCCGAGAGACTGAATGTTGCATTCAGCGGGTCGCCGACCCCGATGTAGGCCGGCACGGTCCGGGTATCGGAACCGTAGCTGTTAGTAACTGTCAGGCTCACCGCGTACTCGCCGTTGACCTTGTAGGTATGGTACGGGTGCTGCCGGTCCGAGGTGCTGTTATCGCCGAAATCCCAATGGTACGAGAGGGGCGCTGCCCCCCGGGAGCTGTCGGAGAAGCTGACCGTGAACGGGGCGGTCCCGTACCGGGTACTTGTGTAGAAATCGGCGGAGGGCGGGTTGGTCACGACGATGAACCCGGAACCGGTCTCGTTCGCGGTATCCGCACTCCCGTATGACGCCAGGAGCGTTATACAGAAAAGTGCAAGGATTCCCAGCCGCAGGAAATGGTATGTATCTCGTTCTCTCAATCCGTGTCACCCGAAATCAGCAGAGGTCCGATCCCGTGGTGTACTGTTTGCAGAAACGTGGATGAAAGGGTTGTCGGTCCTCCATGCCTGCATACATGGTCAAAAAACCGGGACTTCGTCGGAAATCTGGTGGTATGGAGGCGGGAAGCGCGGGTGTGGTGCGCGATAATTACTTTGTGCAGTACCGCCAATATGTCAGCATTACGCCCGGTGTTCCACCGCGCCGGGCGCGCGAGGGGTTCTGTGAAGGAAGTTACCGCGAATTTTGATGCAAAGGCCATCGAACGTGAGATGCGGGCGCTCTGGCAGTCGCAGGGTACATACGGGAAGGTCAAGGAGCACCGGAAGACCGGCCGGCCGTTCTTCTTTGTCGACGGCCCCCCCTATACCACCGGCCACATCCACCTCGGGACCGCGTGGAACAAGATCTTAAAAGATGCTATCCTGCGGTACCACCGGATGAACGGGCGTGACGTCATCGACCGTGCAGGCTACGACATGCATGGCCTCCCTATCGAGGTCAAGGTCGAACAGGAACTCGGCTTCAAATCGAAGAAGGATATCGAGGCGTTCGGGATTGAACCCTTCATCAAAAAGTGCCGGGAGTTCGCGGTTCAGAATAAGCTCCTCATGGACGAGCAGTTCGCAAATCTCGGCGTCTGGCTCGATTTCCCGGGCGCTTACCAGACGGTGCAGCCGGAATACATCGAAGCCGCATGGTGGACGCTTGCGAAGGCGGAAGAAAAAGGCATGCTGGAACGCGGGCACCGGGTCGTGAACTGGTGCCCCCGCTGCGAGACCGCGATTGCTGATGCCGAGGTGGAGTACTGGGACGAGACCGACCCCTCGATCTTCGTCAAGTTCCCCCTCGCCGGGAAAAATGACGAGTATCTCGTCATCTGGACAACGACTCCCTGGACACTCCCTGCAAACGTGGCGGTTGCTGTTGCGACAGAGTTCACATACGCGAAAGTCCGGGCAGTAAAGGACGGGAAGGAGGAGATCCTCTGGATGGCTGACGATCTCGTCCAGAGCGTCCTGAAGAGGGGGCGGTACAAGGATTTCACGGTACTGGAGAAGCTCCCGGGAACTTCCCTTCTCGGGTGGGAGTACGACTCCCCGCTCGTCGGTTGCGTCCCGAACCAGAAGAAGATCCGGCACCGGGTCGTCGCTGCCGATTTCGTCGCGATGGAGAATACCGGCATGGTGCACATCGCCCCGGGCCACGGCTGGGACGACTACCTCCTCGGGATGAAGGAAGGGCTTCCTGTTGTCTGCCCGGTCGACGGGGCCGGGAGGTTCACGGAAGACGCCGGATCCTTTGCAGGGAAATTCGTGAAAGAAGCGGATGCTGATGTCCTTATGGCGCTTGGCGGCGCGCTCCTCGCAAAAGCGAGCGTCGTCCACCGGTACGGCCATTGCTGGCGGTGCAAGACCCCCATCATCTTCCGCGCGACCTCGCAGTGGTTCTTAAAAGCCGGCGAGATGCGTGACCTGATGCTCTCCGAAGTCGCAAAGGTCACGTGGTATCCCGAATGGGCCGGCAGCGCCCGGTTCTACGACTGGATCAAGGAAGCCCGGGACTGGTGCATCTCCCGGCAGCGGTACTGGGGCATCCCGATCCCGGTCTGGGTCTGTAGTTCGTGCAACAAGTACCGCGTGATCGGAACGATAGCTGAGCTGGAGAATGCCAGCGGGCAAAACCTGCCCGATCCCCATCGCCCGTACGTCGATATGGTGACGGTCCCCTGCAGCTGCGGGGGCACGATGCGCCGGGTCGAGGACATCTTCGATGTCTGGTTCGACTCCGGCGTAGCGTCGTGGGCTACCCTCGGATTTCCACAGAATACGGAGGCGTTCGACCGGCTCTGGCCGGCCGATTTCATCACCGAGGGGCAGGACCAGACCCGCGGCTGGTTCTACTCGCAGCTCGGCGCGAGCGCGATTGCCTTTGGGAAAGCCCCGTACCGGAGTGTCTGCATGCACGGCTTTGCCCTCGACGCCGAGGGAAAGAAGATGTCCAAGAGCCTGGGGAATGTCGTCACCCCCGAGGAGGTCATCGCAAAGGTCGGTGTGGACGTGCTGCGGCTCTACGTCCTCTCATCGTCAGCACCCTGGGATGACCTCAAGTTCAACTGGGAGAATGTCGCTACCATCAACCGGACGGCAAACATCCTCTGGAACGTATACCGGTTCCCGCTCCCGTACATGATCCTCGACAAATTCGAGCCCCGGGCAGAAGGCGGGGCATGGGATGCGGCTTACCTACGGAAGAACCTTCCTGCGATGGCGGATGAGGACCGGTGGATCGTCTCCCGGGTCAACACCCTTGCCGCACAGGTCGATGGAGGGATGAAGGAGTGCAACCTTCACAAGGCGACCCGGGCGATTCTGACCTTCATCCTCGAGGACCTCTCGCGCTGGTACGTCCAGCTTGTCCGCGAGCGGATGTGGCTGGAAGGCGAATCTGAGAGCAAGCAGCAGGCCTATGAGACGATCTACTATGTCCTGCGCCGGCTCGTTTGTATCCTCGCCCCGTTCTGCCCGCATCTCGCCGATACGATATACCGGAACCTGAAGTGTACAGGCGACCCGGAGAGCGTGCACCTGCTCGACTGGTTCTCCGGTGATGCCGCACTCACCGACAGCGCTCTCGAAGCGGATATGGCCTCTGCCCAGTCTTTCGATGAAGCGGCGGCAAACGCCCGCCAGGCAGGGAAACGGAAACTGCGGTGGCCGGTCGCAGAGTGCGTGGTCGTGACAACCGCAGGGAGCGTCCTCGATGCCCTCACCCGCCTCAACCGGATCTGCCGCGAACGGGCGAACAGCCGGAAAGTTACCGTCGTTGAGGGCCGGTGGGACCGGATCGGCTGGAAGGCCGAACCATTGATGAAGGCCCTCGGCCCGGCATTCGGAAAGAACTCGCCCAAGGTCAAGGCAGCAATCGAGAGTGCTGACGGCACTTCCCTGAAAGCGACACTCGATTCCTGCGGGACCGCATCACTTTCTGTCGGGGCCGACACCGTTGAGATCACTACGGCCCACGTTACCTTTAGAGAGCAGCTTCCGGAGAATGTCTTCTCCGCCCCCATGAAGGACGCGATGGTCTACGTGGACGTCGCGCTCTTCCCGGACATCGAGGCGGAGGGGTACGCCCGGGAAGTGATCCGCCGGATCCAGGAGATGCGCAGGCAGCTCGACCTTGCTGTCGAAGATTTCATCGAAGTGGATGTCGCGGTTGGCGACACCCGGGTCTGCGATCTGATCAGGGTGACGTGGCACGACGGGATCGCTGACGAGGTGCGGGCAAAGACCCTCACCATCGCAAAGAGCGACGGTGCACAACCTGCCGCCGGCACCGGCCAACTTATAAAAGACTGGGACGTCGAGGGGGTCGCAATGACGATCGCGATCTCAAAAACCACGCCATAATTTTCACAAAGAGACGACTGGCGAGGAAAACCTGCCGGCTCTCCGGTTTTTTTCACACCCCTGCCTGATGCGTCAGTTCCGGCAACACCCGCAAATCCACGGAATGCCGGGGATCTCCTGAACGACACTCCTCCTTGTTCACGGAATCCATCGGCACCAGATTTGCGGGGGAGGCACGAGGCTCTGCATGAAGACATGCTGTCTGTTTCCCTTAGCGAAAAAAAAAGAAAAGGACGGAAGAGGTTAAAAATTTGTGAAAGAGATTGTCAGATCCCCCGGGTCATCCTGAATGGAAACCCCCCTTGCTGGCCCGGAGGAAAGATCCTGTCATTATCTGCGCAGTGTGAACACCCGATCAGGACATCACCTCTTTACCCTTATAGCAGTTAGTATTCTTAGGTTGAATTTATACTTTTTTATTTGCAATTTATTGATGAAAGGCACTTAAAATATTTTTAACTCAAAAATCAGGCAAGATCCGGGGAGAATCCGAAAAATTAGGAGTCTCGTGGGAAAATACGGGTTCCGGTCCCCTCCGGTGCCGTACGGGAGGAAAAATGACAGAATTTTTGCACGAGGGCAAGAGAGCGGGGGGCCAGATGTTCATCCTGTCATACGCAGCTGCAGGTCGTCATTCGAAAGAGCGGACTAAGGGTGTCCGACCAGCTTCCGCACCATCTCCCGCCCGTCCGGAGAGGTGAATAAGGGCAGGTCGCGGTCGATAACAACAGCGCTCCGCTTCGTTGTCACCTTCTCGTCCCTGACAGGATTATAGCCATCTTTCATGACTTCACGGCGATACACCATCACGCCGCGGCGCTGCCACGCAGGGGTCTTTGCGAGGTTGACGCCCCGGTCATGCATCATCTCGTGGAGCTCCTTTGACGCCATCCCCTTGAGTTTTGCCGCGGCCTGCCGGGGTTTCATGCCTTCGGAAATCAGGGCCTGCTGACAGTACGCATTGATATGGTTCCGCCATGCCTCGTCCTGGCGGTTGACGAGATATTCGAGTGCAAACTCCGGTGTCGCCGGGATCACCCGGGCGTCGAACGATACCGGCCCGGTACATTCCAGCGCGAGCGTCAGCGCACTTGCTGCGAACGATGCCGCGACCGAATCGATCTTCTCGATGCGGCCGGAGAACGGGACCCGGCCCAGGTACAGGCTGATCTCATCCGAGAACGTATAAGCGAAGACCGGTGAGAGCCCGCTGTCTGCAACGATCTGGCGCGACACTTCTGCCATGGCATGGGAGAAACGGTCATCGAATGGCTTTTTGAGCCGGAGCGACTTCGCGAGCCGGTGAAAGGCACGGCCGTCGAGACGGACAAATGCCGGAGGGACGGTTGTGATCGCGGCAAAGAGTTCGCGGTTCTCCATGGCAGGGAATTTTTGGGAAAAAAGATCGGGGTGATCCGGGTATGGGCCGCCTTCACCCTTATTCCATCGTCTGGGACTGGGCCGAAAACGCGCCGGGCAGGTGGCGGATCAGCACAATGTCGTCGATGGCTGATATGATGCGGTAGGGGATCTTGAGCCCCTTGAAGTTCTTGAGGTCCACGAGCTGGTCGTTGACCTTACCGACGACAATGGAATCGATCTTCTTGTTGTCCACATCGATGATGACATCTTCGACCTCGCCAACAAACATGCCCTTGTCAGTGTAGATCAAAAGCCCGAACAATTCGGTAATCTGGGTCTGCATCCTTATCAGTTCAATCTATATACCGGAATGGTTAAAAAGATAATCCCTGTTTATGGATGGATCGTTTCGGATCGGGCGTATTTTCGGCATTCCCATCCTAATCCATTATACATTTCTTTTAATCATCCCGCTCTTTGCCTGGATTATCGGCAGCCAGATTGTTCCGACGATACAAATCATCAGCCAGATCTACGGGGTGGAGGTCGATACGACCCTCCTCGCTGCCGGGTACCTTCCCTATCTGCTGGGAGCAGCGGTCGCACTCGGCCTCTTTGCCGGGGTCCTTATCCACGAGCTCGCGCATTCGCTGGTCGCACGCAGGAACGGGATCCGGATCAACAGCATCACGCTCCTGATCTTCGGCGGGATTGCGTCGATGGACGAGGGTATCCCTGATCCCCGGTCCGAGCTCCCTATGGCGCTCGTCGGCCCTGTTGCAAGCCTGGTTGTCGGCCTGATCAGCAGCGGGCTCGTGTACGTAACCCCCCGGTTCATCGGGGATCCGGCGATGGCGGGAGTCTTCATCTTCCTCTTCGGGTACCTGGGCCTCCTGAATATCATCCTCTTCGCGTTCAACCTCCTGCCAGCCTTCCCGATGGATGGCGGACGGGTGTTCCGGGCCTGGCTCGCTCAGCGCATGCCGCTCCCCCGGGCCACGAAGATCGCCGCAGATGTCGGCAAAGGATTTGCGGTCATCTTCGCGATCATCGGAATCCTCGATCTCAACCCCCTGTTGCTCCTGATCGCGTTCTTTATCTATATCGGTGCCGGCCAGGAGACGGTGGCGGTGAAGTACAGCGTCCTCCTCCGGGACATCCGGGTCGGGACCATGATGTCGAAACCGGTTATGACTGTCGAGCCAACGCTCCCGGTCACAAAAGTCGTCGAACTGATGTACGCGACAAAGCACCTCGGGTTCCCGGTCGTTGAACACAACGTGCTCGTCGGGATGGTCACGGTCGCCGATGTCCAGAAAGGGTCCCCCATCGACCGGGACGCGATGCAGGTCCGGGACGTCATGAGCCGGGACGTGATCGCCGTCACCCCCGAGACACCGGTGACGGACGTCCTCCGGATCATGTCGGTAAAGGATATCGGGCGGGTCCCCGTCATCGAGAATGGGGCGCTCGTCGGGATCGTGACCCGGACAGATATCCTGAAGGTCGTCGAATTGAGGGATATCTGAACCGTTTTTGTTTTCAGAACGCGATTAGGTGATCGACAGGAGTGCTCCCCGCGATTTTCCGAAATTCTGCGAGGGTCGGAAACGGCCTCTTTGCAATAATCCGTGCGACATTCTTCTTCCCGATTCCCGGCAGCCACTTGAGTGCAGAGGCCGGCAGTTCGTTGATCCGGACCGGTACAGGAAGGGCGGTAATGGACCGCATGCCCCAGTCCACGACAACGACATCGAGAACCGAACGGAGGGGGAGCCGCAGGGGGATGCCGGCAAGGATCGGGTATGAACCCATCTGCCGCCCGAAGGAGAGGTCACCGGAGACTTCTACGATCACGTCGCGGAGCACGGTTCCAGGAGGGAAGACCTCCTTCAGCATCGGGAGATCGAACTGCTGCCTCGCGTGCTCCTTGAATGCCCGGAACCGGCGGTCGTGCTTCCCGAGCGTGTTCTTTTCATGGGCCGGCGTCCCGGGAAACGGCATCAGCTGACGGATGTTCACCCGGCGGACGAGCAGGCCGGCGGCGAGCACGCGTGCCAGGAACTGCTCATTGAGATCGTAGGTCTTCTCCGTCTCGCCGGCAAGGCCGCAGACGAAGTTGAGCCCCGGGAGGAGCTCGGGGACCCCGTCCCGGCGCATCCCGCCAGCCCCGTTGACAATCTCAATGGCATGGAAGACCTCGTCCGGCTGTACCTTGAGGTTGTTCGCAGCAACGACAGCAGGATCCGCAGTTTCCATCCCGAACGCCGCAACATCGCCGGGCGTGTGGTGCCGGACGATCGCAGAGAGGGCCGCACGGGCGGCGTCCTCGTGGCGGGCAATCGTTGCGGGGCTCACGTTGTCGATATGCAGGGTCCTGATCTCCGGGGCTGCGGAGCGGACAGCAGAGAAGAGGGCTTCGATCTTCTCCGGCACCGGCGCCGGGAACTCTCCCGCTCCCGCTCCATAGGCAAGGATATCCGGCTGCCGGCCCAATCGGAAGTGCCGGGCACCGTTCCCATACAGGGCCTCGACCTCGGCGGCAATGCCCCCCGTGCCGCGGTACCGGGGCCTGCCGTAGAAGGGTTCCGTGCAGAATGAACACCCCCCGAAGGCCCCGTGGGAACACCCTCGTGCAGTCTCCAGCTCGCACATGACGTGCGGGAAATCCGGGTGCTGCAGGATGATCCTGCTGCCAGCAACGCTCCAGGGATCCGAACGGGAATAGTCGAGAATTCCGGCCGGCTCGTTGCCCCGGAGGTACTCGTCCAGCGCCTCCGCGACCGACCCGGTCAGCATCGCGTCAAAGCCGCCGATCGCCTGCTTCACCGCAGCCCGCCCGCCTTCTGGGGACCAGCCGAACGCGATCGGCCCTCCGATCAGCTTGGTTCCGGCCCTCACTGCCGAGCCGATCTGGCGGATCTCGGTCAGGGTTGCGGGAGTTCCCCCGAGGTATTTTCCGGGCACCGTGACCCCCGCGATCATGACCACGCAGTCCGCGGCGTTCAGCCCGTTGATCCGCGCAGGGTCGCACCTGAGCTGGTCGATCGTGAGATACCGGGGGAAATACCCGGCCTCAAGGAGTACACCGGCGACTGTCCTGATATACGGTGCGATATACGGCGGGACACCCAGGCATGCCGGTTCATCGACATACCCGTCAAGAATGACTGCGGTCTTCGTCATACGGAATGACCGAGCAGGGCGAGGAGTTTTCTCGCCCATACAAGCTTGCCCCGTTTTACCGGATCGACGTCCGGGTCGTCGAGGTCGAACCCGGCGAGCGTGACCTTCTCCGCCCCGAGTTCGTGGGCGGCAAAGACTGCACGATCCCCATCGGAAAAACCGCCGAAGTTGTACACACGGGGGAGCGGTGCTGCCTGGGTCGTCCCGACAATCTTCCCGGTGAATTGCGGGACCCAGTGCCGGAGGAGCGGCATGTTGTCGCCATGTGCATGGACAACGATGATGGTCCCTTCGCGGTTCATCTCAAGGAACCGGTCGGTCGCCCCGTCAAGATCGGTGAAGATCGCGTCCGGCCGGATACCGGCATCTTCAAGGACTTCCGCGGCAGCGTCCGCCGCAAAGACGATCCCGTCGATCTTCGGGATGTCATCCTTAAGGCAGGGGGCGTTCCCGCATACCGTAACCTCGTTGCCATCGGTCAGCGAAACGAGGGAGATGAGGTTATCGGCGGGCAGGAGCGAGGCAAGGAGCCGGGCAGCTTCCTCGTCGGCCTGCCGGTCGAACCCGAAGTAGGCGAGGATCTCCGAATAATACGGCTCCCAGTCGCAGAATTTCAATGATTCACCCGCACCTTGCCGGGGATACCCGTCACGCGATCCTGTCTCATAATCCGTTCTTCTTCCCCTCGTTCTCCAGCCCGACGAGGGTTCGGAACTTCTGGAGGATGGGGGTGATCGCGATGTTCAGGAGCTCGCCTTTCTGTTCGACCCGGGTGAAGTAGTGGAGGGGAATGGTTGCCGCCGCCATGTTCGGGTGGCCGCCGGCATCGCCGATATCGCCGAACGCTTCGGCGAGGGCGTTGCCGATATGGAGCCGGATGTCCCGGTTCCGGGCGGAGAGAACAATCGAGGTATCGGTGATGCCGTACACGAGCGCCGTGTTGACTCCCTCGAGCGTGATGAGGAGATCGGCAGCCTGCGGCAGTGCGTCGCGGTTCATGACATAGCCGACGTTCGAGAAGAGGTAGCCGCTCTCGATCTCCCGGTTCTGGATCGCTTTCCCAAGGACTTCGATCGTCTCCTGCGAGAGCGACGGGGACATGATCTTGTCAAGGAGATCTGAGTCGGTGAGCGGAAGGAGGAATCCCGCATAGTTCAGGTCCTGCGGGGTCGTGTTCCGGCGGAAGTCCCGGGTATCGGCACGGATGCCGTAGAGAAGCGCCGTTGCGACCTGCCGGTCGACCGGCATGTCGAGCTCCTGCAGGTACTGGGTGAGGATGCTTGCAGTCGCCCCGATGCCGGGCCGGATATCCGTAAAAACGGCGGCGGGAGACGGGTGCTTCCCGTCATGGTGGTGGTCGATAACGATGGCGATCTTCGTCCCCGGCGGGATATCGTTATTTGCGCCCGGCGCGGGGGTATCCACGAGGGCGAGTAAGTTGCACTTGGCGAGGGCATCAGGGGTCAGGTGCTCCATCTTGATATCGAGGAGGTTGACAAACGTCCGGTTCTCCTGGTGCCCGATGTTCCCCTCGTAAAAGATCCGTGTTGCCAGCTTGTTCCCGCTGGCATGCTTTGCGATCGCCGCGAGAGCCATGGCGCTTGCGATTGCATCCGGGTCCGGGTTCTTGTGGGTGATGATGCCAAGCGTCCCCTCCCAGCTGGCAAGGAGCCCGGAAAGACGCTGGGAGATCCGGCTCGCGTACTGCTTCCGGATCTGGTGGATGGCGGTCTTTGCCACCACTTCCTGCGGGTAGAGCGCAATCTCGGCCCCGGCAGAGGTCAGCTTCGATCCGCTGACCGGGTCTACCGCCCGTGCGATGATCTGGGAGGAGGGATACCGTTTCCGGATCGCTCCAACGGCGGCGAGATTGGCCTCGGCATCGCCGGTCATGACAAACGCGACTGACGGTTCGGGCAGCCCCACGAGCATGTCGGGTGCAGCAATGTCCCGGACATAGGCGTCGTATTTCTGGTCGCGGAGGTGCCGGACCCGCTGCTCGTCCCGATCAACCGCAACGACCTGTTCGTTCTCTTTCGCCAGTTCGAGGATGATATTATAGCCGGTCGTCCCGCAGCCGAAGATAACAAAACGGTTCTCGCGGGACATGAATGCCGCTCCGTCAGGCATGGTACAGTGATGTCGGTGTCCGGGCTATTAAGGGATTCCCGTGGGAGACCGGAGACGCGCCGTGCACGTCGTCCGGGACCGGGAACGTGGAATGACACCCTGCTTCTCGAAACCTTTATTCCCCGGAATCGACCATCTATTTAGGTCAACTGGGTCTGTAGCTTAGTTCGGCATAGCGGCGGACTCTTAATCCGCAGGTCAAGGGTTCAAATCCCTTCAGGCCCGTTCTTGTTTTCCCAGGGAATCCTTCGTTTTATGGAGAAATATTTATAATTCGCTCACCAACACGGAGGTAGAGGAGCAATTCCATCGGAATCGCAAGTGCAATGAGATCACCATTGACCTCATCGATCCGTGACCGCCCGGCCGTACCGGTTGTCCTCGTTCTCGTGACACTCGGGTTCACGCTCATCATCAACCTCTACGGCCTCCTCCGTGGCATCTCGATCGTCATCCCGCACCTTTTCTATATCCCGATTATCCTTGCCGCGTTCTTTTTCCGGAGATGGGGCATTGCTTTTGCAGCTGGCATTTCTGCAGTATACCTGCTGATGGTCTGGCTCGTTCACCCAGGTTACAGTCCCGATCTCCTCTCAGCCGCTGCCCGCTGTCTCGTATTTATTATTATTGCAGCAGTAGTCTCAGCCCTCTCCGAGCGGATTTCCCTGCGCGAGACCGAGCTTTTGCGGGCAAAAGACGACTGGGAGCGAACGTTCGATGCCGTGCCGGACCTTGTCGCCCTTATTGACAGGAACCACCGGATCCTCCGGGTCAACCGGGCTATGGCTGAAAGCCTTGGCATATCCAAAGAACGGGCTGTCGGGATGAGGTGTTTCGATGTCGTTCATCACGCTTCCCATCCTCCTTTGCATTGCCCCCATGCGATGCTCCTGTCGGACGGCAGGGAACATACCGGGGAGATCCATGAAGACCGGCTTGGCGGCGATTTTCTTGTCACCGCATCGCCGCTCCGCGATGCTGAGGGTACGGTGATCGGCAGCGTCCACAGCGCACGGGATATCACGCAGCGCAGGCAGGTGGAACGGGCACTCAAGCAGAGTGAGGAGTCTTTGCAGCAGAAATCACAGGTGCTTGCGCTTCGGAACAGGGAACTGAACTGTCTTTACGAGGTTGCCCGTCTTGTCGAGACGACGGATTCGACGGAATCCCTTCTTACGGCAGTTGCCGGGTTACTTCCCTCGGCATGGCCATATCCCGATTCCACGTGTGCGAGAGTGGTACTGAACAACCGCGAGTTCAGCTCGGCAGCCTTCCGGGAATGTAACAGGGTCCAGGACGCCCCCATCGTTGTCCGTGGGAAAAATGTCGGAAGAATCGAGATCTTTTTCACTGGTGACAATAAGGACATCCTGCCGTTCCCTTCCGGGGAGACCGACCTGCTCCTGACCATTGCTGAACGGCTGGGAAGAGTCCTCGAGAGGAAGGAAACGGAAAAAGCCCTCCAGGAAAGCGAGGAGAAGATCCTCCTCCTGCTGAACTCAGCCGCCGAAGGTATCTATGGAATAGACCTGGACGGGAACTGCACGTTCTGCAACAATGCATGCCTCAGCCTGCTCGGGTACCATCACCAGGATGACCTTCTTACAAAGAACATGCACTGGCAGATCCATGCAAAACATGCTGACGGATCGCCTTTTCCGGTTGAAGAATGCCGGATCTTCCAGGCATTCCGCAAGGGCGTGGGGACGCATGTCGATGACGAGGTGCTCTGGCGTGCAGACGGTTCATCATTCCCGGCTGAATACTGGTCCTACCCGCAGTACCGCAACGGGCAGATTGTCGGCGCGGTGGTAACCTTCCTGGACATCACGGATCGGAAACGGGCTGAGAGTGCACTCCGCGAGAGCGAAGGGAAGTACCGGACAATTATCGACGAGATGCAGGACATCTTCTACCGGACCGACCTTGCCGGGAAGATCACGATGCTCTCTCCCTCAGCCGCACGGCTTGCCGGGTACGATTCGCTCGACCAGCTCCTCGGGCGCGATGTAACCTCGGTATACGCCGATCCTGCCGACCGTGACCGGCTCCTTGCCGCCCTGCGGGAAACGGGATCGGTCTACGCATTCCCCATGGACCTGAAGGTCCGCGACGGCTCGATACGACATGTGACAACAAGCAGTCACTTCTACCGCGATCCCCACGGGAATATTGCCGGGGTGGAGGGCGTCATCCACAACATCACGGACCTGCGCAGGGCGGAAGATGCGTTGCGCGAGAGCGAGGAACGCTACCGTACGATCATCGAGAACATCACGGATGTCTTCTTCAGGATCGACCGGGAGAGCCGGATTGTCATGGTAAGCCCTTCCGCTCCCTGGACATTCGGGTATGCCTCGACGGATGAGATGCTGGGGATGCCGGTAGTCCGGTTATGGAAGTATCCGGACCACCGGCACCGTTTCATCGACGCCCTTGAAAGCCAGGGGGGTGTCGTAAGGGACTGGGAGGCAGAATTTGTTAAAAAGGATGGTTCGGCCTTCTGGGTATCGATCAGCGCCAATATGCGCAGGGACGGGCACGGGGGGTATGCAGGAACTGAAGGGTTTATCCGTGATATTTCTGAGCGCAAAAAGATGGAGGAGTCGCTCAAAATTGCCCTGCGAAAACTGAATATGCTCTCCTCAATAACCAGGCATGACATCCTGAACCAGATCACCGGCCTGCGGACATTCCTCGAACTCTCCCGTGAGGATCTCATGGGGACGCCGCACGAGGAATTTATCAGGAAAGAGGACCAGGCTGCAGAAGCGATCCAGCGCCAGATAGAATTCACAAAGTACTATCAGGATATCGGTGTTAATGCCCCGAAATGGCAGGACGTCAGATCCGTCATTCGTGAGGCATTAGACCAGCTGAACCTTAAAGGGATCGATGTGGAGATCGATGTGCCAGCAGTCGAGATCTTCGCAGACCCCCTCATCGTAAAAGTCTTCTTCAACCTCATGGAGAACTCGCTCCGGCATGGCGAAAGGGTGACGAAAGTAGGATTTTTTGGAAGCAGATCCGCAAGAGGTTTCACCCTGACATACCGGGATAATGGCATCGGGGTTTCTGCAGAAGACAAGAAGAAACTGTTCCGGAAAGGATTCGGCAAACATACCGGCCTCGGGCTGTACCTTTCACAGGAGATCCTCGCGATCACCGGCATCATCATCATGGAGAACGGTACGCCCGGAGAAGGGGTGCAGTTCGAGATTACCGTTCCGGAAGGGGGCTTCCGGTTTTCCGACAGTTCGTCGTGACCTGCACCCACCGGCATAACCTTCTGCATGGGATGACCTGCAGCTGGGGGAAAGGGGGGTAGAAATTCTCCTTAAGGCCGGGAAAAAGAGATAGGCCGGATACTTATTTTTTCAGCCGGCTTTCGATCAGGTCACCGATGAAGGCACCGATGATGAAGATAATGACATAGACGATGATGATGACAAAGATACTGAATGTACCGAATGCCCCGCCGATGATGCTGGTGGTTTCGGGAAACAGGAACGCCGACAGAAGGACGAAGATGATCCCGACAACGAGCCCGCAGATTGCGCTGTTTCTCAAAAGGCCGGAGTAATCTTCCTTCCCTTTGTGGATGAAACCAAAAACGATACCGATAATCAGATCCAGGATCAGATAAAGAGTTTCGAGCATCATGAAAATACACCTGTTGTTACCTGATTCGCGCCTCAATAATTAAAAGGATTCCGGCAAGAGGTGCCGGAGGTTGAACATTATACGGTCGCCGAAAGGTTCACCTGGCCAAACAGTGCCGTCGTGCTTGAATTCCTCAGCATCCTCCCGTCTTTCCAGATCTCGACGGTCAGGGGCTGCTTTGCAGACCGGTCCGTCTTCTGGACCGAGACGTTGATAATCTGGCTGGAATTCTCTACCGTGAACAGACGGTCCCCGCTTGTCCAGATCTTGTGCACGGATCCATCCGCCTCATAAAAACCAGTATATGCCCCCATGTACTGGACGCGTACATAGATCCCGGTTTTCGAGACAGTAATTGTTGTCGGCACGACAATCTTCGACGGGTCGATCGTCCGTTGCCCGGTTACCACCTGGGTGGTTGTCCCCGTCCCGGGAACCGTTACGGGCGGCTGTGTCGTGCTCCCCTTTCCGAACGATATGAGAACGGCCGCGACGATAACAAGGATGGCAGCGATCGCAATGATTGTAAGATGCGTTGTCGTGAGTCCTTTCTGTCCGCCACCCTTCTGTCCACTGCCGGATCCACCCTGTCCGCCGGCCTCTCCCCCGTTACCGGTCATACATCTTCACCATCCGTTTTCACCTCATGAAGCGGGTTTGAGCTTCCCTATTGATCATGAACGCTCAGATTACAAACGGTTTGTGGGTGGTATCCTGGGTGCGGCAACCATGAACCGACCCGGAAAGAAAAAAACCGGACCCGGCGGAATGCAGGGAAGTTACGCCTTCTCTTCCGGTTTTTCCGGAATCCCGTTGTCGTCCCTGCCGGTCCGCATCGACCGTATCATGCCGAGGATGATCGAAGCCACGGCAAAGAGTGAGAGCCCGATGATGGCATAGATGATGAGCCCGAAATTTTCCTGGACGATCGGGATGCTGCCGAAGAAGTACCCGGCGAGGACAAACGCGAGGATCCAGAGGATCCCCCCGAGAGCGTTGTAGGAGAGGAACCACCGGTACTGCATCTTCCCGACCCCGGCGAGGAAGGGGGCGAAGGTCCGGATGAAGGGCACGAACCGGGCGATCACGATGGTCATTCCCCCGTACCGGCAGAAATACTCCTCCGTCATCTTCAGGTGGTCGCGGCGGACCAGCGAGTACTTCTTCTCAACGAGTTTCATTCCCGTCGTGTGCCCGATCCAGTAGTTCACGGTGTCGCCGAGCACCGCTGCCACGATGAGCGTGACTACCAGGACTTCAACGTTGAGGATCCCTGCCCCGGCGAGAGCCCCCGCGACAAAAAGGAGCGAGTCGCCCGGCAGATACGGCAGGATTACAAGGCCCGTTTCGCAGAAGATGATGATGAACAGGATCAGGTACGTCCAGAACCCGTAGGTCTGGATGATCTCCGGGAGGTAGTGATCGAAATGGAGGACGAAATCGATGAACAATGCGGGGGATATCATAGAGGGTTGCCGTTTCTTTTGTTCAATAGCGGATCCGGTTTCTGCCGTCCGGGGGATGCATCAGGACGGAGTATCACTCTTGGTTTATGTACTTGATTTCCGGCTCTCCTATAGTTACCGATCCGGGCGATACAGACCGCAGCAACCGGTGGTGCTACTCCCGAAGCTTCCGGAGATCCTTCAGGTCCGGGCCGGGTCTTCAGGTTATTTCGGAAAGGTCAGGAACGCAAAGAGCATTCCTGCACCGAGGCAGTACAGCACGAAGATGATGAGCCGCCGCTCTTTCAGCACCCGCATCAGCAGGTCGATGCTCACGTATCCCGCAACGAATGCCGCGATGACCGCGGCAACCAGCGGGGCCGGGGCAATGGTGCCGGACGGCTCTTCCATAAATGTCCAGACCGACGCAACAATCATCGCAGGTATGCCGATGATAAACGAAAATTCAGCAGCCTCCTTCGGCCTGATACCGAAGAGGAGCGCTGCCCCGATCGTGCTGCCGGACCGGGAGATGCCCGGCGCCACTGCAAGCCCCTGGGCAAGCCCGATGACAAGGGCGCTTTTTGGTGTGAGATCTCCCTTTGGAACCTTCACCAAAGAGACGATGAGCAGGAAGATCCCGGTCACGATGATGAGGAGGCTGACGATGAAGGGCTCTGCAAACAGGCCGGTGAAGAAGGGTTTTCCCAAAAAACCGAGAATTGCCGTCCCGATGCCGGCGATAACGATGAAGAGGAAGTACTTGCGTGCAGACGGCTCCCCGCTCAGAAAACCGCAGGCAAGCCCGTACAGGGTCACGCGAAAGTAGATCAGGAGCGCGGCAATCGTCCCGGCCATGATCACGATATCGAACGCAGCCGGGACGGAGATACCGAGCAGCGCCTGCGCAATCACAAGGTGTCCGGAGCTGGAGATCGGCAGCCATTCCGTGAATCCCTGGAGAATCCCGAGAAGAATGGCGTTGGTGAGGTTAAGATCCGTCATAAATTGATAACTATTGGGGAAAAAAATTATTAAAGTGACCGGTTAGCGGGATCACGGGCGGTATCGCACGGGCACCGGATCCCGGGGGAGAACGCCGACTTGAAACGAACAAATTATTAAAGTTAATTGGATAAAATTCAAATCCTTTTTTCCGGATTTTTCCGAATGGAATTTATACAATATTCTCCATACATGTTGCATGGCATAATGAAAATCTATTTATCAAAAATTGGATATCATGTAACGGTAATCCTGATTTTTTGTGATATCGTGATATAAATGGAAACTTACGACCAGGAACTCCAGCGCATCAAGGCGATCCTGCGGGGGACGACCAAGGGACTAACGGTCACCGAGATCTCGCGGAGCATCAAGATCAACCGGAACTCGGTTGCAAAATATCTCGACATCCTCCTGACATCCGGCCAGGTTGAGATGAAGGCCGTGGGATCCGCCAAGATGTATTCGCTGACAAAACGGGTACCTGTCAGCACCATCCTGAGTCTCTCATCGGATTACATCTTCGTTCTCGATAACACGCTGACGATCACCTACGTCAACGACAACGTCCTGAACTTCGAGAAGATCAGTGCGGAAAATATTGTCGGGAAGACCGCCGATTCCGTTCCGATATCCTTCTTTTCTGTCCCGGACATCCTTGCGCTGATCAAAGAGAGCATTGCCGGCAACGAGATCATCCGCGAGCTTGAGGTCCGGAAGGATTCCCAGTCATTCTTCTTCCGGGCGAAATTCGTCCCGAGTATTCTCGAGAACCGGAAGAAAGGTCTCCTGCTGATTCTTGAGGATATCACCGAGATACGCCAGTATCAGAAGACGCTGGAAAACACCGTTGCGGAACAGGACAAGGAACTGACAACATCGTACAAGGAACTCACAACGGCACAGGAGGTCAGCAGGGAGGTCAAGGGCGCGTTCGAGGAGAGCGAACGGCGCTACCGGAACCTCATCGAGCTTGCCCAGGAAGGGGTCTGGACCATCGATGCCGAGGGAAGGACGACGTTTACCAACCGGAAACTCTCCGAGATCCTCGGCTACAATGCTGAAGAGATGCTGCAGCAACCGGTCTTTGGGTTTGTGAGCGAGAAGAACCGGGCGGCCCTGAAGAAGAATATTGCACGCTTAAAATCAGGAGAGTCGCAATTTTTCACGGTGACCTTCACCAAGAAGGACGGGAGCCCTGTCTATACACGGCTCGCGGCGTCCCCGGGACTTGACGAGAGCGGCGCCTATGCGTATGGCCTCTTCCTTGTCTCGGACATTTCCGAACTGAAGAAAGCCGACGATGCAGTCCGGCAGAGCGAACTGTACTACCGGACCCTTGTCGAGACTTCGCCGAGCGGGGTCATCACCATGACACCGGAAGGCCATATCCAGACGGCCAATGTCCAGGCGGTCAGGCTGCTGGGATACCAGAAACTCGACGATCTTCTTGGGAGAAACCTGTTCGATTATATCGCCCCCAACGACATCGAGAAATGTAACACGACCCTTTCAAAGGCAGCCGAGAAGGGATCCACCAAGAGTACCGAGTGTACCCTGATCTCGAACGACAGCACCGGCTTCTGCGCCGAGCTAAACATTTCCACGATCCGGAATCCCGATTCCACCATCTCCGCGTTCGTCTGCATCCTGACCGATATTACGGAACGGCGGAAGGCAGAATACCTCATACGGAAATCTGAAGAGAAACACCGGGCGCTCGTCGAGGGGATCAGCAACATTGTTTTTACGACCGATGCCAAGGGAAAGCTGACCTATGTCAGCCCGGTCATCCAGACTCTTCTCGGGTATGATCCTTCCGATCTGACCGGTAACCATTTCTATAAGCTCGCCCCTCCTGACGAACGGTACAAGATCGGCCTGATGCTCAAGAACGCCCTGTCTGATAAGACCGGGCCCGAAGAATTCCGGATGATCGACAAGGCCGGGAACCTGCATATCGTCAGGATCGTGGCACAGCCCTACAAGGACAAGGGACGGCTGGCAGGAATCAACGGGCTCATTGAAGATGTAACCGACCTTAAGAAAGCAGAGCACAACCTTAAAAAGATCGAGCTCCAGTACCGTGCCGTCGTTGAAGACCAGACGGACCTGATCTGCAGGTTCCGTCCTGACTTCTCGATCTCCTTTGTTAACCCGGCGTTTTTACGGTACTACCAGAAACCGGAGGGGGATGCGCTGAATGTGAGTCTCCTCTCGTTCGTTTCAAAGAACGAGCAGGAGCAGATCCGGGAAATCATCGCGACGCTCACCCCGGAACGGCCGGTAAAGACTTTCGAACACGGAAGCGTTTCGCCGAAGGGAACCGCACACGCATACCACACGACGATCCGGGCGATTTACAATGCCCAGAGAGAGGCAATCGAATTCCAGTCGAGTTCACGGGACATTACGGAACTCAAGCAGTACTACGAGCAGTCGCAGCACCTGCTCGAGGAACTGCAGCTCCACCAGGCAGAACTTGAGTCCCAGAACGAGGAACTCATCCAGCTTCGGAAGAAGGCCGAACGTTCGGAGCGAAAATATCTTGACCTCTATGATTTCGCACCCGCGGGGTACTTCACCCTTGGCCGGGGAGGGGTCATCACCGGGGTGAACCTGACGGGAGCGGCGATGCTGGGAAAAAGCCGGGACAGTGTTCTCAACCAGCAGCTCCAGAACTTTATTGCCCTGGAGCACCAGGAGAACTTTATTGCGTTCTGCAAACGGGTCTTTGGCACATCCCGGAAACAGAAATGCGAGATCGCCCTGATGCAACCGGGAAGTGACGACCAGCTCGTGATTCAGGCGGATGGCAAGCGGATCGAGCAGGAGCCGGATGCCGGGCAGCAGTGCCGCATTGTCATGACCGACATCACCGAACGGGTGATGGCGGACCGGGCCCTGCAGCAGAGCGAGAACCTGCTGAAGCGGATGATCAACGGCTCCCCCGTCCCGATCTTTGTCATCGACAAAAACCACCGGGTGACTTACTGGAACACGGCGATGCAGTCCTGCACCGGCATCCCTGCGAAGGATGTGATCGGGACCAACCAGCACTGGAAAGGCTTCTACACCGAGGAACGCCCCTGCCTTTCCGATCTTATCGTTGAAGGAGATTACGAGAAGATCCCCCGGCTGTACCCGAAAATTGCGTTCAAGTCCCAGCTCATCGATGGGGCCTACGAAGCAGTGAATTTCTTTCCCACGATGGGGGAACGCGGTAAGTGGCTCCACTTCACGGTGTCACCGGTGTACGATACAAAGAAGAATATCATCGCAGCGCTGGAAACCTTCATCGATATCACTGACCTGAAGCTTGCTGAAGAGACCATCAAGAGCGCGAACAAGAAGCTCAATACCTTAACAAGCATCACCCGGCACGACATCATCAACCAGCTGACCATCCTCTTAACCTATATCGAATACCTGGAAGAGGAACTTCCTGCAGACCCTGAGATACGCAAGCACGCGACGAATATCAGGAATGCAGCGAATGCGATCCAGAACATCGTTGTATTTACGCGGGAGTACCAGAGCCTCGGTATGGAGATGGCATGCTGGTACGACCTTGCCAGGCTCATGGAAAAGATTATTGCCAATTCAGATGCCAGGTCCGTAACAACCCAGATCGATACGAAAGGAGTCAAGATCTACGCAGATCCTCTCATCGAAAGGGTATTCGAGAACCTCGTTGACAATGCGATCCGGCATGGCGGAAACGTGACCGAGATCGGGATATCCTTTAACGAGGCGAATGGCGGCGGGACGATCGTCTTCTCTGACAACGGGGTGGGAGTCCCCGCGGACCAGAAGACCAGGATCTTCGCCAAGGATGCAGGGCAGAAAAAACGTTTCGGGCTCTTCCTCTCAAAAGAGATACTCAACTACCATGGTATCTCGATCCGGGAGAACGGGGAGCCGGGGAAAGGGGCACGGTTCGAGATCGATGTGCCGAAGTCCCGGTATACACTATCAAGCTAGAGAGAGAAACAGATCTTTTTTTTTCATGATCAAAAGTAATTAATCTTTTACATGAAGATCATATGTGATGGTAATGACCAACCCCCGGCAATCGTATAAATGTATTCTCATTATCCTCGCATCACTTTTTTTTATCGTGTTTCCCGTATCTGCGTTCATCTATACGGGAAGTCTCCTGAACGGACCCTCCTTCGACATCGTTGAGTCCGGCGGGTACCTGTATGTTGCACAGGGTAGCGAGGTCAGGATTTATGATGTTTCCAGTTCTGCCAGGATGTCTGCACTGGACTGGAAAGACTCGATCGCAAGCATCCCGGTCGGTTCTGCCGTCTATGCGCTGGAACTGCAATCCGGGTATCTCTATATCGGATCAGCAACCAAATTCGTGATTGCCGATGTAAAGAATCCAAAAGCTCCGGTCATTGCCGGTACACTGAAAAACCCGTACCCGGACACGGAGATCCGGGATGTCGTTCTTAATGGCGACCTCGCCTACCTGAATGTTGTCAATGCCGGTGTGCTTGTTGTCGATATCTCCAATAAAAACACCCCGCGCCAGTCTGCGCTGGTCGAGTTAAAGGGATCGAACCAGCCGTGGCGGGCAACGCTCTCGGGATCGTACCTCTATGTAGGTTCTGCATATGACAACCAGCTGACCATTCTGGATGTGAGAAATCCGCAAAAGCCGGTTATTGCCGGAAATTATTCTGCCGGGAGTGAGGAATCTGACAGTGTTTCCGGGGTTGCGGTACGAGGAAATTACGCGTACATCACCGAATACCATAATGGCGTCCGCGTCATCGACGTTTCGAATCCTGCAGCACCGGTCGAGGTATCGAACCTGATGGACATCAATGCAAACGATATCAAGATCCTTGGGAACTACGCGTATGTCTCGGTCCGGTACCAGGGGTTCGACATCATCGACATCTCGAACCCGAAAAGTATCGAAATAATCGGGCAGGCTACCGATGTGCCATGTTATGAAGAGGGGATCTTTCCAACAGAGAGCTATACCTACATCTCCCTCGAATCTGTCGGTTTCGGGATTTATGATACATCGACAAAATCTTCGCCGGTCACTCTCGCACAGGTCCATACCGTGGGCGGTGCAGACTCGGTTGCCGCACGGGGCAACTACCTCTACGTCGGCGCCCATAATGATGACGTCTGGGTTGTCGATATCTCGGACCCTTCCCGGCCGAAAGAGATTGCCGCGATAACCAACAACGGGCGGAATTCAAACGTCCAGTTGCAGGGCAACTACCTGTACGTCGCCGGGGAATGGTCAGGGGTATATGTCGCCGATGTCTCGAGCCCGTCGAGTCCCCGGTGGGTGGTTGAGCATTTCGACAGCGGTATCCACACGGTTCTCCCTGACGGTAACTATGTCTACACGGAAAAGGGCATCGTGGACTTCTCGATCGTATCCTCCCCGGCCTATGAGGCGGAATCACCCTATTTCTACGGGGAAGCAGCGAAATACGGGGACCGGTATCTTCTTGTCGCAATTTCTGACGGAGTCAATGATGGCGTCCACGTAATCGACGTTATCAATAAAGCGAACCCGATCAATATTTCCATATTTGACCCCGGGGTTCCGTATACGGATGTCGTCGTTTCGGGGACAACCGGGGTAGCAGTTTCCGGAAACAGTGTTGTAGCGATCGATCTGAGTAATCCCGCGATGCCGAAAGAGACCGACCGTGCAGAGTATCCGGGAGTCTGGGCGGGGGAAAAACTCGCATCTGACGGTTCAACTGTGTACGCCGCCGGTACCGGGTTGCGGGCTTTTGATGTCTCCGATAAGAACAATATTAAACTCGTCGATACGTTTCAGCCCGAGGAATCGATAAACTCTGTTGTTTTTTCCGATGGCCATCTCTTCCTTGGAAAGAAAATGGGGGTCACCATCCTGTCCCCCGGCAATCCGCAGCTGGACCCGGAACCAACCGGGATGACGGGTGTCATGGATACACCATCGGAAGAAGAGGAGTATGGTACTATGAACATCAGGGAAACTTTCGGGATGGTGGACACTTCCGGAGCCGGAGGAGGGTCGGGAACATGGTGGGATGCCCTCCTGAATTTCCTCAGATCCCTCCTCCCCCGCTAGACCCCAGGGAAAAGAGGAGTGATTCCGCGAGCATAATCACCCCGACTCTTTTTCCGTGTGCCAGCCCTCTTTTACAACCGTATTGCCATAGTCCCGTCTCAGGAGATTTTTGACGTTTCATGCTCCTCAATTCCGCCCTGACACTCTTTCCCATTCTGAAATCCGGCCAGAGTAATCTTTTAGAAAGAAGACGGGTTCAACAAATCCACCATGGGCATCCAGTGTTGATCCATGGGACACGATTGATAAACCTGTGAGTTCGAGCCTCGAACTGTCATGATTTGGGGAATTTAAAGAGGGTCGGGATCAAGGAAGAAAAACAATGACGAAAATACGTTTTGTGCTGTTATTTGGCCTCATCGTCCTTTTCTTCGCAGTGCCCTGCGCCGCTGCGGCGGATCTTGAAAAGGTCGGGGACCTGATGAACGGACCATCGTTTGATTTAATCGAGTCCGGCGGATACCTGTATGTCGCGCAGGGAAGCGAGGTACGGGTCTACGACGTTTCATCGGCTGCCAAGATGTCAGCGCTGGACTGGAAGGACTCGATCGCGAGCATCCCGGTCGGTTCGGCGGTTTACGGACTGGAGATTAAGTCCGGGTACCTCTACATTGCTTCGGCGACCAGGTTTGTGATCGCCGATCTGAAAAATCCGGGCCACCCGGTCATTGCAGGTACCCTGTCAAACCCGTATTCCGGATCCGAGATCCGCGATGTTGTTCTCAACGGCAACACCGCATACCTGACCGTTGTCAACGGGGGGATCTGGGTCGTGGATGTGACCAGCAAGAGCGCTCCCAGGAGCGTGACAAAGATAACCCTGCCCGGATCGAACCAGCCCTGGAGGGCCACGTTCTCCGGCTCCAGGATCTATGTCGGGACGGCGTATGACAACAAGATGGTTATCCTGGACGCCAGTACCCCGACAAAGCCGGTCATCGTCGGGAGTTATTCTGCGGGGAGCGGAAGCTCTGACAGCGTATCCGGTGTCGCGGTAAAAGACACCTACGCATACATCGCCGAGTACCACAACGGTGTGCGGGTGATCGATGTATCCAACCCGGCCCAGCCGGTGGAAGTTACCCAGCTGATGGGAATCAACGCAAATGATATCAAAATCCTCGGAAACTACGCCTACGTCTCTGTCCGCTACCAGGGATTCGACATCATCGATATCTCGAACCCGAAGAGTATCAAAATTATCGGACAGGCCACGGACGTGCCATGCTACGAAGAAGGAATATACCCGACAGCAGGCTATACCTTTGTTTCCCTTGAATCCGTCGGTTTCGGCATTTATAATACCGCAAAGGTGACCGCACCGATCAAGCTCGCAGAGGTCCATGTCGTCGGTGGAACGGATTCGATGGCCGTACAGGACAACTACCTCTACATCGGTGCCCACAATGAGGAGGTCTGGGTTGTTGACGTTTCTGATCCGTCCAGGCCAAAGGAAGTTGCCGCATTAAACAACGGCGGGCGGAACACTGCCGTCCAGATCCAGGGCAACTACCTGTACGTCGCCGGGGAATGGTCGGGCATTTATGTCGCCGATGTATCGAACCCGCAGAGCCCCCGCTGGATTGTCCAGCATTTCGATAGCAATGTCCACACGGTTCTCCCTGACGGGAACTATGCGTATACGGAAAAGGGTATCGTGGACTTTACCAAGATTACATCCCCGGCCTATGTCGCGAAGTCCTCATACTTCAACGGCGAGCTTGCGAAATTCGGTGACAACTATCTCCTTGTCGCTTCTTCTGAAGGCGTCCACATCCTGGATGTCTCCAACAAAAAGAGCCCTGTCAAGGTTGCCACGTTCGGCTCAGGTACCTCGTACGGGGATGTCTGCGTTTCCGGTACGACGGCCGTGGCCCTGACCGGCAACAGCGTTGTCACGATTGATCTGAGCAACCCTGCGGCACCCAGGGAATTGGGACGTGTCAGCTACCCGGGGACCTGGGCAGGATATTCCGTCGTTGCTGATGGTACGTATGTTTATGCGGTGGGAACCGGCACGGGGCACGTCCGGGCATTCGATATCTCCAATCCGGCAAAGATTGTGCTCCTTGACTCCTTCACAACCGCCGGTTACGATGCAGTTACCTCGGTCGTCCAGTCAGACGGGTACGTCTTTGCCGGGGAGAAAATGGGTGTGCATATCTTTTCGACTTCCCTGCAACCGACGAACCACGCACCGGTGCTTGCAACAATCGGTGCGAAGTCTGTTCCCGTAAATACCCGTCTTACGTTTAATATCACGGCAATAGATAGTGACGGGGATTCGCTGACGTATGCTGCCACAGCAATTCCGGGTAATGCCACATTCAATACAAACACCCGGACGTTCAGCTGGGTGCCTCAATCCACGCAGGCAGGAAGCCATACGGTAAAATTCACCGCCAGTGACGGGAAACTGACCGATTACGAGAATGTCACGATAACGGTCACCGGTGCCAACCAGCCGCCGGTTATGGCCGCGATCCCGACAACAACCGTTAAGCCGGGTTCCCCCATGAGCTTCATCGTATCGGCAACGGACGCTGACGGCGACAAACTGACGTATTCGGCTTCCGGCATTCCGGCGAATGCTACCTTTAATCCCGGCACCCGGACGTTCAGTTGGGTACCGCGGACCGATCAGGTTGGGAAGTACTCGGTGAAATTCACCGCCAGTGACGGGTCACTGTCCGACTCGAAGAATGCGACTATCAACGTTACCGGTGCCAACCAGGCACCGGTTATGGCCGTGATACCGGCAACAACCGTCAAGCCGGGTTCCCCCATGAGCTTCATCGTATCGGCAACAGACGCTGATGGGGACAAACTGACGTATTCTGCTTCCGGCCTCCCGGCAAACTCCTCATTTAATATAAGCACCCGGAAGTTCAGCTGGGTGCCCCGGACCGACCAGGTTGGGAAGTACTCGGTAAAGTTCACGGCCAGCGACGGGTCACTGTCCGACTCGAAGAATGCGACCATCAACATTACCGGTGCCAACCAGCCGCCGGTTATGGCCGTGATACCGGCAACAACCGTCAAGCCAGGTGCCACCGCGAGCTTCATCGTCTCCGCAACGGACGCTGACGGTGACAAACTGACGTATTCTGCTTCCGGCCTTCCCGAGAATGCTACCTTCAATCCCGGCACCCGGAAGTTCAGCTGGGTCCCCAAATCCACGCAGACAGGTGCGTATACTGTGAAGTTCACCGCCAGTGACGGGACACTGACCGACTCCGAGAATGCTGCAATCACCGTCACCGGTTCCAACCAGGCACCGGTCCTGGCTGCCATCCCGGCAATAAACGCCCAGCAGGGGACGAGGGTAACCTTTACGGTCACTGCAACTGACGCTGACAGAGACCGGCTGACCTACCATGCATCAAACCTTCCGGCCGGTGCGATATTCAACAGCCGCTACCGGACCTTCATCTGGACACCGAAATCCTATCAGACCGGGACGTATACGGTAGTCTTCACGGTCAGTGACGGAAAACTGACCGACACGGAGAAAGCCACGATCACGGTCACCAAAGTCAACCATGCACCGGTAATGAAAACGATCTCCCCGGTACACGCACGGCAGGGAGTCAAGTTCAGTATTGTCGTCACCGCAATGGACTACGACCGGGACAGGTTGACCTACACCGCATCGAACCTGCCGCAAGGGGCTGCCTTTGACAGCCGGACACAGGTATTCACATGGACTCCGGGAGCCGGCCAGACGGGCATCTATTCCGTTGCCTTTACGGCAAGTGACGGAAAGCTCAGTGATACCGAGATGGTAAAAATCCAGGTTTATGAAGTAAAACCCCCTACAACCCAGACGCCCGGCACAAATCCGAAAAAAGGATCCGGGCGGTATTATATCAAACTTGAATAACCATCCCTTTTTTTCCATCCCAAAAAAAGCAGATCGCCGATACATACCCAAAGAAAAATTCTGTTTTTCAACAAGCGCCGGAATCCTCCGGCCTGCCTCCTCTCGTTCAGGATGCCTTGCAGGAACGTAAACACAGGACGACAAGAATGGGAGAAATTTCTTTCCGGACGCGACAGATCCAAAGAGGGTTTGCTGAGGGGGAACAAACGTCCCGGCATTCGGTTCTCTGATCCGAAGTACGCGTATTAAATAATGTGAAGCGTCAAATATAATTCAGGTAGCTTTGAGACGAATGAATTCATCGGATGAACTTCCACCAAAGATAAATAATGAAGTAAATATTGCTGTTGTAATCGCCATTATTTTAGGGGTATGTATTGCGATTGGCATTTTTGTAATGGAAATACAGACCGAGAGGTACTCTTCAGTCTACATCACCCCCGGATCATACTCCAACTATCTGGGGGATGCACCGGTATCTTTCGTTTACGGCATTCAATCGCATGAGAAAGAGACGATGGATTACGGTATCATTATCCGGGCAGGTGCGAACATTCTCGAAACAAAAAGCATCACGTTGAACCCCGGAGAGATCTATGAAGAGAGGAAGATTGTAGAGCTTCCGAAAAATACCGATTTTCCGGTCAATATATCTGTCCAGTCAATTTCAGAATATGAGACGAATGAAGTGCATTTCTGGGTGCGCAATTCAACGTCAACACTATAATTACGTCTTTTTGAACATCGCCAGGATCAGGTCTTTCTGCAGGTACCCTGTTGCGAAGATCAGGATACCGCACAGGCTGGAAAACAGGAAGATTTCCGGAAGCGGCGGGAGCTCAAAATAGTATACGAGAATGGAGGGGATTGCGATGGTTATCGCGAGCCGGTCAATCCTGCGCAAAAGAATGCTTACCGGAGAGAAGTCCTTGCAGCCGAGCATGGTGGAGACCGCGAGGACGACAAGGAACAGGGTAGACGCGACATACGCCCCGATAAAACCGTTCTCATACCCGGCGTTTTTGAAAAACGAGATGAGAAAACTCGTCATGAATGGGATAACAGGTATCAGGCAGAGAGGGATAATCGTAAACAGGGCATATTCACGACCCCTCGTAGCCCATGACAGGTTGACCTGCGAGAGAAAGACCTGGATGAACAGGAAGAGATTTCCAATTGCAAGGATGTAGACATATTCCGCGGCTGGTGCATAGTCTGCCGAAAAGATGGTAACCACAAGAAATTCCGAATAAAAAATGAGGAGGGCAGCAAAGAAAAAGAGAAGGGCGAACAACCCCCGTGCAAGCCCGCCAAGTCCTTCATCCTCCTTCAGAGTACGCCGGTCTGAACTCGTCGCTTCCGGAACGGTGATGAACGCCATCGTGCTGATTGCAAAAAGCATGACGGTGACGATTGTCTGGGAAACATCATAGAGCCCCTGCCACTCCACGCCGAGCTCGTGGCTGACGACGATCCGGACAAAGAGCTGCGTAAAAATCGTGAAATTTGTTGCAAGAAAAACAGATAAACCGAAACCGAACATCTTGAGGGACGGAACCTGGATGGGAAGTATCATTCCCATGAGGGATCGGGAAGGTTCCAGGATCGCGATATACAACAAGGGGATGATATTGGAGAGCGAGAAGACAAGAATATAGATGGAGACGGATGTGACACCGGTCCACATCAGGATGCAGACGATCACGAACCGGGAAATTGAGGGAAGGGCCATCAGAATTCCCGGGGCAGAATACAATTTCATCCCGGTAAAAACCCCTGCGAAATCAGCAACGGCAGCCACGCTGAACATGGAGATGATGATTACCATCAGGTAAAGGCCGGACTGATCCGGAGGAAGATTGAGATACGAAAAGAACCTGTCACTGAAAATATACAGGAGGATGGATGAGATGACAGCAAGCGTGAGTGATGCGATAAGGGTAAACCCGAAATATTTCCTGCCATGCTCCGAGTGGGAGAGCATCTCGTAGAAATTGAGATTGGTTACGATCCCCAGGAGGGAGGGGATGGTGATTGCGACGAGCGTGATAATACCGTATTCAAACGGGGTAATCGAGTTTGCCATTACGATTTTTGTAAGAAATCCGGCTCCTTTCTGGAGAACGAGAAACAGCATGTAAAGAATTGAATAAAAGGTAATGGTTTTTCTCATGAAATTACGCTCTTAATTTTCTTGCGCCGGATCTTTTTTCGAACGGATCAATCCATAGACAGATCGTGTCACACGTTTGAAAGGGGTCAACCAGCGTGCTGTAAAATACATGCTGAGCGAGGCATTAAATTTACGTTTGAACGGGAAGAGAGAATAATCGTCTGCACCGAGGATCTCAAAGCAGGAATAGCCGGATTCGATAGCCCACTGGATTGCGTACCATACGACAAGGGCATTCGGGCTGAACCCCTGGTACTCGTATTTTGGCGAGCCGACCCAAAAATAAGCGGTGTCCTTGTACGTAACGAGGGTAATACCGCTTAAGCGTTCATCCCCATGGTACGCGATAAATACCCGGAAATTTTTCGGGTGAAAAGACTCGTACAGGTCATGGAGAAAATCGAAATCCTGGTAAATACGGTCCCGGTTCCGGAGAAGGGCGAAGATGTGGCGGAGGTCTTCCTCCGAACCCTCCCTGACGACGATCCCCGCCTTTTCCGCTTTTAGAACCATTCGTTTCAGACCCCGGGGAAACGCCTTCCAGAGACCATCCTTGCCGATGGTGAGATCCATCTTGTATGTGTATCGCGGTTCAACTTCGTAGCCGGACCAGACGAACGGCCGCATGTCAGCGAATCCGGGAGATGTGTGGAAGAGGATGTACTGGGGTTGAAAGGTTTTCCGGAGGTAATCATCAATTTCCTTTATGAAATCCAGGGTGAGAAGCTGCTGGTTTTCCGGTAACAGCCCGGGACTGGTGCGGAGCACCGGGCCAAGGTAGTGGTTCTCGACAGCAAATGCTGGAGAGGCAACAATCCGGACGAAGGGGGCATCATACGAAAAAAGCGGGCAAATCCCGACAATCCCGGACTTATCGATTACTGCCACGGTATGAAGTTTCGAGGGTGTTTTTTTCCGGAACAGGTATTTGAACGAATACCGTTCCATAATTTTTAACCAGTCCCAGGTATGGAAAAATGTCCCGTATCCGGATTCCCTGACAAAGGAGTCCCAGCTCTCTTTATCACTATCCTGAAAAATTTTCAGTTCCATCTCTTATCGTCTCAGGCTACGGACCAATTTAATCAGTGATGATGAAAATTTTTCCGCAGTGTACCATAAACAGAGATCGGGATTATATTTTGCCTTATATTTCCGGAGCCGGGAATTATTCCCGTCCATGAGTTCATAATATGAATAGCCGTTCCTGCACGCCCATTTGATCCCCTCCCACTGGACCAGGTCGTTCGGGGAAAGGCCCGGGACATCATATTTGGGAATTCCGATCCAGAGATACATGACCTTGTTATAACAGAGCGCAACCATCCCCCCGACACGCTGGCCGTTATGGCTCGCAGTAAAGATCTTCAGGTGTTCCGGGGAGAATGCCGCATAAAGATCGCGCAGGTATGCCCGGTAGTCATTGGGTTTCATCCCCTGCTCCTGGAACCTCCTGGCAAGATTTTCAGCGATAGCGAGCAGATCGTCAAGATCTCCTTCCTTTACGGTAACTTTTTCCCGTTCGGCCTTGTTGATGTCAACCCGTAATTTTCTGTCGAAGCCTGACCAGATGGTCTCGGCCCCGTTCGATAATGGTATACGGTAGGTGTACATTGGTTCGACATAGAAGTCCGTCCATACGAGGTACCGCGAATCATAGAGGCCGGGAGACGGGTTTACCCGGATAAAGCTGCATCCCATCTCGGAAAATAGCAGCGTGTCGACACTTTCCTGGATGTCCAGGAGCAGGGATTCCTTCTTATCCTGTTTCAGGGCGTCATAGCCCCGGATAACCGGGCCGAGATAGAGGAGGTACGTCTGCGGAGGAGGGGAGAATGCCAGTGAAAAAATTCCTCTCTTCTGGATGAAGAACGGGTACAGGGCGACGAGTTCGTTGCCCTTGTACGCCATCAGGGGAAGAAACCGCATCTTCGTGTGTTTTTCTACGATCCTTAACCATTTCCAGGTATGAAAGATTGTCCCGTGAGAAGAGGACGCTACGATGTCGTCCCATTCTTTCTGCTGGTCATCGCCGGCTTCCTTAAACGTTATTGCCATGTTCCCTCCAACAGGCTACCGCGAATACCGGTTGTTTTCCGGCCCCGTAAGAGAGCCGGATTCCTGTTTTTCTGACAATCCGATCCATCGATGGTTCCCCTCTTCATCCCGTATCCGTCCCTTTCAGAATTATTGTGACATGATATCGATCACTTTCATGAACGAGGGGGAATACTTCTGCGCAGTGTACCATACACAGAGATCAGGATTGTATTTTGCCTTGAAATACCGGAGCCGGGGATTATCCCCCGCGGACATGATATCGTACACGGAAAATCCGTTCGCGCATGCCCACTTGATCCCTTCCCACTGGACAAGATCATTCGGGGAGGGTCCGGAAAAATCGGATTTGGGGATGCCGATCCAACCGTACATGGTTTTGTTAAAACAGGGGGTCACCATTCCCCCGATTCGCTCCCCGTCAAAGTATGCCATGAAAATTTTAAGATTTTCGGGGTAGAATGCATGGTAGAGGTCCGTTAAATACTCCTTGTATTCGTATTTTTTCAGCCCCTGTTCCTGGAATCTCCGGCTCAGGTTCTCTGATATTGCATGCAGATCCGCAAGCTCTCCTTCTCGCACCTCGATCTTTGCCTTTTCAGCCTTGTTGATATCAACCCGCAATTTCTTGTCAAACCCGGCCCAGATGTTCTCGATCCCTTTCGACAGCGGGATACGGTAGGTGTACTGGGCACCTACCGAGTACCCCGCCCACGAGAGGTACCGCGAATCGTATATCCCCGGAGGCGACCGGATCCTGACATAATTGCAGCCAAGTTCTGAGAACAATAACGTATCGAGTGCTTCCTGGAGGTCAACAAGAAGGGACTCCTTCTTGTCCTGTTTCAGGGCGTCGTACCCCTTGATCACCGGACCAAGATAAACGAGATAGGTCTTGGAAGGGGGAGAAAACGCCAGCGTAAAAAATCCCCTCTTCTGGATGAAGACCGGGTACAAGGCGACAAGTTCGTTCCCTTTATAAGCCATCAGGGGAAGGAACCGGGTTCCGGTCTGCTTCTGTACGATTTTTAACCATTTCCAGGTATGGAAGATCGTCCCGTGGGACGAGGACGCTACGGTGTCGTCCCATTCTTTCTGCAGGTTATCACCGGCTTCCTGAAACGTTATTGCCATTTTTCCCTCGGCCACCAGAATTTATACCAACTTTCCGATCACTCTTTTAACAGTCGTTGAATACGCTTTTTCAAGGATCCTGTACGAGCGTGAAGGATATTTCCTGACGTAGAACCTGCAGACCGGCTTCGGGTTGAATTTTGCCTTGAACCGGGACAGGCGTTCGGTCCCCGCTCCAATCTCTTCGTAGAGCGAATATCCCTTCGAATGTGCGTACCTGATAATCTCCCATTGGGCAAGATCGTTGGGTGAAATATTCGAAGATTCCGGTTTTGCCTTCCCCACCCAGCTCAGGATGCGGTTATTATACGATATGGCGACGATACCGCCAATCGTTTCTCCGTTTTCTTTTGCAACAAATACCTTGAAATTCTCCGGGTAAAAAGCCCTGTAGAGGTCAACAAGGTAGTCCTGTGAAAGGGTAAGCGACCTGTTCTGCTCTTTGTATCTCCTGAACACGGAATTATAAATATCGATGAGATCGGCTTCAGAGCCGTCCTCGATGGTAACTCCCTGTTTCTCCGTCCTTTTGATTACAGCCCGCAGCTTGTTATTCATTTTCTGCCAGATAGCTTCGATATCCTGGTTCAGATTGAGGTGATAATCAAAAATCGGCTCCAGAATGTAATCGGCCCACATATATGGCCGCGGATCATGGTGTGTGCTCAGGGTAAGGGCGATAAAGCCACAGCCCAGATCGGACGTGAGGTAATGATCGACGCTGCTCTGAAATTCTTTCTCTATCGATTCCTTTTTATACTGGGGATAACCTTCGGAGTCTTTCAGAACAGGGCCCAGGTAGGGGATATCGGTTGAAGGTGGCGGGGAGAACGCAGCGGACATTCCATATTTTTTCATGTGAAAAACAGGGAGAATCCCGATAATTGCCTCTCCTTTCAGGCCCATAATCGGGTATAAACGGGTATCGGTATGCTTCTCTACAAGGTGCAGCCACTTCCATGTATGAAATATTGACCCCTGGGGGGAGGAAGTAACGATCTTGTCCCATACCTGGGCATCATTTTCCGAAGCGAGTTTAAGAGTAATTTCCATCAGAAAACTCCGATATCATAACGGTGACGCATTCCATGCGATGTAAAGGACTGGTCCGAATGGTCACGTTATTATTGACCGTATTGATAATTATTGCTTTTTCCAGCAGATGAACAGACATGCCTTCGGGAAGTATAATGTCCAGATAACTTCCGGTAGTATCAGATAAGGGGAATAATTTGAGAACGCCATTTCCGTATTCGTAGCGGAAATTATTTTGTTCCCGTTCCATCCACCAGTGTGCGATGGTTTTTGCATCGGTAACCCAGGCATTGTTATTCTTACAATACCCAAGGATCTTCGCATAGTCCTCTGACCAGCCGGGGTATTCCGTTTCGTTAAAAACCGAATGGTGCCAGAGCAGGGTAATCATGCCTCCCAATGCAGCGACACGATGGTGAATATCCAAAAATTCCTCCCAGCCCCCCGGGCTGCGGAAATACGGGAGGTCTTCGATCGCAAGCGGGATCTGCAAAACCGGAGAGAACCGGTCTTCCTTCACAAGATAGGGCCGGAACGGGAAAGAGAACCCCCACCGGAACCCGAGACAGTCATTGTATCCAAGGGTACTGTCGTAGGTGAGCCCTGCCTTTTCCTGATAAAGCCACGTGTCCGGGATTATCAGGTTCAGGTTGTGCTGTCGTCCCCCGTGTACTTTTTGTCCAAGAGACTGTTCCAGCCGCTCTTTTTCAGAGCGGAGTGCTTCTTCACTTTCATACGAATAAAACGATCCGTGGAGGCCGACATCCCATCCCCGCCTGTACAGGTCCAGCAGCAGTTCACGCACCCGTGGTTCCGCAAAATCATACCTCCTCCCGGCATGCCTCCATGTATCTCTGTCCAGGAGCGAGACTTTCCCGGTCTCGTATAAAAAGAACAGGGAAGATCGGGCGTCAAAGGACGCTTCAATGTCGGCAAGAGCATCGAACGTCCAGAATGGTTCATGCCCGCACAGTTTCTGCCGGAATGAGCGGTACTGCCGTTTTAACCCCCCCCAGTCGCGTCGTGCGATACGTCGCGCCGGGTGCGTCAGCCACTGGTATGTTTTCCTTATTTCGTCAACATCATGGGTCAGGCACACCGCGAACGTTTTTCCGTCCGGCCAGAACGTCTTGCAGATAAGAGGCTGGTGGTTTTTTGCCTGTACCTGCACGAGTGAAGAGAAGAGGATATCGGAATAGTAATCAGCAAAGGGGACCCTGACAGCGTCTTTCCGTACCTCTTGCTGCGATGACCAGATCTTTTCGAGGTGCCCGGAGAGGAACAGTCCGAGATGCCGGAAGATGTCGATGCCGATGATACTGTCACGGTCATTGATTACCGCACACGGGAATGTTGATTCGCCATTGGTATACTCAAGGAAACCGGATCCCATCCTGCTGAGATCGCGGGGAGGGATGATCACCGGCAACCTGCAGCCTTTCCAGGTGATCCACCCCTGAATTGTATCACCGGAAGAAACGGGGGGATAATCCTCCTCGCTGAACGATATCTGGCTGGTAAGAAAAGCCTGCGTCAGCCCGTATTTTTGTTTAAAGTACGAAAATCCCGTCAGCGTCTCCTTATCTGAGAGATTTCCTGCAATCGAGATCATGAACCCTGCAACTCAGGCCGTCTGGTGACGGGAAGTACCAGAAAAAAAGCCCTGAATATCAATAATCTCTCCTGATTTTATTAAAGCTGTCCGGATATCTTTCAATAAAATCAGTCATCCACCCGGTGACATCCAGTTTATCCGCAATAAGCTTCTCCCTTTTTTTCTGCCATTCATTCTTGGCTTCCTTGTTCTCCAAAATTTCCACAGCTTTCCTTAGAGCGGTTGTTTCATCCGGATAGAAATACAGCAGCTGGTATTTATCCCGCAGTTCCTGGTAATTGCCATAGAATGTGCCGGACGCAGCCCCACCGGTCGTTGATTCGATATGAATTGCCGGAGTACCAAGGATTGCCGCTTCTGTAGCCATGGTCCCCCCTTCCCCGATGTAGAGAGCCGCGTAATAAAGCAGGGAGTGCAGGTCTTCCGGCCGGATGCTCAGCCGGTTTTTCTCCAGATCTCCCGGTAATGGCCGCTCCGAGGTGATAACAACCCTGCCATAGTGTTCAAGGGTGCTCATAAAACCGGCAATCCCCTCATTCCTGATCCCATGAAGGTTGACATCGTGAGAGGCCGCCCAGGAAATAAACCGGACAACAATGAATTTATCCTCCCTTCCAATGCCTGCACGGTCGAGGACGGAAGGGTCCGGCCGGAAATAGTTGGGATGAAGGTATGCGAGCTCCTTGTACCCGTTGAAAGGGACGTGCTTTTTCGGATCGATGGCATCCTTAAAACAGGAAGGAGTCCATATAACCTCAGCAAACGGGAAGGTAAGCCTGCTTGCAACGCCGACACGCTCGGTATCGGTGAAAATTACTGCGGGCTTCCCGATGGCCTTCGCGACATGCGCGATGTACGGGTTGTGTACTCCCAGAAGAATATCGGGCTTGAACTGTCTCGCGATTTTATACATGGTATAGTCGACAGAAAGCATCCCGAGAGCTTTGTCAACCATGCTCTTTTTAAGAGTCCCGCGGTCGATGTATTCAAACCCGTACGCCTGGAGGAGTGCATGGGTCACCTCCTTGTTTCTTGCGGTCAGCTGGACTGCATGGCCGTCCCTTTTTAGGTTGTTGATGAAATTTTTATAAAAGTGCACATGTGCCGGATGACCGAAATCGATGAAGACTCTCATGGTATCGTGACCTACCGGATTACCCATTTGATTACTTCAAAAGCTTCCGCGAACCGTTCTTCTATCTGAGTGCCACGGGTAACAGCAAGTCCCCTGATAAAATCCTCGTTCAGATAAGCCCGGTCTTTCTGGGTCGAATAGCATTTTAAGGCATCGACCTTTTTCCGGATATATTTCTCCTCAAGAGGGATAAATGCAAGCGTATTGAAGGTGATGTTGTTCCAGGGTTGTTCATACCCGAGAAGTGTGCATTTTTTAAAAGCCCGCATGGTCTCTTCTACCGTTGCCTTATGGTCCTGATGGGTATCATACCGGGACGGCGTGAATACAATATCCGGCTGGATCTTGTTCCGCAGGCGGATCAGGGTGTCGAGGATCTCCTGTCTGTACCGTGGAAATTCCCGTACATCATAACTGAAAAGGATCGGTTTTTTTATACCAAGGACTTTTGTCGCAGCCTTTACTTCGCGGGAAAGGGTGTCCGGAGGGTATTCAGGAGGGACGGATTTTTCACAACAGGAGAGCGCAACATATTCGACATCATACCCGTCATCGATGAATTTTGCAATAGAACCCCCGCAACCGAGTTCCCCGTCATCAGTATGCGGGCTCACGACCAGAATTTTCTTCCCAGATTTCCCCATTATGGCTGAATAATTGATGTTATTGAATAATAAATACTGGGAATCATGGTGACAAAACAGAACCGGGAGAACCTGCAAGCAATCCGGCTCAACTGCCCTGTCAGAATTCCGGAGATCTGGTCGGGATTCGGGCACTATTTCAGCGGGTGCAATGCGTTTTTAATTGCCCCGGTGCGGGTGCATTGCAGGGAGTCGGTTTATTCATCCAATATAAAAAAAAGGGGAGGAATTCAGTTTAAGGGGTTTTACTGATTTGCGCTTTTCTCATGGACAGCTGTTCCCAGCTGGATCCGGATTTCCCAGACGAGCACCATCAGGACAATGAAAACCACGAGGGTGATCACAATATTCAGGGGCGTGGTATCCACGCCGATAACATTATCCAGAAACAACGTCGAGAGCATTACCGTTGCAAGACTCAGGACAAAACTCAGGCCCGCCCTTGTGATGACCGGGATTTCGTCTTTTCTGACATATAACGCCCACGTGGCGGCAAAGCCCGGGATGAAAAAGAGCAGCGCAAGACCGAATATCACCCGAAGAATTTCAGCGAACGATTCAATAAATGCCAATCTGCCACCTGCACTCAGATGAGCTCGCCATAAAGATAGTTCTTGTTACTCACATGCGTCGTTCACGTATGAACGGTATCGGGTTTTGGCGTTTTCCTGTAAAAGGGTATCAAGTGTACTATGAGTATTGGCAATATCCATGTAAGAATCAAACCTTAAATTCTGGGACTGGTTTTTACAAACATTGGTCCATTGCTTGTCCCGGCGGGTCTTTTAAAAAGGATAGAATTATGGCAGGGATTGCCCAAAAGAAACAATTTCCTCTTTCCATTGGCTTAAAGAACAAATCATACGTTTTTTCATCAAAGGATTTGGTTATGCATACACGACCAGGATTATTCCGGTCATAACGAGTGCCGGGTCTGTCATGCTTCTCCAAATCCATTCTCCAAAAGTGTCAGATCTTCCGGGCCTAAAGAAAAAATTCAGATTATGCGGGAAAAAAATCTGAAAACAGTGTATTTTTGAGAAAGGTAAAAAACCGGAAAAGCGTTTCCCGTTTCTGGATACAATCCTTCCATCGAGAACATCCTTTCATCCGAAATGGTTATCCGTGATGCGTCGGTTTTACCGCATCACGAACGTGGGGCTTTCAGAGGGAGAATCTGGAAAAGTTTTTTATCAATTGGCCCTCAGAAGCAAGGATACCAATGTACAGCAGCGTTTTTCAGAAACTGATTTTTCCCACAATGGAATATTCCAAAGGTACAACAATACTCCCCTATTTACGGGAACTGAACCGGACGCAGTGGTTAAAGCCCGACGAGATCCGGGCAATCCAGGAAAAGAAGCTCCATGCATTGGTGAGGCACGCGTACGATCGCATACCCTATTACCGGAATCTCTTTCGGGCAAATACCCTGACGCCGGATGATATCCGGACCGAGGCAGATCTGAGAAAACTGCCGTTTTTAACCAAACAGGTTATTCGTGAGAATTTCAAGGACATGGTCGATCCAGCGTTAACCGGAAAAAATGCCTTTGTCAACCATACCAGCGGATCAACCGGGGAGCCCCTGAAATATTATATCTCCATGGATGGGATCTCCATCAGCTGGGCAACGGGTTACCGGGGGTGGGGATGGGGCGGATACGCTCTCGGGGACAAGAGAGTGACGCTTGCCCTGGGATCCTCGCAACAGATGAACTTGTCCTTCATGAAAAAGGTCCGTTTCCTGCTTGAGAGGAACATGGCATTAACGATCATGAACATGACCGAAGAAAGAATGCGGTCATATGCAGGACAGATCCGCTCGTTCCGGCCGGAGTTCATACGGGGGTACCCTTCCTCGCTGTATGTCTTTGCGTTGTTTCTCCAGAAGGAAGGGAGAGAAGATATCCGGCCAAGGACAATTTTTACCGTCGCAGAGACCCTTTACCCGCACCAGAGAAAAGTGATCGAGGAAACATTCGGGTGCAATATCCTTGATACCTACGGGTGCAGGGACGGGGGGGCAAATGCAATGCAGTGCGGGGAGCATGACGGCTACCATGTCGGTGCAGAGCAGTGTATCCTTGAAGTCATGAAGGGCGGGCAGCCCGCCGGGACGGGGGAGTGGGGGGAGATCGTGACAACGGATCTTCACAACTATGTGATGCCATTCATCCGGTACCGGACAGGGGATGTTGCAGAGACTACCGAGGAGTTATGCCCCTGCGGGCGGGGGCTTCCGCTGTTTAAGAAGATCCAGGGCCGGCTTATCGGGCTTGTCCGCGATTCGCAGGGGAATATCCTCTCCGGGCTCCCGCTCACCGATATTTTTGAGTTTATGGAACAGACCCGCCACAACACGGTGACGCAGTACCAGGTAATTCAGGACAAGAATTCTGACATTACCGTTAAAGTGGTGCGGGGAGAAAATTACACGGATGCCGATGATGCCCGGATCGTTGAGGATTTCAAAAAACACCTCGGGGAAGGAATCAGCATCCGCATCGAGTATGTCAATGACATACCACTGACAAAGAATGGCAAGCGCCTGTATGTTCTCTCAGACATCCGTGAGATCTGAACGGGATGCGTACAACAATCGGAGGGAGGAAAAACGGTATATCCTTCAGACAGGTATGGGACGTGTGAAAATGTTCAAAATGATGATTTTTTTCAGGACGTTAAGAGAGATTCTCTGCAATGATCAGCTCCCTTGTTGAAGAGGATATCAATGGCACTCATGTATGCCTGATAACCCGGCCACCGTTGTTTATATTCCGGGATCATTGGTGAAAAATATTCAACCGTTATTCCATTGTCGGAAAATTTCCTTTCATCAAGATACTGTTTTCCGCTCGGGCCTGAAATATACGAAGAGCCGCCCAGCTTTTTCACAATCTCGAGTAATAAGTCGGTCGATGTCAGTGCCGCATTGAGATTCATCCCGCTTGCACGGACAATTTTTGCCTTGATACCGAAATTCTGAAGCAAATACCGTATTCCATGTTCGTTGAAATCATTGAGACTCCGAATGGGTAAGTCATAATACCGCTCAATGAAGTCCTTATCAAAATACGGGCATTTTGAATAATTGGATACGATGGAAACCTTGTGCTTTTTTCTCCAGCGGTCATCCTCCGGGAGAATTACTTCATTGATTGGATGGAAATTATTCGTCTTTTCTATTGGTATGGTCAGCCAGATCCACCCCGTCTGCGTCCGTATTTTTACCCGCTGGGTGTAACTGTCCTTGGAATACTGCACGTTGTCAAGAATCACAAAGACATCTGCCTGAGCCATTTTCTGGAAATAGCCAAAGTACGGCAGATAGTTCGGTTGATGGATTGTTATCTTAATAGTCCCACCCGTGAACAAGCTTGTTTCAGGTATTTGTTGTCTCAGGGCAATGATTTTTGCTCCCGGGTTTGTTTCCTGCGATAAGATAGTTCCCTGCTTGTTTGCATCCAGATGTGGAGGAAGAATGGAAGAGACTCACAACATATTTTTTTTCGGGATAGTAGCATCACGGTTGCAGCTCAGCTGCCCTTGCCAGCACCAGCATACCGAGCTGGGCATTCTTTTTGGCAAAATTTGGGGATATCAGGGCGATCGTGTCATATCGCGTATGGTTTTCCGGCGGATGTAACGGGGAATGGGTCATTACTACCGGATACCCGCACTGGTGGAACGACAGATGATCCCCGTCACAATCATACCTATTGTACGTAAGGGAGAGATTAATATAATATAATGAATTATAATATGTCATTAATTCTGCGATTGGCCGGGATTCATCGTCAAACATGATATCGAGTGAATACTGATTATCAGGGTCGTAACATGCGGAATCAAAGTTAAAGTAAAGCGGGATATCAAGAGAATTTTTTGCAGCATAGGAGACAAAATCCCTGCTCCCTTCCTTGTCTGCCTCTTCAGCATTCCAGAATGCAAAATAAATTGTGTGGTTGAAGGTATGTCGGCTCATTTCCCGTGCAAGTTCCAGAACTATTGCAACACCACACCCGTTATCAGTCGCCCCCGGGGCTTCCGGGTCGGATGATTCGCTGTCGAAGTGTGCCCCGACAACGAAAACCTTGTCTGATGATGGATCGATCCCCGGGAGGATTGCGATGACATTCTGACCTGAAGCATTCTGATCTGCCCGTTCTAAGCCGGGAATCCGGGACAGCCGGGCATTGAGGTAGTCTGCTGCCTGTTTATTTCCGGAAGAGGGATATTGCCGGGTTGAAAAATTTTGCATGGCATAGGTTGAACCGTAAATCTCAGATTCACTGATGTGAGATATCAGATCTGTCAGGTCAGGACTATACTCGAGCCAATGCTCCGGAATCGTAACTATTGTGGTATGAGGAGGTGGGGGATTGCAGGGATCACGCGGGATCAGGAAGAACAATACCATCCCGATAATAATGAGGAGAACGCAAAGGAAAAGGAGGTATTTCCTATTGCCGGGAAAACCGTTGTTCATGAGTATCTTCTTTATGATTGAATTCATCGTACCGGTTACCAAAGACAGGGGACTCTCTTCAGTTCGAATGTACTGGAATCCCCGGAATATCTAGGTATTCTTTGAGACAAAACCGGAAGTATCGCCTTCATTCCAGAGCCTTTATTAATTTCCCTATCAATAAATATATGATGACGAGTAGTCTGGAAGACCGAGTTCCGGGTCTCTTAAAAAAAAAAATTTATACCAGATAATTCACTTTTCTACGCACTGTTGTTAGCCGCAACAGTTCTTCTCTCCTTTATCCTTTATGTAATTCTTTTTGCCGCTCCTTCAGGCACCGATGTTTTTACTCATATGGAGAATACCAAGAGGATGGCTGAATCCAATTCTCTGAGCCAGTTTATTGAAAAATCGCAGATAGAAGAATACGCCGGGTATGACTATCCTTTCGGATTATGGTATTTCGGATCCATCGCGATGAAACTGACCGGGCTGGATATTTTCACCATTGCCTACCTGATCCCCCTGCTCCTGATGGCCGGGACGCTTCTCATCTACTATGTTTATGCGTTCGAGTTCCTGAGCTCCCGGGACCAGTCAATTCTATCCCTTGTTTTCTTCATTTCAATGCCGATGATCGCATTGTCGATGATCAACCTGTCCACATCAGTCTTCGTTTCGTCTTTTCTCGTCCTGATCATCTATGCCGCCATCCGTCCTGCAGACTGGATTAACTGGCTGCTGATCGTAGTCCTCGTCTTTACCCTCTGTTTTTCCCATACGGGAACATTCCTGTTCCTGCTCTCGCTTGCAATCGTGTACTTCCTGCTCAGGGCACTGATATGGAATGTAATTGATCAGGCCTTCTATTTTCTCGTCATCGCAATGCTCTTTTCCTATACGACAATCGTCCAGATTTTCCCCTTCATCCAGCCCCAGTACATTGACAAGGGAACCCTGATCCTGTCAACGACCAGCGCCATATCTTCCGCACTCAATACTGATATAATCCAGAGTGCAGGGGAGGTTTTCTATAACTCTGTCCTGGTCTCCAATAATTACATATTTGCGTTCCTCTGGTCGGCGATGGTCTTTGCCACGGCAAAAATGCTCCTGTATACCCGGAAAAATATCGAAGAGATCTACACAAAAAACATAAAAAAGGTGCAGCCTGCCTCGATCCCCATTATCGGGAATGTGACAAACCTGTCCAAAGGTATCATGACTACGCCAATCTGGGTAGGGCCAATCCATACACTCCTTTCAATTGCCGGCGTCTTCAAAATCGATGAGCGGGGAAAATGCCTTGCACTTACCTTGATCATTACGGCACTTATCCCGGGTTCTCTTGGAAGTTCAGAGGGGACGGGCGCCCTGCGTGAGATCTCGTATCTGTTTCTCCTCATCCCCATCACATCAGTCATCGGTTTATACATGATCTTACCGAAGGTAGAGGAATTTGCAATAACACCGGTGAAAAAAATCGCTGCGACATTCCTGTATCTTATAATTTTTGTGTCATTAATCGCAGTCCCGGTCGTCGCCTGCCTTCACTACCAGCCGACACTGACGATGACCAATGAAGAGAAGACAAATCTCCTCTGGCTTGGAACCGTCGGCTATCCCTCGGAAGGAGCTGTCGGAAATATCTATCGCGAACGGATGACCCTGTACGCGAACAAGACGATCCCTTCAATCCCCTCGGGAAGAGCCACGGTCAATTTCCAGAATTACCTGTACGATACGTATTTTTCAGATACTCCGGAGCAATCGACCCGTGATCTGAGTATGTACCAGATCAAATACCTCATTGCATCCCACCGTACGATGAAAGAATACAATGAGTCGGAGGACATCCTGAAAATCGATGAGAACCGGCAGGCCGATAAAGTCTTCGCCTCGGGGAAATTCTTCGGGATTTACAGTATTATCCCGAGCCCCCCGGTCTCCGTGGCAACGATCCGGGAGCCGATAACCTGGAAAGAGGGGTCTTTGGAAAAAATCCAGAATGCGGGATCGGTATTTCTCGTCGAAAATGACTATTACAAGGTTAAGCTGAGTGATAAATCGCCGACCTTCGTCTACCTTGGTCCAAAAACCAAAAACGTGTTTGGGGAGGGGGGAGGGTATACCGACTCCTTCGTTCTCTTCTGGCAATATCCGGACAATGCAACTTCCCAGCAGACTGCTACGTTCGATCTTTCGAATCTTAATTATCCGGAGATATCCCATTCGGATAATATCATAAAATACAAAACAACGCTTGTCGGGGCAAATGAAACAGACAAACTTGCGACACTGACCGTAAAATATGTTTTCTATAATCAGGCAATCCGTCGTGATATCATCCTGGCAAATGACAGGACGGACGTGAACCAGACACCAATGCTCACCGCGATAGTCTATTCAATTTTCAACGGACCGATAGATAATTTCGAATATTACCGGACCGACACTGGAGAGTGGCTGACAAAGAAAATCTTCCCTGCCGCGGATTGGTCTTCGGCACGGGAGGCCCCGTTCAACGGCGTGTATTTCAATGAAAGCTCAACCGGCCTTTACCATTACTATCACAGTACTTCACCGGAACCGTCAGGACTGGCATACCTTGGAACCGATTATCAGTACGGACTTGTGTATTCGGAAAATTCCTATAGCTTTGAACCTTCAGAACCTCTCGTGATTTCAGAATTTTTTGTGATCGGTTCAAAAAATTACGCGACGAACTGTGTCGAGAAATATACGTCCGTTTCACCATATAATTTCAAGAACGGGCAGATACCGGTGATCGTCACCGGTTCGGCAGATGATACCAACAGCTCGGAGATCCAGGCAGCACTCTCCCAGCTGAATACCTTCAAAATCCCCTATACCCAGGCGGTTTCAACAAACGGCACATCAAAATTAATTCAGGGATCCACCGCCCCGCTGATTGGATCTCTGGTAGCTGATGCAAACAATACCTATAAGCCGGTCAGGGAGCAGGAGAGAGATATCACAAATTTAACTGCAAAGTCCATTAAGGGAGTTTTTACCCCAACGTTTGAATACGATATGACGACGGTGCGGTTGCTCAACAGGAATAAAATGCTGGATGCAGTGATTATCGGCCAGCCTCCCGTGGACGGCTACCGGTATACGTATGGATACCGGGATCTGAAGTTTGCCAACATCAACGGCGAGGAGACAAACCTTGTGCTCATGCCGGTTACCCTTCCCAGGAAACCGGAAAATGATGGGACATTCTTTGAATGGAACAATACCCTGGATTCCGTGAAGGACCGTGGCGGGATCGTCGTCTTCGCCTGGGATATAAAGGATATTGTCGATCCGGTGTATTCGCAAAGAATAAAAGGTGTGCTCCGTCGAACCGTAGAGGATAAATTTACCCCGTCAGATCCGGATTCTGTTGCTGAACATTACCGGAAAATGAAAAATATCTCGGTAACCGTCCAGAGCGGTGATGACTATGTCATCCTCGAAGCGATCAATCCTTCCGCAACAGACGTCGTCGGGGCTACCTACAGGGTTGACCTGCCAACGATATCAGGAGGATGCCCCTACACGGTCATGAATGGCACAGTCTCCAGGTCCTTAAGGGATAATGAAACCTGCAGCCTCTTTGTCAGCTTTGATATAAGAAGATGGGGGAGCAAAAATGTCGTTATCAACACGAATGTGGTGAAAGATACCTTCGTTGTTGACCTTCCCGGTTTATATGAAGGGAAGACTCCCATTGTTGTATTAAATTCCAGACGTTCGCCGGTTCCCCATGCAAGTGTTGTTATCGGAACTGAGTATTACCTGACTGATGACGAAGGGAGAGCTACCGTTTCCCTTTTGGAAGGAATAAACATTATCCGGATCCAGAAAGCAGGATTTGAGCCATATGTCGTTAATACAACGGTAAAACCGAGGATTTACCGGTATCTCCCGTTGGACAAATAGTGCTGTGCGGTTTGCTCAACTCCCTTAATTTTCTGTCTGATTCTGCGATCCCAGGGAGATCCTGATAAATCTCGTGAAAAAATAATACCAGAAGATGGCCATCCAGATAAGGAAGATCATCCATCCAAAGTAAAGGTGGGTATCTTCAATGGCCCCGCTCGGCCCGAAAAGATACCCGCTCATGGAAATCGCGCCGATTCTTAAGATATTCCCAATGTAGGTCCCGACATATCCGATACCAACCAATAGTGCCCCTTTTATGGAAATGGCTTCAGGGAAGGTGAAAAGAACCATAAGAAGTACGGCTGAAAAAGTAACGAGAGACCAGATTCCGGTACATTCCGGGTTGACGAGCAGCCGTATCGTCTCCCCGGATTTCGCCGTCATGGTAATCATATTGGATTGCGATGAAGCCGGAATACCCAGAATGCGGATAAGGGAGGTGCTTAAAAAAACTGTCGGGGGAACGAGCGGCGCGGCTAGGGCCTGTTCGTTGCGAAGGACGAGCTCGTACACCTGAAAGCCGAGCACGATGATTGCTGGAAGAACCATGGAAACCATGTAGGATCTGATATTGTAAATCCCGATAATGATGAGTCCGATTCCTGAAAGCAGGATCGAGAAGTCACCGATTGAGAAGGGAGGGTTTCCAAAGCCCAGCGGGATATTGATAATACTCAGGAAAATTAGACCGAACCCCAGAAGGATAGTCACGTTCCGCTGGGCGGGAATAAACGGAGATATTTTTTCTTTTCGGGACTGGAAATACAGGATGAGACAGGAGAAAATCCAGAGACATAACGCATTGATCATCAAATCGGTTATCCGGGTCGCGAGAAAGAAAGACCCGATCGAGATTGCTACGAGAGCAATCCATGCGTTTGCCAGATCCCTCGGTGGGATTTCAGGAATTCCCTGATACAGGAAATTCATCCTGTGCACCCCGCCTTCTGGTTCAGGAACGGCACGTTTCTATCGGCCGGGTATGCGAAACGGAAAACATCCTGCAGAGTGTTTGCGTCCCGGTCCGGGGGATCTTTTCTCCTACGCGGATTCCCTGGACTCTTCAGACGTTGTCGGGAAAGCAGACCGAGCCAGCCCGTCGAAACCGTATCGTTCTGTCTGACGAGCATGATCTCACCAGGGGATAAAAAACCCGACAACGCAGAATATTCCCGTCACCGCAAACATCGCATACCCCGCTGTCTTTTCCGTCATTTTGAAATAATACGGAAGCACCCATTTCAGGGTCAGGGGATTCGGAACTTCAAGCGTCCCGTCTTCACGGACCTTTCCAAACTTGGCAACCGGGAACTTTCGCAACCGCCAATATACATAGAGAAGGAAATTGATCGTATGCGGGATGAGCATCACAAAGCCGCTTATGATGAACCCCTGCGTGACGATCATTGCTCCGATGGCAGCGCCGACCGAAAGGGCACCAATGTTTCCCCAGAATATCCGCGACGGGTATTTTTCAAACCAGAAATAACCGGCAACTGCCCCGGTTAAGCACACAATGAAGAGTGCATTGAAGATGTTTCCGTAAAAGAACGCTTTAAGCACAAGGGTTAACAGTACGATCAGGGAAATGCCGGGGGCGAGACCGTTCAGCCCGGAATGCATATTCACAAGATTCGATACAACCGGCACGTAGGTCGGGATGATAACCTGAAGATAAACGATGGCATCCACACTCCCGATCACGGGTAAAAGGATGGCAGTTGTCGTGATAAAGGGGAAGAGCGGGTAGGAGCAGTAATACAACAGGATCAGCTTCGCGGGCCTCCCGATATTGATCAGGTCATCCAGAAGACCGAAAAGTGCAAAGAGGACAACGACGAAAACAATGGTGTAATTTACTGCCGAGATGTATTTTGCATAGAAAAGTGCGAGAATCGAGAGGGAGAAGATGGCAATGAGCAGGAGAACGAGGCCTCCCTGAGTAGGAACGTCCGGCAAACCGGCCTTGTACATATCCTTGACAACATGCCCGTTCAGCCGGAGCTTCCGGATAACGTATGGCATGGCAAATAACGTAATCACCAGAGGAACAAAAAGGAAAACGGCGAGCATCAGGAGCAGGTAGTCTGTCGAAGCAAAGCTGAATAACTGAACCATGATGCGATACGTTAGTTATTTTCTATCATAATCTATAAAGGATTATGGCGGGAGCGGGAATACTCTGATACGGAGCATCTGGAGCACTGCAATTTTTCGGGAGGATTGGATGACAGGATATAGGACCCGGATGGCAAGGGTTGGCATTTTAGTCTTTGGGATCGTGATCGTCGCCTGGCTGCTCGCCCATCCCTGCACAGCGATAGAGCCGACGTGGACGTACAAGTACACCGATGCCAAGGAGATCAGCGATGTCGAAATTGCCCCTGATGGTTCTGCGATCATCGCCGGCGCCGGGAAAGTCATGCTCTTTTCAAGGAACGGGGAGGTTCTGGAACGGGTTCCCTACGGGGATATCCTCACCCTGGCTCCCGACGGATATTTTGTCACGGGCTATTCCTCGAGCATTTACATGTTCGAGCCAACGACTGATTCTGAAGGAAAAATGTCCGTAAAGAGACTATGGACCGCAGATCTTCCCTCAAAAGTGTTTTCCTGTTCCATGGACGAAGGGCACCAGTATGTCGTCGTCAGGACGGTTGACGGGAACGTCGCGGTCTATAACGCGACCGGTGTGCTGTACGGGAGGTCCACTGATTTTTCTGATCTGGTGACCATGAGTCCGTATTTCGAATATATCGCAGGGATTTCCGTCAACCATGGTATGATGGTATATTCGGGCCCGGGATCCAGCAAACAATATGAAGTCGACCCTCCCCTTAACCAGATACCGAAGAGCATCGTCGGGCTGCCCGGCGATACGATTGTCTTCAACCAGGGGCAGTACATCGTCGCGATTAATACAACGGTCGAGGATGAAGATCCCAACATCGAGACAACCTGGGTGAAGAAGAGCTGGGAGACAAAGGCGACCGATGACGTCAACGTAATGGCGATATCAGGGGATTACCAGCATATCGTTGCGGGTACCTCCAGTGGCGGCCTCAATCTCCTGACGACGGACGGTAAGCGTGTCTGGTCGTATGAATCGAAAACGGCATCAGGATCGGGTTCCCAGGGGGTAAACGCTGTCGCGATCACTCCTGACGCGTCGCGGATCCTCGCAGGGACCTACGATGGAAAAATTTTCCTGGTGAATGGCAGCGGAAGGGCTCTCTGGACGTATTCTGCCCCCAATGAGCATATCTGGAGCGTCGCAATTTCCCCTGACGGGACGCTTACTGCTGCAGCCGGGGAAAATTCGATGTACGTGTTCTCAATGGCGGATTCCTGGGACACGACCGCCCCGGTTTACGAACCGGAGGAGCCGGAAAACATGGAACTGCCGGAAGATACCGGGACAGGGTATTCGTCCGAACCCCTCACGGGGACAAACCGTGGCATCACGACAATTCCCTCGGAGAGACCGACGAGCTACTCGGTCATCCGGACCCAGAAGAGTCCTTTTGATTCCCTGCCCCTCATCGGAGCGCTTATCGCCGTATTCGTGATAGTCCGGTATCGGAAAACTTCCCGATAGGTTCTCTTTTCAATCCTCTTTTTCCTGATCCCGGGACCGCTTTGGAGATCATTGTCCTCATCTCCCTTTTCGTGGTATTCCCCCGTTTTCACCCAGGGTCCGGAATGTTCCGGTACAGGACCACCGGACGATCGGCGGACAGGCTGCTTTGTCGTAAAAAAAGGAAACCACGGATGCGTGGCCGATATTCAATGGAGAAAAATCAGGATTCCCGGGTTTCGCGAACGAAGAGCACTCCGCCGAGCACACCGATAATCATCCCAATAGGCAGGGCGAGGGTCGGGAACTCGGGAACAGGAGTTGGATCCGCTTCACACTGGACCGTTAAGACAACATCGTTTATTTCTGACTCAGAAGAGGTTTTCGCATTATCTTCGAATGCGACAGTATAGGCTCCATTGTCCAATTTCTCTACGAACACATGGTTGTTTCCATCAGTGGCAGGTTTATCAGAATAATAGGTCTCTTTTCCAGGGGTTGTAACATATAAGACGATATCCGATCCCGGTGAACATCGGCCAACATCGGAGTACTTTGTGCCGGTAACAGCAGGCATATCCCCATGGATAGTACCAAGGCTCTTTGTGACCGGGAAGTAAATGCCAAATTCATCATTGGAGGTCGTCGACTGACTCACGTAGGTGACTATCAGATTACCATTATAGTCAAAGGTGATCGGTCCATAGGCCGATACCGAGCCGACAAGGAAGATAGCGGTAAATACAACCATTACAATTAAACTTTTTTTCATCAGATGCATCCCTTTCCTTTGGACCTAACCTGCCATTTCAATGGTATAACCAAACGGTTCATTGAATTATACAAATCTCATCAACACTGGCTATATTAAGTGCATGCAACGCGCCGGTGCATTGCTACCTATAAATTTAAATATAGCAGGGTATTTCGCCGTACTATGGCCGCAGGACTCGCCTTCGCTCCGTTCCAGCCCGTATAGAAGAGATCAGCCAGGGAAAAACGGATCGTTCAGGCGATCGAGCGATACGACTCCTTTCGCCCGGTTTTACAATGGAATAACGCCAGTACGTTCTGCAATGAATATTCAAATCCGGCCATTCTTTGTGATACTATCTCTTGGAATGATTGCCGCCCTTTCAGGCTGCACATCTGCTCTGGCTGAAGGGATTGTCCCCCCTCCCGCAGAAGATGCGGTTCATTCGGCAAAGGCGGAGAGAAACGCCGTGATAACGCGGGCTGGTACTGCAACTGCGCTGACGGACAGCATTGCATGGCAACTGGCATTGGTGGAATCCAATACCAGGATCTGGCGCGAGGCATACCGCAAGTTCCGGAATATCCGCGAGACAGAGAATGTCCACAGCACGGCCGCCGGAAAGAAGGACACGACGATCGCTGCGGGCGGTTGAACGGCTGATCTTTCATCTATCCGGACTGCCGCACGGGAACGGGGCAATCGCGTACATCGCTTTCCGGCATCAATAAGGCAGCACACGTCCAACCATACCGGCATGGCAGAACGGACCATCGCATCCGAGTTCCGGAATGTCGATGCTGCACAGGACGCCGATGCCCTTGCACGATATCTCGAATACGTCGATGCCCTGCCACCGATCCGGCAGCTGAAGGTCAATACGTACCGGTACCTTGGCCTGAGACCGGGGGATACCGTCCTCGATGCCGGGTGCGGTGCCGGCTTCGATGCGATCCGGATGGCAGAAATTGTCGGAAAGAACGGTCGTGTCACCGGTATCGACATCAGCGAACACCTTCTAGCACTGGCAACGAAGAGGGCGGCTGCGACGGGCCTTGCGGTTACATTCCGGTCCGGGGATGTCCGTGCCCTTCCCTTTCCCGATGCGAGCTTCGATGCCGTGCGGATCGAGCGGACGCTCCAGATCGTCGATAAAACCGACCGGATTCTTGACGAGATGGTCCGTGTCCTGCGCCCGGGCGGCCGGCTCGTCGCCGTTGAGCCGGACTGGGCGACAGATGTTATCGACCCCGACAGCCATGATACAGGACGCACCTTCTTCCGGTTCTGCGGCGAGCAGTTCGTGGACGGTTCCACGGGGAGGAAGCTCTACCGGTACTTCCGCGAGCGGGGGCTTGAGGATGTCGTCATCCACCCCGAACCGCTCGTCCTGCACGACCTTGACCTCGTCAGGAAGATGATCAACATGGACCAGTTCCTCGCAGCATCGCAGGGGAAGGGAGTGCTCTCCCTTGATGAGGCGAACGCGTGGCTCTCGGAGCTGAGAGACGCCGACCGGAACGGCCGGCTCACGTTCGCGGGCTTGTTGTTTGCAGTCTATGGCCGGAAGACGTGATACTGGCCCCCCGCAAAGGGCTGAAAGGTCCCTCGCGGAAAACCGCTTTCGTTTTTCCGCCCTGACTTTTCCGGGGGTAACCGTTATCCCTGTCATTTTCCAACAATTCCCTATGACATCCGGCAGTACCCCCGGGAAACACCACCCCCACGAAGTCTTCAACGCAAAGCACGCCGTCCACCTCGATACCCGGCTGCGCCAGTACATCTACCGCCCCGACCGGCTCGCGGAACAATACATAAAGCCCGGCAACAGGGTCCTCGATTTCGGCTGTGGGCCGGGGTTTTTCACCCGGGCGTTCGCGCAGCGTGTCGGGGAAAAGGGACAGGTCTTCTCCGCCGACCTGCAGGAGGAGATGCTCGCGATCCTCCGGGGGAAGATGGAAGCCGAAGGGCTTCTTTCGAGGGTCACGACGCACAAATGCGCACCGGACACGATCGGCCTCCCCGCAGAACTGAACGGGACTTTCGATGCGGCAACGGCGATCTTCGTCGTCCACGAGGTGCCGGACCCGGAGAGGCTGTTCCGCGAGATCTTCGCACTCCTGAAGCCGGGCGGGACACTCTTCTATTCCGAGCCCCCGATCATCGTTCCCGGCCGGGAGTTCCGGGAGCATCTGGCGGAGGCGGAGCAGGCGGGGTTCCGGGTCGCGGAGCGCTGGTGGTACTTCGTGAACCGTGCGGCGGTGCTGAAGAAAGGGTGAGAAGCATGACGGAGATCACGGATGAGTTCATGCAGCAGATGCTGGCACGGACGAAAGAATACAGCCTCGTCATCCTGAAGGCCGGGAAAAATCAGAAGATGCCGGGTGCCGAAAAGATCGTGTACGAACACGGGCGGCGGAACTTCGCCCTCCGGCAGGAGGGGCTCCTCTCCATCGTCTGCCCGGTCCGGGACGGGGGCGAGGTTGCCGGGATCGGGATCTTCAATGCCGGGATCGACCGGGTAAAAAATATCATGGACGAGGACCCGGGGGTGCGGGCCGGGATATTTGTTTACGAGATTCACCCGTGCCGAAGTTTCCCGGGGGATTGTCTCCCGGGATAGCCAAGAAACCCTACCCTCATCTCTATTCTTATTGGGTCCTCCTCCCTTAGCCCAATCCCCCCTTGGAGGTCATGGGGGTTACACTAATCCCGGGAGGAGTAGGCAGGTACCCACCCCCCTCAGCTATGGCCGACCCCCCTTTTCCACGCGAACCGCAGGGTAAAGCCGATGGGCTCTCCGGCGAAGTACTATGATGAATATCGGTGGATGTTTTTTGTCCCGCATTTAGCGGGAGGGGGGGTCGGCAGGGTATAGGTGGACCCCCAGGGGGGGCCGGAGGGGGTCCTCTGATCCCGTGGGGGGTGGGTACCCCGGATCCAGGGCCGGACCACATTTCCCATTTTCACGCCGGAGGATTGTGGGAAGCCGGGGCCGGTTCCTGAAGCCGGAGGGGAGTTCTCCACAGATCGGCCTACCCCCTCTGGGGGGTGGTAGGGGGTCTGACCCGATGGGTCAGGCCTTGAGAAGATTTCGGAGAAATGTTCGAGTCGTGGGGGATCTGCCGATCATGGGGGGAGTGGGGACGCGATCACCCCCCGCGATCACGGACACCCCCCATACTCTCGCCGGGCCTGGTGATGCGGGCCGGATCAAAGGATCGACCCTCGGTCGAAGTGAGCCGGAGAGTGACGCCGGTCGAAAGAACGGGGATTCGGTGCCCGGATCCCTCCGTGACCCGCCACGGCTGGGCCGGTTAACTGGCTCATCCTGAAATTTTATAAATCCGTCCGGCAACTCTGTGGCAGTGGAGTCAATGGCGGAAATGGGAGAGCGGAATAAGTTCCTCGTCCGGGAGTTCTACCACCTCGCGATGAACCTGCGGAGCCCGGAGGAGGCTGCGGCAAAGTATCTCGGCCCGTTCTACAGGCAGCACAACCCGGGAGCCGCTGACGGGGATGCTGCCTTCGTCGCGTTCGTACGTGACTTTTTAAAGGCTTACCCGGCCCTCACCTTCGAGTTCAAGCGGTTCATCGCGGAAGGCAACCTCGTGGCGGTGCACAGCCACCTTGTCCGATACGCCGGCGATCGCGGCGTGGCGGTCATGGACATCTTCCGGGTCGAGAACGACCTGATCGTCGAGCACTGGGATGTTACGCAGGAAGTTGCGGCGACCTCTGCAAACAGTAATACCATGTTCTGATTGGCAGAGCGGGAACTGGCAGGGGATTTCGCTCCGGACAACGGGAGAGTGCGTTTTGCTTCCGAAAGGCTCTTACCGGAACCTCACGTAGAGTACTTCGTCGAGGAAGACGCCGTTCTTGAAGATCGCATCCTTATGGACCGCCTCGCGGGAAAAACCGCACTTCTCCAGCACCCGCATCGAGGCAGGATTGGTGGAGAAGATCCCCGCCTGGAGCCGGTTGATGTCGTACCTTCCGAATGCCACAGGGACGAGGGCGCGGACGGCATCGGTGGCAATCCCGCGCCCCCAGAAGGGCTCGGCGAGCCAGTACCCGATCTCGGCGGTCCGGTGTTTCACGTCGTTCAGGACGTGGATGCCAACTCCGCCCACGGCTTCGCCCCCGATATCGATCGCGAGGAAGAGGTCGGGGGTCGGTCCCGTCGCCATAGCGATAAACCGGCGTGCATCTTCAGGAGTATAGGGCGAAGGGAACGCGTCCCGCAGCGTTGCGGCGACGTTTACATTGTTCCCGTGCTTCACGAGGGACGACGCGTCCTGCATCCTCCACTCGCGGAGTGTCGAGCTGGGAGTGACAATCTTCACGGTTGCAGTTCCTCGTACGAGATCATTCGATACGGCGGGTGAAAATTTTCAGGCCGACGGCTGCCTGGTCAGAGCAGCTTCGTCTCCTCGGTCGGTTTCGGGACTTTCACCACAAGGACCCGGAATACCTCCGTGCTCTCGTTGATCCACCGGTGCGGGATCCTCGCCGGGCTCTCAATGAGCATATCCTTCGTGCAGGTCGCCCGCTCGTCCCCGATCTCTACAACCCCTTTCCCTTCCAGCACGTAGAAGAAGACATCGACCGGCGTGATATGCTTTTTTAACGACTCCCCGGGCTGGAGCATAATGACGACCGCAATCGCATGCGGCGATTCGTAGACCTTGCGTGCATCCACATGGTGCGGGTTTGGCCCCGATGCGACCTTCGATACTTCAGTTATCTTCATCGTATGTTCACCCCCTCTTGCCGGATATAAGGAAGAATCGTCGCAGGTCTGATTTGAGGGTTTCCCTTCCAGGACATCCCGGATCCCTGCCTATCCCACTAGGATCGCATTGGCAATGAGGATGAACGTGAGAAAACCGATGAGCGCGATCGCGGCGTACTTTCCGGGAGTGTTGAAAGGATTCGCTTTTGAGAACCCGAAAAATGAATTTGCGTTCACCAGGTGGAAGGCGGTCCCGAGGACAAGGAGAGGGACGGCATCGCCGGGGTCCGCCGCGACCAGCGTGACCGCCGCATAGAGGATGAGTTCGATGAAGAATGCAGCCCGCGGACGTGTCCAGAGTGCAAGGCCGACCTTCCGGTCCCTGCCGAACCCGAGCACCGGCAGGTCGCGGACATGGGTGATGCTGTCGAGGAGCCAGTGGGATGCCGATGCGCCGACAAAGACTATCCCCGCCAGGGGAGAGAACAGGACTGCAAGAGCTGCCCCGGCGATGCCGGCGATCAGGGTGCCAAAAACGAGGGAGTGCGAGAAGGGATACCGTACGAACCGGATCGAGGACTGGAGCGGGGATCCCGGGTCGATTTCGACCTTCTCGCGTCCGGACAAAACGAGCAGGGGCCAGAGAAGATCGGGGAAGCTCACCCCGAAGAGCGGGACTAGGGGCGGGACAGCGGGGAAGAGCGTAACGAGGATATAGGCGACAGCGAAATGACCGATGAACATGGTTCTCTTCGCGACATTCCTCCTCGGAGTCATTAAACATAGCGGAAGCGGCAGGAATTTCCCGTGTAACAGGAATTGATGAAGAGTTCTCCCTGCCTCCAGGAGAGGGATGATCCGAGATTTTATCAGCAGGGAGTGATGATTCACCCCATGATGACCGATCCTGTGCCGGACGGTATCTCCATCGTGAACGGTGACATCACGGAACAACACGTCGACGCCATCGTGAATGCCGCGAACCCGTCCCTTGCCGGTGGCGGCGGTGTGGACGGGGCGATCCATCGTGCGGCGGGGCCGGAGCTCGATGTCGAGTGCGGAATGCTGGGTGGGTGCGCAACCGGCGACGCCGTCATGACGAAAGGGTATCGCCTGCCGGCCCGGTATATCATCCACACGGTCGGTCCGGTCTGGAAAGGCGGGGATCAGGGAGAGGATGAACTCCTTGCGTCCTGTTATTGGAAAGCGCTGGAGCACGCGGATTCCCACGGTCTTTCGACCATCGCGTTCCCTGCGATCAGCACTGGGGCGTACGGCTTCCCCCTGGAACGGGCGACCCGGGTCGCTGTCGCGACGGTCGCCGGCTACCTCCGCGAGACGCGGAGCAGGCTTCGCGTGACCTTCGTCTGCCATAGCGACGAAGCCTGCCATGTCTATGACAGTGTCTTTCACGATCCGGCGATCTTTAAATCAGCAATAAGAGTGGACCTGGCCAGGAACAGGACTGAAACAGTCCCTGATACGCCTGGCGATATCCGGGAGCAGGTCGCGGGGCAGCTGGGTGTGATCGAAGCGGTCTACGGAATTCGGATCACGAACCGTGATCGTGTGATCGGGGAGATCGCGCGGGGGGTGAAGAGCCGGGAAGCAGCCTCCAGGGCCACCGCAGCGCTCAACAGCTGGATTGCACTCCGTGGTATCGCCGGCAGGACCGAAATACCGGAAGACGTGCTCAGGAATATCCTGGCGAATCTGGACGCGAGGTGACTCACTTGTGGTACGGTTCGCCCCGCAGGATCCGGAATGCCCGGTAGACCTGTTCCAGCAGGATCAGCCGGGCCATCGGGTGGGTAAACGTCATCGGGGAGAGGGAGAGACGGAGATCGCACCGTGCGAGGACGTCGCGGGAGAGCCCGAGATCCCCCCCGATGATGAACGCAAACGTGCCCGTCCCGCCGACCTCGTATTTCCCGAGGAGCGTGGCAAGACTTTCGCTTGAGAACGATTTCCCGTCGATAGCAAGTGCCACAGCGAAGCTCCCGCTCGGAAGTGCGGCAAGGATCTTTTTTCCCTCGCCATCGAGTGCCTGCTCCCGCTGGGCGGGGGAAGGGTCGGGCGGCCGGCGCTCATCCCCGATCTCGGAGATCGTGAGGCGGGTGTACGGTCTCAGCCTCCTGACATATTCGGCAATACCGTCGGCAAGGTACCGCTCCTTGATCTTCCCGACTGCTATGATGCGGACCTGCATGGAGATCTGTCAGGGAACCTGTGTTGCCATACGATAAAAACGCGTCCCGTACCCTGTGGGGCCAGGGGAGGATAAAAGAATTACTTATGAGTTACTTTTTTTATCATTCTGTTCGAGTTTCTGGGATGAGAGAACATCCACCAGCACTTCCCTCATCATCACTTTGAGAAATTCCCGCCCTTCTTCTGTGGCCATGTATTCCCTGAACAGTTCCCTGAACTGTCCCATGTCGTGCTGATTGTCGACAAACGATAATAAAGCTTGTGTGATGCAGTCCGAGATGGTAGAGAACTTCTTTTCCTCGTATACGAGTTTATTAACCTTATCGTAAATGTTCGGTGGCATCTTGTAAGAAATTGCCACCCGTTCACCCCGGAGGGGCGGTGCCTTCTCAACCATTCTCCCAAATATTGCTTGGAATACTATTAATAAACTTTTAAAAATCCTTACGTCATCCATGAAATCGGGGCAGAATTCCTTTTGTAATACATAGAGAATACTTTTTATAGCGCCTGAAACAACAGGAGATCATCGGTGAGGGGAATGAAGGAATTTATCATATTCGGGCTCGGGATCATCGGCATATTCTCGGTGTTGTCAAGTCTCGCGCTGCTGCAGCTTGGCATTATCATCGACCGGTTCCCGACGAAGCAGGAACTGTACCGGGAGAAGAGTCTTTCGAGCCCGGTTGCGTCGACGCGGATCTTCGTCGTCATTTTCTGGCTGATGTTCGCGCTGGGGGCATATGCCCTCATGCAGGGAGGAACATTCATGCTCATCGCCGGCATTACCACCATCTTTTCGATCTCTCTCTTTATCCTGACCGCCCTGGTGTTCTCATTTGCCGTCTACAGTACGATGAGGCACCAGAGCAACCGGGATAAGGATGTCATGCCGGTTATCATGACAGAAACGGTGAACAGCCCTGCGGCCGCGCCCCGGAAGCCAATGAAGAGCGAGCTCCCGTCTCCAGGGCATATCCGCCGGCGCCCGACTGGAAATTTCCTGATCGATTCGCTGCTGCGGCGCGACTGACATTTTTTCCCGGCATGGATATCTCTCCCACCGGATCCGGTTATCCTCTTTTTACCAAAACTGTCCTCTCCTGCTGACGCATGAAAAGGACAACAATTTTAAAAAATCAACCAAAAAGGATTTTTGACTGTTCGAGCGCCTCGACCGCGGGGAGCTTCTTGCCGGTTAAGAACTCGATGCAGGCTCCGCCACCGGTCGAGATGTGGGTGAAATCGGAGGAGAGTCCCAGCTTCTCGATGACAACGGCGGTGTGCCCGCCGCCGACAACCGAGAACTCGACGGTGGATGCCGCCCGTACGAGCTCGTAGGTCCCGGTCGCAAAGTCCGGCTCCTCGAAGACGCCGGCCGGGCCGTTGAAGACAATCGTGCCCGCCGACTTGATCTCCTGCACGAGAGAGCCAATCGCCTCCATCCCGAGGTCAAGGACGGGAGCATCGGCCGGGATCTTTGTAACCGCATATTCAGCCCGTTTTCCATTCTGCCGGACGGCAACGTATTCGGGCATGATGACCCGGTCGTGGTACTTGTCGAGGATCGCCTTTGCCTTTGCGATCTCGGGTTCGTACTTCAGTTGGGAGATGAGCGCCGTGGAGGGCTTGCCGATATCAATCCCATCGGCGAGCAGGAAGACGTTTGCGACGACCCCGATCACGATGATCTGGTCGGCGATCCCGTTTTCCAGCATATGGCCGGCGACATCGATGGAATCGTCCACCTTGGTTCCGCCCAGCACGACGCGGACAGGCCGGGGGGCGCCGCAGAAGACCCGGGAGAGCTGGGATACCTCCTTCTCCATCAGGAGGCCTGCGGCAGACCGCAGCACGAGAGGGAGCCCGACGACCGTCGGCTGGGAGCGGTGAGCAGTGCCGAACGCGTCGTTGACAAAGAGATCGGCCATCGCGGAAAGCTTCTTCACGATATGCGTCTTCTTGGCCTCTTCCGCTTTCAAGGTCAGGTTCTCCTCTGCATTGAACCGGACGTTCTCGAGCATGACCACGTCGCCGGGTTTCGCGCGTTCGACGACATCCCGGGCATGCTTCGAGAAGATGCCGTCAACGTAGGTGACGGGGGAGCCGAGAAGCTGCTCCAGTTTCCCGGCATGGGCTTCGAGGGTCGTAAAATCCTTCTTTCCCGGCCGGCTCTGGTGGGTGATGATCACGGTCGCAGCGTCGGAGAGCGCACGGATCGTGGGGAGGTGCTCGCGGAACCGTTTGTCATCGAGGATGAGGTGGGAGGAGGGATCGATGGGAGAGTTGAGATCCAGCCGGAGCAGCACAGTCTTTCTGGCGCATCCCAGTTCCCGGATGGTTCCGATCGGCATACTTTCCCCTCACGCCGTCGTGCGGGCCTTGATCTTCTTGAGCCGGAAGAGCTCTTCCCGCTCCATCTCGTCAAGCCGCATCTTGATGAAGTTCTGGGCCTCGGTCAGCTCCGGGATCACCTTGAACTCGAGCGCGTTCACGCGTCGTTTCGTGCTCTCGATCTCGTCGAGAAGGCGTTTCATTGTCGTCTCGATCTCAGCGCTCTCGATGATCGCTTCGACCAGCTCTTCGAATGACGTCGCGGTTTCGTCGATGACTGTCGAGGTTCCCAGCACACCATAGCCACGATCGACCAGGCTCTTTTTCACCTTGGAAGCTTTGATGTCGGGCACAATCACGCCCATGATATTCTTGCTCTTGAGCGTGATTTCCGGGACTTCCTTCACCGAGAATGCCGCCGATTTGACACCGATTGCGCCCTCGACCGTGTTTGCAAGCGCCATCATCTCGACTGCCGCTGCATACTTGCTGAGCAGCTCGCCCCGGCTATCCTTCGCCTCGGCGAGCACCTTGAAAAATTCAAGGATCAGTCCGTCGCGCTTCATCTTGAGGATCTTGTAGCCGCGCTCGGAGAGCTTGATCTTCCGCTTTAAGTTGATCAGTTCCGACCGGGTGGGCTTGATGTCACGCAGCGCCATGGGTCCTCACGTCGCCTTCGGGGCGTTCCTGAACTTCGGGTGGTACTTGTTGATCAGGTCGCGGTCGATACGGACCAGCTGCTCGACCGGCAGCGTCGAGAGGAGTTCCCAGCCAAGATCCAGCGTCCCCTGGATCGTCCGGTCTTCGTCCAGTCCCTGCCGGACGAACCGGTTCTCGAACAGGTCCGCAAACTCGAGGAACATCCGGTCGCGCTCGGAGAGCGCGTCCTTCCCGACGATGGCCACGAGACCCCGCAGGTCGTTGCCTTCCGCGTAGGCGGCATAGAGCTGGTCGGAGACCTTCTTGTGGTCCTCGCGGGTGTGCTTTGCACCAATACCGAGGTTCATCAGCCGCGAAAGCGAGGGCAATACATTGATGGGCGGGTAGATACCCTTCCGGTGCAGCTCACGTGAGACCACGATTTGGCCCTCGGTGATGTATCCCGTGAGGTCGGGGATCGGGTGCGTGATATCGTCCCCTGGCATCGTTAAAATCGGGAACTGGGTGATCGATCCCTTCTTGCCTTTCACAATTCCGGCGCGCTCGTAGATACCCGCAAGATCGGTGTACATGTATCCCGGATACCCGCGGCGGCCCGGCACCTCTTCACGGGCTGCACCGATCTGGCGCAGCGCCTCGCAGTAGTTGGTCATGTCGGTTAAGATGACCAGCACGTGCATGCCGACGTCAAAGGCGAGGTACTCTGCGGTGGTGAGGGCAAGCCGCGGCGTGATGATACGTTCGACGGCAGGGTCGTCCGCAAGGTTGAGGAACACGACCGCTCGTTCGAGTGCGCCCGTGCGTTCGAAGTCCTGCATGAAGTAGTTGGCCTCTTCCTTCGTGATACCCATCGCGGCGAACACGACTGCGAACTCGCCCTTACCGCCCAGTACTTTCGCCTGCCGTGCGATCTGGAGCGCGATCGTGTTGTGCGGGAGACCGGCTGCCGAGAAGATCGGGAGCTTCTGTCCCCGGACGAGCGTGTTCGTGCCATCGATTGTCGAGATCCCGGTCTGGATGAATTCGTTGGGTGACGCCCGCGCCCACGGGTTGATCGCAGCGCCGGTGATATCGAGCCTTTTTTCCGGCACAATCTCTGGGCCGCCGTCAATCGGCTTCCCGCCGCCGGAGAGGATGCGGCCGAGCATGTCGCGCCCGACCGGCATCTTGATCGTCTCGCCGGTGAACCGGACGCCGCTGTCCTTGCCGATACCGGCCGTCGTCTCGAACACCTGCACGACGACGAGCGTGTCGCTCGTATCGAGCACCTGCCCGCGCTTGATCGTGCCGTCATAGAGCACGATGTTGACCAGTTCGCCGTACCCGATTGGCTCGGTCTTCTCGACAAAGAGGAGCGGCCCGGCGATCTTGTTAATCGTCCTGTATTCCTTCATGCTGCCGACCTCAGTTGGGTGAACTCTGCATCCATCTCCTTCTCGATCTTCTGCAGCGCAGGCTTGTAGTCCTTGATGAACTTGATCTGGGGCAGGTCGTTCTTGCTCTTCGTGGCATTGATCTGCCCCGGCGAGACGCCCGCAGCCTGTGCGGCGTACGCAAGGTCCGAGTAGAGCCGGATCGTCTTCATCATGTCGTACTGCTTCTTCATGTCACAGAACGTGTCGACAGCGTCGTATGCGTTCTGCTGCAGGAAGATCTCGCGGATCATACGGGCGACCTCGATGGTCACCTGCTCCGCCTCGGGCAATGCATCGGACCCGACCAGCTGGACGATCTCCTGCAGTTCCGCTTCCTTCTGGAGGACTTCCATCGCCCACGAGCGGATCTTGTTCCATTCGGGGGAGACCTCCTTGTCGTACCAGTCATGGAGACTGTCGAGGTAGAGCGAGTAGGAGTTCAGCCAGTTGATGGCCGGGAAATGCCGCCGCTGGGAGAGTTTTGCGTCCAAAGCCCAGAAGACCTTCACGATACGCAGGGTGCCCTGCGTGACCGGCTCCGAGAAGTCTCCGCCCGGCGGGGAGACGGCGCCGATGACCGAGACCGACCCGCTCCGGTCGTTCAGGGTTTTCACAAGCCCTGCACGCTCGTAGAACTCCGAGAGGCGTGCCGCAAGGTATGCGGGGTAGCCTTCTTCGCCCGGCATCTCTTCGAGCCGGCTGGAGATCTCACGCATCGCTTCTGCCCAGCGTGAGGTCGAGTCCGCCATCAGCGAGACATCGTAGCCCATGTCACGGAAATACTCCGCAATCGTGATACCGGTGTAGACCGAGGCTTCCCGAGCAGCGACCGGCATGTTGGACGTGTTCGCGATCAGCACCGTCCGCTCCATGAGGGGTTTCCCGCTCTTCGGGTCCTCGAGGTGCGGGAATTCCGTAAGAACCTCCGTCATCTCGTTGCCGCGTTCACCGCAGCCGATGTAGACCACGATCTCGGCGTCCGACCATTTCGCGAGCTGCTGCTGCGTAACGGTCTTCCCGCTCCCGAACGGGCCGGGGATGGCCGCGGTGCCACCCTTGGCAATCGGGAAGAGCCCGTCGAGGATCCGCTGACCGGTGATCAGCGGGATCGTCGGGTTCTTCTTCTCCTTGACCGGCCGCGGTACCCGGACCGGCCAGCGCTGGATCATCGGGAACTCGCGCCCGTCGTCCAGGATACAGACGGTTTCGTCGACGGTAAAATCACCGCTCTTGATCGTCTTGACGACCCCCGGCTTTGCCGTGGGCGGGACCATGATGCGGTGGACGATGTTCGTCTCCTGCACCTCGCCGATGATGGTGCCGCCTTCGACCTTGTCCCCGGCTTTAACCGTTGGCTTGAACGTCCACTTCTTCTCGTGGGAGAGCCCCGGTGCGGATACCCCGCGCTGGATGAAATCCCCCATCTTATCGACAAGCACTGAGAGCGGCCGCTGGATACCATCATAGATACTGGTAAGGAGCCCGGGACCGAGCTCGGCAGCAAGCGAGAGCCCGGTATTGATGACCGGCTCGCCCGGCCGGATGCCGGACGTGTCCTCGTATACCTGAATGATGATATCTTCGCCCGAGATCTTGATGACCTCGCCCATCAATTCTTCCTTGCCGACCTTTACCACGTCGTACATGTGGGCGTCAAGGTTGACTGCCGTCACGACAGGGCCGGCAATTCGTTTGAGAATTCCCGATTCTTTGGATTTTTTGTCTTTTACTTCCACAGATCAACACCCACCGATCTCTTGATTCTCTCCCGCATCGTAAGTCCGCCCTCTTCGCCGCCGATGGCGATCACGGTCGGGCGGACCGACTCCTCCAGAGTGGCCCGGAGCCGGCGCGGGACCTTCTCCATATCGCTGCTATTCATGACGAGGATACCGACGCTGGTGTCCTGGAGAACCTTGTTGATGTGCTCGTTCAGTTTCTCGTCGGTGTCCGCCGCATAGGTCTTCCGGATGCCTGCGAGGCGGAACCCGAGGATGAACTCGCTGTTGCCGATCACTGCAATCTCCATTCAGATCACCAGGTATTCCGATATCCGTTCCGGCGCAAGCTTTGAAGCCTTGCCACGGGCGAGCGCCCGGAGGTTGAAGACCTCGTACTTCTTCTTCTCGAGGTACACGAGGATGGGATGGACGGAGAACGGGTTACGCTTGCTCATCCGTTCCATCTGGTCAAGCTGGACCCTTGTGAGCCCAACCTCGATGTCCCGCACCTTCCCCGCACCTTTGAGTTCCTCGAGAAACACCAGCAGGGACTTATGATGAACCCGGGTTTTCAGCGCATCGACGAATTCATCCTGTTCCTTGATCGTATTCAGGCGGACGAACTCATCCGGCGCAAGCACACCGCCGGCAATATACATCTCCCGCGGATCTTCCTCGATATCGTCTGCCCGGAGGCGGAAGAGGGTTTTTACATTCTTGATGTCGATATCGAGCCTGATGAACGAGAGGAAGAGATTCCCACCCTTGATCCCGCTCTCGGCTTCCGCGATCATGTCGGCGTAAAACTGCTTGTACAGCTCGTTCTCCAGCCGGGAGAACGATCCGCTTTCCTTTGCCGCGGGAAATTCCCGGGCGAGGACCGGGTACATCCGGTGCCCGCGGAGCATCTCAACGATCCGTTCTGCCGATTCCTCACCGAGGAGCCGGTCGAGATCGACTCGGTCGAGACTTCCTGCCGGTATCAGGATCTCCTTGATCTTGCCGGACTTCGCCCCCTGCAGCCTGCCGCGAAGGATTGTCAGGATGTTCTGAATATCCCAGCGCCGCAGGTAGAGGCGGGTGAACTGCTTGAGGTGTCCGGGCGTGATCTCGAGGATCTTCTGGAATTCCTTTGCCATGTTCCACGAGATTGCGACCTCGATGAGGTCGATCCCCTTGAAACTGGTCGCGAGCTCATCGATCTCCTGCTTGTATGCTGTCTCCTCGATGACTCGGGTTATCTCGGTCAGGCTCATGTTCAGCATCCGCTGGTACTCATCCCTCTGGATGAGCTTCGCCTTCCGGACCCGCATCCTCGTACAGACGTAGATATAGGGCGCTGGACCGCCCGTCATCCCCACCATACAGGTACCTCCTTACGCAAACAGGATATCGGATGCATCCTTCAGCCCGGATTCCCACACCCTTGAGAGGAATGTGCGATAACTGTAGTCGATCTTCAGCCCGCCGCCTTCGCCTTCAACGATGATACCCCCCTCGATGTCGACGGGAGCCCCCAACGTGAAGCCGGCGAATTCCTTATTCGCTGCGATCAGGGATTTGACGGCAGGGACATCCCGCGCATTGCACCGGATTGTCCCCCTTGAGATCTCCTTTGTCGCCTCGGCAAGGAGCTTTTTTAAGGCTTCCCTGTGGAAGCTCTCCGGCAGTTTCGCGATCTCGGCAAGCGTTGCCTGGTAAACCTGGTCAAGCAGGTCTTTCTGGGCATTGAGCTGCTCACGCTTGACAAGAAGGTTGGCCGCGGAAGCCTCCATGCTCATGATATGGGCGGCCTGTTTCGCCGCCTCAGTCTCCGCTGCGAGCTTGATCTCCGCTACGCGCTTGTTGGCCGCGGCGAGGATCACGTCGGTCTCCTTCTTCGATTCGGCACGGATCGCGTCCGCCTCTGTTTTGCCTTTACCCCTGATCTCTTCAACAACCGCTTCCAGTCCCATGGTCGCCCCGCGCTCTTATACGAACCACAGCACGAGTGCGACGACAAGCCCGAAGATGACGATTGTTTCGGGAATAACCGTCAGGATGAGCACGAGACCGAACAGGTCCTTGTTCTCGGCCGTCGCCCCGACTGCTGCGGAACCGATACCCATTTCAGCGACGCCGGCCCCGATACCGGTAAGACCGACTGCAAGTCCTGCGCCGAGTGCCTTCATTCCAACCTGCGATGCTGCTGCGATTTCAACTGTTGATGCTACGACTTCTGCTGCCATTTCTTAATCCTCCGTAAATCTTCTCTTCAACCCGAACGGGTTGTATTTTAAGCCTCCACCCTTGTAGAATTTGGTGAAGAATTCGACATAGTTTAACCTGATAGAATGCAGTCCGCCCCCAAGAATCCCGAGAGCAGTATTCAGGGCATGGCCGAGAATGAAAACGACGACTCCTGCAAGGATGACGACTGCACCGATAAGGGTAAAATTTTCGAGCTGCGGCTCGATCAGCATGCCGATCGAGATGAAGTTCACCACCATCGCAATTGCGACGGAAGAGAGCCCGACCGCGACGAGACGTGCATAACTGAGCACGTGGCTGATGATTGACGGTAACTCGACAACCTCAAGGATCGAATCCCGTGCGATGAAGATGACGCCTGCAAGGATCATGATGCCGCCGAGGACCATCGTGACATTGATGCCCGGGATGTCCATGGGCAGGCCCGGAATCGCAACGAGCATCGGGAATCCTGTGAGATCCGGCATCAGTGGCATCACGATACCCGACCAGATAATGACAAGGACCCCCCACATGACGAAAAGCCATCCGGCGTTTGCGAGGACCGCTTTCATACGGTGCTCCCCATGATCCTGCCGGTAATGGTTGACCATGCCGAGCACCCTCCCGAGCGTGATGTGCAGGATGCCGATCCAGATCGCAAGGAGCAGGAGCTCGGGGATCATCGGGCCGTGGCCCCCGTGTTCCGAGATAAGGTGGCGGGAGAACGAGTACGGCGGCCACCATGGCATGGCGAAACCTAAAAACTCGCTGTTCAGCACACCGAAAAAGATGCTCGAGATGCTTGCGTTCCGGATAACCTTGAGGAAATATTCTGCATCCTCCCCCCGGAAGTACTTGCGGAGCGCGAAACACAACGCGAGCAGGATCAGGCCGTACCCGATGTCCCCCAGGATCAACCCGAAGAAAATCGGGAATATGATCGAGAGCATCAGCGTCGGGTCGATCTCCGTATACTTCGGCCGAGCGTAGATGTTCATGAAAAACTGCGACGGTTTTGCAAATGACGGGTTATTATACTCCACCGGCACGACATCGTGAGGGCCGATGGGGAGCTCGGCGACATATGCCCTGTTGCCGCTCGCTTTCATGATCTCATCCGTAATGCCGGCGATACGGGATGACGGAACCCAGCCTTCCGCGACGAATGTCTGGTCTGTCGTTGCAAACCGGAGCGGGGCTTCGGCCTGTTCGACCTCGCTCTTCAGCACCTCCTCGCATGCGACGAGGAAGTCCGCATGCTTCTGCCGGATCGCGTCAAGGTTCATCTCAATCGACGCGATCTCTGCCTTCGCCTGCGTGATCTTTGCCTGATAATCGTCGATCAGGGCCTGGGGCATGCCGGATTCGGCAGGGATCGGCGATGCGACAAATCCTGCCCCGGCAAGCTCGCTCTCGACGTCGGCACGGTTCTCGTTCGGGACGACCGCAACGATGAAGTTGCTGCTCTTGCCCTTAACGATCCTGGACTCCGCCGGCTCCCGGATCGCGACATTCTTTGTCACGAAACCGGCGATGACCGCGAAGCGTTCGTACCCGCGGTAGAGCGAAAGGTCGACAGGGATGTCCGCAAACGGCGTGATCTCGTGGATACGCTGCTCGTACTCCTTGATCGACGCCTCGAGCTTCGAACGTCGCGAGGTCAGTCCTTCGACCTCGGTTCCGATCTTCGCGAGTTCGCGATCCACAACCCGGGCGAGGTCATCGTGTCGTTTCCGGGCGCCTGCCGGATCGATATCATCCGGACGGATGGCAAAGACATTCTCAAGAGATCTGACCTTGATCAGGCCTCCTGATGCTTCGCTTGCACCGGCAAGCGGCTTTCCGATTGAAAATCCGTCGTATCCCTCGCGCCCTTCGACAACAAAGTCCTCGATATGAAACAGGCGCGACCGGTACAGGGCACCGGTGATAGGGGCAAGCTGGTCTTTTGACGCCACGATGAGCAGACGGCTCATCTTTTCAGGCGCTAACATGCAGCTGCTCCTTGAACCGCCCGACAAGCAGCTGCACAGCCTTGTCAAGGCGTTGTGTCCCTTTCTGTTTCAGTGCTGCTGCCCGGGCTTGCCCTTCCCGGAGGATATCATCATGCCGGGATGCTGCCTGGCGCCGTGCTTCTTCCAGTTTCAGCTTTTTGTATTCTTCCGCGTTGCCCGTTGCCTTCGTGACAAGATTGTCCGCTTCCAGCTCGGCCTGCGAGCGCCTGTGCCTGCGCTCCTCCTGGGCCGCCTGGATGGTGGTTCGGTACTCTTCTTCTGTTTTCTTGATGTCCCGTAAGACCTCTGTTCTCATCCAACCCTCCTCTCACGGCACTAGAGTAGTTGGTAAAAAATGCATTTATGTATTGTTATTTTTAGTCGGAACTGCTGTAATTATAGTATTCCGGCAGTCAATCCGTGAGTCACTGTCAGCAAGATGGAAGGGAGAGTCCGCCTTGCTAAGATACATAAACGGTGCCGGGAAAATATTACCAAAAGGGGTTATATCGGATGAATATACTCGGCCTCAATTTTATCTATCATGACTCAACGGCCTGCGTGGTAAAGGATGGCAAGCTGGTGGTTGCACTGGAAGAGGAACGGTTGACCAGGAAGAAGCATACGGATCTGTTCCCTGTTGAGGCAATAACGGCTTGTCTGGAGAATGCCGGATTAAAGCCTCAGGATATCGATCATATTGCTGTTTCCTGGCAGCCAGGACTCGATAGATCCAAAAAAATAATCCATGGATTGAAGCTGGGTCGAAAGATTGGGGCTTTTATCAAGAATGATATATTGCACTCCTGGCTGAAGCAAAGGACTTTTCGGGCTTGGATGGATGAAACATTTGTTCATGATAAAAAGCCTGCAGTTCATTTTGTTCCCCACCATGTTTCCCATGTTGTAGGCTCCTTTTTTGTCAGCCCCTATGAAAGCGCCGCTCTGTTGTCCGTGGATGGATCGGGAGAGTGGGCTACGACGTTTAAAGGTGTCGGGCGGGGAAATTCATTTACATGCCTGGCACAGGATTTTTTTCCACAGTCCCTGGGCTCGGTGTATGAGGCAGCCACCGAATTCTGTGGTTTCCGTCCCAATTATGATGAAGGCAAGACAATGGGGCTGGCACCGTTAGGCAATCCGGATACGTTCAGGAAGACCGTTGAAAAAATATTCTGGGTCAATGAGGATATGTCCGTCGGGGCGGACCTGTCATATTTCGACTATCCCTATTACCAGCGGCGCTGCGGAGAGAAATTTTATACAACGTTTGGCCAACCACGCGAGAAGACCAAAGCAGCCAGGTTTGAGCAGCACCACCTGGATGTGGCAGCAGCGTTCCAGGAGCGGCTCGAAGAATGTCTCCTGAAAATTGCCCGTCAGCTGCACGAGCGCACTCACGAGGATTACCTTGTGATTGCCGGCGGTACTGCGCTTAACAGTGTCGCAAACGGACGGCTGGTGAGGGAGAGCGGCTTTAAGGATGTCTACGTCATGCCGGCGGCAGGAGACAACGGGACAGCCATCGGGGCTGCATATTATGTGTATACCAGCATTCTTGGTAATCCCCGCACGTTTGTTCACGACAACCCGTTCGTTGGGACAGAATTTGCCGACCCGGCGATCCGGAAAATCCTCGACGATTCCAAGCTGAAGTACCGCCGTGTGCCTGATGGTGACCTTGAAGCGGTGGCTGCCGACCTGCTGCAGCAGGGTAACATCCTCGGCTGGTTCCAGGGCCGCATGGAGATCGGGCCCCGGGCCCTGGGCAATCGCAGTATTTTAGCCAATCCCACGCTTCCGGGAATGAAAGACAAGATCAACGCAGAGGTCAAGCACCGTGAAGCCTTCCGGCCCTTCGCCCCTTCCTGTCCCATCGAGGATACACCCCGGTTCTTCGAGCAGAACGTGGCAGATCCTTTTATGCTGAAGGTCTGCGACGTGCGGGCGGAAAAGAGAGCGGTGATTCCCGCTGTCACCCACGTGGACGGCACAGCCCGGCTGCAGACGGTCCACAGGGAGACCAACCCGCGCTATTATAAGCTCCTGAAGGAATTTGAGAAGCTCAGCGGGGTCCCCGTCCTGTTGAACACCAGCTTTAATGTTATGGGAGAGCCGATTGTGGAATCGCCGGTCGATGCCATCCGGTGCTTCTATACGACCGGGCTTGATTATCTTTTCCTCGGGAATTATCTCCTGAGCAAAGCAGGCTGACGCCGGGGTCAATCCCGGGCCGGCATTTTTTATCGCTCCGGTTCCGGTCCTGCGGCCCCGTACTCTTCGGCGATTGCCCCCGTGGGCAGGTCCCGGATCTCGCAGCCACCGGGGACGCCGCACAGGGATATCCCGGTGAGCCCCGCCGAAGCACAAATCAGGTGCTGTTCAGGGTGCGTCCCGCGCCGGATGCTGCAGTCCGCCCTAATGACCGGACCGGCCGAGACGACATACCGGAGCCGCCGCGAACCCGGGTGGTCTTTCGGGAGGACGAGAAGGGGGGTATGAAAACGGCGCAGGAGCTCGATGAGCATGACCGCCGCCTCCGGCTCCCCACCTTCCGGGGCCGAGACAACGAGAAGATCGTCGGGTTCGATCCCCTGGCAGCACTCTCCTGAGGGGGACTCGATGCACAGGGAGAACCGGTGACCTGCACCTGCAACGAGGAGGAACGCAGCTCCCTGCCGGATCAGGAGAAATTTTCCGTTAAAAGAGTGGATCATGCCTCGGCAACATTATCCGACTGGCAGCTGGGACAGACCGGTTTTTTGCCAAGGCCCTTGAACTTCTCTCCGCAGTCTTTGCACTTGTAGTCCTTCCCCTTGACACGCTCCGAGAACTCGATGTCCATAGGTCCGCCGACTGAACACATCTTCCCTCACCTCAGCAGAAGATCTCCTCAGGAGAATTTAAGGATATGGATCTACGAAAAAAGGGCCGCCCGTCCGGGGAAATCCGGCAGCCTGTCGGACGAAGCCGCACCGTTATCGTACCGGGAGGTGCCGGGATCAGATGATATAATTGAACGTGACCAGGGAGATGATGAGCAGAATGCAGGAGTGCTTGACCCCGGCGCCGATCGATCCCTCCCCCATCTGCCCCGCTATCAGGCCGGAAAAGAGCGCCTGGATGAGGCAGGTGTGGTAGAGGAGCCGCCCGAACGTGATGACCGGGACGGTCCCGATATTGGCAAGGGGCCCGGCAGCTCCCTCAAAACTGTTCAGGGAAATGTTGGCAAGGACCGGCAGGAACTGGGTCATGAGGACAGCGACAACGAAGAGGAAGACGAAGAAGGAGAGATACACGATCCCCGTGTAAATGAACATCTCGGAACGGCGCTCTTTTTTCAGGATCTCCGACATCTTCGCATCCGACGATGCAATCGTCAGCACTTCGCCGATCTGCCCGCTCATCTCGGACGCCTTGGTGATCAGGGTGACGGTCCGCGCAATAGACGGGGTGCTGACCCGCTCCTCGAACCGCATCAGCGCCTCGGAGAAGTTCGCCCCCCATTCCATGTCCTTCTTGATACGACGGATCTCGTAGCTGAGCAGGCCCAGATTGGTATTGACCATAATGGTAATCGCCTGCGCAATCGTCAGTCCCACCTGGTTGATCCCGGCCATGCGCCCGAGAAAGTCGGGGATGAGCGCCTCGATCCCCAGCACTTTTCTCGCCCAGAGAGCGTAAAATACCGCGTACGGGATGAGGATGATGAGGAGCGCGACGATGAGGTGGTCGTCGATGACGTCGATGAGGAGTTCGATATCTGTATACCGGGGCGTGACGAAGAGTGTCGCGATGATGTAGACGAGGGCGATGGGGACGGTGATGTAGAGCGTGTGATCGGCATCGCGGACGAACGATTCAAACGGGTGACGGATGTAATTGACGATGTTCCGTAGCCGGTCGAATTTCGCGAGCTGTGCAAACAGGGTTTCTTCTCCGTCACGCTGCTCGATACGCACATCGGAGTATTCGTTAAGGACCTTGGACCGGATGAACCGTTCCGTCTTCTCCCCCTTTTCAGAGATCAGGTCCAGGAGGAGAATGAAGACGAGAGACCCTATGGGGATGATGGCATAGGTGATCAGGGTGAGTTGGAGGATCGCCCCCGAACTGATCATGCCCATGACCACCATGATGATGATCAAGAAAAGCGGGCCGGCGACAAACACCGTCACGTACGACTCGGCGATGATCGAGAGGAGGGAGAGGAACTGTTTCTGCTCGAACCGTGCATCGTCCTGGTACAGCCGCACACGCAGGCCGAGAAATTCAGTCATATTGCCCCCGCTCTCGATGACCGAGAGGAGGTCTTCGAGAAAATCTTTCAGTTTCTCCGAGGGCGTTTTGTCTGACAGGTGGCGGATCGCGGAGACGATATCGTACCCGAAAAAGTCAGTGTCCCGCACGATCTGGCGGAATTCCAGCGCGATCTCGCCGTAAATCCGGGAATTGTCCGAGAGCGATCGGAAGATGACGGTCAGCTGTGCGCCACCGCGGCGCATCGCGTACATATATGCGACTGCATTATGGAGGGACATATTGATGCGGACGGCACGGTTCTTCTTCCGGAGCGAGGGAAGACGCATCAGGAGGGCATATGCCGCGTATGTCCCGGCAGCAAAAAAGATGACCGCGAGAGCAGATTGGAGATAGAAGCCGGAGACGGGAGAGATTGTTTCCGGTACCTGGAGGTTGAAGATATTGTAAACACCCCCGTGTCCTCCCTGCAGGAGCCCGGGGATCAGTCCCCCGAAAAGGTAGCCGGTAAGCCCGAGAAGGAATCCGCACAGGCAGGAGATGATGAGGGAGCGCAGGATGTACTCCCCGACAGTCATGCCCATCCGCGCAGAGAGCATATCCGAGTGCAGGTTGTTGTACCGGACAGGATCCTTCCGGACCGAAGAACGGATATACTCCCGGAGGGTCATCGGATTACCTTTTTGAGATCTGAAATGTTTCCGATGACCTTCTGCCGGTTGATGTGGAAGACATGGATGATTGAAGCTACCGAGATATAATCGTACATTCCCTGCTGCTGCATCGCTTCAAGGACCTGCCGCCGTAGCCGGAGCTCGCTCTCGATCTGATCGCCCGACCATCCCCGGCGCCCGGCGATATCGGAGAGGACGCGGGAGCGCCCGGTGAACGAGAGCCGGTCTTTCACCGGATCATACACGAAAACGTTGTTGACCCGGAGGTTGCCGGTCGCCGGGTCGATGCCGGCGACTTCCACGATCTCCTCAATCCTCCGGACCCGCGCCGTCCCGTGGTAGATGAGGGCCTGAACGGTAATGATATCGAGGGCCTGGACCATGTTCCGGGGGACGTTGAGAGGCTCGGACTCGAGCCGGTGGATGGCGGCATCGACGCTGCCGGCATGCATGGTGGAGAACGTCGTGTGCCCGGTATTCATCGCCTGGAAGAGCGTCTGGGCCTCGTGACCGCGGACCTCGCCAACGAGGATGAACTCCGGGCGCTGGCGCATTGCGGCTTTCAGGAGGTCGAACATGTCGATGACCGTGCCTCCCTCGCTCAAGGCTGCACGGGTAACGCTCGCTATCCAGTTCTCGTGGTGGAGGGAGAGCTCCCGCGTATCCTCAATACTGACGACTTTTGCGACCGGCGGGATGAACATCGAGACAGCATTCAGGGAGGTCGTCTTCCCCGATGCCGTTCCCCCGATGAAGAGGAGGCTCTTGTTGTTCTCAATGGAAAGCCAGAAGTAGGCGAGGGCGTCCGCACTCAGTGTCCCGATATCCAGGAGCTCGATCGGAGAATACGGCTCCTCCCGGAACTTCCGGATCGTGAACGAAGTCCCCCGCGTCGTCACCTCGGCCCCGAGCGTGAGCTGGAGACGCGAACCATCCGGAAGTGTCGCATCCAGGAGGGGATTTCCCGTCGAGATATGCTTGCCGGACCTCTGTGCGAGCGTTATTGCAAGAGAGTTGAGGGCATCATTCCCGAACGATATATTGGTACGGATATTGCGGTATTTCCGGTGGTAGAGGAATATCGGGATATCAACCCCGTCGCAGGAGATGTCTTCGAGTGCGGGATCCTTCATCAGTGCGTCGATCCGCGACCACCCGAGGAAATTTCTGGTCAGGTAGTACTGGAGTTTGAAGAGTGCGTCTTTTTGCACCGCGACCCCGTATTCGTCGAGGAGGTCGTCCATCTTCTCCAGCAGAAGTGCCCTCTTATCCGCCTGTAGTTCATCGTTGGAGAGTATCAGGATGTCCCGGAGATCCTCATGGATGCGTTCCAGCAGTTCATATTCGAATTGCGAGAGCACGGGTTCGAAGAGGAGATACTCGTTCTGGTTTGTCTGCCGGTTCAGGGCAATCACGACAAGGGCGGTTCCCTTCTCCACCCAGTACTGCTCGAGAACCTCGTACCAGTCCGGAACATACGCCTCGGTGAGAGGTCCATGCTGCGCCACGTCGTATTGGACGATCTCACGCCGCGCCGTGCGCCGGAAAAGACCGGAAAGGAGACCTTTCCGTTGTGCACCCGGCACCGGGGCGCCGGCCGGCCGGGCCGATCCCCCCCCTTCAGCTGCCGGTCCTGGTGCGGGCAAATTGTCCCGCCGGGCCGTCTCCGTTTCTTCTGTCAGTCTGCCAGTCATCTGATTTCACGTGCTGCAAAAAATCCCGCTGCCGTCGGCTCGATTTTTTGCGTTCGAAGTAGTTTTAGAGAGGGGATATATAAATAACAGTGTCCCTGCAGGATTGTCCGCCGGCAGATAATTTCAGAGATCCCCGGATTCAGATATATTTATCATAAATTGTCAAGAGAGTTCACACATCAGGTTTACGGGGGGTTCGAAAATGACATCGGATACAGACCGGAAAATTCCGACCGGGATTGGCTCACTTGACCCGGTGTTTGAAGGGGGAGTCCCGGCGGGCTCCGTGATCCTGCTCCTCGGGGAGACCGGTGCCGGCAGCAACGAGTTTGTATACAGTTCGATCTCCGGCCTCGCATCCCGGCAACCGCTAGCGGGATCTCCTGCCGGTGGATTGGCCATCCCCCAAGAGATCCGTTATATAACATTCACCCGCACGAAGGACGATATCCTCGGGGAGATGACCTGTTTTATTGCTCCCGGGAACGCGGCGGAGGCGATCAGGAGGATCCGGTTTGACGACCTCTCCGACACCTACTTCGACAGCAGCATCGTGCCGGCAGCATGGTACAGCAGCGGGGATATCATAACCCGCCTCAAGAAGAGGACAGACCGGGCGGGGGTCCTTGCCCAGCTTGCAGGAGTTCTGGATTCTTCAGTGCCTGACAGCCTCGTCGCCATCGACTCCCTGACAGACATCGGAACACAATGTTCGACGCCAGAGCTCTGGAGAGATTTTACCGGGCTGCTCAGGGGATTCCAGAGGATGGCCAAGCTGCGAAACCAGACCGTTTACCTCCTCCTGACGAAGGGCATCCTGAAAGAGGAACAGGAGAATGAGATTGCAGATATTGTTGACGCGGTGTTCCTCTTCCGCTGGGAGGAGACGACCGGGTCCCGGCGGCAACGGATTATGTTCTTCGAAAAATTCCGCGGCGTGATGCCCCACCTCGTCGAGCAGGACCTCGTCAAATTCGCCGTCCGCATATCGACTACGGGATTTGAGGTCTCCAATATCCGGGTGGTCATATGAGCGGTGAACGGTTGAGGATGGGAATCGCAGGTCTCGACGATATGATGGGCGGGGGGCTGTTAAAACAGAGCGTTTGTGCCCTCATCGGGACATACGGGACCGGCAAGACAACGTTCGCCCTCCAGTTTCTCCGGGAGGGTTTGGAACGGGGGGAGAACTGTATTTACATCAGCCTCGAGGAGCGGGAGGACCGGCTCCTTGAATACATCGCACAGAAAGGCTGGGACGTCACGCAGTTCCTCAACAAATCGCTCTTTATCATACGGCTCGATCCTACGGATTTCAACCTCGCAAACAACCGGATCAAGGACGAGCTCCCCCGCCTTATCCGTGAAATTAACGCCAGCCGCGTCGTGATCGATCCCCTTTCGCTCTTCGAAGATCTCTTCGAGACGGACGTCACCCGTCGCCAGGAGATGATCCGGTTCATCGAGGGAATGCGCGACCTTGACTGTACGGTTGTGGTAACATCGGAAGCGGACAGGAACAATCCCTTCTCCAGCCGGCATGCACTGATCGAATACCTTGCCGATACCGTGATCCTGCTCCGGTATGTCCGGGCAACGGATCTTACTGATGTGCACCTTGCCCTCGAGGTTGTCAAGATGAGACGTTCCGCCCACTCCCGCGAGATCAAACCGTACGAGATCCAGCAGGAACAGGTGCTGGTATACTCTGAAGCAAACGTATTCTGAAAAGAAAACAACAAGGCAATGATATCCTTTTTCAGACCGTGATACCGAAGATCGAGAGCAGCATCAGGATTGCGACCCCCGGCACACCGCCAATCGCGCTGATGAGCAGAGTGGGAATGCTGTACCCGAGATCCCCTCGCCCCAGCCAGCTCATGATGTGGAAAAAATTGATGAGAAACAACAGGATCAGTCCGAGTACGGCATTCGCGAGTAATACCGCCATACGTTTTGCGAGATAGTACCCGATCACGATGACAACGATGACGAGCGCGATGGTGATCAGAATATCCGACATGGTCGTGTCCCGTACATACATTCTGAACGGAATGTAATCAACACATCGGACGGCCGGTCTCTCTGTTCAACATCATCCGGGATCCTGTCTTTAGACCGGATACTATCCGGTATCATTGAAGAAAAAATTCCGGTGTCTTGCGCTTCCATGCTCCGCGATCGCTGTCGATCCGCTGCCGGGGCAATACCCTGCCGGCGCGACACGGCTCACCGCCCCGGTTATTGCCTTTTATGCGGTTTCGGCCCCGGATTTCCGGTAATATACATCAGCCTCGCCGGGTCTTCCAAGCCGTATCAGGCAATCAGCGGTCTCCCTGAACGCAACAGGGAGATCCGGGGCGATTAAGGCTGCCTGCCGGAAAAACGCGAGGGCCTCCTGATCGTTCCCCCTCTGAGCGAGTTCCCTTCCCCTCCTGAGCCGGAGCCCCGCATCGAGGGGCATCCCCTTCAACCGGTACCGTTTCATGATCGTCCTCTCCTCCCCGACCCCTTTTTCCTCCGGATGTCCTTCCCCATTATCTGTCCTGAAATCCTGCCGGCCCTGCCCTTCTGGACATTCCCCCCGATTTTCATCCGATCCCCCCCTTTTGCATGACCGAAATCCCACAATCCCTGATCCTCATACGAGCGAGCGCTTCTTCAGCGATGCTCCGGATCAGGCAGTGTTCGCATCCTGCTGTCCTGCAGTGGTAAAAATCTATCCGGGAATTCTGTATTTTTTCCGCCGACCGAAGAGCTGCTTCACGCAACTGCGGATCCTGGGATACCATCAGGGGAAGCAGGTCCCCTAACGTTTCGGTGTCGGCGAGTGCTCCCAGGGCATCCGCGGCCGTGCTGCGGACCCCTGTATCCGGGTGTTCGAGGCCGCTGATGAGGTATTGCAGGAGAGGTTTCCGGAATTTTTCCAGATTCCCCTGCGAATCCTGAACCAGGCTTCTTTCTGTCTCCGGGTTTCTCCCATTCATATCCGTTGTCTCCCGTCCCCGCACCGGGCGATACCGCACCGGGCGATAGCCGGCATCTTGGGGGAGAACTCTTCAAAATTTGCAAATCAGGGGTGCGATACAGGAAGCATGCAGGTCTGCGCCAAAGTCTGCCATGCATGATACACGCGGATAGCGGCTCTGGTTCATCGGGTAGATTAATTTTTTAAGGGGGTTCCATACACTGGTATGGCAGTACTTGATGATGAGACGGTAAACCGGATCAAACAGAGCATCAAGTGGCATCCCCGCGGGATCACCATCTCCGACCTGTCGTCGAAGCTTAAGATGAACAGGAACCTGGTTGCAAAATATCTTGATATGCTCCTCATCTCCGGGCAGGTTGAGATGGAGGTGATCGGGGCCGCCAAGGTCTATTTCCTTGCACGGAGGATTCCTGTCTCCGCGCTTCTCGAGTTCTCATCCGATCTGGTGATCATGGTTGATCGCGACAATAAAATCCTCCAGGTCAACGAGCCTGTCCTTGCTCTTCTCGGGGAGAAAAAAGAGAGGTTGATCGGTCACGGGATCGATGAGATCGAAAGCCCGTTCATACAGATTCTCGAAAAATCCCGGCTCGCTATAAAAGATCCGGTACCCGGTCAAAACGCCATCGAATCCAGCTGTATCGTGCGGGACGAAGAGCGTCATTTCCATATCAAACAAATCCCGACCGCGTTTGAGGATGGTAGTACCGGCAGCACGTTTATCATCGAAGAAATTACGGCACGGAAGAACTACCAGCGGAGGCTGGAGATCAGCGAGGCGCAGTACCGCGGCCTGGTCCGGTCTTCCGGAGAGGCGATTGCCGGCGTTACTGTTGACGGCAGGATCTCCAGCTGGAATCCTGCCGCACAACGGCTGTTCGGCTTTTCGGAACCGGAAGTCCTTGATAAACCGCTGCACATTCTTGTTACGGAAGGAGGCCACGAGGAACTCGGGACCATGGTCGGGAGGGTTCATCGGGGGGAATGTATCCAGCGGCAGGAGATCCAAATGCACACAAAGTCCGGATCAGCCATCGATACCCGGTGTACGATCTGCCCCATCCGCGGTGAGAGTGGCGTTATCACCGGAGCCTCTGCAATCATCCAGGATATCACCCGTGACAAGCTGGAACAGCATGCAAGGGAACAGGAAGACCGGTACCGTAACCTTGTCGAGGACCTTAATGTCGGCATCTACCGGAGCACCGGCGACCCGAACGGCAGGTTCGTCTGGGGGAACACGGCGCTCCTCCGCATCCTTGGATATAAGAGTCTTTCCGAGCTCGAAGAGGTCCGGGTGACGGAGCTCTTCACAAAACCGGATGGGAGGACGCAGCTTCTCGAAGAGCTGCGAAAAAACGGATTTGTGAAAAACCGCATCCTCCAGCTGAAAAAACCCGATGGTGTCCCGATTCTCGTCTCTGTAACGGCACTCGCAGAGTTCGATGAGAGAAAAGATCTGATCTATATCAACGGCATCGTCCAGGACATCACCGGTTACGGGGAAGCAGGGAAACACATATCCAAGGAAAGTGGCGGGAAAACGACATAATACCCGTCGTCAGAATCGTTATTTTCCGATAACGCGGAGCCCGCAAAGCCGGATCGAGGGGAGGACAAGCGGCCCGATCTGCCGCACTTCTTGTGAGATCCCGACAATTCCGGTATGCATATCGAAGACATTCGCGGCAAGCATCGCGGACCGGACCGGTTCGGAAAACGTCCCCCCCTCCATCCGGAAAGCATTCGCCATCTCGACGGAGAAATCGCCATTCATCGGATTTGCGGTGTGCGCCCCGATAACGGAATGGACGTAGATGGCCGGCTCCTGCGTGATATCGTCCCGCGGCCCGTCGAGAACGAGGTTATGGTGCCCGATTGCTGTACCGCTGGATGCACCTCCCCTCACGGCACTCCCCGTCGTCGTCTTCCCGTACCGGTACGCGGTCCGGAGATCGTATGCAAACGATTTCAGGATACCATTCTCGACGAAATCAATGCGGCGGGCCGGCACTCCTTCCCCGTCACGCAGCGTGCTCCCCAGCCCTTTTTCCCGGTGCGGATCGTCATACAGGGAGAAACGGGAGTCCATGACCTGCTCGCCAAGGCGGTCTGCAAGCCGCGACCTCCTGGCGTGTACATTCCTGCCGGAGAGCGCAGGAACAAATGCGGCACCGAGAAGTTCGGCATACGCAATCGGGGAAAGAATAACATCATAACTTCCGGTGGCGATATCCTTTCCCCCGGTCGAACGGGCGGCAAAAAACGCAGCCCTTTCCCCGACGGCATACGGGTCGATGTCCATGAAACAGGACTGTGCAAATTCGGAACCGGTCGACTGCCCGGCGATAGCTTCCAGGGAAACCGATACCCCGGTATGCCGGCTTTCTGCCTGGAGTCCCTGGCTGTTCGCAAGAGTCGTCGTGGACATCGAAAGCGTTGCGGACCCCGAGGTGACATCGGCCGGATGTTCAGAGGAACCGTCGAGCAGGGAGGCAAGGAGGGCGCGGGCGGCGTCCGGTTCGAGACTGATCGCAGGATCGTTACAGGAGGTGTCCGTCGCCGCCAACCCTTCCGATGGTTTCGGGAGACCATCCCATGGTTGCGCTGTTGCAAGACGTGCGCTCGACACCGCTGCATTGAGACATTGTTCCCAGTGCCGGGGGTCGTTCGTCGTCGATGAGCCGATCTTCCCCTTGCTGATCACGCGAATGGCAAGCCCGTAGTCGTCCGAGCGGGACGCGATGCTGATGTTCCGGCGTTTCAGGTCGGCAGAGACTGAGGTGCCTTCTGCAAAGACCACTTCAATCTCCCCGACCCGCTTTTCCCCTTCCCGTATCAGCTGATCAATCCACGCCACTGCCACCGACCACCGCGTTTTTCAGAAGAATATGGGGGGCCCCGTCGCTGACGGGAACACTCTGCCCGCCTTTCCCGCAATAGCCGGGGTGCATCTTCCGGTCATTGCCGCAGAGAATGATATCATGGAGCGTTGAGAGGATGTCGCCCGAGAGCGAAACATCCCGTACCATCCACGTACATTCGCCATCTTCGATCAGGTACCCGTACTCAGCATTAAACTGGAAGACGCCCCGTCCGGGATCGACCTGTCCCCCGCGGGATCCTTTCAGGAGAATACCGTTGCCGCACTCCTCCACGATTTCATCGAGGGTCGCATCCCCGTTTTCGATAAACGTGTTGCTCATCCGGACCAGCGGCACTTCTCCCGGCATCGCGCGGGCATGCCCGGGGAGACCGTGACCAATCGCCGCGAGGGTTTCGCGGTTGTGGAGATACGCGTTGATGACGCCGTTTCGGACGATCTCGGTGCGCCGGACGGATACACCTTCGGCATCGAACGGTTCGAACCCGAACTCCGGAAGCGACGGGTCATCGACGATCGTCAGCTGTTCATCACCGATCCGCTCCCCGATCTTTCCTGAAAGCACGGAATTCCCTTCCTGGATAAGATCTCCCTCGCTTGCATGCCCGACGGCCTCGTGGGCGAACACCCCGGCAAGTTCCGGGTCTAGTACCGCCCGCATCCTTCCACCCTTTGCATGCCCTGCGTCGAGAAGCTTTATCGCGATTTCCGCGGCCTTCTTCCCGAATTCTTCCTTGTGCCGGAGATCCATCCCCCGGATCGTGTGCTGGCGCTCATACCCCATCTGGACATTCCCGTTCCGGGATGCAACGGCAAGCACGTTGAATCCCGACCAGCACATCCCGTAGGACATTTCCGTGCCGGAACTGTCGCAGAACGATATCCGTTCCTCCCGCTCAACATAATTTGCACGCCGGTTTGTGATTCCGGGGAGAGCTGCTGCTTTCTCTACTCGGGAGAGGAGCCCGGTCTTCTCCTCGAGGGAGATATCCCCCGGGCGTTCAAGCATCTGCGGAACGGGAAGTGCTTCGTGCGGCGCATCGGAGAGCACGACGTCCTGCCGGGTGATCGCAGCAAGCCTGGCGGCAGACGCAATCAGGCCTCGGATTTGGCGCTGGTCCTCAGGATCGACCTTGTCTGCCTCAAGGATCCCCCACCCGTGCGGGCCAAGCACACGAACGACAGCTTTGTTGAAAAAAGAGGTCCCGGCAGATTCGACGACACCGTTGTCGATATCGATCAGCGTCGCGTGACCGGCTACATGTCGCAGGTCGTAGTACCTGACATCCGACGGTAGATTCATGCTGCGGTCTGGTTTGCAGGTGGCACGTCGACAAGTGCCTCTGTTGACCGCATCGCCATCTTCCGGAGTTTTGACAGGAACCCTTCCGTGTTCTGCGGGACAAGGGCAAACTTGAGCACATCGTCGATGGTCTCAACGGGGATGACCGTGACCATCGACCGGAACCGTTCCTCGATCAGGACATCATCGATGTTTGCCCGGGGGATGAGAACTGTCCGGATCCCTGCCTTGGCCGCTGCCTCGATCTTGTACGTAACCCCTCCCACAGGAAGAACATCGCCACGGACCGAGAGGGATCCGGTCATGGCAACATCCTGCCGGACCGGGATGCCGTCGATCGCACTAATCACTGCGGTGGCGACGCTGATCGATGCGGAGTCTCCCTCGACACCCATGTAGGTGCCGATGAACTGGATGTGGATATCGATGTTCTTCACATCCTTTCCGGTGAACTTCTTCAAAAGCGCACTGACGTTCTTGATCGATTCCTGGGCGATCTCCTTGAGCATCCCCGTCGCGATCACCGTCCCGCTCGCGCCCTGTGCCGGCGTGACTTCCGCCATGATCGGGAGAACCGACCCTGCGTCGCTTCCGGTAACGGCAAGGCCGTTGACCCGGCCGATGCGAGTCCCTTCTACGACCGTCATCTCGTACTCCCGGAGATGCCGGGTGATTTCGTCGGAGACCTGATCCTCGATGGAGCGGGCAGTCCGCTTTGCCGCAATCACGTGGGCCGCGGTCGTGATGGCTGCCCCTTCCTGGCGCGCGATGTCCCCCGCGACACGGATAAGGCCTCCCATGTCCCGGAGCTTGAGGGTCAGGTGCCCCTTCCTGTTCGAACGCCGGCGGGCTTCGCGGATAACCTCATCGATCGCGGTCGGGTCGAAGTGGGGGATCTTACCGTCATTCTTTACCTCCTGCGCGATGAACCGGACATACTTCTTCCGGTTCTCCGGAGTGTCATCCATCGTCTCGGACATGTAGACTTCGTACCCGTACCCGCGGATACGGGACCGGAGCGCAGGATGCATTCCCTGGATTGCATCGAGATTCCCCGCCGCGACCATGATGAACCGGCAGGGGACCGGCTCCGTCCGGACCATCGCCCCGCTCGACCGCTCGCTCTGGCCAGTGATGGGGAACTCTCCTTCCTGGAGGGCTGTCAGGAGGTTTTGCTGGGAATGGGGTGTAAGGGTGTTGATCTCGTCGATGAAGAGAACGCCGCCATGCGCACGGTGGATCGCCCCGGCCTCGACCCTGTCGTGGGCCGGGGTTTCGAGCCCCCCGCTCTGGAAGGGATCGTGCCGGACGTCGCCGAGCAGCGCTCCCGCATGCGAACCGGTCCCGTCGATAAACGGGGCGGTCGTTGTATTGTCATTGGCAACCAGCAGTTTCGGGACCATTGCTTCTTCCCGGGGAGTGCTGTACCGGAGCGCCATGAAGACAAATGCTGCCGCGATAATGCCCATCAGCCACTGGTAGGTGATGATAGCATATCCGACGATGCCGATGATCAGCAGCATCAGGAGCGTGTTCCGGAACTGGATCTTCCGCTTTGCCTCGGCTTTGTGGGCAGCGACGATCTGTTTGCCCCTGCCGACGGCCACGGTCCGGATGACCGGGTTGTTCGGGTCATCGGAATTGGGGTATACAAGGAGGTCCTGCAGCTCTTCTTTGGGCAGGAGCTCCGCCATCGCCTTGGCAAGCATGGATTTGCCGGTACCGGGGCTCCCGATCATCATTACGTGCCGGCGCTGGACCGCAGCTTTGCGGATAACCTCGACTGCGTGCTCCTGGCCGATGACCTGGTCGATGAGCCTGGGAGGGATCTCGATCTGTGAAGATGACCCGTCAGGTATCCCCGGGGAGCCCGGGGCCGGCTGAGCCGGCAGGGATTCCGATGTGACCGGGGAAGAATCTGGCCCTGCCTGATCCTGCGGTAGCGGAGTATCCGGTGTCCCGGCAGACCCGGGTTCTGGTTCTGTAACAGGCAAAGGCTCCATGGTCGGATAGTTCCCTCTTTGGTGGGTATTCATATAATTCGTAGAGATCATTTAAGTAGTTTCAGCTGCTGCCAAAACCGGTATCAAAAGATTTAGTTCCCGGCGGGAGAAATGTTGATACCACCCCGTTGTCACGGTCCTATGGCAGGAAACCCGCATTACTGAGGGAATATCTATGAAAGTAATCGGAACAGAGTCATCCCAGATCCTCGCGAGCAGAATTGCAGATGCGGTACGGGCAGAGATCGTCGGAGTGAAATTCTCAAAGTTCCCCGACGGGGAACTCTATATCAGGACGGGATCCATCTCCGATGAGATGGTCGTTGTGGGGAGCATCGTCGATCCGGATTCATTCGTCCAGCTCCTTCTCCTTATTGATACATGCGAGGGAAGCGAGATCCAGCTCGTCCTCCCCTATATGGGCTATGCGCGACAGGACAAAAAATTCCACGACGGGGAACCCGTCAGCGCCCGCGCAGTCGCCCGCGCTGTGAGCCAGAACGTGAACCGGTGCATAACGGTGAACATCCATGACCCCTCCGTCCTCCTGAACTTTTCCGCGCCGGCGAAGAACGTCTCGGTTGCAGGGACAATCGGGGATTACATCGCGGCAATGGCCTTACGGGATCCCCTGGTACTCGCACCGGATGACGGTGCCGCACGCTTTGCGCAGGCAGTGGCCGAGAAAGGGGGGTGGGACTGCGACCACCTCGACAAGACGCGGATATCCGGCGAGGAAGTCAGCATTGCCCCCCAGAAACTCAGCGCGGAGAACCGGTCGGTTGTCATCGTCGACGATATTATCTCGACCGGCGGTACCATCGCGACTGCAGCCTCGATGCTGATGCACCAGGGCGCCCGTGAGGTGTTTGCAGCCTGTGTGCACGGGGTGCTTTCGGGAGGAGCATTTGCGCGGCTGAAAGCAGCAGGGATCCGGGAAGTTGCCTGTAGCGATACCATTGAACGCGGGTGCAGCCGGTACAGTGCGGCCGGAACGATTGCCGGTGTTATTCAGGATGGAAAGAAAACGGCGGGAAGACGGTAAGCCGGTATGGATCTCATCCTTGACACATCTTTTTTTTTCGCTGAATACCCGGTGAGCGGGGATCTGATGACGACTCCGGCCGTCATTTCCGAACTGGTCGACCTCCGGTCTAAATGCCGGTACGAAGCCCTTCTTGCCGGCGGGTTGTGCATCCGGGAGCCGTCGCAGGAGAGCATCAAGAGGGTACAGGCTGCAGCCAGTACCGCCGGCGATCTGGAGGCATTATCGGCAACTGATGCCGGAATCCTCGCTCTCGCCCTTGACGTGGGCGGATTGCTCCTTACCGACGATTTTGCCGTCCAGAATGTCGCCCTTGCGCTTGGTATTCCTGTACGGTCCCTTCAGCAGAGAAAGGCGAAGAGACGAGCCTGGAAATTCCGGTGTACCGGGTGCGGTCAGATGGGGGAAAAGCCGGGCATCTGCCTGGTCTGCGGTTCGCAGATCAAAAGAACCATAAAATAGGAACCGACAATCTTCTTCTCATGTCATCCCTTGAGGACCTGATCGGGAGAGCCAAACTCCTGCTGTCCGAAGGCCACAGCCCCGGTCAGATAGCCGATGAACTCTCGCTCTCGATGGAGACAGTGACCTGGCTCCTGACGCAGGTCAAGGGTTCCGCGGCGCCAAAAGACGTGCATATCGACTGGACTGCCGTCAGCAGCTCGGCACCGCTCCTGGAAGAGACAGCACTGATGCTCCTGCACCGTTATTACACTGCAAAAGAACTCCCGAAGGAATCTGAGGGTTGCGATGCGGGGGTAATCGTCGGGATTGCTCTCTCCGGCATCCCGCTTGCGACCATCATCGCCGTCCAGGAGGAGGCGAAACTTGCGATCTACCATCCCGCGAAACAGAGCCAGAGCGAGCACCCTGTCGGCTCCGTCTCGGGCAACTTCGCCCCGATCTCCGGGGAACGGTGCATCATTGTCGACGACGTGATAACCTCGGGAAAGACCATGAAGGAAGTCGTAAAATACCTCAAGAAACACGGCGCTGCACCTGCCGCAATCCTCGTGCTGTTCGACAAGCGCGGCATCCAGGAAATTGAGGGCGTCCCGGTCTTCTCTCTCTTCAGGATATCCCGGATCGATTGAGAATCCGGCCTTTTTCCGGGAATCCTCAAAATAAATTTTATATAGAAGTTCAATTCCATCTTTTACAGCATCGGAGGATCCAACATGTTAGCTGGACAGCCAATTATTATCCTAAAAGACAATGTGGAGCGCAACGTCGGGCGGGAAGCCCAGCGCTCGAATATTACCGCAGCAAAAGCGATTGCTGGTGCAGTTCGGACAACGCTCGGACCCCGTGGCATGGACAAGATGCTTGTCGGTTCTACCGGGGATATCATCATCACCAACGACGGGGCGACCATCCTCAAGGAGATCGGGGTTCAGCACCCTGGCGCAAAGATGGTAATCGAGGTTGCAAAGACCCAGGACGACCAAGTGGGCGACGGGACGACCACTGCAGCGGTCCTCGTCGGCTCCCTGATGGAGCAGGCGGAGAGCCTCATCGAACAGGGAATTCACCCGACGGTTATTTCCCAGGGATACCGGCTTGGAATGGAGAAGGCGCTTGAGATCGTTGACAGTCTTGCCTACAAGGTCGATCCTTCGGATAAAAAGACCCTCATGAAACTCGCAGATACGGCAATCACCGGAAAATCCATCGAGGCCGTCAAGGGCAAGCTCGACGGGATCATCGTGGATGCAGTCCTTGCCGTGACCGAGAAGGAGAAAGGAAAGATGGTTGTCGATGAAGACGACGTCATGGTCAAGAAACAGCGCGGCCAGTCCATGGACGATGCCGAACTGATTCGCGGCATCGTCATCGACAAGAGCCGGGTCCACGAGGGGATGCCCCGGAAAGTCACGAAGGCAAAAGTCGCCCTGATCGCAGCGCCCATGGAGATCACCAAGACGCAGGTCAAGGCGAAGATCAAGATCTCGACCGCAGAGCAGGTTGCTGCCTTCAACGCCCAGGAGCAGGATGCGCTCCGGCAGCTTGCCGAATACATCATAAAGAGCGGGGCAAATGTACTCCTCTGCCAGAAGGGGATTGCCGACCCGGTCCAGTTCCACCTCGCGAAAGCGGGTATCCTTGCTGTCGAGGATGTCCCGGAATCGGATATGCAGAATGCGGCAAAGGCGCTCTCGGCCAACCTCATCCAGAAAGCCGAGAACCTGACCGCAAAAGACCTCGGTTACGCAGAACTTGTCGAACAGGACCATGACATCGACATCATCCGGATCAGTGGCTGCAGGAATCCCCGGGCGATCACGATACTCCTGCGGGGAACATCCGACTACCTGCTCGACGAGCTCGAACGTGCGGTCAATGATGGCAAGCGTGTCGTCATGGATGCAATCGAAGACGGCACCTTTGTCGTTGGCGGCGGGGCGGTAGAGACCGAGCTTTTGATGAAGATCAAGGATTATGCAGCGAGTGTCGGCGGGCGTGTCCAGCTTGCGCTCGAGGCATATGCCGACGCTTTCGAAGTCATCCCCCGGACCCTTGCAGAGAACTCGGGCTACAACCCGATCGACAAGGTTGTCGACCTGAAAAAAGCCCATGCCAGCGGCAAAAAGAGCGCGGGGCTGAACGTATACACCGGTGAGGTCGTCGATATGTACAAGGAAAACGTCTTCGAGCCCCTCCGTTCGAAGCGCCAGTCCATCCAGAGCGCTTCGGAGACTGCGGCGCTCCTGATCCGTGTCGATGACATGATGATCACGCAGAACAAGAAACCCGCCGGCATGCCCTCGATGCCGATGGCGTAATCACCCTCCCGATACAGCCTTTTTTTCTCGAAGGTCGTTCCTGCACGACGGTCCGGAGACTTCCCCAAGCCGGCGATAACGTCATGCCTCCCCGGGAACAACGGGCACAATTCCCATAACTATTATAGGAATTGGCGTGAAACTGATCTGAACCGGTGCCGAGGTAGTCTAGCCCGGTAAGGCGATGGTCTCGAAAACCATTGGTGCCCCGCACCTCGGGAGTTCAACTCTCCCCCTCGGCG